>Ga0182013_10001908_pt1 | contig 27891 bp, 23 predicted proteins | sample 612S2MmetaG_FD_120487 | JGI IMG/M metagenome (GOLD analysis project Ga0182013, IMG submission 120487) | Permafrost microbial communities from Stordalen Mire, Sweden - 612S2M metaG | ecosystem: Environmental > Terrestrial > Soil > Wetlands > Permafrost | place: Sweden: Stordalen | collected...
TCAAGAGCCCCCTGACGACCACGGGCGAACAGCTGACCAGCTTTGACGACATAACGCACTACAACAACTTTTACGAGTTCGGCGTGGACAAGGATCAACCGGCTAAGAACGCAGGCGGCCTGCCGACGCGCCCCTGGAGCGTAAAAGTGGAAGGCAAGGTGGCCAAGCCGCTGACCTTCGATATTGAGGACCTGCTCAAGCTGCGTCCGCTGGAAGACCGCGTCTACCGCCATCGTTGCGTTGAGGCGTGGAGCATGGTGATTCCCTGGGTGGGCTACTCGCTCTCGGAGTTCATCAAGCAGTGCGATCCGCTGCCTTCTGCGAAGTACGTCCAGTTTCTCTCCTACTTCGACTCCCACGTGGAGAAGTGGGCGGGGGAAGACGCGACCGTGGTGTGGCCCTACTCCGAAGGCCTGCGCATGGATGAGGCCATGAATCCGCTGACGCTGCTGACGTTTGGTTTGTATGGGGAAGTGCTGCCCAACCAGGACGGCGCGCCGGTGCGGATCGTGGTGCCGTGGAAGTACGGATTCAAGTCCGCCAAGTCAATTGTGAAAGTGAAGTTTGTGGACAAGATGCCGGCGACCACCTGGAACGATCAGGCCCCGAACGAATACGGCTTCTACTCCAACGTGAACCCCAACGTGGACCATCCGCGCTGGAGCCAGAAGACCGAACGCCGCATCGGGCTGCCCTTCTATGAGCAGCGGCGCACCACGCTGATGTTCAATGGCTACGGCGAACAGGTGGCGTCGCTCTACAACGCGATGGATTTGAAGAGGAATTTCTGAAGCGGGGGTAGCGGAGTTAGCCCGCCGCGGCGGTGTTTGCGGCGCTGCGCGCCGGTTGGCGGAGTTCGCTCGTTCTACCTGGAACTGACTAGCTCCGCGAACACGCGCGAAGCGCGGCTAACTCCGCTCCTCCGCTCCAAGGAAACCATGAAACGTTCGACATTGATTGTTTTGAAGACGCTGGTGTGGATTGGTTGCCTTTTGCCGCTGGCGACGGCGATCTATGAGGCGGTGACCAATACGTTGGGGCCTGATCCTACCGCAGAGATTGCTTCCATCACGGGTCTGACTGCGATTTGGATGCTGGCGGGGACGTTGGCGATTTCGCCGTTGCGCGCACTTTTGCCGCAGTTGAGCTGGCTGATCAAGTTTCGACGGCTGCTGGGACTGTTCGTCTTTTTCTATGCCACGCTGCACATGTTGACATGGCTGGGGCTTTACGCGGGCTTTGACCTGACGACCATCAAGACCGACATCACCAAGCGCCGGTTCATCATCATGGGTGTTACCACATGGCTGCTGCTGTTGCCGCTGGCCGCCACGTCGACCCTGTGGGCGATTCGCAAGCTGGGCGGGAAGAACTGGAACCGGCTGCACATGCTGGTCTACGTGGCCGCAATCACCGCGATGGTGCACTACTGGTGGAAGGTGAAGACGGGTGTGACGACGCCGGCAGCGTACACGCTGGTAATTGTGGTGCTGCTGGGAGTGAGGCCCATTCTGGCCTGGTATCGCAAGCGCAAGGTGAGGGCCATCGCGGCCTGACTGCGCAATCTCAAACGAATCGCAGCGCTGCCTGGGCAACCGGCTGAAAGCTCTTGCGGTGTAGCGGGGTGGGGCCGAGCCGCCCAAGAGCTTCCAGGTGCTCCGGCGAGCAATAGCCTTTGTGGCGGGCAAGGCCGTAGCCGGGGTACTCGACGTCCAACTTCACGAGGAGGCGGTCGCGGTGGACTTTGGCCAGCACGCTGGCGGCGGCGATCGAAAAGCTGGTGGCGTCGCCCTTGATGACGGCCTGCTGCGGGCAATCCCAGCGGATGGTGTCGCGGCCGTCGATCAGAAGATAGTCGGGGAGGAGGAAATCGGGGCCGGTGGCGATCTGCTCGACGGCACGGCGCATGGCTTCGAGCGAGGCACGGCGGATGTTGATGCGGTCGATGGTCTCCGCATCGACGGCGGCGATGGCCCAGGCAATCGCGACAGCGCGGATTTCAATATCGAGCTCGCCGCGTTTTTTTTCGGAGAGCTTCTTGGAGTCGGTGAGGCCTTGCAGGCTGCAGCCTTCGGGAAGAATGACGGCGGCGGCAACGACAGGGCCGAAGAGCGGTCCACGGCCCACCTCGTCAATGCCGGCGATGCGCTGCGCGCCACGACTACGCGCGGCTTCTTCCAGCGTCCAACCGCAGACATTTGCCATGCATTGAGTATAGAAAGCAAAACCCCCAGCCGTGTGGGCCGGGGGTTTTGTATGAAAGGGGGAGCCCATTTGAAAAGCTAAGGCTATTGGGTCTACGCGCGAACCTTGCCGGTTTCGCGGTCGACTTCGCGCAAACGGGCGGCCTTGCCGCGAAGTCCGCGAATGTAGAACAGCTTGGCGCGGCGCACCTTGTAGCTGCGAATCTTCTCAATCTTGTCGATGACCTTGGAGTTGAAGGGGAAGATGCGTTCCACTCCCTGTCCAAAGCTCATTTTGCGGACGGTAAAGGTGCCCTGGGGGCCGTTATTGATGGCGATGACCAGACCTTCGAAGGCCTGGAGGCGCTCTTTATCGCCTTCCTTGATCTTTACCTGGACGCGAATCTGGTCGCCGGGCACGAAAGCGGGTAGATCGGTGCGCTTCAGCTTGTCGGCCAGGCGCTGCATTACGGGATGTATTGACATGGTCTCTTCCTGCGGATGAACTCAGAACTTCAAGTTTATCAGAGAAAAGGGCCTAATGCCTAATCGATTGGAAGGCCATTTGCGCTATAGTTTCGGGGTATGAACACTGATTTGGAACTGTTTCGCCACATGTTGGCGGCCCTTGGCTACCGGGCCGCTCGCGCTCTGGAAGACTCGCCTGAGAGCTTTGCCGGGTTTGATGGAGCGGGGAAGACGCCTGGGCAGATCCTGGCTCACATGGGCGACCTGTTCGACTGGGCGCTGACGATGGCCGAGGGCAATCAGCGCTGGCATAGCTCCGAACCGCTCACGTGGGCCGAGGAGCAGCACCGTTTCTTTGCGGCGCTCAAGGCATTTGACGGCTATCTTGCCTCGGGCGCGCAGCAGCACGCGCCCCTTGAGCGGTTCTTTCAGGGGCCAGTGGCCGACGCGCTGACCCATGTAGGCCAATTGGCAATGCTGCGGAGGCTGGCCGGCTGCCCGATCCGCGGCGAGAACTATTACGTGGCCGCAATAGAAACGGGGCGAGTGGGCGCAGACTTGCCCGCGCCGGTCAAGCCGTTCAAGTAGTCCGCCTGACAGCAAACTTAGTGACGGTCATGGTCTCCGATAAGGTGAGCCATGCCGACGTCATAGCCACGGCGAAAGCCATCGCGGTACGCGTCCCGCTGGTCGCGTGGAGCATGCGGATGACGGTACTCATCGCGGTTATTCACGTTTGGGCGGCGGTGGTTGTCGAAATCCTTGTGCGCGCCTTCGATTCCATCGTGGAACCCCTGGCGCTGGATCTCCTGCATTTCCTGCGGTGGCGCATCCCATCCGCCGTGATCCTGAGCGTAGGCATCGTGAGGGGGACCTTGGGGCATGCCGGATGCTTTGACAGCACACAGTCCTGCGACGCCGAGGAAAAGGGCAACTGCCGGTACTATAAGCCGATTGAGAGTCATGTCGTCTATCTCCTTTGTATCCTATGGTTTCTCGGAGTCTTACTCCTGAGACAGAGATAGAGTAGCGGAGGGGCGAGCCGCTTGGATGCCCACAGTAGCTCAGAGCGGTTTTTTGGGGGCTAATCGGGTTTGTCTAGCGCAGGAGGTCTTCGAGAGTCGTGCTGAGGCTGGTCTTGTCGTCGCGGTACTTGACGATGACGGCGGCGTACAGGCTCAAGCCCCAAGCCTGACCTTTGCCTTTGGTCACGGCGCGCGAGCCAGGCACAACGACGGCATTCTCAGGGATGATCAGGGGCAACTCGTCTGTGGCGCGGAGGACTTCGCCGTTGACCAGATTGAAGACGGGAGTGCCGCGGGTTAGGATGGTGCCGGCAGCGAGTACCGCGCCTTTGCGGACGATGGCGCCCTCATACACGCCGCAGTTGCCGCCCACCAGCACGTCGTCTTCAATCACTACGGGGCTTGCGTTTACGGGCTCAAGCACGCCGCCAATCTGGGCGGCCGCGCTCAAATGCACTCGCTTGCCGATCTGCGCGCAGGAGCCGACCAGCGCATGCGAGTCCACCATGGTGCCCTCGTCCACATAGGCTCCGGCATTGATGTACATAGGCGGCATGCAGACCACACCGCGAGCCAGAAACGCTCCGGCCCTTACCGAAGAGCCGCCGGGGACCAGGCGGATACCGTCGGCGGCGGTGAAGTGGCGAGCGGGGTAGGTGTGCTTGTCGACATACGAAAGGCCGTCGGCGGAAGACGAAAGGCCGCCAGCCGGCATTTCTTCCAGGGCCCCGAGGCGGAATCCGAGCAGAATGCCCTGCTTGACCCAGGCGTTCACGCGCCAGCCTGTGGGCGAGGCCGGGTCCGGCGAGGCGGAACGCACCTCACCCTGTTCGAGGGCGGCGCGCAGCGTGAGGAAGGCGGTCATGGCCGCAGGGTCCCTGATGGCGGCGGGGCCGGCGGCAAAGAGGCGCTGAATGGTCTCTTGCAGTTGTTGAATGGAGGGGCTTGCAGTCATCGCATTTCGAGTCTATCAAGTTGCGCGAGCGGCGCGGCCGGAGTGAAGCGTAGTCGAATTCCGAGGAATCTACTTCAGGCGGGGTTGAAAGGGTCGGATGCCGCCCGGGTTTGCGTCTGGCCTTTGAGGGAGATGGGGCGCAGTTGGAAGGAGTTACTTCCGTTGGGAATCATCGCCAGCGGGACCGGATCGCGGCTCGGCCTCTCGTGGAAGTTCTTTGATTGCAGCCATGCTCCGAGGCGGGGATCGCTGATCTCCGGCTGATCCTGCCAGAATTCGGGCCCGAGCCAGCACTGAATGCGCAGGTGATCGAGCTGGATCTCGATTACCACCGCATCCTTCGGAAAGTATCGCCGGACGTTGTTTGCTCCAACCTGCAAGCCTGTGATCTCGCGTCCCTTGCTTTGCGTCCTGACGAGCATTACCTTCCTGCCGTTCAACTCTCGTTGGCCATCCGAATATCTATCTCAGGATTTATCCCGAATCTCAGCGCCTGAAATCCAACTTTCGATAAGGTAAGTCTAGGCAGCAAAGCGGGTAAGCAAGTGTTACGGCATGATTAATTCAGGGCGGGGGTTCCTGATTTGAACGCTGCCGGTCTGATCGTCATTTCAGGAAACTGCGCGGCCCGGGTTCCATCGCCGGCCCCTATTGGTTTTCCGCAATCCACCGAGTTGAGGCGCGTATGCGATACTCGGGGAGACATGTATAAGAGGATCGTTCTCAAGCTTTCTGGTGAGGCGCTGGCAGGGCCGCGAGGCTTTGGCCTTGATGCCGAAAAGGTGTCGGAGATTACGGGCGAAATCGCCGAAGTTCACGCCCTGGGCGTTGAAATAGGAATCGTCGTTGGTGGAGGCAATATTTTCCGCGGCGTCGAAGGACAAGCCAGGGAGATGGACCGCGTAAGCGCCGACAGCATGGGCATGCTCTCGACGGTCATCAATGCCATCGCTTTGCAGGACGCTCTGGAAAAACGTGACGTGCAGTGCCGGGTGATGAGTGCAGTCTTCATGAACCAGCTGGCGGAGCCCTATATTCGTCGCCGCGCTACCCGTCATCTGGAAAAGGGCCGCGTTGTCATTTTTGCCGCCGGCATCGGAAATCCGTTTTTCTCTTCTGACACAGCGGCCAGCCTGCGCGCCATGGAGATCAAGGCCGACGTGCTTCTGAAGGGCACGAAGGTTGAAGGCGTCTACAACGCTGACCCCGTGCTGGTGAAGGATGCCGTCAAGTACGACGAGATTACTTACATGGAGATCCTGCGCCTGGGCCTGAAGGTGATGGACCTAACCGCGGTGAGCCTGTGTAAAGACAACAATCTGCCGATGATCATCTTCAACATGAACCAGCCGGGGAACATCCGGCGGGTGGTGCTGGGCGAAAAGGTCGGTTCCCTGGTAACGGCGTAATTGACAGCCTCTAGCATTTAGCTGCGAGCTACCAGCCCCTGGCTCATGCAGATTTGAGCTAAAAGGCTAGAAGTTCGCGGCTGCGTGCAGTCCCCTTGGAGACATCTAACAAGAAGTGGATATCAGCAAGCCAGCCCGGCTGAATGCGCTCACAGGCCTGCGCTGCTTTGCGGCCATCAACATTGTCCTCTTCCATTTTTCCAATCCCCAATGGTTCGGCATTTTTGCGCCGGTGGTCAACGCCGGCTTTGCCTCGGTCAGCTTCTTCATCCTTCTCTCGGGATTTGTGCTGGCCTATAACTATGCCGCCCGGGCAAGGGCCGGGGAGTTGGACAAGGTGCGCTTTTGGGAGGCGCGGTTCACGCGGCTCTATCCGATCTATCTGCTCAGCCTGCTGCTGAGCTGGCGCGTGGTGCCGACGGAGTATGCCGCGCACACGCACGCCATGTTCTGGACGGGCATGGTGCTCTCCCCGCTTTTGCTGCAGGGCTGGATTCCCTCGATTGCGACATTTCTGAACACGCCCGCCTGGACCATGTCGGCGGAGTCCTTCTACTACGTGCTCTTTCCGTGGATGGCGCGCTGGAAGCGTCCGGACTCGATCAAGAGGCACCTGGCGGTGATGGCGGGCGTTTGGATGCTGGGCCTTGTTCCGGGCGTGCTTTACATCGCATTGAATCCGGACGGCATAGCGCATCCGGACCGCTGGAGTTGGGGCCCCTGGCTCCAGGCGCTGAAGTATACCCCGCTACCGCACCTGGCCAGTTTTGTTTTTGGCATCCTGCTGGCCACGATGGACGAGATGCTGGGCCGTTCCGGGCGCCTGCGCCTGATTCTTGGAGTATTTGGTTTTGGGGCGACATTCTGCATTCTGGGGCTGGGGCCGCGGGTTCCTTATGCCATTGTTCACGACGGCCTGTTGATGCCGTTTTTTGGTTGCATCGTGCTGGGGCTGGCGGGAAACAATCCAATGTCGTACGCGCTGAGTTGGCGTCCTCTGGTTTTCGTCGGCGAGGCCAGTTATTGCCTCTATCTGCTCCACTTCAATTTCTGGAACCTGATCCACGACTCTCATGTGCTGAACTGGCTGCGCCTGAGCCGTTTCGATCCCTGGATCAGCTACGTGATTCTCGTCGGGATGGCGCTGGCAGCGCTGCACTTTGTGGAACGGCCAGCCCAGCGCGTGCTGCGCGGCTGGATGCACGTGTGGCGATAACTAGTCCTCCCAAGGGCAGTTGATTAGTTAATTGGGCTCGGGACACCTTGCCGGATCCGTTACCTTTTTCTCATGGAATCTGCAATTTAGTGCTGTTTGCTATGGTTACCTCGGATAGAATGATCTCGGCCATGAACCTAGAGGCAATCCGGAGTGATTGGGTCGGACGGGTCATTGACGGAAGGTTTACTCTCCTCCAATGGCTTGGCGGTTCAGCGCGGTCGTCCGTTTTTCTTACGGAACTACCCGGCCCTCAGGCGCGAAAAGCAGCCATCAAGCTCATTCCCGACAATGGCGAGGACGCAGAAGCTCACATGGCCGGCTGGGCAGCCACCAGGCCCTTGTCTCATCCCAACCTGATGCGTCTGATTCTAACCGGGCGTTGTGAGTCGGAAGACACCGCTTTGCTGTATGCGGTATCGGAATATGCCGATGAGGTTCTTTCGGAGATTCTACCCGAGCGCGCGCTTACACCCGCTGAAGCCAAAGAGATGGTGGCGCCGGTTGTGGACTTGCTCTTCTATCTCCATGGGAAGGGGCTGGTCCACGGCCACCTCAAGCCGTCGAATATTCTGGTGGTCGACGATCGGCTTAAGCTCTCCGGTGACAGCCTTCAGTTGGCGGGCGGGGCGGTGAAGCAGGATTCGGCGCAGAGCATCTACGACGCACCGGAAACAACCAGCGGGACCATTTCGCCGTCAGCGGATCTGTGGGGGCTCGGTGTAACCCTGGTCGAAGCCCTCACCCAGCATCCGCCGGTTTGGGACAAATCGGCAAATGAGGATCCGATTGTGCCGGAGTCTATTCCGCAGCCCTTTGCGGGAATTGCGCGAGGGTGTCTGCGGGCGGACCCCATGGGCCGATGCACTCTGGACAATGTGAAGACCTGGCTGGAGGCTGACCAGTCCCTCAGGGATCCAGCCGGCAAGACCGAGAAGAAGGATTCTGCCAAGAATCGCGTGCCAATGCTCGTTGCCGCGGCGATCGTTGTCGTTGCGGTGATAGGCATTCTTATGGCTCGGCCTCACGGGCAACAGTCATCGCCGCAGGCGGCACCAACTCCTGATGCGGCCCAGCAACAATCGCCGGCAGAAACGCAGCTTTCTACGCAGGGCCAGATGCCGGAGCAACCGGCCGCGGCGCAGCCTCAGAATGGGCCCCCTCCGGAAGCCGGAACGGCTTCGCCAATTCAGGAACAGGCTTCTGCAACTCCAACTGCTCATCCGGCTCCGCAGCCACCGGCGCCAAAAACTCCCGCTTCTGAGAGCGATGGATCGATTGCGGATTCCTCCAGCGCTCCGGCTGCGAATAGCGCCATCGCAGAGCAGGTTATGCCGGACGTTCTGCCGAGAGCGCTTGAGTCTATTCAAGGCAAAGTTTACGTAGGGGTGCGGGTGACTGTGGACGCGGCCGGCAATGTTTCGGGCGCGACTTTCGATTCCGAGGGACCAAGCCAGTATTTTGCCAAGGCGGCCATGCAGGCGGCGCAGAAATGGAAGTTCAAGCCTGCGCAGGCGAATGGCCAGGCGGCACCGGGCACATGGGTCCTTCAGTTTCAGTTCACTCGGGCCGGTGCGAAGGTTACCCCATCCGCAGCTCACTAGTTTGGAGAACTGCCTTAAGCTGCCGATAGTTGGCTGAGACTGAAAGAAGAACTCAAGAGCATCCCGACGGGACTAACGCCGATGCCGAGCTTATTCAGCAGCCTCAAGCAAAAAGCCCAGCCGCGGAGGCTGGGCTTTTTGCTTTGGAGAGTTCAATCCGTTACGGAGTGACCGACTGCACGGAATGGTTTCCATGGGGAACGATTGCCAGCGCGGTCGGATTTGCGGCTGTTGGATAGGGGGTTGCCTGCGTCGCTGCCACAACGCCCGTGTTTGGATTCAGCCTGAAGCCGGAGACTGAATTACCCAGGTGGTTGACGGTATAAACAAAGCGGCCCAGCGCGGGGTCAACCGTAATCGCGACCGGTTGCGTATCGGTGGCGTACGGAGCGTTGCTGATGGAGTTGATAACGGCGGAAGGCGTGCCGGTGGGAAGGGCAATGCTGTAACCCGAAATGGTTGAGTCCAGCGAGTCGGATACGTAGATGTAGATGCCGCGCGGGTCAACGACGATGCCGCTGGGCTGGTTGCCGGTTTTGAAAGGACCGTTGACGAGGAAGTTCAGGCTTCCGCTACTCTGCACGGCATAGCCGATCAGCTGGTTGGAGGCAAAGTCGGTGACGTAGACGAAGCGGTTGACGGGGTCGCTGGTGATGCCACTGGGCTTAACGCCCGCCTTGTAGGGGCTGCCCGCGGTTGCGGTCAAGCCACCGCCGGAGTCAACCGCGAAGCCGAATACCCATCCCGGGTTGGCGGAGCTGGTGGGTGTTCCGCCAGGGTTGTAGGCCGAGGCGTCATAGCCTGCAACATAAACGGCATTGTTGTTGGCCAGCACATTCACCGCAGTGGGGACGATTGTGTCCCCCGGATAGGCGGGAACTGTGAGAGGAATCTGAGCAGTCGGCGAACCGATTGCGCCGGTTGAAATCGAGATCGGATACTCGGTGAGCGTTGCGGAGGTGGTTCCTGAGACTACATAAAGATAGGTGCTGGCGGCGTTGACGGCTACAGCAACGGGCGTTGTGGCCAGGGTGATGGTGTCCTTGGCAGTCAGCACGCCGTTGGTTGCGATGGTGAAATGCACGACGTTTTTGCTTGCCGCGTTGGCAACGTAGAGATGGTAAAAATTGCCGGTGACGGCTATCGAAACCGGGTTTACTCCACCAGAGGAGATTGTCGGCTCGCCCTCGCGCAGAGCACCTGATTCGGAATCGACCGCGAAGGTTTGTATCTGCCCGGCGCTGCCCGCTGATGAGCCGGCGGAGTCGGCCACAAAAACATAGTCGATGGTGACAAGCTGGCAGGCAGTCAGAAGAGTGGCCAGGACAAGGCCGATCACGGGGATGATAAAGATTCTGGAGAGCAGAAAAAGCTGTCTCGGTTTGCTGAACTTCATGCGCTTCCTTCGTTGTGGGCCATCAAGTTCTAGCCCCAGGAAAACTCGTTTAGGTTGCCCCGTAGGTATTGTAAAAGCCCAATACGGGGTGTTGCTACCTGCCTGGTTTCCGAAGCAGATTCGATTTCAGTCCTTCACGGCAGTACGCCTGAGCCGGTGCCGGCGTGCGGAATCGCGGCCACGGCTGTCGGCTGGTTGTTGGAAGGGAAAGGAGAGTATTGGGAATCAAGCAGTGTCCCCGCAGTTTGACTCAACTCGAAGCCGGTGACGTTGTTGCCAAGAAAGTTGGCGGTGTAGAGAAAATGATTGGTTGATGGATCGATTCCGATTGCTACCGGCTGCAGTCCGGTGGTGTAGCTGCCGAGGCTGGAGAGCGCGCCGCCGCTTATGGAGTAGGCAGTAATCGTGGAGTCAGTTGAATTGGCGACATACGCAAAGCTGAACGACGGATCGACGACGATCGCGGTGGGCGCATTGCCAGCGGGGAACGGGTTGCCGGCCAGCGGAGTCAGGAGCCCGGAAGCGACCGAGAATCCCAGCACATTGCGGGCCGTGTAGTCGGTGACGTATACAAACTTTCCGGCGGCATCGCTGGCAATGGCGGAAGGCTTAGTCCCGGCAGAAAAGGGCGAGCCGGCGAGCGGAGTGAGCACGCCCCCCGAGCCGACCGAGAAGCCGAAGATGTAGCCAACATTGGGAACTACGGAAGAGTCATAGGCCGTGACGTAGACGTAGTTTCCCGAGCCCAGAAGGTTGACGCCGGTTGGAACAATTACGTCCGAGGGGCTGCCTGCCAGGGTGAGCGGCCAGTAGTTGGAACTGATGCTGGAGTTGACGGCGGGCGCCCCGATGGCGACTGGCACCGTCTTTGTGCCAGCGGTGAGGGGAAACACAGCAATGGAGCCGGAACAGGGGGCAGCGGTTGAGCAGCTAGGCAGCGGTTGGTAAGTATCTACAACCACGAGGTTCGAAGCATTGGCCGCGATGGCAAGAGGGAAGACGCCTGGCGTGTTGACTGTGTTGTACGGATAGATTTTGCCGTCGTTGCCGATCACGAACTGGACGATGTTGTTGTCGTCCTGATTCACAACAAACAGGTCTGCATTGTCGGATGAAACGGCTTCGGCGACCGGGTAGCGTCCGCCCGATGGAAAGGGCGAGGCAGGAATCTGGCGCATGCGGCCAGATTCGGAATTGACCTCGAAGACGTCGATTTCGCCGTAGTTGTTGGCGCCAGCGGCTTTGGAGCTGGCCACGAAGACGAAATCGACGGTCAGAGTTTGAGTGAGCTGGGAGCAGGCGGTCAAGAGCGAAGCCACCAGCAGACTGGCCGCGGAGACCAGCAGAAGCTGGCTCGATTTGTTGAACGTCATGCGCATCTTTCGTCACGGACCTCGAAGAGCGGGCCCCTAGAAAATCAGGTTTGGAATCGAATCCCAAAGCGCCCAGGGAAAAGCCGCGCCCGGCATTCGGCTACGTTCTCTAAGACCCCCCGGTACCCTGCCGGGGGTCAGGCAATGCGGCCGGCGCCCAGTCCAGCCGCACGCCCTACGAGCCGCCAATCAGAGCGGCAAAGTTCCCTAGCTGGTCCGCCCATTCACCAGGCACCAGTTGGCCTGCCCCTGGAGCTGGTAGCTGCTCGCCACGCGCAGGCTGTTGAGGAAACCGTCGTTGGGATCCAACGCGCGGCCCGTTATGGTTGAGTCGACGAAATTGGCAGTGTAAATGAATTGATCGGACGGGTCCTCAACCATGCACTGCGGACCGGATCCTACCCCGAACGCGTCCTGGGGCAGGAAGCTGAGATTGTAAGAAGGCGAGGTGAAAATGTTGTAGCCGGTGATACCGCTATTTGCATTGTTCCCTTGCACATTGTTCCCCTGGTTGACCACATAGAGGTACTTGCTCTTGGATTCGACCATGAGGTAGATCGGATTGGCCTGCGAGGAGTCAATGGGGACGATACCCCCGGTCTCTGCCGAAAGCGCGCCGTTGTTGCCCTGGCTAAAGGGCAGGATCTGGCCGGGGTAGATCCCGGCGGGGAAGGTGCCATTCGCGGGGATTGTGACCGGTTCGTTGTCAAGAACATAGATGACGTTGTTGGTATTCACAATCGCCGTAGCGTTTTTGATGCCCAGCGGCTGAGGCGTGTTCTGTCCCAGTGTCAACTGTCCGTTGGAGGCATATGTGTAAGGAAATACTGCGTCGCCCGTTGCCGGGGTTCCGCTGAGTGTATAGACGTTGGCGGAGGACACCAAAAAGTCGATGGGATTAACCGGAACCGGGAAGTAGGTGAGCGCTGTTCCGCCTGCCTGGGTAATCTGAGCATTTACAACCAGCGTGAGCCGACCCGTCGTCTGGTTAATCTGGAAGACCGTGATATCGCCGCAGGACTGGACCGCCGATCCAAGCGCGAGGGCGCAAGCCGGGTTAGGGTTCGCAGCCGTCGAGGGTGAGCCATTGGGAGCCGGGGAGTCGTGATCCAGTACAAACAGGTAGTTTCCGGTATTGTCACCGAGTATTCGAAACGGGTTGATGCCCTGGGTGTAAAAGGTTTGCTGCGGGGTGAGGATGCCGTTTCCGCCCACTGCGAACTCGGTGATGTTGGAGTTCTGGCAGGGGTTGGCCGTCGTACAGGTTGAACCGCCCTGGGCGTTGACGCCCTGGTTCAGGACAAAAAGGAATCGGCTTCCATCCAGCAGCACGGCGCGGCCTGGATTGGCGCCGCCGGAGGAAACCGGCAGGCCGTTGATCGGGGTCAGGAAGCCCGTATTGTGATCGATTTTGAAGCCACTGATGATGCCGTTACCAGAGGACTGGGCCGTCACCGTACCTGTGACATAGATAAAACCGACCGTATAACTACGAACGCAAGACGTAACACAGAGGATAACGCCAGCTGAGAGGGCGCTCATCAGAAGTGCCTTGCCGAATTTCGTGAACTTCATGCGATTCCTTCATCCTGGTCAGGCGTGCGCCGCCAAGTTTGCTAGTTCCACAGCAGAGCTGGGTTGGGACGGGTCCCTGATGCATTGTAAAAGCCGAGGGCTGTTTGTGCCTAGTTTCAGCTAAAGACTGGTTGAAACAGCGGTTTTTCGCGGGCGACCCTTACCGGGACGCGAACCAGCCGCTTGATCGGCTTCGGTTCCTTTCAGTTGATAAAGCGGTTGCAGTTTTGACGTCCTGGTGCAGGGAAACGTCAACGGACCCGCGTCTGCCGGGATCCCGACAATTCAACCCGATAAGGGCTCTCAAAGGTCATAGTTCCGCATCGCCAACCAGAAGCCGTCCTCGGGGCAAAAAAGTCTCAGCCGCCGAAAGACACGCTCGGAAACTCCGGATATTCCCGTCGCGCCTCGAGAAAAGGCGTCTGGCGTTTTGAAAAGGCCTACCAGACGCGGCAGGCATTTACCGGATACATGGGCTGCCCTTTGGTGCAGCCAAAGGCCTTTCCGAACTCATCGAAGTTCTGTACCGATCCATTGACGCGCCATTTGCCTGGCGAGTGTGGATCCACCAGAACCAATTGGCGGCCCACCTGGTCGGTCTGGTTCTGGCACCAGACCTGCGCGAATCCCAGGAAGTAGCGCTGCGCCTCGGTATACTCGTCGATCTTGTCGGTGATGGTCTTCCCCTGTGCCGCCAGCGTGTCACGCAGGGCCATGAATGCGATGCGGAGACCTCCGTTGTCAGCTGTATTTTCGCCGAGGGTTAGTCGTCCGTTGAGCTTCATTGCAGGACTTTCGCCCTTGGCCGGGACGGCCTCGAAGCCGCTGTACTCGTCAGCTACGCAGCCGGTCCGGGCGGTAAAGGCTTTGCGATCCTCCGCCGATTGCCACTCGCGCAGGTTGCCCTTGCCGTCAAACTTTGAGCCTTGGTCGTCAAAGCCGTGCGTCATTTCGTGGCCAATCACTACGCCGATGCCTCCAAAGTTCACTGCAGGGTCGATCTTGAAGTCGAAAAACGGCGGCTGCAGAATTCCGGCTGGAAAGTTGATGTCGTTGAATGACTGGCTGTAATAGGCATTTACCGTCGGCGGTGTCATACCCCATTCTTTTTCGTCCACTGGCTTGCCCAATTTGGCGTAATCGTAGTTGCGCTCGTAGACCGCCGAGTGGTGCAGGTTGCCAATCAGGTCGTTGCGCTTCACTTTCACGCTTGAGTAGTCGCGCCACTTTTCCGGATAGCCGATCTTGTTGCGGATCATCGCCAGTTTCTCTTCGGCGGCCTTTTTGGTATCGTCGCTCATCCACGGCAATGTTTTTATGTCGTCTCCGAGTGACTTTTCAAGCGCGGCAACCAGCTTGTCCATGCTGTCTTTGGCCGCCGGCGGGAAGTTTTCTTTGACCCAGTCCTGCCCCACCGCCTCGCCGAGTGCCCCGTCGGTCAGGCTCGAGCACTGTTTCCAGCGCGCCTCAGGCACCTGCTGGCCGGCCAGCGTTCTTGAAAAAAAGTCGAAGCTCTCGTCGAAAAATGCTTTGGGAAGATCCTCGGCCTGTCCGTGCAGGACATGCCAGCGCAGGTAGCTCTTCCACGATTCCAACGGCTCGGACTGGATAAGCTTGCTGAGGTCACTGAAGAAATTGGGAGTGGCCACGTTCAGGGTATCGAAATGGCCTATGCCGATCGCCTTGAAATAGGAGTCCCAGTCAAAAGCGGGTGCGAGCTTCTGAAAGTCCACAAGGGTGTAAATGTGGTAACGGTTTTCGGGCTGGCGCAGGTCGGTGCGACTCGTCGAGGCCTGGGCCATCGCGGTCTCAATCGCCATGACCGCCGCAGCTTCTTTGGCCGCCTGCGCGGGAGAATCACCGGCCAGGGTGAACATTCCGGTTACGTGCGCGACGTACTGGGTCCGGATCTTCTTGAATCGCGGTGAATCCACAATATAGTAGTCGCGGTCGGGCAACGAGAGCCCGCCCTGGTAAACCTGAGCGATCTGCTTTGAGGAATCCTTCTGGTCCAAGGCGACGCCAAATTCAAAGAAACCGTCGGGACTACCGCCGTTCTCAAGATTGCTCAGCAGTTTCGGAAGTTGGTTCGTGCTGGCAAGTTTGGCGATGAGCTTCCAGGCCGGCTGGATGGGCGAAAGGCCCTTTTTCTCCACGGTGGCCGTGTCCATACATGCCGCATAAAAGCCTCCATATTGCTTTTGCAACTCGGTCTTAGGGGCCTTGGCGGCGGTGTCCAGATCCTTCCATAGCAGGTAACGGTTCCGCTCCTGGAGCAGTGAGAAAGACCGCGACCAACGAACCTGGTCGGAGGGAATGGGGTTGTTCTTGTCCCAGTTGCCGCACGCGTATTGGTAGAAATCCGTGCAGGGGTCGGCGGTCTTGTCGATAGCGGATGCGTCGAAGCTCCTGCTCTCCGCGGGAGCTTCGGGCTTGGCGTTGTCGGGCTGTGGGGCCACGGGCCCCTGCGCCAGTGTGGTGCCTACCCCCAGAATAAGAACCGGAATAAGACGGAAATAGTTCATCGAATGTCCTCTTGGAAACACAGTCAGCCAGACAGGTTCCTGGCCCTGGATTTCAGTCTTGAATGAAAGCCGGAACGGAACTTCAGGACCGTCCAACCGGCTGGAGCCATGCTGCATAGCAGGCTATCACGCAGCGGATTGAATTCGCGCGGTCCCAAGAACAGGTGACAATTGAGCTCTCGCAGGCTGGCTGAAGATGGGAAAGCAACTCGGATTTGATTCTCCCTTGTCTTTGGTTTGGAGGGTTTGGAGGCAAGTCCGTTCGAGACGGCTTAGTTCGCATTGGGCCAGAGACGGCGCTGGTTAAGAAAGCCCAGCTGAGTGACAAAAACTTAACGCCATGCGAAAGACACATGTGGTATTCTCCGCGCGTGCCGTTCGTGAGAGGACGCGAGTCGACGAACGCGAACGCAGGGCACCTGGAGGTTACACATGCGCATGATCATGCAGGTTCAATTCCCCATTGAACCTTTCAACACTCTGGTCAAGAACGGAAGCATTGGAGCGAAGATGAAGCAGATTCTTGACGCTACCAAGCCCGAACACGCATGGTTCAGCGAGCGCAACGGAAAGCGCGGCGGGATCATGATCGTGAATCTTGATAGTCCGTCCGATGTGCCCCGGCTTGCCGAGCCATGGTTCCTGACCCTCAATGCCGAAGTTGAGTTCAGGGTTGCGATGACGCCGGAAGATCTGGGCCGCTCCGGTCTGGACAGCATGGGCAAGACCTGGGCCTAGTGAAGTTCATAACAGGCTCGAGAGATCCTTGGTTTTTCGCCGGCTTTAGCGAGCGGGGAATTCCTTCAAGAAATGCGCCTCCTGGACTGGTTTGCCAGACTCATTTTCCAAACCACAGGAGGCGTCCACCTGGTTCTTCAAGAGCAAACTGGTAACCACATTGGTCTTAAAGGCCGGCCCGGCCCTGCTGGTTGCGCAGCTGAGGGCGAAGGCAGGCGTGGTGTGAAGAATCCCACGGGAAATAGCGGCCAAGCGGCCGTGAGAAACCATTGATCGTGGAAAACGAGGCCGGACTGGTTCTTTACAGCCCACCCCACCCCCTGCCACACTGAAACGTGGACACCCAGACAATTGTTATCCTCGATTTCGGCTCGCAGTACACCCAGCTGATCGCCCGCCGCATCCGCGAGCAGAATGTCTTCTCAGTCGTGCTGCCCTGTACGGTTCCTCTTGCTCAGATCCAGGCCCTCAAGCCCATCGGGCTCATTCTTTCTGGCGGCCCATCTTCTGTATACGATGCGGATGCGCCCGCAGCCGACCCCAAACTGCTCTCACTCGGGGTGCCTGTGCTCGGCATCTGCTATGGGCTTCACTTCATCGTGCATCACATGGGTGGGAAGGTGAAGTCGGCACCCAGGCGCGAGTATGGCCACGCCGAAGTCACAATCGAAGATTGCGCCACACCCCTGTTCACCGGCCTGCCGCCGACACTGGCCGTGTGGATGAGCCACGGCGATGAAGCACTAGAACTGCCCACCGGCTTTCATCGCACCGCCGTCACATCCAACGCCCTCGCCGGCATCGTCAATGAAGAGCGCCGCATCTGGGCAGTGCAGTTTCATCCCGAAGTGCATCACACTCCGCTCGGGCCGGAGCTGATCAAGAACTTCCTCTTCAAGATTTGCGCGGCGGCCGGCGACTGGACCCCAGCCCACTTCATCGAGACCACCGTCTGCGCAATCCGCGAAAAGGTTGGCAAAGGCCACGTGATCTGCGGCCTCTCCGGCGGCGTGGATTCGTCGGTGGCGGCGGTGCTGGTGCATAAGGCTATCGGCAGCCAGCTTACTTGCATCTTTGTTAACAATGGCGTGCTGCGCAAAAACGAGTTTGCAAGCGTGCAAAAAAATCTACGCGACAAGCTCGGACTCAACATCGTCGCCGTCGATGCGAGCGAACGCTTCATGGCGCAACTGGCCGGAGTCACCGATCCCGAAACAAAGCGCAAACGCATTGGCGCAGAGTTCATTGCCGTTTTCGACGACGAAGCAACGCGTATCGCCAAACAAACCGGCGGTGTGGACTGGCTTGTGCAGGGCACGCTTTATCCCGATGTGATTGAGTCGAGCAGCGTGAAAGGTCCGAGCCAGACCATCAAGAGCCATCACAATGTGGGCGGCCTGCCCCTGGGCATGAGGCTCAAGCTCATTGAGCCGTTGCGCGATCTGTTCAAAGATGAGGTCCGCCGGATCGGTCGCGACATGGGCATGCCGGAAGATGTACTCGGCCGCCAGCCGTTTCCCGGTCCCGGCCTAGCCGTGCGCATTCTGGGCGAAGTGACTCCAGAGCGAGTGGCGCTGTTGCAGGATGCCGACGAAATCGTTGTCGCCGAAATCAAGGCCGCCGGCCTCTACTCCAAAATCTGGCAGAGCTTTGCCGTGTTGCTTCCAGTGATGAGCGTGGGCGTGATGGGCGACCAGCGCACGTATGCCTACACTGCCGCCGTGCGCGCGGTCCACTCTGAAGACGGCATGACCGCCGACTGGACGCCGCTGCCGTATGATGTCCTCAAACGCATCAGCAGTCGGATTGTGAACGAGGTCCGCGGCATCAACCGCGTGGTGTACGACATCACCTCAAAGCCCCCCGGCACCATCGAGTGGGAATAGTTCAAGACTTGAACCCTGACTCCACAAAGCGGCTGGATGAGCTGGACTCTCTTCGTGGGCTTGCGGCGTTGAGTGTGGTGCTACACCATTTTGTTGGGTTTTGGCGTGACGAGGTAATGATTCACTCGTCGCATGCTGCTCGTGAACTCTTCACCTACCTAGCCTATCCATTCAGCGCCGGGAGGGAAGCAGTCATTCTGTTTTTTATTCTAAGTGGATTTGTGCTCTCCATTCCAGCAATCAACTCGCGGGCGCAGAGATATCCAGTTTTCATCACGCGGAGAGTATTTCGTATTTATTTTCCATACCTGGTCGCAATAATGGCGGCGGTCTTGGCAGCGCAGATTTTTCATGGCACGGAGACCCAAAGCCAATGGTTAAACCGACCATGGTCAGCACCTGTTACCTGGCGCCCGGTTTTGCAGCATCTGATCTTCATTGGCCAATACGATGCCGGGCAGTTCGATCCGCCGATCTGGTCTCTCATCTATGAAATGCGCATCTCTCTTCTATTTCCCGTCTTATGCGCAATATGTCTGAAACTTAGACCTGGACTGTCGCTTGTGATGGCGGTCTGTCTTTCTGCTGCCTCGATCTTCGTCAATAACCTCTTCACCGCACACGGCGGCTGGCACTCGACCATCGATACAGTGCATTACGCTGCCCTTTTTGTAGTAGGAATCTTTCTTGCGCGGCAGAGACATTCCATTTCGGCGATCTATCGTCAACTGTCATGGAACAAAAAGTTGGCAATCGGACTCTCGTCAGCATTGATTTATGTGTATGCCGCTGTTTTATGGCAAGGATTTATTCGCAGGGTCACCAGTTATGATTTGTTCAATTCCGGGGATTGGCTAACAGTAATGGGAGCAGCGGGGCTGATAGTGTTCAGCCTAAACTCTGCTCTGCTCCGTCGCGTGTTGTACTGGCCCCCAATACACGCTCTAGGAAAAATGTCGTATAGCGTCTATCTTCTCCACTTCATCGTAATCTTGCTTCTTGTCCACTTGTTTTACGGAAAGATTCCGCTGCTCCTGATCCTTATGTTGTGCCTTGTCGTTGCGATCATCGCATCATCGTTCTTCTATCGATTCGTAGAGATCCCTTTCATCAACCTTGGACGCAAGCTCAGCGGATGTTTTTGACGAAGCGTTGCAATGCAGCTTTGATTTGGTCCCGCCTAGTAAAGGGATTTCAATCCCCGGCCGCTTGCGGACGAAGCGAAGCCACTTCGCGGCTGAGCGCATCGAGGCGGGCGAGAAGTTCCTTATGGCGCTTGTCGGCATCCGACGGCTCAAAAGGTTCCACATAGAACGTCCCATTCGGTTCGAGCTGGCACTTGCGCACCTGGTGGATGCCTTCAAATCCCTGGCGGTGAACCACCTCAACGAGTTCTTCGCGAGACAGCGACTCGCGAGCCAGGGCCTTTTTGTCAATTTGCCCGTCGCGAACGAGCACAGTTGCCCGGCCTTCCAAAATCCGAGTGAGGCCCGGCGAGCGGAAGAGCACCCGCACCACAAGCCAGTTGATTGCCAGCAATCCGAACGCGCCGATCACGCCTCCGGATACTGAGTTGTCGTCGCCGATGATTGCGTTCTGGACCGTATTGGACAGCGACAGCAGCACGACAAGGTCAAAGGGATTAAGCTGGGCCAGTTCGCGCTTGCCGAAGATGCGCAGCAGCACCACCAGCACCAGGTAGACGATCGCCGGACGGGCCAGCTTCTCCAGAATCGGAAGCGGCATTTGAAACATGTGGTCAAGGATCAGGGAATGCGGCATGGATCGAGAATAAGGGCCCAAGTCCATCTTTTCCAGCCGAATCGAAAAGTGCGATGGTGGGCTTGGGATTGCCCAGTAAGGAGTTAGAAGACGGTTCTCACCTAAAGCTCGATTTGCAGGTCTGCTAGAGTTAGGTTGCACCCGAGATCGACGCTATCCAGTTGCGTCACAAGTGCACCGTAACACCCCAAGCGGGCAATTTGACGCCGGCTTAAGACAACTTTGATGACTGATTCAGCGCAGATTCCAACTTCGAGACTAGCGCCTTTTCGGATCGACCCCAAATTCGACACCAGGGTGTGGGGCTATCAGGACTTGCGTCCCTGGTTCGACCGCGTGGCCGTGGATGGCCAGCCCCTTGGTGAAGTCTGGCTTACCGGCGACATGTGCATGGTCGCCACCGGACCTAACGCGGGCAAACGGCTCGACACACTATTCGCCGAGGCACGCGACGGTAAGGGCCCTAATCCATTGCTCGGCCCAGCTGCCCAGACGCCCGAGTCGCCACTTTTGATCAAAGTCCTCTTCGCCAAAGAAAAACTGAGCGTCCAGGTGCACCCTGACGATAAGATGGCGCAGAAATACGGCAATCCCCGCGGCAAGACGGAATGCTGGTATGCGCTGGCGGCCGATCCGGAAGCAAAGGTCGCCGTCGGATTGAAGCCAGGCGTTACGCTTGAGCAAGTGAAGGATGAGATCCGCGCGGGCACGCTCGAGTCCAGCTTGAATGCGCTGCCAGTGGTCGCTGGAGAGGTGATCTTTGTGGATGCAGGGACGGTCCATGCCATCTGGCCGGGGTCGGTCCTGCTGGAGACGCAGCAGAACTGCGATTTGACTTACCGTATGTACGACTACGGCCGTCCTCGCGAGCTGCACATCGAAAAATCGCTTGAGGCGACAAAGTTGGTAACCCGCGCCGGCAAAGTTGCGCCAACGGTGCTGGCAGACCGCACGATATTGATTGATGCCGAATACTTCCGCGTCGAGCGAATTCCCTTGACTGGCAGCCGTTCAAGCGAGAGCCTCCTTAGTAAAGACAAGCAGGCTCCGGGGCTGGCTTACCTGTTTGCCGCCGGCGGAGCTGGGCGAATTGTGGGTCGCGAGTTCGCGCCAGTCGATCTGCCGCCGCGCGGAATCGTGGCTGTGCCAGCCAGTTCGCCTGCTTTCACGGTGGAAGTCATGGGCCTTCCGGAGGCCACCCTCGATCTCATCCGCATCACGCCGAGTTGGCAGTGAGAGACCCATGGCAGAACAATTCAGGCGGATGTTCGTCGCATCCTGAATTCGCGCCCAGGCTCAGCCCTAGGAAAAGCTTGGCCAGCAGCAGCGTCAGTAGGCCCTGGCCCGCTCGCTGTTTCGGGGCATTTTCGTCTCCCTTTTCGAGGGAGCGGCGGCCCCTTCCCTGTGCAAATCGAGGTACGTAATTGGTGCTTTCCACAGCACGAAACCCAGCCGCAAACTTTTTCTTTCGCGCGTCGCCCGGTAACTAAAAAAAACTCTTGTAACTAGTAAAAAAACTAAAGACATCCCCCCTGAAGGTGTATTGTTTCGAGTACACGTATCCTTTACGCTTCGGAGGAGAAATTTATGCGGTTCAAGCTTGCCCTCAAGTTAATCCCCTCGTTACTGTTTGCTCTTGCTGTGGTTCCCTCTTTTTCACAAGTAAATCCGGCTGCATCCCAAGGTGGCATCCCGTTGGTTGTAGGCCTCGGCGGCGCAGATTACTCCCTCGACTGGGGACCAGGAAGAAGGATGGAAGGTATTACGGCCTGGGTGGATTATTACCCCTGGGGTATGCCGCCCAAGATTCACGGGCTTGGCGCTGAAGTGGAAGGGCGGGATCTTAACTTCAATCGTCCCTCTGGACTAACCAAGTTGCGTCAGGACACCGGGATGGCTGGGATCATCTATTCGGATCCGCAGTGGCGGAGTTTCAGGCCCTATGTCAAGGTTTTGTTTGGCATCGGAAGCGTCGACTTTCCGAATCCTGGGGCCCCATACTATACGCACGACACTTTTCTCGTTACAGCCCCAGCGGGAGGAGCCGACTTCAGGGTCTGGAAGCATGTTTGGGGGCGCTTCGACTATGAGTACCAGTTCTGGCACCACACTTTCGGTAACAATGACCTGACTCCGACCGGCGCCAGTTTCGGCTTCTTGTACGACTTCAGGCCCCCTTCAATATCCGGAAAATAATCTGTCAGGACCTGCCATGCCCCTGCGGCTGGTAGGTCCCCGGTTCCACCCTGAACGCAATCGATATCCGGTTCCATGTATTAGAGCGGTTTCAGGATAGGTGTGCCCTGTCGATCTTCAATGCCAGGTCGCCCCTCCTTGGGGTCGGGTCGACTAGGGTGTATGCCCTTGGGTATAGCAATCCTGAAACCGCTATAATCTGCGTGATGGCCATCGTCAGCCGCACCAGCTCAGCCTCACTGAATTCCTGCCGGACCTCTTGATAGACTTCGTCAGAAGCATGCCCTTCTTGAATATTAGTGATCGCCTCGGTCCACGCCAGGGCGGCGCGCTCGCGCGGAGTTTAGAACGACGTCTCCCGCCACGCTGAAAGCGCATAGAGCCGCTGCTCGGTCTCGCCGGCGGCGCGGGCATCCTTGGTGTGCATGTCGATGCAATAGGCGCACTCGTTCATTTGCGATGCCCGCGTTTTTACCAGTTCGACCAGTGCGGGCTCCAGACCGCTTTCGTTGATCACTTTTCCAAGTTCAAATAGCGCATGTAATCCCTCGGGAAATGCTTTTCCGTACCTCAGCCGCTGCGGCATTCTCGGTTGACCTCCTTGGCTTTCGATGCGCGCTGCCCGCATGGGGTTCCAGAACCATTGGCTCCAGGTGCGCAATGAGCGACATAGCCCAGGGGCAACAGGTTCGTCCGAAGGACAGATTTGCCGGACCTGCACAGCGCACGCTCTACGCTGGCCGCGGAACTTTTTCTGGGCGGCCGGGTTCTCACTCATGACGGCTTAAGTTGAGTTCCGTCTAACAGTTTGAACCGAAAGCTCAAAGTGTGAGCGTCTTTTCCAGGTTGCGGGCATCAAAGGAGCGCAACAGGGACGTGGTTTTCAGAGGAGATGGAAAAACATGAATCGGCCAATGCTCAAAAAGAATCTTCCACCGGGGTTGGTCTGGTGCGGAGTCGTGATGTTGAGCGCCATGGTAGCGCTTGCCCAGGATCCGGCTTCCCAGAACTTGGCGCCCGCGAATACAAATCAGGCCACAGCCGCAAATGCAGGCGAGCGCACGGACGGCCAGATCGAGATGGATGTAGTCCATGCCCTCGACGCCTCTCAGGCTCTGAAAGATGACCTGATCACCGCCGCAACCATTCAAAGCGAAGTTACGCTCGCGGGCACGGTTTCGACCGATGCATCCAAGAAGCTGGCGGAGTCGATCGTTAGCAAGGTGCCGGGCGTAACCAATGTGCACAACAATCTGACGGTGGGCAATCCGCAACAGGCTCAGGACGCCCTGCAGCCGCAGCCTACCGACGAAAGCGATCCTGGACAAAGCAGCGCTGCGCAAAGCAATCCCGCACAGCCGCAGCCGCAGCAAGCCAATGGACAAACGGACAACGGCCCCATGCCGCCGCCCCAGGCTTATCCGCAACAGGGCCAATACCCGCAACAGGGTCAGTATCCGCCTGCCTACCCGCCGTCGCGACCGCAGTACGCCCCTAACGGATACCCGCAGCAGGGCTATAACCAGCCTCGAGGGCCGTCTTATGCGCCTGCCACTGGCCCGGTGACATTGCCTCAGGGAACCCTGCTGCAGTTGCGCACCAACGAACCAGTCGGCAGCAAGAGAGCAACCGATGGCTCACCCGTTGAGTTCACCGTGATCAGCGACGTAAGCATGGGCGGTGTGCTTGCAGTTCCGCGCGGCGCCGTCGTCCATGGCGTGGTCACCGAGGTCAAGAAGGTCGGAGCCGGCGATCTGGGTGGAAGTTCGGCTCTGGCGCTCACGCTCACTTCTCTTGACCTAGGTGGCCAGAACTACCCGCTGACCACCGACCAGTTCCGCGTACGAGGCCCGAATAAGGCCGGACAGACGGTTGGCAGCGCGGTGACAGGGGGTCTCATCGGAACCATCATCGGTTGCGCCGCGGGCCGTGGCGTCGGCTGCGCGATCGGCGCAGGAGCGGGCGTTGCAGCGGGCACGGCGGCTTCTGCGGCTTCTTCCGGACCGGGAGTCTGGATTCCTGCCGAGGCTCTTGTGTCCTTCCACCTGACTGCACCAGTTACAGTCAACCCAGTAGGCCCACAAGAAGCAGCCCGCTTGGCTCAGGGCCTTTATCAAGGCGGCCCTTCGCTCTACCGGCGGCCGGGCTACCCCTACCCTTACGGCCCAAGGTACTATGCCGGCTACGGCTATCCGTACGGCTACCCGCCCGTCTATTACCGGCCGTACTACATGGTTGGCGGATATTACTACTGGCGGTGAGTTGCGGTTGGGGAGAGTCTGCTGACGATTGGATTCTGAAAAGGGCGCGGAACCAGCCGCGCCCTTTCGAATTTTGCGGCACGCCGGTCAGCGGTGCCCTTCCCGACACTGACACGGTCCGGGACCTCTATCCCATCCACTCGTCTATAATGACAAAGATCGCGTCAATGGAGAATTGCGCGAGAATTGCGCATCCGCCGGATGTGCCCCCTTGCAGCCAGGCTTGCTTTGAAGTGGCTGCTGCAAAGGGAGGCACCGCCCTGGTTCGCGCGTAGAGAGTCGAAGGTTCAAGTCCATCCATGATTCGTTTCCTGCAGACAGACAATCGCATGACCAAGGCGCTCTTGGTCGTCATCATCGGCGCCGCCTCGGTGTCCATGTGCGTGTACCTCATCCCTGGCCTGACTGGCGGGGGAGCCGCAGCCGCAGATACTTATGCCGTGATCTACCCCCACTGGTACAGCCGCTTCCTGTCTTCAGGAGACACGATCAGCCAGTCGAAGGTGGAGCAGATCGCGCGCCAGCAGTTGCAGCAGCGCGGCCCGCAATATGCTGACAACCCGATGATCCTCAACTTTTTTGAGCAGCAGGTTGGCCAGCAGCAGGTTCAACAACAGGTGCTGCTTGAAGAGGCAGACAAGCTGGGGATTCGCGCCACCAAGGAAGATGTAATCGCGTATCTACAAACAGGACCCACGGGCCAGGTACTCTTTCCAAACGGCAAGTTCATCGGCGAGGACCAATACGCCGCTCTCATCTCTCAACGGCTGAACATGTCGGTGACCGAATTTGAAGACAGCGTAAGGAGCGACATCATTGTTCGCCGCATGCAGGCGCTCATCACTGCCGGCGTAACGGTCGGGGATCAGGAAGTCCGTGACACCTATCGCAAACAGAACATCAAGATCAAGTTCGACTACGCCGTCATCTCCGCGGACGATCTGCGCAAGACGATCAACCCGTCCGATAGCGACCTCGAGGCGTTCTTCAAAAAAAATGGCGCACGTTATGCCACAGCGGTCCCGGAAGAGCGCAAGATTACTTATTTTGCTTTTACGCCGAGCCAGATCCCCGGCGGCGTTCCGCAGCCAACGCAGCAGCAGATCCAGCAGTACTTCAACGCTCACGAGTCAGAGTATTCGGTGCCTGAACAGGCCAGGTCGCGTCACATCCTGATCTCCGTACCCGCTGGCGCCGACGCCGCCAAGGACGCGGCCGCCAAGGCCAAGGCTGAGGGGATTCTCAAGCAACTCCAGGCTGGCGGCAACTGGGCCGACCTGGCCAAGAAGAACTCTGACGATCCAGGCAGCAAGGATGCCGGTGGCGAACTGGGCTTTGCTCAGCGCGGCCGCATGGTCCCCGAATTTGACGCAGCTCTCTTCGGCCAGAAGATTGGCGATGTCAAAATCGTGAAGAGCCAATTCGGCTATCACATTGTTCAAGTAGAAGAGCGTTCGACGGCGCATGCGCAATCGCTCAGCGAAGTGCAACCAACTATCCAGGCAACGCTGATTCGCCAGAACGAAGCGCAGGCCGAAGAAAACTACGCCAAGACACTGACCTCTGAAGCAATCAAGAGCGGCCTGGACCAGACCGCGGCGGCCCACCACCTTGAAGTGGTGACGACGCCTATGATTGGAGCCCAGGGTGTGATTGCCGCGCTTCCGGATGGCTCGTCGCTGCTTTCCAAGGCCTTTGCGTCCAAACAGGGAGATCCACCGCAGTTCGCGTCGACAGGCGAAGGTTTTGCTATCTTCCAGGTTACTGGTGTCGCCGCAGCCCATGCCCCGGCTTTTGCCGACTGGAAATCGCATGTTCTCGAGGACTATCGCGACGAGCAGCTTCCCGGCCTGTTGGGCCAGAAAACGATGGAGCTATCCGAGAGGGCAAAGTCTGAGAACGACCTGAGCAAGGCCGCCAAGGCAGTGGGCGCGACTGTCAAGACCAGCGATCTGGTTGGTCTCACCGGCCAGGTTCCCGACTTTGGCCAGGTCGGCCAGGTCGCTCCCCAGCTGTTTGACATGGCGCCGGGCAACATAAGCGGACCCATCAATGCACAGCGGACCGGCGTGGTGGCGAAGCTGACAGACAAGCAAGAGCCCACAGCGGACGAGATCACGAAGAACTTCGATCAGACCCGCGACGGGCTCCTCCAGGAGCGCCGCGGCGATGCCTTTAACGTCTTCATGAGCGGAGTTCTCGACGACTACAAGAAGCACAACCGCATCCGCCTCAACACCAAGACAAAGAATCCGTCGCTGCCTGGCATGTAATTCGCCAGCATTCCGAGCAAGAAATCGAAGGGCCCGCAACGAAACTGGTTGCGGGCCTTTCTTTGTCTCACTGAATTTGTTCTCCGTTCCGGCGATAATGGAACCATGCACTTTCAGCGCTCCTCAGGAGTTCTGCTCCATGTAAGCTCGCTGCCGTCTTACGGAGGCATAGGGGATCTGGGACCGGCCGCCCACGAGTTTGTCGCTTTCCTTGCTGCCGCAAAGCAGCACGTCTGGCAGGTTCTGCCCCTTTGCCCAACCGGCTATGGCAACTCGCCCTATGCCGGCTCGTCCGCTTTTGCCGGCAATCCATATCTCATCAGCCTTGAGTTCCTCGCCGACTGGGGATGGATCGATCGCAATCGAATTGCAGACATCGCCGACGTTAAGGGCAATGTCGATTTCCAGGAGGTCGAAAACCGCAAGCTGCCGCTCCTGTACGAGGCCGCCGGCAATTTTCTCGACCGTGGGCCGCGCGTGCCGCAACTTGCCGAGCAGTGGAGGCAATTCCAGCAATTCTGCCAGGCGCAGGCCTCCTGGCTTACCGACTACGCTCTCTACGCCGAACTGCGGCGTCAATTTAGGACCGGCGCATGGACGCAATGGCCGGAACCACTTCGCCGCCGCGAGCCGGATGCGCTGGCCAAGGTTATTGCAGAGAGCTCCCGGGCGCTCGCGCAGGAGCAGGTACTCCAATTCGCGTTTTCCCTCCAGTGGAACCACCTTCGTGAGGTTGCGGCGCGCAGCGGAATCCGCATCCTCGGAGACATCGCCATCTTCGTCAACATGGACTCGTCCGACGTCTGGGTTCACCCCGAACTTTTCGAGCTCGACGCAGCGCTTCAGCCGATTCGCGTCGCCGGCGTTCCGCCCGATTACTTTTCTTCTACTGGCCAGCGCTGGGGCAATCCACTGTATCGATGGGACGTGATTGCTGAAAAGGGATACGCCTGGTGGATCGACCGCATCCGCCGTGCCGGCGAGCTTTACGACATCATGCGCCTCGACCACTTCCGGGGCTTTGAA
>Ga0182013_10001909_pt1 | contig 27882 bp, 27 predicted proteins | sample 612S2MmetaG_FD_120487 | JGI IMG/M metagenome (GOLD analysis project Ga0182013, IMG submission 120487) | Permafrost microbial communities from Stordalen Mire, Sweden - 612S2M metaG | ecosystem: Environmental > Terrestrial > Soil > Wetlands > Permafrost | place: Sweden: Stordalen | collected...
ATCAATCCTGCCCGGCTATATGTCTCAGGACGTTCAGTTTGCCCAAGGAGATTCGGCCTCCATCGCGGGCCACGATGCCGTCTTCCTCCCAGGCGCGCATTTGCTTGTTGACGGTCTCACGAGAGCAGCCCACGAACCGCCCGAGGTCGGTGTGTGACAGGCGGATTTCCAGGCGAATTCGGTCGCCGGCCGTGGCTCCATATTCGTTGGCGAGGCTCAGGAGCTTGCGGGCCAGTCTTCCCGGCAAATCAAGCATCGCGAAATTACCGAGAGTCTCGCTGGTATCGCGCAGGCGTTCAGAGAGGACGTCGATCACTCGTAACGCCAACTCGTTGCTGGATGCCAGGTAAGGCAGAAAATGACGGCGTTCGACCGTCATCAGGGTACTATCCTCAAGAGCCGTGGCGTCGGCGCTGCGGGGCTTGCCATCAAGGAGCGCGAGCTCCCCAAAAATTTCTCCGGCGTCGATCATGTTAAGGGTGACTTCTCGCCCATCCGGTGATGTGGCGCTGATGCGAATCCGCCCGCTTAGCACGGCGACCATGTAGGAACCCTCGTCGCCCTTCTGGAACAGGGTTTGTCCTCGCCGGACCGCTTTGTCGGTTGCCTGGAACAGGATATTATCCAATGCCTCGCGGGGAAGCGCGTCGAACAGCGGACTGGAGAGCAACAGCCGACGCCGGGTTTCATGGTCCATCTGCTTCATCGGGCCCCGTGCCCCGGGTACGTTTCAGATGGCCACTATGCGCCTATCCGGGCGTCGGTCATAGTCCGGCGGCATTCATCGGGAGAGATTCATGAAGCCGATCAGCATCTTGCCGCCACCGCATGGCCTGGAATGGCCGGAGGCAATGGCGGATGAAGCTGGGATGAATTGGATGTGGTTGGAGGAGGCAGCCCGGTTCGCCACGGAGAACGAGACGCCGTGGCCCTATGATCTGCGCCGGCATCTGGAGGGAGGGTTCTTTGAACCGGCGCCTTTCAACGAAATTCTCGGGCCGATTCGGCCGCGGGGACCCGCCAATGGGCTTGTGCTCCGATCAGGGGCTAAGGTGGTTAGTTGGGGAGACACCACGCAGGTCGATTTCACGTTTTCCGCGGCGAAGAGCTATTTGAGCATGCTGGCCGGCATCGCGATCATGGACGGATTGATTCGAGATCTGGATGAACCGGTGAGTTTGACCGTTCATGATGGGGGGGTCGAGGGACCTCATAACAGCGCGGTCACGTGGCGGCACTTGTTGCAGAACACTTCTGAATGGGAGGGGACGCTTTTCGGCAAGTCGGATATCATCGATCGGAACCGAAATCTCGCGGTCGAAGGGAAAGGCCTCAAAGGCGACGCACGGGTCTTGCATGCGCCGGGGACGTACTGGGAATACAACGACGTCAGGGTCAATCGTCTGAGTCTGGCCTTGCTTCGACGGTTCCGGCGACCTCTTCCGGAGGTCTTCGCCGAACGAATCATGCACCCGATCGGCGCGTCGCCGGACTGGTCATGGCATGGATACAGCACATCGAGTGTCGATGTGGACGGTCGAATGGTAGAGTCCGTGTCGGGAGGAACGCACTGGGGCGGGGGCTTGCTTATTCACGCCGAGGATCAGGCACGGTTGGGCCTGCTGATGCTTCGGCGCGGCGAATGGGGTGGCAAGCAGGTACTCCCAGAGCACTGGGTCGCCGAATCGTTGCGACCATGCGCGCTTAAGCCAACGTACGGATTGTTGTGGTGGCTCAACCAGGATCATGGTCGTTATCGCAGCGCCCCGACAAGCAGCTTCTTCGCGTCGGGCGCGGGTGGTAATATCACCTGGATCGATCCGGACCACGATTTGGTCGCTGTGATGCGGTGGTTGGATCCGACCGCCGTCGATACGTTTATACGATTGATCATACAGGCAATGGAATGAAAGCTCTGGAAACACTGAAGGTCGAAGATCCTCAGGAGCACACGGTCCTGGTTACGTTGGCCCGGCCCGAGTCGGCCAACGCGATGAACACCCAGATGGGGCTCGATCTTCTGGAAGTGTTCAATGGCTTCTGTGCCGCGCCGAACAAGCAACGATGTATCGTTATCACCGGCGCGGGACCAAAGGCATTTTGCGCGGGCGGCGATCTGAAGCAACGCAACGGCATGACAGACGAACAGTGGCAAGATCAGCATTTGATCTTCGAGCGGGCTGTTCGTGCCATGATCGATTGTCCGGTTCCGATTATCGCGGCCGTAAACGGCGCGGCGTACGCGGGCGGCCTCGAGATCGCGCTCTGCGCCGATTTCATTTATGCTGCGGAGTATGCCCGGTTCGCGCTGACCGAGGTGACCCTGGGTATTATGCCAGGCGCTGGGGGCACCCAAAGTTTGCCGCAGGCGGTTGGCGCGCGAAGGGCGAAGGAGATCATGCTGACCGGCCAGCCATTCTCGGCGCGTGAGGCTCTTGAATGGGGCATGGTCAATCGGATTTGCTCTGGCGACGCTGTGCTACGCGAAGCGCTGGAGACCGCGGCGGTGATCGCGGGAAACGCGCCAATTTCAACGCGTCAACTCAAGCAATCGGTCAATATGGGTTTGAACATGGATCTGCGTAGCGGAATGATGTTCGAAATCGAGGCATATAACCGAATGGTGCCGACCGAAGACCGCCGAGAGGGCATTCGTGCCTTTAATGAAAAGCGGAAACCTGTTTACAAGGGACGCTGATGGGCTCGGAGGAAACAGCCAATGAACGCGGTCGTTGACATTCAATCCAAGGGATTGACGCAGGCCCTCGCCGAACAGGCCCGGCTTCTCACATTTGCTGATATTCCTGCTGAGACGCGGACGTGGGCTCGTCAATGTGTCCTGGATTACGTCGCATGCGGCGTGGCCGGTGCGTCGGACGAACTCACCGGGATCCTGGTTGCTGAACTGCGAGAGCAGGGCGGCCGGGAGAGCGCGACCGCATTCTGCCAGGAGGGCCGTTTGCCCGCTGCGGCGGCCGCGTTGATCAATGGCGCCGCGGCCCATGCTTTGGACTTTGACGACGTCAACCTCGCGATGCCGGGTCATCCTTCAGTCGCGATCCTGCCTGGCCTTTTGGCGCTCGCGGAGGAGCGCGGCGCGTCTGGCAAAGCGGTCCTGACCGCTTTTGTCGCGGGTTATGAACTCCAATGTCGCGTAGGCAGAATATTGGCTCCTGGTCATTATGATGTGATTGGTTTCCATGCGACCGCGACGATCGGCAGTTTTGGCGCGGCGGCCGCGTGCGCCCACTTGCTTGGTCTCGATCAGGAGCAATTCGTTACGGCACTCGGTATTGCCGGCACGCAGGCGGCCGGTTTGAAGTCAATGTTCGGCACGATGTGCAAGCCCTTGCATGCGGGTAAGGCGTCGTATCACGGGTTGATGGCGGCAAAGCTGGCGATGCGTGGCTTTACCAGCCGCGCGGATGTCATCGAATGCCAACAGGGTTTCGCCAGCACTCACAGTCCCGACTTTCATCCGGAGCGGGCGTTGGAAGCGCCCGCGCATGGTTGGTATATTCGCAGTAACCTGTTCAAGTACCATGCCGCTTGTTACATGGTCCACTCCTCGATCGAATCGGCACGGAAATTGCGCGAACTTGGTGTGACGCCGGATCGAATTGAGCAGATCCGGGTCGAACTGGAGGAGTCGTGCGATCGCATCTGCAATATTCTGGCCCCGAAAACAGGTCTGGAAGCGAAGTTTTCGTTGCGGCTCGCGACTGCGATGGGGCTTTCTGGCGTTGATACCGGACGTTTATCGACATACTCCTCGGAGGTCGCGGGCGATCCGGGACTCGTACTCCTGCGCGACAAGGTCAACCTAGACTTCCGCGTTGGTATCCCGAACACCTTCGCGAAGATGGAGGTGTTGCTGACGGACGGCGATCGTTTGAGCTCCAGCCATGATTCTGGCATCGCGGCGGTGGACAGCACTGATCAGGGACATCGTCTGGAGGCGAAATTCACCGGCCTCGTCGAACCGGTCCTGGGATCGGACCGCTGTCGTGAGTTGATATCCAGGATCAGCAACTTCGAGACATTGAGTGATCTGAGCGAGCTGATGTCGCTCACCGGAGCCTGAACAGGTTCATTCAGGGCGGCGTGTTTGCTCGTGCGCTCCCGGCTGGGCGACCGGCGATAGTTGATCGGCGGTATGCCTGAAAAGGAAGAGCCTGCCTTGCCGTGTGCCCACTCCCCGTGCGAGGTATCCCGCCCAGGAAGCGGCAGCCCGGGAGGAAGCCAGTGAAAATAACGCGGATCGAGATCCTTCAGGCGGACGCTGGCTGGCGGATGTTTTCTTTTCTGAAGGTCATGACCGACGATGGGGTCGTCGGCTGGTCGGAATTCAATGAGAGCTTTGGTTCCACGGGGCTTTCCGATGTGATCAGGGGCCTGTCATCGGTCCTGATCGGTCGTGATCCCAGGATGTATGAACAGGTCACCCAACATCTGCATGTCCTGACGCGCCAGTCGCGTGGCGGGCTCAATCAACAGGCGATCGCGGCGATCGAGAACGCGCTTCTCGACGTGACCGGCAAAGCATACGGCGTGCCGGTCTACGCGCTGTTCGGCGGACCTGTCCGTGATCGCATTCCGGTGTATTGGTCGCACTTCGGAACGTATCGCGTTCGCAGCGCCGCGTTGATGGGCGTTCCGGCGTTATCCAATTATGATGACCTCGCCCGGCACGCCGAAGAGGTAAAAAATCTTGGCTTCCGAGCGCTTAAAACGAATATCATGCCTTCGGTCGGTGGCAAACTCGTCTCTTTCGTCCCGGGCTTCGGGCGTACCGTCGGGTGGCCGGAGTTGAACTGGGATAACAAACTCGTCCGAGGTGTAACCGAGCAACTGATGACGATTCGTGATGCGGTGGGTCCTGACATGGGCATTCATCTCGATGTCAACTTCAACTTCAAGACTGAAGGGTTCAAGAGGATCGCCGATGCCGTCGCTCCAGCGAATCTGACATGGTTGGAGATCGATACCCACGACGCTCCGGCTTTGGCGGAAATCAAGCGCGGTGCGCCTTGTCCGATCGCTTCGTGTGAAACGTTGCACGGCCGGCGTGAGTTCAAGCCGTTCTTCGATCACTACGCGACCGATGTCGCGATCATCGACGTCATTTGGAATGGACTGAACGAGTCGCTGAAGATCGCCGCTTTGGCGGATGTTTATGAGGTCAACGTCGCGCCACACAATTTCTATGGCCATCTCTGTAGCGCCATCAGCGCGACGTTCAGCGCGGTCGTGCCGAATTTCCGTGTCATGGAGCTGGATATCGACAGCGCTCCATGGCGCGATGAGTTCTACACCGTTATCCCGACAATCGAGAACGGAGAGTTCCTGCTGCCCAAAGGCCCGGGATGGGGCATCGATGTGAATGAGACGGCGGTCCGGGCACGTCCGCCGAAACAGTGAAGGAGTAGACTTGTGGCAAAGTTCAAAATCGCAACCCCTGCCGGCGCCAGTTTCACGGTCGAGGGTGGTGGGTATGACTACGAAATGGAAGCCCTTCAAGGAATGGACGCGGAAATCGTGGAGGGGCCGACCGACGAAGACGGGTTCATAAAGTTCGCCCAGGATGCGGATGCGATATACGCGAAGGGTATGCGGTTTACCAAGAAGATCATCGATGGTCTGCCGGCGAAGTGCCGCGCGATCGTTCTGGGTTCCGTTGGCGTCGACAGTGTCGATGTTATCGCGGCGACGGATCGCGGCATACCGGTTACGAATTGTCCGGACACCTTTATCGAGGAAGTCGCGGATCACGCGATGATGCTGTTGCTGTCAAGCTTTCGCCGTACGATCGAGCAGGATCGCATGGTGCGCGAAGGCCGTTGGCGTGAAGGTCGGCCGGCGCTGCTGAACATTCCCAGGCTGAACGGACAAACTCTGGGATTGATCGCGTTTGGGCATGTCGCCCGCGCTGTGGCGAAGCGCGCGAAGCCGTTTGGTTTGCGTGTCATGGCCTACGATCCATACATCGAAGAACTCGTTATGATCGAGCATGGAGTGATCCCTTCGACGTTGGAGGATGTGTTGTCACAGTCGGATTTCGTTTCGATGCACGCCCCGGCGACGCCCGAAGCGGAAGGAATGTTGATGGAGAAGCATTTCCGCCTGATGAAAAAGACCGCCATTTTCATCAACACGGGCCGTGGTCCAACAGTGCAGGAAGCCGGCCTGATCAAGGCGCTTCAGGAGGGATGGATCGCGCATGCCGGCCTTGACGTGCTTGAGATCGAACCTCCGGGGAATAATAATCCTATATTGGGGATGTCGAATGTAACTCTAAGCGCGCACACCGCGTCAGCGTCCGCACGCTTCGATCCGGCGCGCAAGCGGCATGTTGGTCGTGAACTGGCGGTGGTCCTTAGCGGCAGATGGCCGATGAGTTGCGTCAATCCAGCGGTTCTGATGAATTCGAAGCTTCGGCGCTGGCAGCCGGTATCAATGGAACGTGGACCGAATAGCTAATGGATCCGAACACGGCGGGCGGCAACAACCGCCCGCCGAAAGCTTCTTTCGGACGGGTTTCAATTTGCCATTAAAATACATCAGCACAGTTTGGATTGAGGCGTTCAATTGAAGCAATCGTGAAATCGGCCGCGTGGCACACCCCTATCGTTCATCACTTTCATGGAGTTGGGGATCGTGCTTCAATATGTAACGCTATGGCTGAAACTGAAGACAGATCAGCGTGCTGTCACAGCACTTGAGTATGGCCTGATCGCTGGCGTCATTGTCGCGACGATCGCGGTTGGCTTCGCGCTACTGGCAAACGACCTTTCACAGCAATTCTCCAACATCGGCAACAGTATCGCCAACCCAGCCGAGTAGTCCGTCGGAAGACTCTGTTTGATCAGGTGACGACAATCGCGGGAGAGGTGGTTCGTCAGCGGATTAAGCCGCGCGCGTGAAGCGCCTTTATGTCCAGGCGCTCCACGCGCGGCATTCCGCGAGGGGACGCTACCAACGACGCCAACCGCGCCCCCATCCCCAACCTGTGCCGACCACGACAGCCGGCCCCGCGACATAAGCCGGTCCGTATCCGTAATATCCGTATGGGGCGGGACCGCCTTGGTAACCGCCCGGCGGACTTTGCACCGAATCGCCGTGTGCGTACATGCACTGCGTGTAACTGGCATCGTAACGTTGCTGAAGGTCGCCGGCGGAAAGCTGTGCGCCATTTGCCGCGGCTGAACCGCCGACCAGCGCCCCCGCCACGCCACCAACCGCCGCGCCCGCACCCATGTTACCGCTCAGCGAGCCAAGTGCCGCGCCCAGACCGGCCCCAACAGCGGTCCCTACAACCGCGGTGCCAACCGCGTTGTTGGTGGCGGCTTGCGCGCTGGCTGCTCCACCGGTCTGACCGGAGGCGAATTGCCGACACGTCGCGTCTTCCTGCTGAAAGACGCCGAAGTCTTTGCCCGGGGCAGGGAGGGCCATGACCCGAGGACCGGAGGGGGGCGCCACGGCACAGGCAGCCAATGCCAAAACCGACGTGATCCCAATAGGCAACCGCGCGCGCCACATGTTCATGATCCTCTCATCAGGGCTATTCCGGTGCCCACCGACCTCCTCGGATTTGTGTAGGAGGAGCCTTTAGATAATCCTACTATATCCGACTTGGAGTCTCAATCGCGTTCACGAATCGAAATTCACGGATTAATTCGGTGTCATTGATGACGTGCTCGCGGAGATAGGCTCGTTATCGGCAAAGCGGCTTCATTTCACCCCGATTTCCGCGTCACGCTTCGATCCAGCCACAAGTCGTCGAGCGGTTCGTAGCAAGAGTTGGCGGTCCTCCGACGAGCACTCCCGATACAGCCGTAGAAGCGCGAGTTCGTCGCCGAGCCGAGCCTCAGCGGGAGCTCGTTTATCGTCGCCGTACATAAGGTACTCTACGCCAACTTCCAAAACGTCAGCGATTCGGGTGAGGTTCGTGGTGACCTGGCCGGCCCGGCCGGTCTCCCATTGTGCGACAGCGCTTCGTGACACCCCAACAGCGTTTGCGAGTTGATCCTGGGTCCAGCCGCGCTCGCGGCGAACGTCACGAATGCGGACGCCTATCAAGGTTGGGTTGCTCATGAATGTTAGTATAATTCAACTGCACTAACTGATCCACCATTTTTTGAAGCCGGGCGAGAGATTCCCTCCAGCGCGCCGGGACTGAGCAGCATCTCTAACTGAACGTTATTTTAATTGACATATTATGTGAATTAAACTAACTCTCTCAATGTTCCTGTTATGTTCATTCCTTAGGAGGCCGGTATGCCAAGAAAGATCGCATGGACCGAAGGTCAGGATATGATGATCAGGCGCATGCGCGCCGAAGCCGCATCCTGGGATGTTATCGCGATCTCGGTCGGAGTAACCCGCTGGACGGTCATCGAACGGGGGCGGCGACTCGGGGCCCGACTTCCGCCTCCGGATTTTGATCCGCCGCCAGCCGATCCGGATCGTCCCTCGTTGCCGTCGGGGCATCCCGATACGTGGGGAAGCATCATCAAGGGGACCACGCTTGAGGGTACGCCCTATCCGATACCGGCGCCGGTTCGATGAGAGAAACGAAGGTACTCACGGGCGGTGCGCCATGAGCAAGATCCCGCTCACCGAGTTGAAGGCAGATGATAAATCTCGAGGCCGTGCCCATTCGCCGGATGACGGACAACCGCTCCATGGAATGGTTGGGGTCGATGGCCCGGTGGACGCCGATTATGTGATTTACCGTTTGGAGGAAGCGGGTGCCACTCTTCTGGCGCTGTCCGGAACCGGGTGGTCAACGAGAATGCGAAGCTCTTCGCTCGAGATTGTTCGCACCGCGCTGGAAGCTTATGGCTGGGAGCCGGCGCGGATTCGGCCCGCGGTGCCCTCGGCGGACAAGATCGATCGAATGGATCAGGCAATGGCCTGGATATTGCTCATTCCGCAAGATCGTTTTGTCCTTCGCCGGATCGTAGGCGCCCGGAGTTTGGTACATCCAATCACGGACCGGTATTTGTATCCCTGGCGGCGGATCGGGTGCGCTTTAGGCGCCGATCACAAAGCAGTGCAGCGATGGCACGCCCAGGGTATCGCGATGATGGTGCGGGCATTGCGTTCGGCGGATTGACGGGGCGAAGATCGGGTCTTCATGGAATCGTCTTGTCATCGTAAGAACAACCGCAACGCTGGCCAGCTACCCGGATCAACGAACCCAATCGAGGAAACCGTCATGAAACGCCGCTCCCTGCTCGCCGCCTCGGCAGTCGCCCCGCTTTTGGAGATTGGGCGGTCCCGGGCGCAGTCCGGCAAGATTTCCCTGACGTGGTGGCACGCCATGACGGGCGTCAACGCGGACGAGATCAATCGCCTGGCCCGCGTCTTCAGCGAAAGTCAGTCCGCGGCGGAGGTATTGCCGATCTACAAGGGAGGGTATCCAGAAACTCTGACCGCGGCGATCGCGGCCTGGCGTGCGGATCAGGCGCCGCATCTGGTGCAGATTTTCGAGGTCGGTACGGGATCGATGCTCGCTTCCGGGCCGGCGACAAAACAGGTGTGGCAACTGGCGCGGGAGACGGGAGTCGATCTCGACCCCGAGGTCTATATCCCTGGCGTGCGTGGGTATTACAGCCTGCCCAATGGGCGGCTGGCGTCGATGCCTTTCAATTCATCGACCTCGGTCATGTGGTACAATAAAGATGCATTCGCGGCGGTGGGTCTGGATCCGGAGAAAGCACCCGCGACCTGGCCCGAGGTGATCACTGCCGCGCGTGCCATCAAAGCAAAGATTGGCACGCCCGCGGTGGGAGCGGTGAAGTTCCCAATGACGAGCTCGTGGATGATTTGGTGCCAGTTGGAGCAATTCAGTGCCATTCATGATTTGCCATTCGCCACCAAGGAAAACGGATTTGAAGGGCTCGACGCCGAACTTAAATTCAATGGTCCGCCGCAGGTGAAGCAGTGGGATCGCCTGTTGGGTATGGCGAAGGATGGGCTCTACGAGTACGGAGGCCGCGACACCGTCCCGGATGCGCTGTTTTATTCCGGCCAGGCCGCGATTGGATTTGGCTCCTCGGCCGGCCGGGGGCAGATCGCCGCCAACGCGAAATTCAAGTGGGGTGCGGCGCTGTTGCCGATTGATCCGGAGGTCAATCCCAATCCGATCAATTCGATTATTGGTGGCGCCAGCCTGTGGACGATGACCACGAAGCAGCGTACGGCGGCCGAATATAAGGCGGTGGCGCAATTCCTGAAGTTTTTGGCGAGCCCGGAGCAGGACGCCCACTTCCATCAGATCACCGGATACGTTCCCGTGACATTTGGCGGCTATGAGAAATCGAAGGCCGACGGTTATTATGAGAAGCAGCCTGGAGCTGACATTCCAATCAAACAGCTCGCCAGGGGCAAGGTCACGCCGAATTCACGTGGGCTGCGGCTGGGCCGGCTCGCGGAAATCCGGAACATTTTATACGAGGAGACAGAGAGGGCTTTGCAGGGTCAGCAAACCGCCAAGGAAGCGCTGGACAATGGCGCGCGCCGAGGCGACCGCGTGCTCCGCGAATTTCAGAAATCCGTCGGCGGCTAATGGAACGGCGAACGATCTTCGGGCATCGGCTGCTGCCTTTGGCATTGGTCGCACCGCAATTTCTGCTGACTCTGATTTTCTTTCTCTGGCCAGCGTGTCAGGCGGTTTGGTCGAGTCTGACGAGACAGGATCCATTCGGTCTGCACAGCCAGTTCGCGGGTTTTGACAATTTCGTCGAGCTGTTTACCGACCCGCTTTACGTGGACTCCATCGGCCGCACGGCGTTTTTTATGGCCGCGGTCAGTTTGCTATCGATGAGTCTGGCGCTGTTCCTGGCGGTGTTCGCCGATCGGGAGATTCGCGGGAGAACGACCTATCGGATTTTGCTGATCTGGCCATACGCGATCGCACCGGCCATGGCGGCGGTCTTGTGGATTCTCGTGCTCCAACCGCGCATTGGCATCATCGGCGTGTGGTTAAATCGCAATGGCGTTGCCTGGGATTATCACCTCAACGGCGGCCAGGCGATGCTCATGATCGTTCTGGCCTGTGCCTGGAAGCAGGTGAGCTATAATTTCATTTTCTTTCTCGCCGGCTTGCAATCGGTTCCCCGATCTGTCCTCGAAGCCGCGCGAATGGACGGTGCCCGAGGCTGGCATCGCTTCCGCACGATCACGTTTCCTCTCCTGGCGCCCACGACCTTTTTTCTTCTGGTGGTAAACCTCGTCTATGCCGCGTTCGATACGTTTGGAACGATCCAGGCTCTGACACAAGGAGGTCCTGGGAAAGCCACCGAAACCTTGGTGGTAAAGGTTTACCGGGATGGCGTCGTGAATCTCGACATTGGATCATCCTCCGCCCAATCGGTGATTTTGATGCTGGGCGTGATTGGGCTGACGGCATTGCAGTTCCGCTTCCTTGGCCGGCGACCGCCGGGGTGAACGCACGCCGAGACCCTGTCGCGCACGCGATTCTGCTACTCGGCGTGATTTTGTTCGTCGCGCCATTGTGGCTTGTGCTCGTTGCGTCGACGCAAGACTCCGCGACGATAGCGAGAGGAGATTTGTCGCTCCTGCCTGGCGATGGAGGGTTCACAGCCTACGCACGTGTCCTGAAGGGGCCTGTCCCGCGTATGCTGTTAATTTCCCTGGGCATGGCGTTGGCGATCGCGATCGGCAAGATCGTCATCTCGGTCTTGTCCGCTTTCGCCATTGCGTTTTTCAAATTCCCGGGCCGCCGCGTTGCTTTCTGGTTGATCTTCATCACGCTGATGTTGCCGGTGGAAGTGCGCATCATTCCCACTTATTCGGTCATGTCGGACCTCGGACTGATCAACACATTCACCGGTCTTTGGTTGCCGCTTATCGCGTCCGCCACGGCGACGTTGTTGTTTCGCCAGGTGTTCATCGCGATACCGGACGAACTCGTGGAGGCAGCGCGTATGGATGGAGCGGGTCCGCTGCGGTTCCTCTGGGACATTGTGCTTCCCGTATCGGGAGCCAACATCGCCGCGTTGTTCGTGATCTTGTTCATTTATGGCTGGAATCAATATCTCTGGCCGTTGCTTGTCGCGACAAATCCGAAGCTCGATACAATCGTGATCGGCATAGTGAAAATGATCGCGGTTGAGACGGAAACCGACTGGAGCGCCGTGATGGCCACGGCGGTGCTGGCTCTGTTACCGCCCGTGGTCGTTGTCGTCCTGATGCAGCGTTGGTTTGTCGCCGGACTGACGGAGGGCGAGAAGTAAATGGCCATGCTCGAAGTGACTGGCGTGCGAAAAAACTTCGGGGAGACGGAAGTCTTGCGGCAGATTGATCTGTCGCTCGCGAGCGGAGAAATGTTGGTGATTGTTGGCGCTTCGGGCTGCGGCAAATCAACGCTGCTCCGCATTGTCGCTGGCCTGGAAAACCCGTCCACCGGGAGAATCATGCTGGACGGCCGCGATATTACATCCGTGGATCCGGCGGCGCGCGATATCGCGATGGTATTTCAGAATTATGCGCTCTACCCGCACATGACGGTATTCGACAACATGGCCTACGGGCTGCGGATCAGAGGCCTGTCTCGCGACGATATTGCTCATCGAGTCCGCGAAGCAGCCGGCCTTCTTGGTCTGTTCGACTTTCTGGGTAGAAAACCGCGGCAGTTATCGGGAGGACAGCGTCAACGCGTCGCGATGGGCCGTGCGATCGTGCGGGAACCCAAACTATTTCTGTTCGATGAACCGTTGTCCAACCTTGATGCGACGCTGCGCGTGCGGACTCGCGCGGAGATACGCAGGCTGCAGAGGCGACTTGGAGTCACGAGCCTTTATGTGACCCACGATCAGGTCGAGGCGATGACCCTTGGCGATCGATTACTGGTTTTGCACCAGGGCCGGCCCGCTCAGTTGGCGACACCGATGGAAGTTTTCGAACACCCGGCCGACACCTACGTTGCCGGGTTCATCGGCGCACCGGCGATGAACTTTCTGCCGGCACGGCTGACCCAGAACGGTGGTTCGGCGAGGCTGGATGCCGGCCCATTGCTGCATTTCATTGATGGACGACGCTCAGGCAACGAGGGGACCGCGCTCACGATTGGTATTCGGCCGGAGCACGTCCAACTCGTTCCCAATGGGGTGCCACTTCGCATCGACCTTATTGAGCCGTTGGGCTCAGAAACCTTGGTCCACGGCCGGTTGGCGGCGCCGGGTGAGACATCGCTGGTGATCCGCCTCGCGGGCAAGGCACCCGAGGGCGAGATTCTGACCATCGGGTTTCCGCCCGAGCATATCCATGTCTTCGATGCGGAGACCGGACTTCGTTTCCACTGAAGTTCTGATTATTTCACCATCGCGACTCGTAGCGCGTTGGTGGTTCCGGCCTGGCCGAACGGGACGCCGGCGACGACGACGATTTCGTCGCCGTGGGACGCGAAACCTTCAGTCAGGGCTACCCTCGCCGCTCGCGTGACGGCTTCACCCATGGAATGAACCTCAGCCACGACGACCGCGTGAACACCCCAGATCACCGCCATGCGACGCGCGGTATCCAGCAAAGGCGTCAGACCGATGACCGGTGAATCAGGACGCTCGCGGGCGACCCTTAGCGCGGTGCTGCCGGACGCCGTGAATGCGACGATGGCGCGCCCCCCAATCGTATGCACCACATGGCCGGCGGCGGAGGCGATCGCGCCTGCCGCCGAGTGCTCGGGCGCTGGGCGTGAGGAGTCGATCATGGACCGCCATCCGGCGTCTTGCTCCACGCGGGCGACGATGCGGTCCATCATGTTCACAGCTTCATACGGATACTGTCCGGCGGCGGTTTCACCGGACAGCATGACGGCGTCCGCTCCATCGAAGACCGCCGTCGCCACGTCCGAAGCTTCCGCGCGTGTGGGCGCGGGTGCGGTCATCATGCTTTCCAGCATCTGCGTAGCCACGACGACCGGTTTGCCGAGTTGGCGTGCCAGACGAACAATTCTCTTTTGCGCCAGAGGAACTTCCTCAGGCGGAAGTTCAACGCCCAGATCGCCGCGCGCGACCATGACCGCGTCTGACAAGGCAAGAATTTCGTCAAGGTTGTCCAGCGCCTGTGGTTTCTCCAGCTTGACCATGGCCCAGGCCCGGCCGGCGATGAGTTCTTTTGCTTCCGCCACGTCCTGGGCGCGTTGCACGAATGACAGGCCAATGTAGTTCGCGCCGTGACTGACGGCGAACTCCAGATCGATACGATCTTTCGCTGTCAGCGCGGGGATTGGCAGCACGACATCCGGAACGTTCACGCCTTTGTTGTCGGAAATGGCGCCGCCAACCACGACCTCGGTTTCCAGAGCGTCGGCGCGCTTGTGCACGACCCTTAGTCGCAGCTTGCCGTCGTCGATTAACAACGTCGCCCCAATGGTGGCAGCCTCGATGATCTCGGGATGAGGCAGGTTCACGCGATTGGAATCGCCCGGGGTGGCGTTGAGATCCAGGCGGAACGGCCGACCGGTCTGCAGATGGGCTCGCCCGCCTGAGAAGCGGCCGACACGCAATTTCGGCCCCTGAACGTCGGCCAGAATCCCGATTGGCCGGTCGAATTTTTCTTCCATCTCCCGGATCATGGCGAAGCGCCGCGCGTGATCTTCGTGCGTGCCGTGGGAGAAATTCAGCCGGAACACGTCGGCGCCGGCCTGAAATAGCCGCGCCAGGATTTCCGGTGTGGCGCTCGCCGGTCCGAGCGTGGCGATGATTTTCGTACGCCGGCGACGGCGTAGCTTTGGGCGGGCGGCCATGGAATGTCCTTCAAGCGATCAGAATGGCGCGGAAATCGTTGACGTTCGTTAGCGTGGGGCCGATGCGGATCGCATCACCCACGGCATCGAAAAAACCATGGCTATCATGCGCCGCGAGCAGGCCGCGCGGGTCGAAGCCCTTCGCTCTAACGCGGGCCAGCGTGTCTGGAGCCAGGATGGCCCCGGCGATGTCGTCCATACCGTCAATTCCGTCGGTGTCTCCGGCCAGCCCCCAGACTCCCGCCGCGCCGTTCAGTGCCAACGCGGCACCGAGCAAGAATGTGGTGTTGCGGCCGCCGCGTCCGATCGCGTTCACCCCGAGGGTGACGGTTGTTTCGCCGCCGGATAGGAGCACCGCCGGGGTGCCGATCGGCTCGCCATGGCCGCGGATCGAGCGAGCGATGCCGGCATGGACGATGCCAACCTGCTGAGCCTCGCCTTCGAGCGCGTCGCCGAGGATCAACGGTTTGAGACCGATGTCGCGTGCCAGATCGGCCGCGGCGCGCAATGCCATCATCGGCGTGGCGATCAAGCGAAACGAGTTGTTCGGAAGGCTGCCGGGTTTGGGCGTTTCGTCGGCATCCTGATGCAATCGCTCCGTGATGGCGGGAGATGGTGAAATCCCATAACGCCTGATCAGGTCGCGCGCTTCCGCGAACGTCGTCGGATCGGGGACGGTCGGCCCCGATCCAATCACGGCGGGATCGTCGCCCGGGACATCGCTGATCGCCAGCGTGATGACCCGCGCCGGAGCGGCGGCGGCGGCGAGCCGCCCCCCTTTGATCGCGGACAAATGCTTCCGCACCGTATTCATTTCGACGATATTCGCGCCGCTCGCCAGCAGCGCCCGATTGATGCTTTGCTTATCATCCAACGAAAGGCCAGCCGCGGGGGCCGCGAGGAGCGCGGACGCGCCGCCGGACATGAGCGCGATCACCAGGTCGTTCGCGGTCAATCCTTTGACACGTTCCAGCAGGCGTCGGGCGCCTCGTTCGCTGTTGGCATCCGGCACGGGATGCGATGCCTCGATCACCTCGATCCTGCGAGTTGGAACCGCGTGGCCATAGCGGGTCACCACGGTGCCTTCGAGGATGACGTCCGGCCAGGCATCTTCCAGCGCGGCGGCCATGACCGCGGCAGACTTGCCGCCGCCGACGACGATGCATCGTCCGCTGGTTGGTTTTGCCGGCAAATGCGCGGCCAGCACGTGACGTGGATCCGCCGCTGCCACCGCGGTGTCGAAAAGGCGGCGCAGGGCCGCGCGGGCTCGCGCGTCGTCCCAGTTCATCGCTTGCTATCTCCCACTGGACGCGGCGAAACTATGGCGGATCGTGACCGTCGGCACCAACTTAGCCGTGAGGACAGGAGGAACACCATGCCCGACCCCAAACCCGACACCGCTACGCAAACTGAGCTGGAGGCAGCGGCCTTTCGCCGACTGGTGGAACATCTGCGCGAGCGGACCGACGTGCAGAATATCGACCTGATGAACCTGGCCGGTTTCTGCCGGAATTGTCTCAGCCGCTGGTACCGGGAAGCGGCCGAGGCGAAGGGGCTGGGCCTCAGCGATCCTGACGCGCGCGAGATTGTCTATGGGATGCCCTATAAGGAATGGCAGGCGAAATATCAGAAGGAGGCGACCCAGGAGCAAAAGGCCGGGTTGGCGAAATCGCATCCCGGTCATTGACCGGCTCCCCCCGGCCCGCTATCCCCGCGCGCTTTCCAGGACGGGGAGGGGGGACGCATGGCGGCGAAGCCGGTAGACCGCGAAGAGCTGAATACGGGAGGCGTCGCCGCTGAACGGCTGCGGAGTATCGTCGATCGGATCGAGCGGCTCGAGGAAGAGCGCAAGGCGCTCGGCGCGGATATTAAGGATATCTACTCCGAGGCGAAGTCCGCTGGCTTCGACGTTAAGGCGCTGCGGCAGCTGATTCGCATCCGGAAACAGGAAGCGGCCGAGGTTGAGGAGTTGGAAACGCTTCTCGATGTCTACCGGCGGGCGCTGGGGATGTGAGGCTGAATGGCGCTACCCGTGCAACCGGGCCAGCACATCGTGGTTCGCGCGGATGACCAGCAGCCGGCGGATTTTTTGCGTCGGCGTCAGCAATCCGTTCTCTACCGTAAAAGCTGGTACCACGGCGTGCCGGCGAATTCTTTCGGTGACCGAAAGTCGGTGATTGGTGCGGGTGATCGCCAGCGCGACCGTCACCTCATCATGACCCTCCGCCGGTACCAGCAAGGCGGTAAGCCCCGAGCGTCCGTCGCCGGCCACCACGGCTTGAGCGATCTCCGGCTCGGCCATCAACATCCCTTCGATTTTGGCCGGAGAGACATTTTCACCCCCGGATAGCACGATCATATCCTTCTTTCGGTCCGTGATCCGCAAGTTACCGTTCTGGTCGATCACACCGATGTCGCCGGTATGCAGCCAGCCGTCCTGAATCGCCAAGGCGGTGTCCGCGGGCCGGCCCCAATAACCGTCCATGACCAAATCGCCGTTGACAAGAATTTCGCCGTCGTTGGCGAGGCGCAATTCGACGCCGAGAAGCGGCGGCCCGACCGTATCGATCCGGATTGAATCCGGCCGGGTCGCGCTGATCACCGGTCCAGCCTCTGTTTGGCCATAACCTTGCAAGAGGGTCAGTCCGAGCGCCAGGAAGAAACGGCCAACATCAGGTTCAAGTCGCGCGCCGCCGGAGACCGCTGCCCTGAGACGGCCGCCGAACCGAGCAAGGAATTTGGCGCGCACGAGGCGTTGAAGGACCGGATCAATCACCTGGTCGGTCAGCGATAAGGCGATTCCGTCCACTCGCTTCTGGCCGATGTCGATTGCTCGATTGAAGAGGTGCTGTTTCCATCGCGGCTGGCGCGCGACCTGCGATAGAACGCGGGCGCGAATGACTTCGAGTACTCGAGGCACAGCAGTCAAAATTGTCGGACGGATCGTGAGCATGTCGGCCGCGAGGTGCTCCACGCCACGTGAATAGACGATTTCGGAGCCAAGGCTGGCGAAGAAGAAGTTTCCGACGGTGTGTTCGTAGCTATGCGAGAGCGGAAGATAGGACAGGTAGATTTCGTTTTTAAGGTGCAAAGGCCGTACAAGATCGAAGGCACCTCGGCAATTCGATAGAATGCATCGGTGCGGCAGCATCACGCCCCTGGGCGCCCCGCCTGTCCCGGAGGTGTAAATCAAACAGGCCATCGCGGTGGATGGGATTACCGCCGCATCGCGGATCAGATCGTCGGCCGGCATCGTGTCGGCGAGCATGCTGGTCCAGCGGTCGCTTCCCATTTCCAGCAAGTGATCCAAGCCGCCCGTTTTGTCTGCTGCGAGTCGAAGCCGTTCCGCGAGGCTTCCAGAGGAGACAATCGCCGCCCGCGCGCCCGAGTCACGCAGGATATGCGCGAGATCATCAACCGTGTTGGTTGTGTACGTGGGCACCGGCACGGCGCGGATGGCCATCAAGGCGACTTCCGCGATCGGATAATCCGGGCGATTCTCCGCGCAAATCACCACCCGTTCGCCAGGCGCCACTCCCAGCGCCCGAAGGTGACGGGCGCACGAGGCGGCCATCCGCCCAAATTCTTCCCAGGTGGTACTGTGCCAGGAGTTGTCGCGATAAGCGCGAAAGAGCGCCTTGTGAGGCCACTTTTTGGCCAGATCGAACATCATCGTGGCCAGGTTCGGCCATGTCGGATAGCTCTCCACGAATTCTCCCCAACGCGGATTGGTCAGGTGGCACACCTTTGACCTGGGGGGTTCCTACCCTACATCTGTCGGGAACGCAGCAGCCGAGGGAACCACGTCGCTATGTCCGAAGCCACGAAAGCTCAGGCGACCCTGCCGGTCTGGGACTTGTCCGACCTTTACGCGGCTCCGGATAGTCCGGCGCTCCAGGCGGACCTGGCCGAGGCGGACGCTTCGGCCCGGGCATTCAAGGATCGCTATGTGGGAAAGCTCGCATCTTCGTCTGGAGCCGTGTTGGCGACCGCGATCGAAGAGTACGAGCGGATCGAAGAGATTCTGGGCCGGATCATGTCATACGCCCAGTTGCTGTTTTCTGGTGACAGTTCCAACTCGGTTTACGGGCAATTTTACCAAACCATGAGCGAGCGGGTGACTGACATCAGCAGTCACCTGGTCTTCTTCACTCTGGAGATCAATCGCATCGACGATGCGACGTTGGAACGTGATCTGACGGCGGACGAAAGAGCGCGACGGTACAAGCCATGGATTCGCGACCTGAGGCTGTTTCGGCCGCATCAGCTCTCCGATGAACTCGAGGCCCTACTGCACGATCAGGATGTCACCGGACAGGCCGCGTGGAGTCGCTTATTCGATGAAACCGTCGCGGGGATGAGGATCCCGGTCGCGGACCAGTCATTGACCGTGAATGCCGCGCTGGAAAAATTATCCGCGTCAGACCGTTCCATTCGACAGCAGGCGGGCGAGGCGATTGGAGCCGCCTTCAATGAAAAAATTCGGCTGTTTTCGCTGATCACCAATACCAAGGCGAAAGACAAGGAAACCAACGACCGGTGGCGGAAGTATCCGCGCCCTGGAAGCTATCGCAATCGTTCGAATATGGTCGAAGATGAGGTGGTGGATGCGCTCGTCACAGCGGTCGTGGACGCGTATCCTCGGCTTTCTCACCGATATTACACGATGAAAGCGAAGTGGCTTGGGTTGCCGAAGTTGGCGCACTACGATCGCAACGCGCCATTGCCGGGTGATGACGATCGTAAGATCAGTTGGGATGACGCGCGCGAGCAGGTGTTGAGCGCATATGGTGCTTTCAGCCCGGACCTGGCCCGAATAGGCCGGCAATTCTTCGATAAGCCATGGATCGATGTGCCGCCGCGGGAAGGAAAGGCAGGCGGTGCATTCGCGCATCCGACGGTGCCATCCGTGCACCCATATTTATTACTGAACTACCATGGTCGTACCCGCGATGTGATGACACTGGCGCATGAACTTGGGCACGGGGTGCATCAGGTCCTCGCGGGCCGGCAGGGCTATCTCATGGCCAGTACACCGCTCACGCTCGCGGAGACGGCGAGCGTGTTCGGGGAAATGTTGACATTCCGTGCCTTGCTCGGTTCAGCCAGTCCGGAGCAAAGGCGGTTTATGCTGACCTCCAAGGTAGAGGATATGCTCAATACCGTGGTGCGGCAGATCGCGTTCTATCGCTTTGAGACACGGGTCCATGAAGAGCGCCGGAGCGGCGAGCTGTTGCCCGATCGGATCGGTGAGATCTGGCGGGATATTCAAACTGAAAGCCTCGGACCGGCCTTTGATTTCTCTCCGGAGTATAACGTATTTTGGGCTTATGTGCCGCATTTCGTGCATTCGCCATTCTATGTCTACGCTTATGCGTTTGGTGATTGTTTGGTGAACGCGCTTTATTCCGTGTTTCAGTCAGGTCACCCGGGATTTCAGGCGAAGTATCTGGACATGCTTCGAGCGGGCGGAACGCGGCGTCACAAAGAGTTGCTCGCGCCATTTGGTCTGGATGCGTCCGATCCGTCGTTTTGGACAAAAGGGCTGGATGTGATTTCAGGTTTTATTGATGAACTCGAGGCGATGACATGAACTTGATGGTGTGGCTTTGAGCGACAATGTCCGGCAGTAATTTTCTCGGCGAACTCCGCCGGATGGCTCGCACGTCAGGCGCTGTCGGCGGTATCGCCGCGCGAATGGCGGGCGAACGCATGTTCGGCATCCGAACCGACCGCGCGGCTCATGCCGAAGATCTCAGGACGATTCTGGGTGGACTGAAGGGGCCCCTGATGAAAGTGGCCCAGTTTTTGTCGACGGTGCCGGACGCGTTGCCGGTTGAGTACGCCGAGGAATTGGCCCAACTTCAATCAAACGCTCCCGCGATGGGATGGAATTTTGTTCGCCGTCGAATGGCGAGTGAGCTTGGACCAGACTGGCGTTCTCGATTCACGGCGTTTTCTCAAACCGCCTCCGCCGCGGCGTCGTTAGGGCAGGTGCACCGGGCGACGTTGCCCGATGGGCGCGAAGTCGCGTGCAAGCTGCAATATCCGGACATGCCCAGTACGGTTGAAGCGGATCTGCGGCAGCTGCGTCTTGCGATGGCTATTTATCATCGAATGGACAACGCGATTCACCAGGACGAAATTTATAAGGAACTTACCGAACGCCTCCGGGAGGAGCTCGATTATGAGCGAGAGGCGGCACAAATGCGGCTCTACGGGCTGATGCTCGCGGAGCATCCGACTGTGCATATCCCCACTCCGGTTTCTGGGTACTGCACGCGGCGTTTGCTGACCATGACGTGGCTGGATGGTCGCCCTCTGATGCAGCGCCTGTCGGAAGATCCGCCTCAGGAGGAGCGGAATCAGATCGCGGAGGCTTTGTTCCGCGCCTGGTACGTGCCGTTCTATCGATATGGGGTGATTCATGGCGACCCGCACATGGGCAATTATCAGGTGCGGCCGGATGGATCGGTGAACCTGCTGGATTTCGGCGCGATCCGCGTGTTCGACCCGAGCTTTGTCAGGGGCGTCATCGACCTTTACGAAGCCGTTCGGGACAACGATGATGCGAAGTCGTATCAGGCATATAGGACCTGGGGCTTCTCCGATCTGTCGCAGGAAAAAATGGACGTCCTGAACCTTTGGGCTCGGTTCCTGTACGAGCCGCTGACGCAAGATCGGGTTCGCAGGATTCAGGAAACCGACGATCCGCGGTTCGGGCGGGCGGTGGCCGAAAAGGTCCATGCCGGTCTGAAGCGAACGGGCGGGGTCAAACCGCCTCGAGAGTTCGTCCTGATGGATCGGTCGGCGATCGGGCTTGGTGGCGTGTTCCTGCGGCTCCGGGCGGAGCTCAACTGGAGCCGTCTGTTCCAGGGGTTGATCGAAGACTTCGATGAGGCTGCGTTGGCCGCTCGGCAACAGGCGGCACTGTCGGCGGCGGGAGTTCCACCCGCCGCCTGACAATGGACCTCGTGCCGGTTCCAGAGTATCGTGGTGGAGACCAACAAACTTCGGAAAATGAGGATCCAGGAATGAACGATATGGCGACGGCACCACAGTTTGACCGGACTGTCGAGGACCTCGGGAACATTGTCGAGCTCGGCCACGTGAACGTGACCGTTCCCGACCAGGCCATCGCGACCGCCTATTACATCATGGGGCTTGGGCTGACCCGGGATCCCTACCTCATGGCGGGGCTGGAAAACATGTGGGTCAATGTCGGCAGAGGTCAATTCCATCTGCCGACCCGGGGCAAGCAGGTGGTGCGCGGCACCACGGCGCTGGTTCTGCCGGACCTGGAAGCACTTCTGAAACGCTTGCATTACGCACAAAAATTCCTCGAAGGCACCGAGTTCAGCTATCGCGAGGCCGGCGACGTTGTCGAAACGACCTGCCCGTGGGGCAACCGAATCCGTGTGCATTCGCCGGACCCAGCGCGATTCGGCCCGATGCGTGTTGGGATGCCATACGTTGAGTTCGACATCCCCGAGGGTACCGATCTGAACGCGATCGCCCGGTTCTACAAGGAGATTCTCGGAGGCATATCCGGGGTCGCCCAGGATGAGCGAGGCGCCTACGCCTGGGCGTCCTGCTCCGGCGAATGCAAAGTGACCTATCGCGAAACGAAGGCGGAACTGCCGGAGTATGACGGTCACCACATTCAGATCACGCTGGCGGATTTCTCTGGGCCACACAAGAAGTTGCTTGAACGCGGCCTGATTTCAGAGGAAAGCGATCAACATCAGTACCGATTCCTCGACATCGTCGATGTCGATACGAACAAGCCACTGTTCCGGATTGAGCATGAAACCCGAAGCATGCGGCATCCGATGTTCAATCGTGTGTTCGTCAATCGCAATCCGGACATGAACAACCGTAACTTCGTTCCGGGTTATGAAGTTGGTCTGTTCGCATTGAATTGATTCGAGCGTTCCTGTCAGCGCCATCCGCCTTCCGTCGCGGGTGGCAGGAGAGTTTCTTATGTCCGCCATGCCGCCCTATCACGTATCCGCCTATAATACCGCGAAAGCTTCGGAGAATAAGATCCACGACGATGCGACGGCGCAGCGATTTGGCTTCAAAGGTGGATTGGTGGGTGGTGTCCACGTCTATGCCTATATGTCGCACATGCCTGTGCAGCGATGGGGTCAGGCGTGGCTTGAGCGTGGCACTGGTGAGGCAAGATTTGGTAAGCCTGTATACGAAGGCGATATCGCTGAAATAACTGCGCTGGAGGATGGCAACGGTCTGTCACTCCAGGTCGATAGCGGAGGCGTGCTTTGCGCAACTGGTCGAGCAACTCTCCCAGACACCGCTCCAGCAGTGCCGAATGGTGCGGATTTCAGGTCGGTTGCGCCTCGTGTCGACCGCGTTACCGCGGACGAACAATCGCTGAAGATCGGTGATTGGCTTGGAATGAATCCATTGACGGTTACTCCCGACTATCAAAAGCAGGATATCGCTGATACCCGTGAAACCGATCCGCTCTATCTGCGAGAAGGGATCGTTCATCCCGGAACGATTTTGCGCTGCTGCAACTGGGCTTTGACGCACAACGTCATCCTGCCGGCGTGGATGCATATGGGAAGCACGGTACAGAACCATGGGGTGGCTCGCGTCGGCGATACGTTGAATGTTCGTGCGTGCGTCACGAAGAACTATGAGCACAAGGGCCATAAATGGGTCGAGATCGACGCGCTGGTGATTGCGAACGAAACGAAACCGATCGCTCGCGTGACCCATATCGCCATATACCGGCCCAGGCAGTTGGCGGAGGCCGCCTGAGAGGGACGCCGCTCCGATTCGGGTTTGCTACCGCAATCTTAGGAAGCTCAGGACACACGCGGCGGCGGATGCAATCGCCGCCGTCGATAGGGCGAGCCGGGATCCGCTCGTGATGTCGCCGTGGGTGAAACCAAATATCATCGCGACCGTTACGCCTCCGATCGTTTGGCCAATCAGGCGCGCGGTCGACATCATGCCGCTGGCCACGCCGCTGCGATTTCGTGGTGCGGCGGCGACGATCGCGCGAACGTTAGGTGACTGGAAGAAGCCGAAACCGATCCCGCATATCGCCATGCGCCACGCGACATCCTCGAGCCGCGCGTCGGGCGCGATCTGGCGCATCAGTATCAGGCCGACCGTCAAAATCGCGAGGCCTACACCACACAAAAGGCCCGCTGAATAGCGGTCGGATAAACGCCCTGATACGGGTGCGACGATCATGATCACCGCGGGCCATGGCGTCAGCATCAATCCGACCATGGATTGCGAGACACCGCCAGAGATCTGAAAATAGAACGGAAGAGAGATCTGGGCGATGGTCTGCGCCGCGTAAGAGCAGATTGACGTAGCGATCGATAGCGCGAATGCCGGGAGCCGGAACAGATCGACCGGCAACATGGGTGCCGCGAGACCCTTTTGCCGGCGGACAAAGGCGAAGCCGGCGAGAACGCCAACACCCAACTCGGTGGCGATGACGATCGGTTCGGCCCCGTGTGCCAGGCCGTCGAAACCAAATAGCATGAGACCGAATGTGAGCGCATTGAGGATAGCGCTTATCTTGTCGAACCGATGACCCGCCGGCGCATTGCCTGGAGCGGAATGCCATGCCAACAAGATCGCCGCCAACCCCAATGGCACGTTCGCCAGGAACAGCCATTGCCACGCCGCGACCGACAAGATCGCGGCCGCGACCGATGGGCCGGCCGCCGAGCAGACAGCGACCGTCAGCGTCATCACCGACATACCGGCTCCCAAACGTTCCGGTGGGAATACAAGCCGGACCAACGCTGAATTGACGCTCATGATCCCCGCGGCACCGAGCGCCTGGGCTGCTCGAAAAGCCACCAGCAGAGGCAGGGAATCGGCGAAGCCGCAACAGAACGACGCCAACGTGAATAAGGATAGCCCGGACAAATAAACGATCCGGTAGCCGTAAATGTCACCCAGGGACGCGAGCGGTAGCAAACTGACTGTGACCACGAGTTGATAGGCATTCACGATCCAGATCGACGATGAAGGCGAGGCGCCCAGGTCGTTGGCCATTGTCGGCAGCGCGATTGAGGTAATGGTGTTGGCGAGCGTCGAAATCGCAGTGCCAAGAGCGATCGTGGTGATCGCAAGACCCCGCGACGCTGGCCTCAGCTTGTCGATGCCGTGCATGGCGTGTTGGCGACCCTGTTGACGCTTGCTCAATTCCAAAAGCAACTTGACTGAGCGCGGTCGCCGCAACAAGGTGCGATGCACAATGAGCAGCCATGTCATCGAATATGAGGACGTTGTTCGGCCGGAGTGGATCGATTCCAACGGCCACCTGAACCTCGCCTATTACGTCGTGGTCTTCGACTTCGCGACGGACAAGCTGTACGCGACGCTCGGCATTGGCGATGCCTACCGGGAAGCAACTGGCAATTCCTGCTTCACCGTCGAGACCCATACAGTCTATGAGCGCGAAGTGCGTCTGGGTGATCGCTTGCGCGTTCATACGTGGTTGTTAGGCATTGACGCCAAACGAGTGCATTACTTCCATGAGATGTTCCACGTTGAGAGTGGTGAGCGATCCGCGATCCAGGAGTTGATGGCACTTCATATCGACATGCGACTCCGCCGCGTGGCGCCTTTCCCGGACGAACGGCGATTGGCTCTGGAGGGGGCGGTTGCCAGGTTCGCGCCGACGGAACCACCAAAGGGATGTGGGCGGCGTATCGTGATGCCAAAATAGCGAGGCGACCGCTGGTGACGCATCAGATCAACGATGGGCGCCTGAATCCTCGCGTATCATCGCTGCACCCTTTTCGCCGATCATGATCGTTGGGGCGTTGGTGTTTCCAGTGGTCAGAGTTGGCATAACCGAAGCGTCGATTACCCGAAGTCCGGCAATGCCATGGACGCGCAGTCTTTCGTCAACCACTGCCGCGGGCCCCTGGCCCATTCGACAGGTCCCGACCGGGTGGTAGATTGTGTTTCCGAAACCGCGTGCGTATTCGATCAATTCATCATCGCTACGTACGCCGGGTCCGGGCAATGTTTCAACGACGCTGTGTTGTGCAATGGCTGCTGTCGCGAAGATCTCTCTGGTAAACCGGATGCCAGCGAGCAGGACGCGCGCGTCACCCGGGTCCGAGAGGTAATTCGGGGTAATAATTGGCGCGGCGGTGGGATCGGGACTTTTTGCCATGATTGTACCGCGACTGTCTGGCCGTACTGGGCAAACAGCGACGGTCATTCCGTCTTCGCGTTCAAGCGCGCCAAATTTCGTAGGATCATAACTTGCTGGTGTAAACAATAGTTGTAGATCAGGACTCGATCTTTCAGGAGTGGACCGACAGAACACCTGCGCTGTCGTCACACCGAAGGTCAGCGCCCCGCGACCCTCCAGGAAGAAGCGGGCTATCTCCCTCGTCAGGCGAAGTCCGCGCGCCAGTTTGTTGATCGAAATCGAGCCTTTGACCCTGTGCGAGACGCGGGCAACGTAATGATCCTGCAAGTTCATCCCGACGCCGGCAAGGTCATGCACGATAGGAACGCCAATGGTACTTAAGTGTTCGGCGGGTCCAATACCGGATATCTGTAAGAGATGAGGAGAGTTTATCGCGCCGCCGCATAAAATAACCTCCTTCAGTGCGCGAGCCTCGTTGAGTTTTCCGTTTTCCTGGAAGGCCACGCCGACACATCTACGTCCGTCGAACAACAATCGCGATGCCAGTGCGTTGGTCAGGATCATAAGGTTCGCGCGGCCATGCGCCTCTTTCAGGAAGGTCTGCGCGGTCGAGCCTCGCCATTTGCCCTTTCGAGTCATCTGAGAATACCCGACGCCTTCCTGAACCCGGCCGTTCAGATCCTTGCTGAACTTATATCCGGCTTGCTGAGCGCCTTCGACAAAACGATGCGTCAGTGGAAGAATTGTGCGGTAGTCCTCAACTTTCAGTGGGCCTTCGTGGCCCCGAACTTCTGGATCGCCGCCCTGCTTGTAGTCTTCCGACTTGCGAAAGAATGGCAGCACATCGTCAAAGCTCCAACCGCGGCAGCCCATTTGCGCCCAACCATCGTAGTCGGCGGGGTTACCACGCACATAAAGCATGCCGTTTATTGAACTCGATCCTCCGAGTGTCTTTCCCCGTGGCCAATGGATGCGTCGCCCGCCACTGCCCGCCGTACCTTCAGCGCTATAATTCCAGTTCACGACGGGATGGTACAACAACTTCAGCATGCCAGCCGGGATATGAATCCAGGGCGACGTGTCCCGCGGGCCGGCTTCCAGGAGGATCACCTTCGCACCCGTCTCGGACAGGCGCGCCGCCACCACGCAGCCGGCCGAGCCGGCGCCGACAACGATATAATCGGCCTCCATTCATGGGCCTCCTGTTGTCAACACGGCTTTTCCAGACACCTGGCGATCGCGCAACAATTCGGCGACAGTGGAGATCTCAGCCCAGTTTTGCTCGATCCCGATTACCGGGCGGAGCTTTCCGTTCGCGACGAGGGTGACGAGAAGGGTGAGATCCGGCGCGAACATCTCCTCCGGTCCAGAGGTAAAATAGAAGAAGCTTTGGATGCGCGCGTTCTGCGCCATTCTGAAATCCTGGAAGCTGAGGGTTGAAGTCTGAGCCGACGAATTTCCGTAGACGACCACGGTACCATTCGGTTCGATGTGCTTCACTGCCTCGGGTAGCGAGTCTCCACCCTCGGATTCCAGAATCAGGGAGTATCGCCCGGTCGCGCTTTCCGTGCCGTAAACGATGTCTTTCGCGCCGAGTTCAATCAATCCCGCCGCGCGATGGGGGTCTCTGACAACGGCGGTGACATGGGCGCCGGAATGTGCCGCGATCTGAATCGCGAGAGTACCGACACCGCCCGCCGCACCGGTGATCAGCACTCGCCGCCCCACGAGGGCGCCCCCCAATCTTACGCATCGCAAGGCCGTCAATCCCGCGACCGGTAGAGTGGCGGCCTGGGCGAAACTCACATTGTCGGGAAGTGGAACGATACGGTGGGTGGAGACGGCGACCCGTTCGGCCCAGCCGAATTCATCGGTAAGCGCGACGACGCGTGCGCCAGGTGGGGGACCAAGCCCATTGGCGGCTTGCCGCAGAACAACACCGCTA
>Ga0182013_10001910_pt1 | contig 27864 bp, 29 predicted proteins | sample 612S2MmetaG_FD_120487 | JGI IMG/M metagenome (GOLD analysis project Ga0182013, IMG submission 120487) | Permafrost microbial communities from Stordalen Mire, Sweden - 612S2M metaG | ecosystem: Environmental > Terrestrial > Soil > Wetlands > Permafrost | place: Sweden: Stordalen | collected...
CGAGTACCACGTCGCGTCGGCGTTCGCCTGGCTGGTCGCGGTGGCGAACAACTTCTTCATGAACCGCCACTGGACGTTCGACGCGACCCACAGTCGCCCGCACGGCCAGGCCGCCCGGTTCCTCGTTGTCAGCCTGGTGGCGTTCGCGTTCAGCCAGGTGGCGCTGACGATCTTCGTCGAGGACGTCGGCCTCGGGAAGGTCGTCGCCCAGGCGATCGCGGTGCTGCTGTCGATGCCGCTGAACTTCATCGGCAACAAGCTCTGGAGCTTCCGCTCCCCTCACTGAACGCCGCCGCGCGGGAGGGCCTAGGGAGGCTCGCAGCGAACCTATACTCCCGGTGTCGGCTTTGGGCACCGGTCCCTGTCGGCTCTGGAGGCGCGGATGCAGGAGATGGTGATCTACGGAGTCAGTTTCGACATGGTCGGCAAGCAGCCGATCGTGTTGCTAAAGACCGTCGAGGGACGGCGCTTCCTGCCGATCTGGATCGGCTCGCACGAGGCCGCCTCGATCATGATGCGCCTGCAGGGCCAAGAGCCCGCGCGCCCGCTGACCCACGACCTGATCGTCGAGATGCTGGGCGAGCTGGAGGCCACCTGCGTCCAGATCACGGTCACCGAGGTCCGCGAGAACGTTTTCTTCGCGGTGATGACGCTCAGTGTCGAGGGACGCACGATTGAAGTGGACTGCCGGCCCTCTGACGCGATCGCCGTCGCTGTTCGCTGCGGCGCGACGATCTATGCCGCCGACGACCTGCTCGCCGAGGTCGGCATCGAAGTCGACCAAGAGGGCGAGGCGCCCGACGAGGGCGACGTGGTCGAGAAGTTCAAGGCCTTCCTGGACCAGGTCTCGCCCGAGGACTTCGCCTCGGGCCAGGGCTAGGCGAGCGCGGCCTCCAGGACGCGCCGCACGACCTCGGGCCACTCGATGCCGGCGGCCGCAGCGGCCTGCGGCAGGAGGCTGGTCTCGGTCATCCCGGGCACCGCGTCGACCTCCAGGACCCACGGCCGGCCGGGCTCGTCGAGCAGCATGTCGACGCGCGAGAGCGCGCGGCAGCCAAGCAGTGCATGGGCTTCCAGCGCGATCTGCGCAAGCTCCGCGGCGAGACCCGCGTCGAGGTCCGCGGGGCAGCGAAAGCTGGCACCGCCGATGGCGTAGCGTGCGTCGTAGTCGTAGTCCCCGGCGCCCCGCGGCAGGATCTCGACCACCGGCAGCGGCTGCGCGCGTTCGCCGTCGCCGAGCACCGCGACGGCTAGCTCGCGGCCGCTGATCCGCCGCTCGATCAGCACGCGGTCGTCGTATGCGAACGTGCCGGCGAGCGCAGCGGGCAGCTCCTGCGCCGAGTCCACGCGCTTGACGCCGATTGCCGAGCCGCCGTGGACGGGCTTGACGATCAGGTCGGGCCCGACGTCCTCGGCGACTCGCCCGAGCGCGGCGGCCGCACCGAACTCGCGGATCGCGCGCTCGGCAAGCGTCCGCGCGGGCGGCGTCGGCAGGCCCGCGGCGGCGAGCAGGCGCTTGGCGAGGTCCTTGTCGCTGCACAGTGCGCAGGCGGCGGGGCCCGAGCCGGTGTAGGGGATGCCGGCCGCCTCCAGCGCCGCCTGCAGGGTGCCGTCCTCACCTTCGCGCCCGTGCAGCGCGACGAACGCGCAATCGACCTGCCGGGCGAGCAGCTCCTCGACCAGGCCGGAGCCCGGGTCGATGGCGAGAACCTCGTGGCCGAGCTGTTCGAGTGCCTGTGCGACCTGTGCGCCGGAGTTCATCGACACGGCGCGCTCCAGCGAGCGTCCGCCGCGCAGCACCGCTACGCGGCTCACAGGCCGGCCCGGCCGCGTGCGTCGGTCTCACGCGTCGGCAGCGGGACGACCTGCGCGCCCTCGCCGCGGTCCTGCGGGGCACGCCGGCCGCTGAGCGCGCCGAGCAGCTCGAGCTGCTCTCCCGTGGCGACGCCGATCCGCCGCACGGCCTCACGCAGGTCGTGCTCGTCGGCGCCGGCGAAGTTCAGGCGCATCGACCGCGCGCCGCGCACGCCGTCGGCGAACGCCGCGCGGCCCGGCACAAAGGCGACGCCGTGCCGTTCTCGCGCGCGGATCAGCAGGTCGCTCGTGTCGACCGCGCCGTCGAGGGTGAGCCAGACGAACATCCCGCCCTCCGGCCGCGTCCAGCGCGCCGTGCCGGCGAACTGCTCGGTCAGCGCCGCGAGCATCGCGTCACGCCGGGCGCGGTAGAGGTCGCGCAGGCGCGCGACGTAGTCGAGCCAGAGCGGGCCGCCCTGCGGGCTCGTGCGTGCAAAGAGCTCGGCGACGAACATCTGCGTGACCGGCGACGAGCACAGGTCGGCGCCCTGTTTGGCGAGGTTCAGCTTCTCGAGCACAGGCCGCGGGGCGAGCGCCCAGCCGAGCCGCAGTCCCGGCGCGATGATCTTCGAGAAGGTCCCGAGGTAGATCACCATCCCCGGCGACCCGTACTCCGCGTCGAGCGTGTGCAGCGTCGGCAGAGCCTCCCCCTCGTAGCGCAGCATCCCGTAGGGGTTGTCCTCGAGAATCAGCAGCTCGCGTTCGCGGGCGAGCTCGACGAGCCGTCGGCGTCGCGCGAGCGTCATTGTCTCGCCGCCCGGATTCTGGAACGACGGGATCGCATAGATGAACTTCGGCCGCAGTCCCTGCGCGTCGAGCGCGTCGAGGCGTTCCTCGAGCGTGTCGACGGGCATTCCGCGGCCGTCGAGGTCGACCTGCTCGATCCGCGCCTCGTAGGCGGTGAAGGTCGGCAGCGCCCCGGGGTACGTCGGTGCCTCGGTGACGATCACGTCGCCGGGATCGATCAGGGCTCGGCAGACGAGGTCCAGGACCTGCTGGCCGCCGGTCGTGACGATCAGGTCGGCCTCGTCGACGATCGTTCCCTCGGCGGCCATCACCTCGCGGATGCAGCCGCGCGTCGCGGCCAGGCCCTCGGTCGGCCCGTACTGCAGCGCGGCCTCGGCGCGGGTTGCCACCGCGCCCATCAGGTCGGCGAACAGCCCCTGGGGGAAGCTGCGGGTGTCCGGCAGGCCGCCGGCGAGCGAGATCAGGTCGTCGCGCTCGGTGAGCGCCATCATGTCGCGCATCGCCGAGCTCTTCATCGACCCGGTGCGCCGCGCGAACAGCGTCTCGTAGCGCGCCAGTTCATGCGCAACACGGCTCTCGCCGCCCGCTTTGCTCTCTTTGCCTGCGCCGCTCATCGCTTCACGTTCATTTCGCCGCCCCGCCACGGGAACCTCGCTCGACGCCGCCCGCGTCGACTATCGTCGAGACCCCCCTGGGCGGAAGCTAGCACCGCACCATGCATGGACTGTTCTTCGACATAGGACTTGGCATCGGCCTTGCGGCGGCGTGCGGCATTCGGCCGTTCCTGCCGCTACTGCTCGCCGGCGCCTTCGCACGCGGCGGCGATCTCGGCGTGAGCTTTGCCGGGAAGCCGTTCAGCTTTCTGGACAGCGGCGTCTGGCTGCTCGTCGTGACGGTCGTGCTGGTCGCCTCGTACGCCGTGCAGATCCTGCTCGACCGGCCGGCAACCGAGGAGCGCCCGCTCGCCGGCGGCGACCCGTTCGCGTCGGCCCTGACCGGCATCGCGCTCGGTGCCGGCGCGCTGCTTTTCGCGGGGACACTGGCCGCCCACGGAGAGACCTGGTGGCCCGGGATCATCGGCGGCCTGCTGTGCGCTCTGGCCGGTGAGCGCGCCGTTGGTCCGCTCGTCGCCCGCGTGCGCAGGCGGCTCGCCGATCGTGCGGCCCGCAACGCGCTGACGGTCTACCTCGACTCGACGGCGCTCCTCGCCGCGCTGCTCGTGTGCGCCCTGCACCCCCTCGGCTACGTCCTGCTCGCGGTCCTCGTCTGGTGGCTGATCCGTAGCCGCTCCGGTGACGGCGAGCGCTACGCGGGCCTGCGGATCCTCGGGCGGTGAGCGACCGGCGCAAGCTCGTCCTCTGCGTGATCGACGCGATGGCGAGCGAGATGCTCGACCGCGCGATCGCCGCAGGCACCGCTCCCGTGCTCGAGCGGATCATCGAGCGGGGTGGCTACATCCCCGACTGCGTCTCGGCGTTTCCGTCGGTGACGCCGGTGGCCGCCGCGTCGATCACCACCGGCGTGGCCCAGGACCGCCACCTGATACCGGGGATGAACTGGTACGACCGCGTGGAGGGCCGCTACGTCGAATACGGCTCGAGCTTCCGCTCGGCGCAGCGCTTCGGCTTCGGCCAGCAGCTGACGGACACGATCTACAACATGAACCGCGCGCACCTCGCGGCCGAGACGCCGACGCTCTTCGAGTCGCTCGACGATGCGGCGCTGCACACCGCGTGCACGACGTACCTGATCTACCGCGGTCGCCACCTGCACGAGCCCCAGCGCGACAATCCGCTCTCGCGCGTTGCCTCGACGATGATGCGCCACCCCGTGATGGGGCCGCACGAGCTGTTCTACGCCGACCTGTTCTCATCGCGGCGAACCGGGTGCCGGTCGGGGCTCGGGATGCCCGGCATGCGCGACCGTCACACGGCGTGTGTCAGCTCGTTCCTCGTCGAGAACGACCTCTTCGACTTCCTGCTGCTCTCGCTCCCCGACAATGACTGGGTCTCCCACAAGCGCGGGCCCGAGGGCCAGCTGCAGAGCCTCGCGCAGGCCGACCTGCAGCTCGCGCGGGTGATGAATGCCGGCGGCGGCGTCGAGCGTTTCCTGGACGAGCACGCGGTGATCGTGATGGCCGACCACTCGCAGGCACCGGTCACCGACACGCTCTCGCTGCAGGACGAGCTCGCGGCACTGGGGGTGCTCGAGCCGGGCCGTCGCAGGCGCGAGGAGGGCGCCGAGGCACGGATCGCGGTCTGCCCGTCCCAGCGCGCGGCAATGGTCTACGCGCTCGCGCCCTCGGGACGCGACGCGATGCGCGCCTCGGTCGCCGGCCGGGTGCTCGCGCTCGACGGGGTCGACCTCGTGATCTGGCTCGAGCACGACGCCGATGAACGCCCGCGCGAAGCGGTGATCGCAAGCGCCGCGCGTGGCGAGCTGCGCTTCCGCCCGGGCGGCGCGGTGCACGACCGGCGCAGCGGGACCTGGCATCTGGACGGCGACCTTGCGGTGCTCGGCGCGAGCGTCGACGGCACGGTGCTCGAGACGCCCGACTACCCCGACGCGCTCGCGCGCTGCTGGTCTGCGCTCAGCTGCCCGACCTCGGGCGAGGTCCTGGTCTCCGCCGAGCCCGGCTGGGAGTTCGCCGACTGGGGCGGTCAGGACCACGTCGGCGGCGGCAGCCACGGGTCGCTGCACCGCAGCGACTCGCTCGCGCCGCTGATTTTCCAGGGGCTCGAGGCGAACGTCGCCGACCGCGAGCAGTGGGCGATCCGCGACGTGCGCGAGCTCGTCCACCGCTACTTCGGCGTCTAGCCCACCGCTAGGCTCGGGACGTGCGGCCCCTCGCGACGCTGACCATCGCGCTCGTGGCCGGCGTGCTGGCCGCCGCGCCGTCTGCGGCAGGCGCCGCGCCGACGGTCCCGGGCCACACGACGGTCTCCCTCGCGCCGGTCCAGGTCGAGATCACAAGCGAAGTGCGCCCCGACCGGCGCCGCTCTTCGAAGGAAGTCCTCGCGATCGCGCGGCGCGTGCCGCTGGTGCGCGAGGTGCGCGCCGAACATCCCCGCGCGTATCCGGCAGTCTTCCTGAAGGGCCCCGCGCGCTGGCAGGTCAGCTGGTACGCGCCGTACGGCGGCGAGGTCGCGCAGGTGATCGTCGAAGACTGGAACGGCCGCGTCGTCGAAGCGTGGAGCGGCGCGCAGGTCGCGTGGACGATGGCGCGCGGTTATTCCGGGGCATTCGGCGAGCACGTCACACGGCTCTACATCTGGCTGCCGCTGTGCCTGATCTTCCTGCTGCCGTTCGCGCGGATCCGCCGCTTCTGGTCGCTGTCGAACGTCGACCTGCTGGCGCTCCTGTCGCTGTCGGTGTCGCTCGCCTTCTTCGATCATGCGCGGATCGGCGCCTCGGTGCCGCTCACCTACCCGCCGCTGGTCTACCTGCTGATCCGCATGCTGCTGCGACTGCGCCGCGCAGCGCCCGCCCTCGACGTGCGGATCCGCTTCGGTCCGCGCGTGCTCGCCGCGGGGGTGCTGTTCCTGCTCGCGTTCCGCGTCGCGCTGAACGTGACCGACGGCAACGTGATCGACGTCGGCTACGCGGGCGTGATCGGTGCCGCGCGGATCGTCGACGGCCGCGCGATCTATTCCAGCTTCCCGGCGGACAACGAACACGGCGACACCTACGGCCCGGTTGACTACGAGGCGTATGTGCCCTTCGAGCAGATCTTCGGCTGGAGCGGGCGCTGGGACGACCTGCCCGCGGCACACGGCGCCGCCGTCTTCTTCGACCTGCTGTGCTGCGCACTGCTGTTCCTGATCGGCCGTCGTCTGCGCGGGCCGACGCTCGGCCTCGCCCTGGCGTGGGGCTGGTGCTCGTTCCCCTTCACGATCTACGCGCTCGAGAGCGATTCGAACGACGCGCTGGTCGGCGCGCTCGTGCTCGCCGCGATCCTCGCCGCGAGCTACGGGACGCGGCCCGCGGCGGGCGCGGCCCGCGGACTCGCCGCGGGGCTGGCGGGACTCGCGAAGTTCGCGCCGCTGGCACTGCTCCCGGTCTTCGCGACGCACGGCCTTCGCGAGCGCTCGACCGGGCGCACCCGGGCGCTGGTCGCCTTTGGCGCCGGGGTACTCGTCGCCGCGGCGCTGGCCGCGATCCCGCTCATCGGGCACACGTCGCTAAGCCTGCTGTGGCAGCGCACCGTCGCCTATCAGGCGACGCGCAACGCCCCGTTCTCGATCTGGGGCTACTGGAACCTGCACTGGGAGCAGAAGCTCGTCGCTGTGGGCGCGCTCGCGCTGGCGCTCACGCTGGCTGTGGTGCCGCGGCGCGAGGACCTCGTCGGTCTCTGCGCGGCCGTCGCCGCGATCCTGATCGGCGTCGAGCTGGCGCTCGAATACTGGTTCTACCTGTACCTGCCGTGGTTCTTCGGCCCGGCGCTGATCGCGATCCTGGCGGCGGGCAACCGCGGCGCCACGCCGGTCACGGTGACGGCATCAGAATCTGCTCGATCGCAGTCGCCTGCCGCGGTGCTGAGCACGTGATCAGCACGCCCATCAGCCAGGGGTCGCCGTCGGCGGTGGAGAAGCGGACCGACATCCGTGTCAGCAGCGACTCGATCGCCTGCTCGCGCCGCACTCCGATAACGCCTTCCCGCGCCCCGGTCATGCCGACGTCGGTGATGTATGCGGTGCCGGCCGGCAGCACGCGCGCATCGGCGGTCGGGACGTGAGTGTGCGTGCCGACAACGGCGCTGACGCGACCATCGAGGTGCCAGCCGAGCGCCACCTTCTCGGAGGTCGCCTCGGCGTGCATGTCGACGAGCACCTGGTCCGCTGCGGCGACTTCGCCGAGCGCGACCTCGATCTCGCTGAACGCGGTCCGGCCCGCGTTGAGGTAGAGGTTGCCGCTGAGGTTCACGACCCCGAGCTTGACGCCATCCCGCTCGACGACGCACGACCCGTGCCCCGGCTGGCTGCGCAGGTAGTTGGCGGGGCGCACGATGCGCGGGCAGCTATCGAGATAGTCGTAGACCTCGCGGTGGTGGTAGGCGTGGTTGCCGAGCGTGATCGCGTCGACGCCGGCGCGGAACATCTCCTCGGCGATCTTCGGCGTGATCCCCACGCCGCCCGCGGCGTTCTCGCCGTTGACGACGACGAACGTCGGGTCGTGACGTTCGCGCAGCACCGGCAGCGAGGCGAGCAGGGTGTCGCGGCCCGCCCGCCCGACGACATCGCCGACGAACAGGATCGTCACCGGCGCGGGCGCCTGCTGCTCAGACATACTTCGCCTTGGGTGGCTGGAACGTGAATGAGCCCGCAACAGGTCTGCGGTCCGCGCCGCCGACCGACGAAGAGCGCAAGCTCACCGACTCGTCCGCCGTTGAGGCGGCGCAGCCCCCGCGCGTGCTCGTGCCCCGGTGGGTGCAACTCGTGCTGCTGCCGACGGCGCTGTTCGCGCTGTGGCTGCTGGCGTCCGCGGCGGGCAAGGTGGTCTGGCTGTTCATCTTCGCTTCGATCATCGCGATCATCCTCAATCCGGCCGTCGCCTTCGTCGAGCGCCGCCGGCTGCCCCGCGGCATCGCCGTGTTTGCGGTGCTGATCGTGTTCGTGCTCGTTCTCGCCGGCGCCGTGCTGCTGCTGGTGAACCCTATTTCAAACCAGGTGTCGGCCTTCAGCCACGACGTTCCGCACCTCGTCCACGAAGCCAACAGCGGCCTCGCCGAACTGCAGAAATCGCTCAACCAGCAAGGCGTCCACGTGCACTTCATCGGTCAGGGCGAGACCGCGATCCAGACCCTCGGCGACAAGATCGCGAAGGGCTCGAGCTCGATCGTCTCGTTCGGCGGCGCGCTGCTCACCGAAGTCGTCAGCGCCGGCTTCGACGTGATCGTCGTGCTCGTTCTCGCCGTCTACATGCTGCTCTACGGCCCGCGGATCGGCACGCTCGTGCGCCGGCTGATGCCCAGTGGCGACGGCACGCCGGCCGACGACTTTCCGCTGCTCGTGCAGCGCGCGCTGACCCGTTACGTCGGCGGCCAGCTCCTGTTCAGCGTCGTGATGGGAACGACCGCGGGCCTCGCGCTGTACCTCTTCGGCGTCCTGGGCATCTTTCCGGCCGGCGAGCACTACGCGATCATCTTCGGGATCTTCTTCGGGCTGATGGAGCTGATCCCGTACATCGGCCCGGTGCTCGGCGCCCTGCCCCCGGTGCTTGTCGCGCTGTTCAACTCGCCGCTCTCGGCGCTCTGGGTGACGCTCCTGTTCGTCGGCCTGCAACAGGCCGAGGGCCACATCGTCGCGCCGCAGATCTTCGGCCACACGCTGCGCATCAACCCGATCCTCGTGATCCTCGCGCTGCTGCTCGGCCTGCAGCTCAACGGCTTCATCGGAGCTCTGATTGCGCTGCCGGTGCTCGCGGTGGTGCGCGAGACGGTGGTCTACCTCTCGCGCCACCTCGAGCTCGAACGATGGGAGCGCACGGACGACCGGCTGCTGTGAGCGCGGTCGTCGAGACCCACGCGCTCACAATGCGCTTCGGTGAGCTCGTCGCGCTCGACGACGTCTCGCTCGCGATCGAGCCCGGCGAAGTGGTCGCGGTCGTCGGCCCGAACGGCGCCGGCAAGACGACGCTGCTCTCGCTGATCGTCGGCCTGCTGACCCCGAGCTCCGGCGATGTCGGGCCTTCCGGGGTCCACGTCGGCTGGGCGCCGCAGCAGCAGGCCGTCTATCGAAAGCTGACCGTCGCCGAGAACCTGCGGCTGTTCGCGCGGCTCGAGGGCGACGGGGACGTCGAGGAGACGGTCGCTCGGATGCTCGAGCAGACCGGGCTCGCCGGCCGTGCCGACGAGGTCGTCGAGCACCTCTCGGGAGGCAACCGCCAGCGCGTCAACGTCGCGCTCGCGCTGCTTTCTGACCCGCCGCTGCTCGCGCTTGACGAGCCGACCGCGGCGCTGGATCCGGCCCAGCGCGAGAGGCTCTGGCGTTTCCTCGCGGCGCGGGCACGCGCGGGCACGGCGGTGCTGTTCGTCAGCCACAACATCGGCGAGGTCCAGCGCTGGGCGCAGCGCATGATCGTGCTCGATGCCGGGCGTGTGCGCTTTGACGGGCCGACGGCGCAGCTCGCGCGCGGCGGCGACCTCGAGCTCGCACTGCTCGAGCTGCTCGACGCCGACCGGGCACCGGCGTGATCGCGCTGCTGCGCAAGGACCTGCTGATCCTGCGCCGCTCGCGGCTGCTGCTTGCCCTGCTGATCGTCTATCCGATCGCGATCTCGCTGTTGATCGGATTTGCGATATCGCGTGCCCCCGCACGGCCGAACGTCGCGCTGCTCGACGAAACGCCCCCCGGCCAGACGGTGACGGTCGGCGGCAGGACCGTCGAGGTCTCCTCCTACGCCGACGGCCTCGTCGGGGGCGTGCACGAGATACCCGTCCAGTCGCGCGCCGCCGCGGTCGAAGCGGTCGAATCGGGCCGCGCGGTGGCCGCGGTCGTGATTCCGGCGAACGTCGTGGCCAAGATCGGCTCGGTCGGCGGGCCGACGCAGCTTGAAGTGCTCTACAACGGCAACGCGCTCGAGCAGTCGATCGTCGCATCCAAGATCGAAGCTGCCGTCGCGCGGGCGAACGTCGAATTTTCGCGTCAGATCCAGAGCGCCGCGGCGAAGGCCTCGAACCAGCTCGTCAGCGGCGGCAGCGGTGGCGTGCTTGGCGCACCGGCCGACATGATCGGCCTCGGCGAAATCCCCCCGGTGATCGAACGGCAGCTGCGAACGCTGCCGCCGGGCAGTGAGCGCCACGAACTCGAACGTGTGCTGGCGTTTGCTCGGTTCGCACACGCCAGCGTCGGCGAGACTGGCCACGTGCTCGCGACGATCGGCCAGCCGCTGACCGTTCACAACGTGCTGATCAGCGGACGGCGCACCCCGCTCGACACCTTCGCCGTGGCTGTCGCCGTCGCGATCTCGCTGATGTTCGTGTCCGTCCTGCAGGCCGCCGGTTCGCTTGCGCTCGAGCGAGAGGACAACGCCCTCGCGCGGCTGCTCAGGGGCCTGGTCTCACCGGCCGAGCTGATCGTCGAGAAGTCCGTGCTCGCGGCGGGCGCGGCGTTCGCCGTCGCGTTCGTGATGCTCGCCGCGATCAGCGCGTTCGTCCCGATCTCCTGGGGCCGTGTCGGTGAGTGGGTGCTGGCCCTGGCCGTCGGCGCGCTGGCGTTCGCTGCCGTCGGCGTGGCAATCGGGGCCAACGCCCGCGAGGTTCGTGCGGCGACGCTGCTCGCGTTCATCGTGACGCTGCCGCTGGCGCTGCTGGCTCTCGTACCCGCCGGCGCGGTCTCGGGGGCCCTGGGAACCGTGATCTCCGTGATCTCGTTCGTCTTCCCGTTCCGCGCCACGCTCGATGCCCTCGACAACGCGATCAACGGGGCCAGTCCCGCGCTCGCGCCGTCGCTCGCCCACCTTGTGCTGCTGGCCCTCGTGTTCGGCGCGCTCGCCCGCCTGGGGTTGCGCCGCGGGCGAGCCGCGTAGTCGCGCGGGCAAGTAACTACGCTGCACGCATGGCCTTCCCAGTAACGCGGATGCGCCGCCTGCGCTCGTCGAAGGCGATGCGCGAGTTCGTCCACGAGACCGATCTCGATGCCTCGCGGCTGCTGCTGCCGCTGTTCGTCAGCGAGACGCTCGGCGAAGGAGAGCGCGAGCCGGTCGAGTCGATGCCCGGCGTCGAGCGCCTTTCGATCGGCGGCGCGGTCGCCGAGGCCCGCAGCGCGAAGCAGCTCGGCCTCGCCGGCGTGCTGCTCTTCGGGCTCCCCGCCCACAAGGACGGGCGGGGCTCCTCGGCCTGGGACGACGAGGGCGTCGTGCAGCTCGCCAGCACCGCGATCAAGCAGGCCGAGCCCGAGCTGCTCCTGGTCACCGACGTGTGCCTCTGCGAGTACACCGACCACGGGCACTGCGGCGTGCTCGACGCCGGCGGACGCGTGCTCAACGACGAGACGCTCGAGCTGCTCGCCTGGACGGCGGTCAGCCACGCCCGCGCCGGCGCGGACATCGTCGCGCCGTCGGACATGATGGACGGCCGGGTCGGTGTGCTGCGCGCGGCGCTCGACGACGAGCAGTTGGCCGACACCGCGATCCTCGCCTACTCGGCGAAGTTCGCTTCCGCCTTCTACGGGCCCTTCCGCGAGGCCGCGGGTTCGGCGCCGTCGTTCGGCGACCGTCGCGGATACCAGCTGGAAGTCGGCAACGGCCGCCAGGCGCTGCGCGAGGCGCTGCTCGACGCCGACGAGGGGGCCGACATGCTGATGGTCAAGCCGGCGCTCGCCTACGGGGACCTGATCGGCGCGCTGGCCGCGAGCTGCGACCTGCCGCTGGCCGCCTATAACGTCAGCGGCGAGTATGCGATGGTGCGCCACGCGGCGCTCGCCGGCGCGCTCGACGAGCGCGCCACCGTGCTCGAGATCCTCACGTCGCTACGGCGCGCCGGGGCCGACGTGATCATCACCTACCACGCAAAGGACGCCGCGCGATGGCTTCAGGAGAGAGCGTGAGCAGCGCGCCGGCAGGCGCCTCACTCACCGACCTGCGCTCCGGCGAGCTCTACCGGATGGCGCTCGAGCTGCTCCCCGGCGGTGTCAACTCGCCGGTCCGCGCGATGCGCGCGATCGGCCGCGATCCCCTCTTCATCGCCCGCGGCGACGGCGCCGAGCTCGTCGACGTCGACGGCAACCGGTTCGTCGACTACGTCTGCTCGTGGGGGCCGCTGATCGCCGGCCACGCACACCCGGAGGTCCTGCGCGCGATCAACGAGGCCGCCGCCCGCGGCACGAGCTTCGGGGCGCCGACGGCAGGCGAGGTCGAACTGGCCGCCGAGCTTGCACGCCGATTTGAAACCGTGGAGATGATCCGCATGACGAGCTCCGGCACCGAGGCGGCGATGACCGCGGTGCGCCTGGCCCGCGCCGTCACCGGTCGCGAGCGTGTCGTGAAGTTCGCCGGCGCCTATCACGGCCACTTCGACGCGATGCTCGCGCAGGCCGGATCGGGCCTGGCGACACAGGGCCTGCCCGCGGGGCCCGGCGTCCCCGCGACCGTCGCCGCCGAGACGACCGTCGTGCCGTGGAACGACCCGGAGGCGCTGACAGCCGCGCTCGAGGGCGGCGATGTCGCCGCGATCATCGCCGAGCCGCTGCCGGCGAACATGGGCCTCGTGCCGCCGATCGAAGGCTTTCTCGAGCACCTGCGCAGGCGGGCGGACGAGAGCGGAGCGCTGCTGATCTTCGACGAGGTGATCAGCGGCCTGCGCGTCGCCGCCGGCGGCGCCCAGGAGCTGACCGGCGCACTCGCGGACATCACGGTGATGGGCAAGATCGTCGGCGGCGGGCTGCCGGCCGCCGCGGTCGGCGGCCGCGCTGAACTGATGCGTGAACTGGCGCCCTCGGGCGAGGTCTATTCCGCCGGCACGCTCTCGGGCAATCCGCTGGCGGTCGCGGCGGGACTCGCGACGCTGGCGCTCCTCGACGACCCCGCCTACCTGCGGCTCGCGGCGACGACCGAGCGGCTCGCCGACGGCCTGCGTGAGGCCGCAGGCGAGTACCCGGTGCAGGTGGTCAGCGTTCCCGGCCTGCTGACGGTCTTCTTCACGCAAGATCCGGTGCTCGACTTCGAGGACGCGAAGCGCTGCGACGCCGAGGCCTACGGGCGCTGGTGCCGCGAGCTGCTCTCGCGCGGTGTCTATCCGCCGCCCTCGCAGTTCGAGGCCTGGTTCCCGTCGCTCGCGCACACGCCCGAGCAGATCGAGCTCACCCTCCAGGCCGCGGCCGCGGCCTTCGCGCAGCTGCCGGAGCCGGATTGACCGCGCTGGAGGATCTGCACGCGCTCGTCGGCGGCGAGGGCGCCCCGGTCGCAGGCGAGCTGGTCGCGGTGCCGGGTGCGCGGCCGATGCCCGCAGTGGACCGCCTCGCCGGACCGCGGACCGCGGGGCGCGAGGCGCAGTACGCGCTCGTGGCCGAGGCGATCTACGAGGGCTTTGAGCTGCACCACCGGGCGGGCCGGCTGTTCGACGCCCCCGACGAGGATCTCGCGGTGCTGCTCGGCGACCACATGTACGCGCTCGGAATCGAGCGTCTCGTCGAGCTCGCCGACGTGCCGGCCGTCGCCGAGCTGGCCGACACGATCGCGATCGCCTCGCTGGCCGCCGCACGCGAGGACGAAGCGCTGCTCGCGAGCGCCTGGGGAGCCGGAATGGCGGCCGTCGCAGAAGGGGAGAACGCGGAGCACCGGGCCGCAAAGCAACTCGCCCGCGAGGGCGGACCGGCTGCGCTTGATGCGATGCGCACTAGCTGGCTGAGGGACGCGACGTCACGCTGACCGGCCGGTCGATATCCTCTGCGCCGATGTCGGACAGGTACGCCAAAGGCGCCTCGAAGTACACGCTCGACCGGGGAATTCCCGGCGCATTCGAGGGCGAGACGGTAACCCGCCGCCGGATGATGGTCGTTACGGCCGGTGCCGCCGGGGGCGTCGCCAGCGCCGCATTCCTGCTGCCCGCGCTCGGCTTCGCACTCGGACCGGTCTTCAAAAGCACGCCGCACCGCTGGGAAGTGGTCGGCAACGTCGACATGTTCAGCGAACTGACCTACCTGCCGGTCGTCCTGACGGTCGAACCGAACATCGGGGAGGCGGGCAAGACGACGGTCTACGTCCGCAAGCGCAACCCCGCTATCGACACCGACCCCTATGACCAGACGACGCCGTTCATCGCGATCTCCAGCCGCTGCGCCCACCTCGGCTGCCCGGTCCGCTGGGTCGAGGCCGCCGAGCGGTTCATCTGCCCCTGCCACGGCGGCGTCTATGACCTTCTCGGCCGCCGCGTCAGCGGCCCCCCGGTGCGCCCGCTCGACCGCTTCTTCACCCGGGTCACCGGTAACAACGTCGAACTCGGCCCGCGCTACTCGGTGAACAGCCTGCTGCGACGCTTCTCGCCACGCAACCCGGGCGAGCCGCTCGACGGCATCGGCCAGTACGCCTACCCGTCGCGGCCCGGCGCGAAAATCTAGCGATGCCGAAACTCCCCGCACCCCCGGTTCCGAAGGCGCTGCGCGAAGCTCCGCCGCGCCCGGACGAGGTCGTCAAGACCAAGCCGGTCGAACACGCGCAAGAGGGCGGGGCCTCGGTCGTCGGCTGGGTCGACGAGCGCACGTCGCTCTCCGGCGGCCTGCGCTGGATGCTCTTCCGCAAGGTGCCAAAGGGAACCAACTGGTTCTACACGTTCGGCTCGGCGACGATGTTCGTCTTCCTCTCGCAGGCGGTCACCGGCGTCTTCCTCGCGATGTACTACCGGCCCGACCCTGCCGGCGGCGCCTACGAATCGATCCGTTACGTGACCAACGACGTGTTCCTCGGGCAGTTCGTGCGCGGGATGCACAAATGGGGCTCGAGCGTGATGGTGATCCTGATCTTCATCCACATGGCCCGCACGTTCTTCTACGGCTCCTACAAGTACCCGCGCGAGCTGAACTGGGTGATCGGCGTCGCGCTGCTGATCCTGACGATGGCGATGTCGTTCACCGGATACCTGCTGCCGTTCGACCAGCGGGCGTACTGGGCGACGATCGTCGGCGTGAACATCAACGCGACGGGGCCGCTGATCGGGCCCTACCTGTCGGACTTCCTGCTCGGCGGCTCTGAATTCAATGCGACGACGCTCTCGCGGTTCTATGCGATCCACATGATGCTGATACCGGGGCTGATCGCCGCGCTGATAGGCGCGCACCTGTACCTGGTCGCGAAGCTCGGCACCACGGCTCCCCCGTGGTCGAAAGCGCCGATCAATGAAGAGCTGCACGAGACGGTGGTCTAGGCGCGATGAACCGCCAGCAGAAGGAGGAATACCTCCGCGAATACTCCGTCCTGAAGTCGAAGGGCAAACCGTTCTTCCCGTACGCGGTTGCCAAGGACGGCCTGATGGCGTGCCTGGTGATGGCGATCATCATCCTGCTCTCGCTGACTCTCGGCGCGGAGCTCGGCTCAAAGGCCAACCCCACGACGACGACCTACGTGCCGCGGCCCGAGTGGTACTTCTTCTTCCTCTTCGAGCTCCTGCGGATCATCAAGCCGCCGAGCCTGGTCGGACTGGCGACGATCGGCATTCCGACGATCTGCATGATCCTGCTGTTCCTGCTGCCGTTCTACGACCGCGGCCCGGAGCGCCGGCCTGAGCGCCGTCCGATCGCGACGACCACCGGGATCGCGGTGATCATCCTGATGGCCTTCCTGACCTACGAGGGTGCGACCTCCGGTTCGCCGACGGTGATTGAAATGGCGACGCCCACATCGGTTGTCGCCGCCGGCGGCGCGACGCTCAAGGAATATGAAGCCGGTAAGAAGGCGGTCGCCCAATCGGGCTGCCTGGCCTGCCACAAGATCGGCGAGAACGGCAACGCGGGCCCCGGGCCGAACCTGACCCACATCGGCCAGCGCCTGCCGCGACTGGCGATCGCCCGGACGCTCGTGAACCCGACGGCGCCAATGCCGTCGTTCAAGAACCTGCCGCCGCAGAAGTTCCACGCGATCGTCGAATTCCTCTCGCTGCTTCGTTAGCGACTGCGATGGCGCCTGCGCAGGGAGCCGCCGCCGGCCGCCTGGAGGCCGGGCAGGTACAGGCGATGTTCGACCGCATCGCGGGCGTCTACGACCTGATGAACACGGCGATGACCGCCGGGCTGCACCACCGCTGGCGTGCCCGCGCCGCCGACATGGCGCGGCTCTCCCCGGGGATGCGCGCGCTCGATGTTGCGACGGGGACCGGGGATCTCGCGCTTGAGCTGGCGCGGCGCGTCGGCCCCGACGGGGACGTGCTCGGCTGCGACTTCGCCGAGGCGATGCTCGACCGCGCGCGTCTGAAGGACGCGCCCGCGGGCTCCGCGCAGCCGCGCTTCGAGTGGGCCGACGCGATGCAGCTTCCCTACCCCGACGCGACGTTCGACGCGGCGACCGTCGGCTTCGGCGCGCGCAACTTCGACGACCTCGGACGCGGGCTCGCGGAGATGGTGCGCGTCGTGCGCCCGGGCGGCCGCGTGGTCGTCCTGGAGATCACGACGCCGACACGGCCGCCGCTGTCGTGGTTCTACCGCTTCTGGTTCGACCAGGCCGTGCCGCTGCTCGGTCGGCTCGCGGCGAGCGCCGGCAGCGGTGAGGACGAGAGTTCGCTGGCCGAGGCCTACATGTACCTGCCGCGCTCGGTCCGGCGCTTTCCCGGACCGCCCGAGCTGGCCGGCGACCTGCACGCAGCGGGACTGACCGAGATCGGCTGGATCCTCACGGCCGGTGGGATCATCGCGATCCACTACGGCACGGTCCCCGCCGCGTGAGCGCATTGCCCGCCGAGCGTGATCCGCTCGCCGAGCTCCTGGTCGCCGGGGGTGAGCCGCTGCAGGATGCGCTCGCGGCCAGTGAGCGGCGCCTGCGCGAAGTCGCCGAGCAGGCCGGTCCGCCGCTGGATCGTCCCGCCCGTGAGACGATCGACGCCGGGGGCAAGCGGCTGCGGCCGCTGCTCGTGGCGCTCAGTGCGCTCGCCACGGGGACCCTCGACGGACCGCACGTCGTCCCCGCCGCCGTCGCCGTCGAGCTCGTGCATTCGGCCACGCTGGTCCACGACGACATCATCGACCGCGCACCGCTGCGACGCGGGCGCCCGACGGTCGCCGCGGCCTACGGCCGGCGTGAGGCGATCGCACTCGGGGACCTGTTGTTCGCCCGCGCTTTCAGCGAGCTCGCGGGCACCGGCGAACTCGCGGCGCTCGCGGTTCTCGCCGGCGCGAGCCGCGCGCTGGCGCGTGGGGAGCTGCTCCAGCGCGAGGACGCCTGGGACCCGACGCTGGCGACGGAGCGCTACGCCGAGCGCTGCGAGCTGAAGACCGCCGCGCTGTTCGAGGCGGCCTGCCGGCTTGGCGCGCTGCCGGCCGGCGCCGCTGCCGATGCGCTCGCGGACTTCGCCCGCCGGATCGGCGTCGCCTTCCAGATCCTCGATGACGTGCTCGATATCGAAGGCCCCGAGGAGCGCACCGGCAAGACGCCGGGCACCGACCTGCTCGACGGGACCGTCACGCTCCCGTTCCTGCTCGCGCGCGACGCGGACGAGTCGCTTGCCCGGCTCGACCTGCGCGCCCTGCGCCGTGGCCCGGAGCTCGAGGCGCTCTGCGCGCAGATCGCGCAGACCGGCGCACTCGGCGAGGCCCGCGAGCGGGCGCTGGCGCTCGTCGCCGCCGCCAAGCGCGAGCTGCCGGCCGAGCTCGATGAGCACGGCGCGACGCTGCTGCGCCTCGTCGCCGACGCGGTCGTCGCGCGCTACAGCTAGCGGACTAGAAGTCCTCGGGTGTGATTACGTCGGCCTGCAGCGCGCGTACGAAGAAGTCGATCTCCTCGGACATGTTCGCGTGCGTCATCCGGCGAAGGTCTGCGAGCAGCAGTCCCGAACCGCGGTCGAGCTCATCGTCGAGGCGCTCCACGGTGTCCTGGTCGAAGACGCCCTCGCGGCGCGCTTCACACTCCGGGCAGCGCAGTACGACGCGCCAGTGCCTGGAGCCCTCCTCGGACCAGTCAAGCGGGTAGACAAGTTCTCCCGCGCAGTTGAAGCAGACGTGGAGTTCCTCACGGACCGGGGTGCTCTGCTTGCCCGCGGTCGGCTGGCCGGAGGCCTTGATGTGGGTGTTCGTCTTTGCGTCCATCTCTAGTAACCACTCCGCCTATCGGCATGCGGAGCTTCGCGCTTTAGCGAGTAGGTCTGGCTCGTCATGTCGTGCATATCGCCTTTAGAACCGGCGACCGGGTAGGAAGTTGTGGAGCTCCGCAACCATGGGGAAATTCGCATCCTCGGTGGTAGCGTCACCCGCATGCCGCGCGTCGTCAGGCCGATCGGCCACGAGGATCGGCTCAGCATCGTCGATCACCTCGATGAGCTGCGCCGCCGTCTGATCATCTGCGTTGCCGCGCTCGCGGTCGCCTTCGGCATCTGCATGTGGCAGAACCACGCGCTGCTCAAGGTCCTCAACACGCCGTTGCAGAACCAGACGAACCCGAAGGCCGAACGCGGCGAAGGCACGGTCGGCCAGGCCGCCGCCGCCCAGCAGGCCGCCGCGGCCGCGGCCTCGGCGACTGCCGCGTCGCTCACGACGCTCGCCCAGCCCGCGAGCGGGCTGCCCGCCGCGACGCGCGCCGAGCTCGCGATCGAGGCCGTGAAACTGCGCCGCGAGGCGCAGCGGATCCCGGTCACGCCGCCGCAGACCCAGCCGATCACGCTCGGCGTCGGCGAGCCGTTCACGACAACCGTGACGGTCTCGCTGTGGGCGGCGCTGGTGATCGCGCTGCCGGTGATCCTCTGGGAGCTCTACGGCTTCGTGCTGCCGGCGATGACGCCCACCGAGCACCGCGCCGTGCGGCCGCTGCTCTTCGCCGTCCCGGTGCTGTTCATCGTCGGCGTGCTGTTCGGCTACTACGTCGTGCTCCAGGCCGCGGTTCAATTCCTGGTGAACTTCAACTCGGGCCAGTTCAACGTGATGGTCCAGGCGAACCAGCTCTACGGCTTCGAGGCGACGATCCTCCTGGCGATGGGGATCGTGTTCCAGCTGCCGGTCGTAATCGTCGCGCTGACGCGGCTCGGGATACTCACGCCGCAGATGCTGCGAGGCATGCGGCGCTACGCGCTCGTCGCCTGCGCCGCGCTCGCGGCGTTCCTGCCGGGCGACGCGATCACGATGCTGTTGATCATCGTGCCGCTGTATCTGCTCTACGAGGCCAGTATCCTGCTGGCTGCGATCGTACACAGGTCGCGCTCAGCGGCCGCGGAGAACCCCAGGGGTGAGCCGGCGACGGCCGTCGGCGCGCCCGCGGCAACCAGCGGAGCTGATCACAGCGTGCAGCAAATCATCGACCACGTCGACCGGAAACTTACGGACTGATGCTCTTCGACCTGCGCGGCCCGGGACGGCGCACGCTCGTCCGCGTCGTCTACATCGGCTTGGCGATCCTGATCGGCGGCGGCCTTGTGCTGTTCGGGGTCGGCGGCGGCTTCGGCGGCACGGGACTGCTCACCGCGGCGAGCAACAGCGCCGCGAACGCCAACACCGCGTTCGCCCAGGAAGTCAAGAAGTACCGCAAGCAGACGGAGAAGGAACCGCAGAGCGTCGCCGCGTGGGAGAACTACACCCGCGCGCGGCTGCATGAAGCGAGCTCCGAAAGCCTGCGTCAGACGGAAGGCACGACCGTTTCGCTGACCAACAAGGGCACGGAAGTCTATGCCCAGACCGCGCTCGCGTGGGAACGCTACCTCGCCCTCGAACCGCACAATCCGAGCCCCGAACTGGCCAAGGAGATGACGCGGATCTACTCCGAAGAAGGGCTCAACAAGCCGACGAAGGCAGTTGAAGCACTGCAGATCGTGGTTGCCGCAGAACCGAACAGCGCCTCCTACTGGGGCGAGCTTGCGTTGTTCGCCTACAAGGCCAAAAACACCCGGATCGGCGATCTCGCCGCGTCCAAGGCGGTCGAAACCGCGCCCGCGGCGCAGCGCGCGACGGTCAAGCGTTCGCTCGAAGCCGAGCGCAAAGCGATCGAACACCCGACGTCGAGCACGACCACGACAGGCTGAGAGTGCGCCGCCGCGAGCGGCGCACCGCCGGCCAACAGACAGGGCCTTGGCTAGAATCCAGCCCTCTGCGCGGGCCGTTAGCTCAATTGGTTAGAGCAGGGGCCTCTTAAGCCCAAGGTTGTAGGTTCGATTCCTACACGGCCCATCCGCCGCTGCAACCCGCGCCGCCCATCCGGGCGCACGGCTCGCGTGGCGGCGGCGCCGGGCCAAGGGGTCCCGGGGAGGGAAGCTTGTGAACGGCGAACAGCTCTACAGCACTGGCACATTCGGGACGGGCTTTGCCCGGGAGCGGCTGCTCGCCGAGTCATACGAGCGTTGCCGGCGGATGCAGCGCCGCTACGACCCGACCTTCTATTGGGCGACGATGCGCCTGCCTGCCGCGGTTCGCCCGCCGGTCCACGCGCTCTACGGCTTCGTCCGCGGGGCCGACCAGATCGTCGACGGGGCAAGCCGGCCGGCAACCGAGGTCTCACGCCGGCGGGCGCTTGACGCCTGGCAGGCCGAGCTCGAGTCCGGGCTCGAGCTCGGGCGCAGCGACCACCCGGTGATCGCGGCCGTCGTCGACGCCGGCCTGCGCTTCGCGCTGCCGATGCAGGAGCTGTCGGTCTACATGGATTCGATGCGCGTCGACTGCGGCCCGGTGCGCCTGTCGACCCGCGAGGACCTCGACCGCTACATGCGCGGCAGCGCCGGCGCCGTCGGGCTGCTGATGGCTCCCCTGCTCGGCGCGCCACGCGAGCAGCATGCCGACGTCGCGGCGCTCGGCGTCGCCTTCCAGCTGACGAACTTCATCCGCGACGTCCGCGAGGACTACGCGCTCGACCGGCTCTACCTGCCGGCCGACGACCGCCGCGAGTTCGGCGTCAGCGAGAGCGACATCGCGCAGCGACGCGTGACGCCCGGCTTCCGGGCGCTGGTCGCCCAGGAGGTCGCGCGAGCGCGCGGCCTGTTCCAGTCGACGGCCCGCCTGCCGGAGACGCTGGCGCCCGGCGTCCGTCCCGGCGTGCGCCTGGCGCGTGACATCTACCTCGGGATCCTCGATCACGTCGAGTCGCTCGACTTCGATGTTCTGCGCCGGCGCGCCGCGCTGCCGCCGTGGCGCTTCGCGCCGCTCGCACTACGCTCGCTCGCGGGGGGCCGCGCGTGACTGTCCGCGCGACCGCGCGGGGACCCGAGCGCTACTCGCTCGAGGGCACGAGCGTCGACGTGCTGATCTGCGGCGCGAGCTTCGCGGGGCTCGCGACGGCGCGCGAACTGGCCGGCGCGGGCGCTTCGGTGCTGATCGTCGACCGCTACGCGGTCGGCGAGCGCGCGACCTCCGCCTGTGCCTGCCCGACGCCGTGGCTGCAGGCGCTCGGCCTTACCGACGCGATCGTCCAGGAGCTGCCGTACATGCGCTTCACGACGCCGCAGGGGTCCACGCGATACCGGCTGCCGTGGAGCTGGTCGGCCTTCGACTACCGCCGCCTGTGCGGCCTGCTGTACCAGCAGAGCGCCCTGCCGTTCGAGACCGCACGCGTCGTCGGCCGGGTCGACGGCGGGCCGTGGTCCGCGGGCCCGATCACGGTCGCGACCGACCGCGGCACGATCAGCGCCGCGCTCGTCGTCGATGCGCTCGGCTGGCGGCGGGTGCTCGCCGCCGAGGGCTACCAGCCGCCCGCCGCGCCGCTCTCACGGGGCCTTGAGGTGCACCCGCACGTCGACGCCACGGGCAAGGACGAGCTGCACGTCTGGGTCGAGCGCGCGCTCGTGCGCCGCGGCTACGGCTGGGAGGTACCGGCCGGCGGCGAGGCACGCGTCGGCGTCGGCTCCTACGACCCCTCCCAGCACGTCCGCGAGCCCACCGAGGCGCTCGCCGAGCGGCTCGGCGTCACGCGCGAGCGCTACCAGGGCAACTGGTTTCCCCACCAACTGCGCGAGGCCACCGAGGGCGGCGTCTTCTTCGCCGGCGACGCCGCGGGCCACTGCCTGCCGCTTTCGGGGGAGGGGATCCGCACGGCGCTGTACTTCGGGCTGGCCTGCGGCCGGGAGCTGCGGGCGGTGCTCGAGGGCCGCAAGAGCCGCGAGCAGGCGCTGATCGACTACCACGCGTTCAGCGCCGCGCACGCCGGGACCTTCGAGTTCGCGCTGCGCCTGCAGCGGCTCGTGCCGGCGCTGCCGCCGGCGCTGCTCACGGCGGCGCTGCGGGCGATCGGCTCACAGCCGATCGTCGACCGTGCCTTCGGCTGGTACATCGACCGCGCGCCCGCCTCGTTCGTGCGCCCGGTGCCCACGGCCGCCCCGCAGGGCGCCCGCGCAGCGGCCTAGATTCGCGCTGTCTGCGCGCCGCCTGCTGCGATCGACGCACGTCCCGCGTCGGTCCAGATGACCTGCTCGTTCGCGGGCCCGACGCCGATCAGCCCGATCGGCACCCCGCTGTGCTCCACGATGAAGTCGAGATAGTCGCGAGCCGCGGCCGGCAGGTCGGCGAGCGTGCGGCACTCGCCGATCTCCTGCTCCCAGCCGGGCAGCTCGGTCAGCTCGGCGGTGGTGTGGTGGAGCACCGTCTGGTGGTACGGGAAGCTCTCGAGCTCCGCGTCGTCGCCGCTGCGGTAGGACGTGCAGGCGTAGATCCGCTCGAAGCCCGAGAGGACGTCGAGCTTGGTGATCGCGAGGTGCGTCAGCGTGTTCAGCCGCGCGGCGTAGCGCAGCGCGACAAGGTCGAGCCAACCGGTCCGCCGGGAGCGGCCGGTCGTCGTGCCGAACTCGCCGCCGCGCGTGCGGATCAGCTCGCCGGTGGCGTCGTCGAGCTCGCTCGGGAACGGGCCCGCGCCGACGCGCGTCGTATAGGCCTTCGCGACGCCCCAGACCTCCTCGATCGCCATCGGGCCGATGCCGCTGCCGACGGCCGCGGCCCCCGAGAGCGGGTTCGAGGAGGTGACGAACGGATAGGTGCCGTGGTCGATGTCGAGCATCGCCCCCTGGGCTCCCTCGAGGATCACGAGCTTGCCGTCGTCGAGCAGCTGCCACATCAGCCGTGACGTGTCGGCGATGTGCTGCTCGAGCCGGTGGCCGTAGGTCAGGTAGTCCTCGACCATCGTGCGCAGGTCGAGCGCGGGGTCCTTCTCGAAGGGGCGCAGCGAGAGCCGCTTGGGCTCCATCGCCGCGACGATCTTCTTCTTGAGGATCTTCTCGTCGAGCAGGTCCTGGACGCGGATCCCCAGCCGGTCCGCCTTGTCGGCGTAGCACGGCCCGATGCCGCGACGTGTCGTGCCGATCTGCTGGCTGCCGAGTTTCGTCTCGCCGGCCGAGTCCAGGAGCATGTGGTAAGGCATGATCAGGTGGGCGTTGGCCGAGATGCGCAGCCCCGAGACGTCGACGCCGCGGGCCTTCAGGCCGTCGAGCTCGTCGATCAGGACACGCGGGTCGATCACCACGCCGTTGCCGATCACGCACAGCTTCCCGGGGTGCAGGATGCCGGAGGGGATCAGGTGCAGCTTCCACTCCTGGTCTCCGCGCACGATCGTGTGACCGGCGTTGTTGCCGCCCTGGAAGCGCACGACGGCGTCGCCGCGCTCGGCAAGCAGGTCGGTCAGCTTGCCCTTCCCCTCGTCGCCCCACTGGGCGCCCACTAGTACGACTGCTGGCATCGCGCAGCTGAGTTTACGTTGACGACCCGCGGCGGCCCGTGTTCACAGTGCGCTGGGGGTCTCGTCCAGGCGCAGTTCGCGCCTGCGGTCGGGTCCGTGCAGCGGAATCGGTTCGCCGCAGATCTCCTCGAGCCGGGAGACGGTCCGGTCGCCGAGCGCCTCGCGCAGCGCATCGGGCTCGAGGTTGGTGGTGGCGACGATCGCCCTTTCCGCCTCGTAGCGCGCGTTGACGATCGCGTAGAGCTGCTCGAGCACCCAGTCGGTGCGGTGCTCGGCGCCGAGGTCGTCGATGTGCAGCAGGTCCACGGCGGCGAGCCGGTCGATCAACTCCATCTTGCCGTCGGTCGCGAGCGACTCGCGCAGCAGCCCCAGCAGGCGGGGAAGCGAGTAGATCGCGGTCCCGTGGCCGCGCTCGAGCGCGGTCTTGGAGATCAGCATCGCGAGCGTCGTCTTGCCGGTCCCGACGTCGCCCTGCAGCCACAGGCCACGGCCGGCCGCGATGTTCTCGTCGATCTGATCGACGTAGCGGCGCACGATCCGCAGCTGTTCGGGCGCCGAGCGCGCGATGTCGCTGACCGGCGGGCGGTCGAAGGAGACGCCCGCATAGCGGCGCGGGATCCGCGCCTCAAGGCCGCGCGAGCGGGCCGCCGCGATGCGCTGCGAGCGGCAGGGGCAGTCCGTCGCGGTGCGGGTCGCCTCGTCGTTGACGAAGCCGCTGCCGTCGCAGATGCCCAGCGGGCAGCGGGCAGCGGGCGAATCGTCGATTCGCAATGCGCGCGTGCCCATTGCTACTGGCCGAACTGCGCGCCGGCGTAGTTCATGAAGCGCGGGTACTCGCGCCGGAAGGTCAGCGTCACTTCGCCGACGCCGCCGTTGCGGTGCTTGGCGATGATCAGGTCCGCCTCGCCGGGGCGTTCGGAGGTGTCGGGCTCGTAGTAGTCCTCGCGGTAGATGAACATCACGAGGTCTGCGTCCTGCTCGAGGTTCCCGGACTCGCGCAGATCCGAGAGCTGCGGCTTCTTGGGCGAGCGGGACTCCACGGCGCGACTGAGCTGGCTCAGCGCGATCACCGGGACGTTCAGCTCGCGCGCGAGGATCTTCAGGCCACGGCTCAGTTCGCCGACCGCGGTCACGCGGTTGGACTCCCAGCGGCTGTCGGTGCGCAGAAGTTGCAGGTAGTCGACGATGATCAGCCCGAGCCCTTCGCCCTTGCTGTGCAGGCGGCGCGCCTTGGCGCGGATCTCAAGCAGCCCGACGTCGCTCGAGTCGTCGACCCACAGCGGCGCCTGCGAGAGGCGCTCGGCGGCCTCGAGGATTTTTGGCCAGCGGTCTTCTTTGACGCGACCCTTGCGCAGCTCGTCACCGTGGATGCTCGCCTGGGAGGCGACGAAACGCTGCGCGAGCTCGGCCTCGGACATCTCGAGCGAGAACAGCGCGACCCGCTTGCCGTAGTCGAGCGAGGCGTTTTCGGCGATGTTGCAGACCAGCGCGCTCTTGCCCATTGCCGGCCGTGCGGCGATGATCACGAGGTTGCCCGGCTGGAAGCCGCCGGTGATCTGGTCGAGGTCCTTGAAGCCGGACGGCGTGCCGGTCAGCGCGGTCCCTTCGCGGGAGAGCCGCTCCATGCGGTCGACCTGCTCGTGCAGGATCTCCTCGACGGTGCGGAAGTCACGCCGGGCCTCGTCGCTGCCGACCTCGAGCATCGCCTTCTCGGCCCGCTCGATCAGCTCGCGCGGCTCGGCGTCGTGGCTCATGACCTGGTTCTGGATCTCGAAGGTCGTCTCCAGCAGGCGCCGCAGCAGGGAGGTTTCGCGCACGATCCGCGCGTAGCGGCGGGCGTGGCCTGCCGACGGCACCGTGCCGGTCAGCTCATCGATCGCGGCGCTGCCGCCGACGAACTCCAGGCGCCCGCTGCGCTCGAGCTGGTCGGCGACGGTCAGCACGTCAACCGGCTCGCTGTCGTTGTAGAGCGCGACCATCGCGGCGTAGATCTCACGGTGGCGCTCGCGATAGAAGTCCTGCGGCTTCAGGCCCTCTTCGATGACCAGCGAGTACAGGGCGCGGTCGGACAGGAGGATCGCGCCGAGCACTGACTGCTCGGCCTCGAGGCTGTGGGGTGGAGCGGCGGCTGCCATTGCCTCGTCGCGGGACCCGTTTCGAACGCTGACGGCCATCGTCGAGCGAGTCTAGGCAGCGGCCGTGCGCCGGCGCACGGGACTGTCCGCAATGAGGGAGATTTCGATCAGGGCCATCCCGCGATCGTGTCACGCCCTGTCGACGCGACGACAGGGCGCTTGCAGCGCGCTAGTTCTTGGCGACGACCATCGTCTTGACGGTCGCAGTGACGCCGTCGACGACGTCGACGACGACCATGTAGGTGCCGACGTTCTTGATCGGCTCCTCGATGTGCACGTTGCGCCTGTCGATCCGCAGCCCGCGTGCCTCTTTGATCGCGGCCGCGATGTCCTGCGGGCCGACCGACCCGAAGAGACGTCCGTCGGCGCCCGCCTGCTCGGTGATCGTCAGCACGGTGCGCCCGAGCAGTGCGGCGTTCTCGTGCGCGCGCTCCTCGGTTTCGCGGCGCTCGCGGTCGACGGCTTCCTGCTTGCGGCGCACGTCCTCGATCGCGCCGCTCGTCGCGACGGCGGCGAGCTTGCGCGGCAGCAGGTAGTTGCGCAGGTAGCCCTTCGAGACGTCGATCACGGAGCCCTTCTCGCCGAGCTCCTCGACGTCCTGCAGGAGGATCGCTTCGGGCAAGCTAGTCCCGGTCCCTGTCGCGGTCGCGGCGGCCTCGGCCACCGCCGCCTTCGGTTGCACCCTCGTTGACGTACGGCAGCAGCGCCAGCTCACGCGCCCGCTTGACCGAGCGCGCGATCTGGACCTGGTGACGGCGGCAGGCGCCGGTGATGCGCCGCGAGCGGATCTTCCCCTTCTCGGAGACGAAGCGCTTCAGCGAGGTGATGTCCTTGTAGTCGACCTGGTCGACCTTGTCGCGGCAGTAGGGGCACGACTTGCGCCGTCCGGTGCCGGCGCCGGTCTTGCGGTCGCGGCGTCGCGATTGCTTCCCGCGTGCGGCACGGCCGGCCATTAGCGGGTCACCTTCGCGTTATCGGGGCTGTTTGAGCGCACTGTCGTCCTACGTCCTTTTTTCGTCTAGAAGGGGATGTCGTCCTCGCCGGTGGAACCGGCGACCGGTGCGGGCTGGAAGTCACCCTCGTCGACGGCAACCTCGCCGCCGGCGGGGCCCCGCGCCGCGAAACCGCCGCCTCCGGCGGATTCGTCACGCGAACCCAGGAACTGCACCGAGTCAGCAATGATATCGACTGCCTGGCGCTTCTGGCCCTCTTGTGTTTCCCACTCGCGCCACTCGAGGCGCCCGTCGATCGCGACGGGCCGGCCCTTCGAGAGGTAGCGCGAAGCATTCTCTCCCTGGGCGCCCCAGACGGTGACGTCGAAATAGTTCGGCTTGTCCTCCCATTCGCCCGTCGAGCCGTTCTTGCGGCGCGTGTTGCAGGCGATCCGCAGCTTGCAGACCGACGTGCCGCTCGGGAGCGAGCGCAGCTCAGGGTCGGCGGTGAGGTTTCCGGTGATTACGACGCGGTTGATGTTGGTTGCTGCCAAGGCTTTGGTCCTTTCTCCTCGCTTCGTGCGAGTGTAAGGCGCCGCGGTGGCGCGGCGCTCGTCCCGTCAGGGGAAGGCTGCTATTTGCGGTCGGTGCTTCGCGGCATCGGGGAGGTCTGGAAGACCTCGTCCCAGTAGGGCGCGCTGATGCCGTAGCCCTTGGTGTCGTCCTGGAAGTGGTGGCGCATGTGCCGCTCGCGCAGAATCCGGCCGAGCCTGCCGCGGGGCCGGAAGTGGTGCAGGTAGTAGTGCATCATGTCGTACACCAGGTAGCCGGTGAAGAAGCCGGCCGCGACCGACGGCGCGTAGCTCTCGCCGAGAAGGAGGTAGAGCAGTCCGAAGACGATGATCCCGAGCGGGATGCTTGCCGCG
>Ga0182013_10001912_pt1 | contig 27851 bp, 27 predicted proteins | sample 612S2MmetaG_FD_120487 | JGI IMG/M metagenome (GOLD analysis project Ga0182013, IMG submission 120487) | Permafrost microbial communities from Stordalen Mire, Sweden - 612S2M metaG | ecosystem: Environmental > Terrestrial > Soil > Wetlands > Permafrost | place: Sweden: Stordalen | collected...
GGCGCCGAGCGCGCCGAACTCGGCAGGGTCGACTACCGCCTCGAACCTCGGTGCCTGGTCGTGCACCTGGCGGAAAAGGTCGCGCGAGAGCTGGAATTGAGCGAGGAGTTGACCGCTAGGGTCCGGCTTGCCGCAATGGTGTGTAGCGTGGGGCGCGATCGGCTCTCACCCGAGATTCTCAGCAAGAACGGCCCGCTAACAAACGAGGAGTGGACCGAGGTTCGCCGTGAGCCCGAGCTCGCGGCGGCGCTGCTGAGCGACGTCGACTTGGACGACATACGTGAGTGGGTTCTCTGCCACCGAGAGCGGTCCGATGGCCGCGGCTATCCGCGCGGCCTCGTCGGCACGCAGATTCCACTGGAGGGGCGCATCCTCGCGGTGGTCGACGCCTACGCGGCAATGGTGAGCGACCGCCCGCACCGAGCTCGCCGCGATCACGAAGCCGCGTGTCTCGAACTCGTGCGCGGCGCCGGCACCCAGTTCGACGCCGCCGTCGTCGAGGCGTTCGTGACCGCTTCGCGGCGCCGCAATCCGCTGCCGCTCAGCGCGGCTGCCTGATGTATCGCGTCTGCGAACCCTGAGCACCGCTCGGTTCGGGGGCCGCAATCCCCGGCCGTGGAGTGGACAGGCACCGGGTGTTGGGAACGAGTGCGAACGGGGGTCGCGCGTTCTCCGAGGGGCTGGCACGCGCGGCTCCCTGGTCAGAGCGGCTCATGCCGACCTGTTCGCGCTCCCCGTTCCGAAGGCGCGCGCGTTGAAGGTCTTCTTCGACACGCCCGAATGCGTGAGGAAGAACTCGTCTACGGCATCCGCTGGCCTAGCCTCTCCGGTCGCCGGCACCTGACTCATCGAGCAGTGGGGGCGGCGGGCGCAGGGGCAGGGTCGGTCGCCGTCAGGGTGTCCCTGAACGTGCGCCCGGTTGCGTGGCGGTACACGCCCTCAAACAGGAAGCTCCCAGCCAGCGTGACGGCGAGGGCGATCGCTGATGTCGGTGCGGTAGTGATCATGTGATAGCCGAGGACTACGAACAGGGAGAGGCACGTGAGCGCCGAGGCCATCACCAGCCACGCCTTTGCCCCGGTCTGCCCCCGGAGCCTCATGTGGCCGATGTTGACGGCCGCGTACACCAGCAGAAACGCGGCGCTCCCCATGGAGGCGACGGCACTCAACGGAAAGATCAACACGAACCCGAGCACCAGCCCGGACGTGATGAAGAGACCCTCGACATCCCGACCCCAGAGCTTGCGGTCAAACGCCGGCGGCAGACCGCCGTTCTTGGCGATCTGGTAGGCGACGTTCGTGGACCCGAACAAGGTCGCATTCACAGCCGAGGCGGTCGAAAGCAACGCCGCGACGGTTATCAATCTGAAGCCAGCTTGGCCGAGGGACGGCCTAGCCGCGACCGCTAGAGCGGAATCCCCAAGTCCTTTGAGGACGTTCAGCGGCACGTTGGTAACGACACCGGTGGCGACGAGGACGTAGATCACGGTGGCGATGGCGACGCTGCCATAGATCGCGCGAGCGAGCTCGCGCTTCGGGTTCGCCATGTTGGCTGCCGCGTTCGTGATCAATCCGAAGCCCTCGTAGCCGACGAACAACACGCCGGCTGCTGTGAAGATTGCGAGGGGACCCGTCCACGTGGCTGGCGACAGGCGAGCAAACCCGCCTCCGGGCAGAGCGATGAAAGCTGCCGCGACGAAGAGGACGAGGATCGCGACCTTGATGATCACGATCACGGACTCCGCCCGTCCCATCGTCCGGCTGCCGAGAAAGTTGATCGCCGTGAACGCGAGCACTATGCCCACCGCCCACACCTTGGACGGGAGGTGAACAAGGGTCACCGCATACGCGGCAAAACCGGTCGCGTAGAGGGCAATCGTGATGATGTAGCTGAAGTACTGGAAGACGCTCAGCGAACCGGAGACCACACCGTCTCCGTAGCCACGAACCAGGAACGTGACGGGACCCCCGACACTCGGGAAGGTGCGGCCGAGCGCGACGTAGCTGTAAGCGGCGAGGCCGGCAGCGACTCCGCCGATGGCGAACGAAAGGGGCATTGCGGAGCCTGCGATGCTCGCCACGACGCCGAGGATCGAGAAGATTCCCGCACCGATCATGCCGCCCACCCCGATGCTCAGGGCGGCTAACAGCCCGATGCTCGGCTTCATTGATGACCGTGCCACCCGATGGGTCCGCTGACGCCCGGCGAGCGTCTACCGCACGTCCGGGCGTCTGAACGCGAGCACGAGCCCGATCTTCTGCCGGTTGCCCGTGGAGAGCTCGTGGATACGCTGGTCCAAGGTCACGTCAAACCGTTCGACAAGCTCGCTGCGAAACGCCGCATCAACACCGCCACGAGCACCGGCGAACCAGTCGAGGACCCGCTTACCCGTGTCATCTGCGGTAGAGCTCGAGATCGCCCGGGAGATAGCCGCAGCGCGCGTGCATCGCGACGCTGTCGCGCGCGCTGTCGAGACCCAGCACGCGCACGGTGCCAAAGCTGGCACGTTGAAGGCCAAGCAGCACGCGGATCGTTGTCGTCTTACCGGCGCCGTTCGGGCCGAGAAACCCGAACACCTGTCCCTGCTCCACACGTAGATCGAGGCCATCCACGGCCAACGTCACCCCGAACACGTTCGTCAACCCGTTGGCTTCGATCGCGGCTGGCACCCGTTGGATCCTATGTCCGCGGGGGTCAGCTCGATAGAGCCGCAGTCGGGCGACGTGCTCGCGACCTTCGCATTGCTCGCGAAACAGGCGTCGAACAGACCACCGAGGAGCCGAGCGCAATCGAACGAGATCCGAGCGGGTCCCCGCAAGGTCGCGGCACGCCCGCTTTCAACTCGGACCGGTAGCAGCGTCGGGCGTCGAGATGCTCATGGCGTACCGACCGCGGGACACCCGAGCGAACCGTGGCGAGACGCCGGTCGCGTTCGAGCTCGGGCAGTTCTTGATCGACCCCCGCCGCACCGGCTCGCCGAGGAGGGCCTCGACGGCGTCGAGCGCGTCACGAGCCCGCATCGGCTCCTTCCCGATCGCAAGGACACGGGTGACTGCCTCCGGCACCCAGTCGTACCTGCGGTGCCTGTTCCTGATCGGCGAGCCCGCCCAGTCGGTCCCGCCTCTAGCGCGATCTTTGGTACCTGCACGCTCGAAGCGATCATCCCGGCGCCGTGCCAGCAAGACTTCCCCGGGTCGCGAAAGGTTGGAACGGTGTCCGGTTAGGCCCATCGCGTGAGCGTCGTGACTGTCTGACGGAGCACGCGTGATCGCCGCAAAGCCGCGTGCCGGACTGGTCATCCCACGCGTAGAGTGACCGCGATGAGGGACGAGAGCTGCCCGATGCCGCGCGACCCGGAGCTTGCGGCGCTCGCGCTCGCGCTCAACCGCTCCGGCCATTGGGCGGAACTGTTCGACGACCAGTGGCGTTATGTCTACATGACGGACGACGCCCGGCGGATCTACGACGCCGGCTCGGCCCTCGCGCCGGTCCCGCTCGGCGCGCATATCTACAGTCGCGAAGCGGTCGAGATGCGCATGAACTACAGCGGCGGGCACTTCACGCTGGACGTCGTGCGCCGCGGATTCGAACAGAACGGCCCGTGGCTCCTTGAGGCCGTCGGCCGCGACCGCGAGGCTCTGCGCGCGCTCGTCGACGAGCGACTCTCCGGGCTGGTGGACGAGATCGGGGAGCCCGCCGGCGTTCCAGGCGCCTGGGAGTACGTGCTGAGCGCGATCTACGGCGGTGCGACGCCGCTGCCGGTCGAGATTCGGTGCGTGCTGCAAACGCTCCGCGCCAGCGACGGCGCCCCGAACGGCTTCGCGCTGATCAACAAGCCCGCGGTGGGCATGGCGACGCTCGCGCGGATGACGGCGCTCGGCGACCTCGAGCACTTCGAGCGCATGGGGCGGGTGGCCGGGGCGGATCGGCGGCCGGCCGCGATTCTCTTCGGCGATGTCGATTCGTCGACCCCACTCTCGCGGCGCCTCTCGAGCGCGACCTACTTCGAGTTGGGGAGGCACCTGGCGCGCACCGCCGATACCTGCGTGATCGAGGCCGGCGGCGTCGTGGGCCGCCACGCCGGCGACGGGTCGGTCGCTTTCTTCCTCGCCGAGACCGCAGGGTCCGAGTCGGCGGCGGCCCGTTCGTGCATCGAGGCGTGCCGCGCGCTGCGGGCGGCGATGCCGCAGGTCGCCGTGGACAGCGGGCTGGCCGCCGGCGACCTCGTGATGCGTTTCGGGCTGCACTGGGGCGCGACGCTCTACGTCGGCCAGATCGTCACGCCCGGCCGCACCGAGGTCACGGGCCTGGGCGACGAGGTGAACGAGACGGCCCGCATCGAGGCTTGCGCGTCGGGCGGACGGGCGCTCGCCTCGAAGGCGTTGATTGAGCGGCTGGCGGCCGAGGACGCCGCAGCGCTCGACCTTGACCCGGCGCACATCTCGTACACCCTGCTCGGACACCTCGATGGCGCGACGGACAAGGCGCGACGGGACGCGCCCGTGATCCCAGTCTGTGCGATCTGAGGCGAGCGTCGCGATCCCGCACTAGTCTGTCGCCATTGTCGATCGTGGGGGGTTTCTGATGGATGTCTTGGACCGTCTTGACGCCGAGCGCGCTCGCGTAGATGTGCTCGAACATCCTTTCTACGTGCGGTGGAGTCGCGGTGAGCTGACCGGCGAGGAGCTGGCGGATTACGGGGCGCAGTACCGCCACCTGGTGGTCGCGTTGGCGGACCTGTCTGCCCAAGCCGCCGAGACCGCCCACGGCGGCGAGCGGGCTGGTCTGGCTGCTCACGCGCGCGAGGAGGCCTCGCACGTCGGCGTGTGGGATCAGTTCGCGGATGCGATGGGTTCCACGCGCGCAGCGCCGTCGCCCGACACCGTTGCCGCGGCCGCCTCGTGGACCGCGCCGCAGACCTTGCCGGAGCAGCTCGCCGCGATGTACGTGATCGAGGCGAGCCAGCCCGCGATCTCCGAAACGAAGCTGACCGGGCTCGGCGAGCACTACGGACACCAGGAGGACTCAGCTGCGTGCGCATATTTCAGCCTGCATGCGCGACTGGACGTCGAGCACGCCGAGCAGGCGAGGGAGCTGATCAGGCGGGCGGTTGACGCAGGCGACCGTGAGACACACGACCGAATGGTCGCGGCCGGTCGCGCCGCCCTTGAGGGAAACTGGCGGATGCTCGACGGCGTCGATCGCGAAGCAGCCGCCGTCGCGGCGTAGGTGGAGCAACGGCTACCGAGCGCTGCCGCTGCGCGCTAGACGCCGCGGCGGCCGCGCCCTGAGCCCGACCCGAACACGAGAAGCGATGGTCAACGTGGAGGGCCCGGCCCCTGCGCTATAGAGTCAGCGAATGGCCAACCCGCGGGCGGAAGAGGTCCTCGCGCGCCTCGATATCGAGGTGGCCGCCGACGGAACGGTTGAGCTGTGTTACGCCACTACATCGGCAGCTGCCGACGCTTCGCAGAAGAGCGGCGAGCTCGCCACGGACGACGACGCCGTCTACTTCTGTACGTCGCGTGACACCGTCGCCCGCCGAGTCGAGCCAACTGACGGCGTACTTCTGGTGCGGGTGGCCGTCGACGACCTGATCGTCCACCGCGATGACTGGATCATGGACGACCTACTGAGGGAAGCTGAGCGACAGGCGGAATTCAAGTGCCTGCGAAACAGCGGCGCGAACTACCGGCCGGCAGAGGTCCTCAACTTCGAGCCTGTCGGCCGGGACTTCGGCTGATCCGCGCTGCGTCCCGCGTGGCCGGCAGGTGGCCACGCGGCGAGTGATCAGCGGTTGGGACCGGGGGGATGGACCAAGACGTCCTCGAGCTTCCAGCCGTCGATCAGTACTTGAGTTTCGCTTCGGCGGCTTTGTATTCGGTGCCTGCCTTGCGTTTGGCCGTGAGCGTGTCGGCTCCTTCGCCCGGCTGGGTCCTGAGCGACGTTTCGGTGGTCGATTCGGCGGGTCCTTCGGATGCGATCGTCAGCGACGTCCCCGTGACGGTCCCGCCGGTAGGTCCGACGCTCACTTCGTGGCCGGTTCCGAGCGCGGTCACGACGTTGCCCCACTGATCGGTTACCGCGACGCGTGCCGTCAACGTCCCGAACACCCCGAGCGCCGTGTCTTCGCAGGTCAAAAGGCACGGGCTCGTCAGCGATCCGGCGCTCACTTTGACGTTCTCCCACGCGAAGTGGCCGGTCGATGTCATCAGGCTGGCGGCCGTCGGCGGCTTCACGGTGAACGTGCTTTCGCCGCTGTGTCCGCTCGTTTCTTCTTCGACCTTGAGCGCGGTCGACGCCGCCTTGTAGAAGGTGAACGTTTTCACCGTGACCGTGCCGCTCGCGAAGGTCGGTTCGACGCTGCGGTACTTCGGTTCAGTTCCCGCGGGAGCGTTCGCCGCGCCAGTGAAGACCAGCTTCTTGCCGGCCGTGCGGGCATAGGTCGTGATCACGTTGTGCCACTGATCCCAGGCCGTCAGTTTGACTTCGAAGCCCGTCCCGGCAGTCGGTTCAGCCGTGACGGGAGCAACCCCGAACGAGCTGAACGCGCCGGCCTTGACCGTGGTACTCCCTTCGCCTTCGGCATTCTTGACCTTGACGGTTGTCGTCGCGGCGTCAAACAGCTTCATCGCGCCGTTGTTCGAGCCGGAGACGCTCGCTTTGCCTGCCGCGAAAGTGAAGCTCCCTTCGCCTTTGGATGCCAGGGGGCTCAGGCGCTGGCCGTCGCGAATGTCACGACTTTCGTCCTGCCGACCTGCGCGTTGCACGGATCCGCTCCCACCGGCGAATGCGGCGCTGAGGGAATCCCAAGATGCGGGCGATCTCGTCGATTCGCATTCCCGCGTCGAGCGCGGCGGGAATTGCGTCAATGACTTCTTCGAGGCGCGCCAGCAGTTCACCTTCCGTGGCGGCGAGCGTGGTTGACAGGTGCAGGAGCGTGTCTGTTGTTTCGCGCCGGCGCGACGCGGCGGCGGCGTCCTCTCTCACCCGCGGCGGGCGCCGATTGGTGCGGGTCGTGGCGGGGTGCTCGCGGCTCATACCGTCTTGAGCGCTTGCGTTGGGGACAGCCGCGCCGCGCGAACTGCCGGGTAAAGGCCGGCGAACACGCCGGTGACCATCGCGGCGGTGATTCCACCGAATATCGCGATCGCCGGCACCTGGGCCGGTAGGTTGTCGCTCACGGCGTAGCCGACGGTCGCGAGCGAACCGATGATGACGCCGGCAATGCCGCCGAGCAGCGCGAGCAACAGTGATTCGGTGATGAACTGCATCGAGATGTGGTGGCCGGTCGCGCCGAGCGCGCGGCGAAGCCCGATCTCCGAGCGCCGCTCGAGGACGCTGATCACCATCACGTTGGCGATCCCGACTGCGCCGACGAAAAGCGCGACCGCGCCTAGCCCGACCAGCAGCCCTGTGAACGCACCTTTCGCTGCGGCCCTGGCTTCGAGCGCGTCGGAGGGCCGCGAGACGCTGACTTCGTTGGGGTGCGCCGGGTTCGCTGCCCCGGACAGTTGGCTGTCGACGCGCTTGATCGCATCGTTGCTCGCTCGCAGATAGATGGTGCTGGCCGCTTCACCCGATTTGTAGATGGTTTGCGCAGCCTTCACTCCGATCAGAGCTGACGTGTTGATTTCCGACGCGAGGGTGAGCGGCTTCATGATTCCGATCACGGTGAACCAGCGGCCCGAGAGGTAAATTTGCTGGTTGCCCGTGACGCTCCCGATACCGAGGCGTTCTGCGGCGAGAGCGCCGAGCACGACGACGGGGTAGCGTTCGTTTGCGGCGCTTATGAATTCGCCTGCTGCCATCGAGCCGCTGAGCGTCCTTGGGAGGGAGCGGTCGGCGGCGTACACGGAGATGCCCGAGGTGATCGCGCTATCGACGTAGGAGTTGCGTCGCACGGTTACGTTGCTTATTGAGTAGGTCGCGGAGGTTGAGTAGACGCCCGGCATCGAGCGGATTCGCTGCTCGGCGTAGGACGGGAGCGACGCGCTGCCGGAGCCCAGCGTTTGTCCCGGCTGGACCGTCAGCAGATTGGTACCGAGCTGTTCGATTTGGCTCAGCAGATTCGCTTGGCTCGAAGCGCTGATACCGAGCACGGCTACCAACGCGGCAATTCCAATCGCGACGCCGAGCGCCGAGAGGGCGGCACGGGCCCGGCGGGCTCGTAGCCCGAGGCTACCGGCGCGCAGGACGTCCATCGGGAGCATCTTGCTAGGTGCAAGCCGACCGCCAGTAGCCGCAGCGGCGCTCATGAGCCCACCCCGACGATGTGCTCGTGAGCGCTGTCGCGAACTACGCGCCCGTCGCGCACTTCTATCTGGCGCGGCAGAGACTCGGCTATCTCGTGGTCGTGCGTGACGATCACGAGCGTCGAGCCGAGCTCGTGCAGCTCCCAGAGCAGGTCCATGATTTGGGCGCCGTTTTGCGAGTCGAGGTTGCCGGTTGGCTCGTCGGCAAGGACGACCGATGGCTCGCCGACGATTGCGCGTGCGATCGCGACGCGCTGGCGCTCTCCTCCGGAGAGCTGGTTTGGCCAGTGCCCCAGGCGGTGGCCGAGGCCAACGCGTTCCAGAGCTGTCACCGCGCGTGACCGTCTTTCTTGGGCCGGAACGCCCGAGTAGAGCAGCCCGAGCGCGACGTTCTCGGTAGCCGATAGCGCGTCGAGCAGAAAGAACTCCTGAAAGACGAATCCGATGTGCCGTGCGCGCAGGGCCGCCAGTTCCTCGTCGTCACTCCCAGCCACGTCAAACCCCGCGATCCGCACTACGCCTGCCGTCGGGCGTTCGAGGGAACCGATGATGGTGAGCAGCGTCGACTTCCCCGACCCGGACGGACCGACGATCGCGGCAAGCTCACCGCGCTCGACCGCCAGGTCGACGCCGCGTAATGCCTTGACGTCCTCGCCATAGCTCTTCTCGACGCCGGCAAGCTCGAGAACCGGTTCCATCACTGGGTCCCGTTCGCGACGGTCGTCCCGACGGGGATTTCGCCCCTTATCTGTACGTAGCCTCCACCGTAAACGCCCGGAGTGACGGACACGAGGTGCCGGTGGGAACCTTCGATCACTTCCACGGCATAGTTTCCGCCCGCGGTAACTACGAGGGCAGTGACGGGAACAGTTAGCGCCGACGTCGCACGTTGCACGGCGAAGTCGACGCTCACAGAAGCGCCATTCTGGCTAGGGGGAAGCGGCTTCGCGAGTGAGATCTGCACTTCAACAGTGCTCGTCGAGCTGGAGCTGCTCGACGACGAAGACGAGGAGGAGGAGCTACTGCTGCCCGTGTTTGTGATCGGGCCGAGGTAGGAGATCTTGCCGTTTTCTTGTTCGCCCGATGGCATCGTGACCTGGACGGTTTCACCGAGGTGGGCGAGTGTCTGCTTGCTCGATTCGAGCTGCACCGTCGCGACGGGCCGAAGTGAGGTCGTGACGAGCGCCAGGGAGGCTGACGGTTCGCTTTCGCTTGCGCTGGCCGCGGCGCCGGTGGTCGTGCCGGCTGCACTGCTGGACGCGCTCTGGCCGGCCACTGTCGTCGGCGTCGAGCTGCCTGTTTCAGCTGGCGTGGTTTTGGGTGTTGGTTCTTGTTCGCGTGTCTTTGGTTTCTTGTTCGGTTTTTTGCTCGTTTCCTTTTCGGTGGTGCTTGGTGGTTCCTTGCCTGGTTCCTTGCCTGGTTCCTTGCCTGGTTCCTTGCTTTTTTCGCCACCGGGGGACGTTTCTTTTTCCGTTTCGATGTCCTTGGTTGATTCGCCGCCCGCTGCGACAGCGACCGGCTGGTGCGCGTCGGACGGGCGGTACACGGCGGCGACAATGCCGGCGGCTGCTTCGCTGGATCGATAGGAGGCACCGGCGGAGCTAGATTCCGTGCTGGAGCCGGCGCCGGCGCTACCTGAGCCGGTTGTCGCGCCGACCTTTAGGTCGACGCTCTCAACGCGCCGCACGCCCACCTGGAAACTGATTCGCCCGAGCAGGATTTCGCCGGTTTCTTTCATGCCGTGGGCGCTCTGCCACCGTCGGATCGCGTTAGCGGTCGCGGACGTAAATTCCCGACTGACGGAGACTTCGCCGTTCGGGTCGTAACCGAGAACCTTTAGGTCACGGTTCAGCTGCAGCACGTCGGTGCCGTCGCTCATCCCTTCCTTGAAGGTCCGGTGGGCCGGCGCGCTTCCGCTAAACAGGTAAACCCCTTCTCCGTTGACGCGGTAAAGCAGCCCGTCCTGGTGGATTACGGCGCCAACTTTCGGGATCCACGTGACCGTGCCAGAGAGCCGGTTGTAAACGTCGGATGCGTCGGCGTAGCCGAGAGTGCCGGTCTGCGTTTCGGTTTCGACGATTTCTCGCGTGGCGACGGTCGCCGTCGAGGTGCCTTGCAGCGCCTGCCCGGTACTAGACGCTGTGCTGCCGCCGCTGAGAATTGCGACCGCGGCGACAATGATCGCGATCGCCATGAACGTTGCGATTAATGTGCGGCGACGCCAGCTAAAGCGCGCGGCGCCGCCGTCGGGCGCGCCCTGGTCACTTCCGGCATCGCGGTGGACGTCGGTTGTCGGCGAGTTCATCCTTCGCTCACCCTTCGCCCGGACGCGCCGCTTGCCCGCCGTTCGGCAGATCCTTCGAGCACGCCGCGCTCGCCGTCTTGAACGCCGGGGTGCCGCGCACTGATTGGAGCTGCTGGAAGAAGCCCTGCAACGCAGTGGAACTTGTGCCTGTGGGTTCCGAGACGCTCACGCCGTTTTCGCGCAGACAGCGAGCGAACTTGAGCAGGCTTTCGCTCACCTGGGCTTGGTTGCCGATCGAAGGTCCTTTGGCGAAGCTGCCCGTCGAGTACTGTTTGCAGGCGCTGATTGCGGCTTGGATCGTGCTTCGCGGAGTGTTTGCCAAGCCGGACGGCGGGCCGCCGCCGGTCGCGCCACCGGGCGCTCCCCCAGCTGCACCTTCTGGGATCTTTACCCCGTGTTCGCGCATGCATTGCGTGAATTTCAGTCGCGAGTTTTCCTGGTTGGATGTGTGACTAGATGCGCCGGCGGAGCCGTTCTGGCCGCTCGCTTCGCCGCATGCGCTGACCAGCACCGCGGCCGCGATGCACACTGCAGCGATCGCCGCGAAGCGCGCTAGGGGGTTGCGATGAGTGGTGGTGGGGAGCAAGGTGTGCGATCTCCTGTATTGCGAGTTGGCTCGTGCGGCTGGGCGCCGCCTACAGTCACTGCACCGCCGTTGCACTAGAAATCGGTAAGACGGCACTTCAAGCGCGTCAAGAACTTGTGCGCGCACCAGCCATGACGCCGGCGCTGGCCGAGGCCGCGGGAAGCCGGAAGGTCACGATCGCGCCGCCGCCCGGCGCGTTGGATGCGTATATCTGGCCGCCGTGCTCGACGGTCACCTTCCGCGCAATCGCAAGACCGAGGCCCGACCCCGGAACGCCTCGAGATGCCTCCGAGCGGTAAAAACGGTCGAATATCCGAGGGAGATCTGTCTCTTCAAAGCCGGGACCGAAGTCGCGCACTTCTAGACAGCCAGGCGAAAGCGCGACCTGGACGAATCCGCCGGGAGGGCTCCACTTGACAGCGTTCACGAGCACATTGCCGATCGCACGCCGGAGCGCGGCGTCGCGCCCATCGATGCTGCACGGCTTCAGGTTGATTTGCCAATGCACGCTTGGATCAATCACGGCGGCGCGGAGAATCTCGCTCGCGACGAGCTCGTCGAGCGCCAGTTCCCGGGCCGGCTCGGTCTCGGCAGCGCGCGCGGAGTCGAGGAGGTCTTTGACCAGCTCTCCGAGCTCAGTGCTCTCGCAGATGACGTCGTGAAGGAGCGGAGAGCGCTCGGCGGGAGGGAGGTCCGGATTTCGGGCAAGCACTTCAAGGTTGGTGCGCAGCGACGCTATGGGCGTGCGTAGCTCGTGCGATGCATCCGCGACTAGCTGCCTTTGAGCCGCCTGAGAGCGCTCCAACGCGCCGAGCATCTCGTTGAACGACACTCCTAGACGACCCAGATCGTCGTTGCCAGCCACCTTGATGCGACCGGAAAGATCCCCCGTCGTTCGCACGCGCTCCGCGGCTTCACGCAGGACGTGCACCGGGCGAGCAGCCCAGCGCGCAGCAAGAAGCCCGAGAAAGCCTGCGAGAACCACTCCGGCAATCGCGATCGCAAACAAGATTGTCGCCAGGCGGTGCAGCGTGTCCTGCAGTTCACCGAGGGACTGCTCGACGAGGACCGCCTGGCCGTGTCCAGCGCGCTTGACAAAGATCCGCCTGTCCTTTCCGGCGACGCGTTCAGTGCGGTAATAAGCCGCAGCACGGCCAGCCGCGACTAGCCGATCGCGTGCGGTGATCCGAAACGACGAGCGGGGACCAATCGTCGCGAGAAGGCCTCCGCGAGAGTCGAAAATCGCGACGCGCCCATTGACTTCCAGTCCCGAGCGAAGCTGGCCGGGAGGACGCCGGCGACCCGAGAAGTGCGGTCGTAGGCGCGGGGGAGGCTCCGAAAGCGGGGCCAGCGCGTTCGCGAACCCGCGAAGCTGCTGATCCATCCGCTCGCGAAGGCTGTGGTCGACGGCGATGTAGCTAGCGGCAGCACCAAAGATCACCGCAAATGCGACCGCCAGCGACGTCGCGCCGATCATGCGTCCGCTGAGGCTCACGGCTCTTCTCGCAGCACATAGCCCACCGCCCTGACGGTGTGAATGAGCCGCGGCTCACCAGCCTCCTCGAGCTTTCGTCGGAGGTAGGAGATGTAAACCTCAAGCACCTTCGAGCTGCCCGATACATCGCACCCCCAAACTCCATCGAAGATCGCGGCACGCGTTAGGACCTTCTCCGGGTTGAGCATGAAGAGTTCAAGCAGCAGGAACTCGGTGCGCGTCAAATCGACGCGCCGGTCGCCCCGCCATACGAGCTGTGCGTCGGGGGCCAAGCACACGTCGGCAAACCTCAGGTCATCCGGCGGGGACCCGTCCTGCAACTCGGAAACATGAGTTCGGCGCACCCCCGCGCGCACGCGGGCAAGGAGCTCGTCTAGCGAGAACGGCTTGAGAACATAGTCGTCCGCGCCCGCGTCAAGCCCCGAGACGCGATCAACCACTTCGTCGCGCGCCGTAAGCATCAAGACTGCCGTCCTATCGCCGGCGTGACGCATCCGCCGACAGACCTCAAGCCCGCTCATGCCCGGCATCGATACATCGAGCAGAACGAGATCGACGGGGCTATTTGCAAGCACGCGCAGTGCCTCGCGGCCGTCGCACGCAACCGTGACATCGTGACCCTCGAGCCGCAGCGCGCGGCTCACCGCATCACGCAAGGACCGATCGTCGTCCACAAGCAGTATCCGTCCGTACCTGGCCACGCACTTCAGTCTCGTGCGGCCGCGTAAGAGCCTCGCAAGAGGGCAATTAATCTCGAGTTAGTCGCCACTGTCCGTCTGGCCGTCGACCAACCGGTGGTCACTAGTGGCGGCGCGGCTAATTCATAGGCGGCTCTACCGGCGTTCTTACCGGCCTGTAACCAACGTCGACGATCGTCTGTCTGCCGGTCGCGAGTGCGCTTGCGACCGGCACCAACCGAACCGTCATGTTCCCTCGTCGCCTTCAGCCAGTTTCCAAACTCGGCCCAACGCTCAACATGCCGGACGCCCGGTCACGCCCGCGGCTCTGGCCCGGAAGCGCGAACAGGCTGACCGACGACCTGGGGCCGAAACCCGCCGGGCACGTGTGCGGCGGGGAACAGTTACATCACTGCGGGAGGCCGTTCGACTGCATCGAACATCAGCCGGGCGCGTTCAAGGATCGTTGGGACGGCGGCGGCCAAGGTGGGCAGAGCATCGGCCCGGTCCACGCGTCGCCGGATCAAGACTCGCGCCTGGTTTGCTTGCTCGACGTACGTGACCGAATGTGATGGGGTTCGACGCCAAGGCGTCGTTGCGTGATGACGCACTGCGGTGGCTCATGGTCACAGATGCGCGGACCATGGAGCTCGTCGGCGACGCGTTCGTCGAACGAGCGAAAGAGCTTGGCGCGAGCGACGAGGAAATCGACGACGCTCTCCGCTGCAACATGCATCTCTGGCCGTCCGGATCGTCCCCGGATGACATCGAGGAATGACGCGTCCGGACCGGACGCGATAGCCAGGTAGCGGCGCGCGCTCGCCAGGGCAGTCTGCGCGACCTCGGGGTCGAGAGCAGTGAAAAGTGCCGCAATCCATGTTGGGAACACACACGCGGGTCGGGGCTAAAGAGTTAACCGGTTCGATCCCGGCTGACTCCACAGCGCACGATGCCGGCCGCTGTCCGACGTGCCTGCCCCTGTCACCTATCCCGGGCCGATCGGTGGTCGCACCGGCCGCTCTTGAGTCCTTGTCACCGCAGGGCGGCCGCCATCGCGTTGTACCCGGCGTCGACGTGGATGCGCTCGCCTGTGATCGCTCGCGCGTCTTCGGAGAGCAGGAAGCATGCGGTGTCGGCAACAGGACCGGGGTCGTCGGGGTCCCAGGCGAGCGGCGAGCCATGCTCCCAGGCATCGAGAAGCTTCTGGAAGTCGGGTATGCCGCCGGCCGCGCGGGTGTTGAGCGGCCCGGCGGCGATTAGATTGCTGCGGATCCTTCGCTGACCGAGGTCTCTGGCGACGTATTGACTTACGGAGTTCAAGGCCGCCTTGCAGACACCCATCCAGTTGTAGACGGGCCAGGCACCGCCGGCGTCGAAGTCGAGGCCCACGAGTGAGCCTCCCTCCGGCGGGGCAAGGTCGCGTAGGAGGCGTGCGAGCGAGGCGTAGGAGTAGGCGCTCGTCTGGAACGCGAGGTTCACGCCCTCGGGCGAGGCTTCGAGGAAGTCGCCGCCCAGCGCGTCTCTGGGAGCGAAGGCGATCGCGTGCAGAGCGCCATCGATAGCGCCGAAGCCGGCTCGGGCGCGCTCGGTCAGATTGTCGAGGTCCTCCCTGCTTGTCAGGTCGGCGTCGACGATCTCGGCACTGCGTGGCAACGCGGCCGCGGCCGCTTCGGTCAGCGCGCGGTCACGCGGGAATGCCGTGAGCAGGAGCTCGGCTCCAGCCTGTTGTGCGCGTTCGGCTGTTGCGTAGGCGATGCTCTCGCGGTTTACGATGCCAGTGATCAGCAGGCGCTTTCCGGCCAGTGCCGGTGTTGTTCTGACTGCAGCGTTCAACGGAAGTACTCGGGTCGGCTGACGTAGGTGTCCGAGACGAACATCACCCCGGAGGACTCGGCGAGCAACGGGCGCAGCCCTGCGAGGAGCGGCTCGACCTTCTCGTCGCCGACGACGGTGATCAACAGCTCGAGCGTCGCTTGATCGTTGAACAGCAGCCGGCCCTGGTGGTATCCGTGATGGCCTAGCCCGGAGACACCGGAGAGGCTCGTGAACCCGGTCGCTCCGGCGGTGCGAAACAGCTCGCGAACCGCGTGCGAGTCTGCGCCCGAGGTGACGACTTCGATCTTTGTCATCTTGCTGAGGCCGTCGTGGCTCATGGGTTTGTGACCTCCGGTGTTAGCCACGGCGCCCAGCCGTGGTTTCTGTAGCGCAGCCATGGCTCCCCGCTTTGCTCGCGGGCCGCGAGGGCGACCCATTCGTTGTCGAAGAGGTGCTGCAGGATGGTGTTGCGCGCAATCAGCTCATCGATCCTTGAGATCGGCGCTTGCACGATCGCGAGCAGCCGCATTGGCTCGTGAACCAGACGCCGACCGTCGGCGACTGACTGCCAGGGCAGACCGAGCTGCAGGTCGCCGTTGTGCCCCGCGAGAACGCCGAACCCGCCGACAACGTTGTGGATCGTCTTGGTGCCGGCTCCGAATACGACCGGATCGACGCTCGAAAAGTAGTACTGACAGCTGATCCAGTGCGCAACGACGAGCGGCGCGGTCAGGATCGTCTCCAACGCCGCGCCGTCCTTGTCGACCTCGGCCTCGTAGGAGTGAAGGAACGTGCGGCGGTGCAGGTCCACGCCCGCTGTCACCGATCTTGGAGCGACAATGAAGGCGGCGTTCCCCGCGAGTCCCCACTCGGGGAACACCTGCGACCAGTCGCTGGAGCGCGCGTGTACATGCCGTGAAGCCTGCGCGGGCGTCGGTGCGGCAGGAGCCGCGGGAAGGATCCGACAGCGCTCTGCACTGAGTCGCTCGCCGGCCTCACGGAGGTCTCGCTGCAGCGACTTCAGGGCCTCACCGTGCTCGGCTGGAAGATCGTCGAGATCGAGCAACGTGACCGTGTCGGTGGCGGTGTCGTGCTCGGCGGCGACGAACCAGGTGTCCTGCGGGATCCGGATTCCCCTCGCGGCCAGGTGCTCGCGGACGTCCTGGCCGTTGAGGATCGCCGCCGCGACGCGCGCGTTGGGCGCGCCACGGTTACCGCCGCATGCTCCGCAGTCGAGCGCCGCCTCGTACGGGTTGTTCTCGGTGCTGCTGCCGTGCCCGCAGAGGACGACCAGCCGAGCGAAACCTCTGGTGAGCCCCATCATTGTCAGCGCCACCTCGGCGAACAGGGCGCGCTCTTCGAAGCTGAATCCCTCTTTGACGCTGAGCATCGTTGGCGCGGGCGGCACGGCGGCACGGAACAGGCGCGTGCGCAGGAAGCCGAAAGGCCCTGGCGCAAGCGTCTTGCCGGCGGCGACGGGAGCGGCGAGCCACCCGGAGGCCTCCGCCAAGGCGAACGGCGAGAGCATTTCCTCTTTCGCCGCGTGAAAGCTCTCTTCCGCGCCCGCCAAGGCGCTGCGGCCCACGAGGTTGCGCACCGCGAACTGCTCTCCGCCGGCACGAGCGTACTCATTGATCTCGTTGCTCGGCTGCAGCAGTACCGGGCAGAGGGCGCTCGGCGCGCCCGCGGCAAGGTCGCGAAAGCTGATCGCAACCGCGAAGAACCCGGCGAACCCGAGCGTCTCATAGTCGCCTTGACGCTCGAGATGGCGCCGCAGCCCCTCTGAACGCGCGTCGATGCAGCAAACAAGCTGTGCCGCCGGACGCTTGCGCGGGCCGGGGTTCGCTGGACGTGTCAGCGCCTTGATCAGCCCGTCGCGGTAGTGGGACTCATACGCCGCCAGCCAAACAAGCGGACGCTCCTCGGCCGGCAGGCGCTCCAGGACCTGGGCTGCCTCCACCAGCTGTGCCATCGTCGTCGACGCCGAGCAACCGAGCGCCTTGGCGATATGCAGGACACGCTCATACGATGACCGGGCTTGAAGCTCCGCCGGGGCGGGCGCCGGCCTCGCGGCGGCGTGGTCCGCCGTGATGTTCGTCTCCGACAGCAATGCGCGTTCGTACGAGAGCCGCATCGCGAGGTATGAGACGAGGTCAAGATCGCCGACGTTCTCGCCTCTCCAACGCACGTGCGCTGCCCATCCCGGCAGACGCGAAAGATGCGCCTGCATGTACTCGCGGGCCTCGCCGATCGGTACACCGAGTTGCTCGAAGGCCAAGAGCAGAGCCTGCTCAGGGTCCTCGGGCAGCTCACGCAACACGCGGCGCGCGGCTCCAGGCAGCGAATGGTCGCGCCGCGCAAGTCGTCGCCAAGCGGTGTAAAAGCCTTCATCGCGGCCCGGCATCCGCCAGCCGGCCTGGCCCGCGTCGAGGAAGGCGCCACACCACTTCGCCGTTTGCGAATCGACTGTCTCTGCGAAGTTCTCCCCGGAGGTCTCAGCGATCGTCCTCAGCCGCCTTGCGGGCGCCGGCAGCGGCTCACCGACGTGGAGGTCGAGCAGCATCAGCTCAGCCGCGCTGAGCGTCCGGTCGCCGAGCCGCAGCTGGTGAGGTTCGCTGCCAAGAGCGCCCTGCCTGCGCAGCACGCCAAGAAGATCGCCGTCAGTGATCCGGCCCTTGACGTGTTCGGAGCGAAACCAGCCCTCGGGCATCGTCCCGCGCGCACCGAGCAGCTCCCCTGCGCGGTGAACGGCTGCGCCGAACGGCAGGTCCTGAAGACCACCGAGCGGATTGATCGCGATGAAAGTCTCGATCGGCCAGACCGGCGAGAGGAACCGGCCTGCAAGGTTTGCTTCGGTACGGACCTGCGCGCGGGCGCTGGTCGGGTCCTTGACTGCGGCGCTCACGAGCCCGCCGCCTCAGATCCGGTTTCGAGGGCCCGCCACTGAACGACTGCTCGGCCCCGCCTGAAGCGCTGACGTGGTGCCCGTGGCCGAACGACGTGTCCAGCGGTGAGCGCGAACACGTACAGACTGTCGTGCACACCACGCAGGCGCCTGCCGGCGCCCGCCAGCCGGGTGATCGCCACGAGCGCGAGCACCGCAACAAGGAGGGCGAGCAGCCATGGCGCGGCCGGGTTCTGAGCCACCGTGCCCAGGTCCACTGAGAGGAAGCGTGTGAATACGCGCAGCCATGCCTCGTACGCCCAGGTGGCGGTGAATACACCGGCCAGGCACGCTGCCTGCACGCCAAAGCTGAGCCGACGTCGCAGGATCCCCCAGGTCGCGGCGGCCGCTGTTGCCCAGGCGAACACGAGCAACGCACCGCTGCCACTGCGCCCGCCGACGTGCGGATGCAGCACCGCTGCCGCGCTCAGGACCGCGGCGCCGGCGAACGCGCCGGCGAACAGGGCAGTCATCGCGGCCTCTGCCTGAGAGGCGATCGGCCTGGGCGGCGCCTTCGTGTGGCGCACATGACGGTGCACCGCCGCCCCGGAACCGAGGAAGAGGCTCGCCTTGTACATGCCATGCGCGACAAGGTGGAAGACCGCGGCCGCGAACGCGCCGAGCCCGCAGGTCATGATCATGAACCCCATCTGGCCGATCGTTGAGTGCGCCAGCGCGCCCTTGATGTCCGGCTTTGCGAGCATCAGGACCGTGCCGTAGACGACGGTCGCCGCGCCGAGACAGAATGCGAGCGTGCTCGCCACATGAGAGGTGCCAAACAGTCCGCTAAGCCTCACGAGCAGAATCCCTCCCGCGTTGATTACGCCCGCGTGAAGGAGCGCCGATACCGGAGTCGGCGCCGCCAACGTCGCGGGTAGCCAGCGCTGCAGCGGGAGCTGCGCCGAACGCGCGAGCGCCGCGACGAGCACCAGGCACGAGAACACGCCAACGAGCGCCTGGTTGCCGCTCAGGGTCCGCGCCTGCTCTCCCAGGTGGCGCAGGTCAAGGTCCCCCCAGTTGACGAGGGCAACAACGATCGCCGCCCACAGCGCACCGTCGCCGATCGCAAAGGCGATCGCGGTCCTGCGGGTACCCTGCCGCGCGGCGGGCAGGCCCCGGTACATGTCAAGCAGGAGGCAAAGCGAGACCCCGGCGAGCGTCCAAGCCACGCCGAGTCCGACCAGCGTCGCCGCGCTCACTGTCGCCAGTGTCGCCGCCGTCAACAAGCCGGTCAACGCGTAGAAGCGCCTCACGCGCATGTCCCCGTGCAGGTAGCCGCGGGCGAACGCTTGCACGATGCAGCTCACACCGCAGACCAGCAACAGCAGGACACCCGTGATGCGGTTGGCGAACAGCCCGACCGCAATGTGCCCATCGCCGGCCGGTGTGACAGCCGACAGCGACCCGCCGACGCCAACATCGACCATCACCACGACCGCGAGCAGGAACGCCAGTCCACTCGCGAGGGTGCCGGTCCTCGCGGCCGCGCCGACGCGGGCACCTCCGACGACGGAGGCGAACAATGCGCCGAGAGCCGGCAGCAGCACAATCGCAACGAGAATCAGGCTCACTGTCCCTGCTCCGGTGAGCCGCCCGGATACCTGTCACAACGACAGCGGGCGCTCCGACGCTCGCTCCCGGTGCCCGCTCGGTGGTCGGGCGCACTCGAGGAAGCTCGCTCGAGCGGTTCGCTTCGCAACACGTGCATCGGGACCTCCCTCAATCGAACGCTTTGCATTACGCGAGCCACAATACACGATCCACAAGACGGGTATCACGAGGTATGAATCCGACGGCGGGTGATGTATTCTCAGAGGATGCCGGCGTGGACGTTTCTCACGAACCACGCGCACGTTCTGCTGTGCGTCGCAAGGGACCCAGAAATGCGGCTGCGTGACGTTGCGGTCGAGGTCGGGATAACCGAGCGCGCCGCCCAGCGAATCGTGGCCGAGCTCGTGGAAGCCGGCTACCTGGAGCGCAGCCGTGAGGGTCGGCGAAACCGCTACCACCTTCACCCGGAGCAGCCGCTGCGCCACCCCCTCGAGCAGGAGCACGCGGTCGGGGAGATCCTGCGCATCCTCGCCGACAGAAAGGCCGTCGCCCCCGCCTGATGAGCCCCGCCCCAACGGGCCCCCCGCTGCGCTCGCGCGCGGCACCACGAGAAAACGCCACGCCGTACGCTCCAGCGAGCCCGAGTTGCCTGTGATCATCGAGACGCTACGCGGCCAGGCGGGCACAACGGAGGAGGAAGCACATGAGCGATCAGCGAGGTCGCGTGAGGGTCGAGCGGGGCAGCAAGCGCGTCCGGGCCTATCTCGCCGGCCGGATCGTCGCCGACACCGTCGCTCCCCTGCTCGTGTGGGAGAAGCCCTACTACCCGACGTACTACTTCCCGGAAGGCGACGTGCTCGCAGAGCTCGTCGACGAGGGCGCCCCGGCCGCACACTCGCCGAGCCGCGGTGACGCGCACGTGCTGAGCGTCTTGGTCGACTCCGGCCGCGCCGAGGGCGCGGCGCTGCGTTACGAGTCCTCTCCGATCGAGGAGCTCCGCGGCACGGTGCGCCTCGACTGGGAGGCGATGGAAGCGTGGTTCGAGGAGGACGAGGAGGTCTACACGCACCCGCGGGATCCGTACACCCGAGTCGACATTCTCGCGAGTTCGCGCCTGGTGCGCGTCAAGGTCGACGGCATGACCGTCGCCGAGTCGACGGCTCCCCGGCTGCTGTTCGAGACCGGCTTGCCTGTGCGCTACTACCTCCCCCGTACCCATGTGAGGATGGACATGCTCGAGCGCTCGGAGACGGTGACACACTGCCCCTACAAGGGCCGGGCCGAGACCTGGAACGTGCGAACCCCAGGCGGGGTGCGTGAGGACCTCGCCTGGTCCTATCGCGCGCCGCTGCCCGAGAGCCAGAAGATCGCGGGCATGTTCTGCTTCTACAACGAGAAGGTCGATATCGACGTCGATGGCGTCCCACAGCCTCGACCATCGACGAAGTTCAGCTGATCGCCGGCTGCCGGGAACGTTGATCGCCGAACAAGGCCACCGCAAACGTGCGGCCGGGCGCGACGTAGCCGTGGGCGGCGAGGCCGGCAGTGGCTCCGCCGATGGCGACGGAAGGTCATGACGGAGCCTGCGATGCCGAGCGTCGAGAAGCTCCCCGCACCGGAAGGTCAGCGCGAATCGCTCGACGAGTTCGATCGCGAGTTTGGAGCCGTGGGCGGCGGCTCGGGCGGCGAGGAGCGCAGCGCCTGAATCTCAACGAGACCCCGGGCCACCAGTGTGAACGCGGGCGGCCCGGTGGCCCGCATTCCAGCGTGTAAAGTCGCGCCCGTGGTCGGGCCGCCGCTGGGGTACGAGCCGTTCGCGCGATGAGCGTCACCCTGTAGGAGCGAGGCTGGATGGCCGTCGACACGGAGGTTCCCGCGAGCCGCCTGGACCGCTGGTTCGGCTCATACCGCGCGGCGCTGGGGAACCGCGACCTGCGGCGCCTGCTCGGGGCCCTGCTGGTCTCCTCGACCGGCAGCTGGGCTTACAACGTCGCCCTGCTGGCGTACGTCTACGACCGCACACATTCGCTTGGCTGGGTCGGGGCTGCCGGCCTGGTGCGCTTTATCCCTGCGCTGACCCTCTCGGCCTACGGCGGGGTGATCGCCGAGCGCACCAATCGCATCCGGCTGATGGTCGGTGCGGATCTGGTGTGCGCGCTCTGGCAGGGACTGCTTGCACTTGTCGCCGCGACCGGCGGCGCGCCGTGGATGGCGCTGCTGCTCGCAGGACTCACGGCGGCGACGAACATCGTCTACAGCCCGGCTGTGGCCGCAACGATCCCGGCCGTCGTCGACGAGGACAACCTCGTTGCGGCCAATGCGCTGAACGGAACGATCGACAACGTCGTCGTGGTCCTCGGGCCGGCACTCGGCGCCGCGCTCCTGCTGCTCGGATCGCCCGCCTCGGCGTTCACCGTAAATGCGGCCAGCTTCCTGCTTTCGGCCCTGCTCGTCTCGCGCGTGCGCACCCACACACCACCGGTTGAGTTCGACGAGAGCGACGGGGTCGGGCCGCTCGCCCAGATGGCGGTCGGAGTCCGAACGATCGTGGGACTCCCGTCGGCCCGCACGCTCGTCGCGTACTGCGCGCTCGTCAGCTTCCTGTATGGCACCGACACGGTCCTTTTCATCAGCGTGTCGGAGCAGCGCCTCGGCCTCGGCTCGCACGGCTTCGGCTATCTGCTCGCGGGGCTCGGGATCGGCGGCATCCTGATGGCCGCCGCGGTCGACCGGCTCGCGGGCTCCGCGCGCCTTGCGCCGATCATCATCGCGGGGGTTGCCGGCTACTGCCTGCCGACCGCGATCCTTGCGTTCACCCATAGCCCGACGGTCGCGGTGCTGACCCAGGTGGTACGCGGCGGCTCGACCCTCGTCGTCGACGTTCTGGCGATCACCTGCCTGCAGCGCTCGGTGCCCGCCGAGAACCTCGCGCGCGTGTTCGGTGTCTTCTTCGCGTTCGTCCTTGGTGCGATCTCCCTCGGGGTGATCGTCACGCCCCCGCTCGTGAACGGCGTGGGGCTGAACGCCACGCTGATCATCATGGCCGTCGCACCGCTCGTGATCGCGGCGCTGGGCTACCCGGAGCTGACGAGGATCGACCGCGCGACCGCGGCGCGCAGCGCCGAGCTCGAGCCCCGGGTTGAGCTCCTCGAGCGTCTTGACATCTTTGCCAGCGCCCGCCGGTCGGTTCTCGAGCGCGTCGCCGCGGCCGCTGAGCAAACCCCCTTCGACGCAGGCCACTCGATCGTGCGCGAGGGGGACGCCGCGGACGCCTTCTACGTCCTCGTCGACGGCGAGGTCGTCGTCAGGGCGCGCGGCGAGGCGGGCGGCCAGGAACGAGAGCTGCGCAGGATGAGTGCACCCTGCTACTTCGGCGAGATCGGGATACTCGAGCGCATGCCGCGCACGGCGACCGTGACTGCGCTGCGGCAGTGCGTGTGTCTGAAGGTCGATGGCTCGGTGCTGCTCGACGCGCTCGAGGGGACCCCTCCCTCGTCGACGATGATGGAGAACGCGCGCAGCATGCTGTCGCTCACACACCCCTCGCGCGCGGCCGCGGCAGCTTCAGAGGCCGCCGTCGACTGACGGCGCGGCCGGCCGGTCACGAGGAGGCCGGCGGACGCACCTGACCGTCCGTCCCGGGCGAGCGTCGCCTCGGTATCCCGGTGACCTCCCAAGCCCGCCCGAGTGAACTCGCGAACAGCGCGACCACCGCAAGCACCAGCGCGCGCTGCAGTGTGGAGTTCTGGCGATCGCCCAGAAGCGCGATCGCAAGGCCGAGCTGGACCGAGTAGATGCCGGCCGAGACGCCTGCGAAGACGAGGTTCAACCGCCGGGTCGGAAAGCCCCGGGAAAAGTTCCCGGCCCGCTTGGCTCGCTGGATCAAGCGAACGGTGGCCAGCAGGCCCACCACCGCCATCACAAGGCTGACGGTCGCGAATACTCGCCTTCCACCTGTCAGGGCCACGAGCGAGACGAAGAATGCGTCGACCAGTGCCAGAAAGGCACTGCCCGCGAGGACGGTCCGGCGCTCGCGCGTTTTCGCATCCGCGTCGTCGGTGTTCACTACCGACACGGCGACCACGAGGAGGCCGAGGATTGCCGCCGATGCGCCCGCACTGGCAGCGAAGAAGGTTTCGTAGTGGCCGACCAACAGCGCCACCATACGAGCACGACCCGATCGCACGTCTCCAGGGAGCCTCACGCGGCGCATCCGCGCCGCGGTCGCGCGTGCGTCGCCCCTGGGGGGTGCCTCCGCCGACGCGCGAGCCCGCCATCGCGGGGAATGCTCGCCGCTAGGCTCGGTGGATGGGTGACCGCGCCGAAGATCCGCCCGAGGCGGGAAAACTTCCCACCGGCCGGCTGGCGCGCACCGCACGCGTCGGCGGCCTGGTGACCGGCCAGGGGCTGCGCTGGGCGGGGATGCGCACCGCCAACCGGGTCCGGACGCCCGAGCGCGCGGCGTCGGCGGAAAGCGAGCGGACGGCTGCGCTGGTGGGACAGCTCGTCGATCAGCTTGGCCAGATGCGCGGCGCGGCAATGAAGGTCGGCCAGATGATCTCGATGCTCGAGTTCGACGGCCTTCCGGAGGACGAACGCGACGAGCTGCAGCGCCGCCTGGCCGCGCTGCGCGACGACGTTCCCCCGGTCCGCTTCGCCGACCTCGAGAAGATGATGCGCAAGGAGTTCGGTGGCCCGCTCTCGCAGACCTTCCGCGATTTCGACGAGCAGGCTTTCGCCGCGGCCTCGATCGGCCAGGTGCATCGCGCCGTCACGCTCGACGGCACCGACGTGGCCGTGAAGATCCAGTACCCGGGTGTGGCGGAGGCCGTCGAGACGGACCTGCGCAACGCGACGCTGCTGCTGCCACTCGTCAAGCGGCTCGCTCCCGGACTCGACTCCAAGGCGCTCCTGGCAGAGATGCGCGAACGCATCTCCGAGGAGCTCGACTACGAGCTCGAGGCGCAGAACCAGCGCCGCATCGGACGCCTGATGCGCGGGCACCCTTTCGCCCTGGTGCCGCGCGTGCACACCGACCTATCGACGCGCCGCGTACTCGTCTCCGACTTTGTCCAGGGAGAGGGTTTCGAGACGGTTCGCAGGGCCGACGAGGCGCAGCGCGACCGTTACGGCGAGATCGTCTTCCGTGTGCATTTCGGCCTCCTCTACCGCGACCGGATCGCCCTCGGAGACCCCCACCCCGGGAACTACCTGCTCACTGGTGACGGACGCGTCTGCTTCCTGGACTTCGGGCTCGTCCGCAACGTCTCCGCGGCGCGGGTGAGGGCCGAGGAGGCGATCGCCCTCGCCGTCCGCGACGACGACGCCCAGGAGGTCACGGCGGCGCTGGTCAGCGGCGGCTATCTGCCCGCCGACAGGGTCGAGTCGGTCGACGCCGATTTTGCGCTTGGGCTGATGCGGATGGCGACCAAGTGGTACACGGTGCCGGGCGAGCGCCGATTCGCGGCCGAGAGCGGCCATCGGGACCGGGACCGCGAGAGCCCGGACAGCGAGGAGCGGGCGGCGATGAGGATGCAGGTCAACCAGTTCACGCTGCCGCCGGAAGCGATCCTGATCCGGCGGCTGCACGGCGTCGTCGCGGTTGTGCTGCGCCAGCTGCGCGCCGGGGCCGACTGGGGAGCGATCGCCGCCGAGTACCTCCACGGGGACCCGCCGGCGACCGCGCTCGGGGACGCCGAGGCCGAGTTCTTCTCCCGTGGGCAGTCTGCGTTGGCGAAGCCCTGATCTAGCGCATCGAGGGGGCGCGCTGGCGGGGCCGGCCGCTGGGACGGCCGGCCCCCGTCTTAGGCCACCGAGCGCTCTGTTTCCAGCACGTGCACGGGGTGCGCACCGTCGAACTCCGGCGCGGAGACGGGTTCGACCTGTGGGTGCAGGCTTTTCGGGCGCAGGAGGGCAATCGCGAGGACCGCTCCGACCGCGCAGGCTCCCGCGGCCACCAGGAAGGCCAGGCGGTAACCGCCGATCAGCGATTCGATCAGCGGTTGGTGATCTGCGAGCAGCGCCTTGGTCCGGTTCGTGGCCACCGTCCCGAGCACGGCCAGTCCGAGTGCGCCGGCGATCTGCTGCGAGACGTTCGTGATCCCCGAACCGAGCCCCGCGTCGGTCGGCGGGACGTCGGCCATCGCGATCGTCAGCAGCGGCATGAACGCATTGCCGATTCCGAAGCCGATCGCGAAGCACGCGAAGAAGATCGTGGGGAAGAAACTCGTCGTCGGGCCGACCGTGCTGAACAGCAGGAGGCCGCCGGCCGCGACGGCCAAACCGGCGACGAGCACGCGCAGGGGACCAAACGCTGCGACGAAGCGCGCCGTGATGCCCTGTGAGAGCGCCGCGACAGTCAACGTCCACGGCAGGAACGCGGCGCCCGCTTCGATCGCGCTGTAGTGACGCGCGTGCTCGAGGTAGAGCGTGCCGAGGAAGAACGTCGAATACATCCCCGTCACGAGCAGACCCCGGATCAGGTTCGCGCTGACCAGGCCGCGCGAGTTGAAGATCCGCATCGGCATGATCGGGTTCGCGACCCGTTTCTCGACGACGAGGAACGTCGTCATCAGCGCGGCAGCGATCGCGCCGAAGCCCAGAACGGGTGCTGATATCCAGCCGTGCGCCGTCGCCTGGACGACGGCGTAGATCGCGGCCATCATCGACGCCGTGACGAGCAGCGAGCCGAACCAGTCGATCCCCTCGCGCAGGCCGAGTCCGTTGTCGGTGGGAATCAGCGAACGGCCGAGCAGCAGAGCCGCAATGCCGATCGGGACGTTGACGAAGAAGATCCAGTGCCAGCTGAATGCCTCGGTCAGAAGGCCGCCCGCAAGGAGCCCGAGCGAGCCACCCGCGACCGAGACGAAGACGTAGGAACTCATCGCGCGCGCCCGTGCGTCGGCCTCGGGGAACTCCGTGACGATGATTGCCAGGATCACCGACGCCTGTGCGGCAGCGCCGACGCCCTGCAGGAAGCGAGCGGCGACAAGCCAGCCGGCGCTCGGGGCCGCGCCGCAGAGGATCGAGGCCAGCGTGAAGATCACGATGCCGGCGAGGAAGACTCGCTTTCGGCCGAGCAGGTCGCCCAGACGGCCGGCGAGCAGCAAGAGGCTCCCGAAGGTGATCAGGAAGCCGTTCACGACCCAGGTCAGGTCGGCCTGTGAGAAGTGCAGGTCACGCTGAATCGCCGGCAACGCGACGTTCACGATCGTCACGTCGAGGACGATCATCAGCTGGGCCATGCAGACGACCAGCAGGGTCGCCCACCGCTGGCGGTTCTGCTTGTGAGAGAGCGCGGTTGTTTGGGGGGTGTTCATGTGCGGCTCCAGACTCGTGTTGTGGCGGGCGCGCGACCCGGTAAAATGGAGGACACCTCCGAAACAACCGGAGGGACCCTCCGGGTACTATACGGAGGCCACCTCCGCTTTTCAAGTCTGATGAGCTCGACCGAAGCACCCACCACACCGACCGACGCGCGCCCGATGCGCGCCGATGCGATTCGCAACCGCCAGAAGATCCTTGTCGCGGCGCGCGAAGCGTTCGCGCAGGGCGGCGAGTCGACGGCGCTGGAGGAGATCGCGCGCCGCGCAGGCGTCGGCATCGGCACCCTGTACCGCCACTTCCCGACGCGCCACGAGCTCGTCCAGGAGCTCTACCGCGAGGAAGTCGACGAGCTCTGCCGGCGTGCCGGCGACTTCGATGGCGACGACGCGTGGGACGCGCTGAACGGCTGGCTCGAGCAGTTCATCCCCTTCGTCGCGACCAAGCAGGTCCTTGCGCAGGAGCTGGTCAGCGCGCCCGACCATGGCAGGCCCCTGATGGTCGACTGCCGCGCCTCGCTCGAAGCGGCCGGCGAGCCGCTGCTCTCGCGCGCCCAGGAGGCCGGTGTCGTTCGCAGCGACGTGACGATCGACCAAGTGGTCCAGATCGTCGCCGGGATCGCCAAGGCCCCCGCTGCGGACGCCGAGCAGCTCGTCGCCCTGGTGCACATCGCGCTCGACGGGCTGCGCTTCAATGCGCCCCGCTGAGCGAGCACCGCGAGTGCGCGGCTGGGCCTAGTCGCGCTCGCCGGGCGCGGGACTCTCGCGTCCTCCGCGCAGCATCCCGACAACTTCGTGCACGAAACCGACCTCCGGCCCGCCGACGAGCTCCCAGGCGCGGGAGATGCCGATCAGGAAGCAGACGATGACCAGGATGCAGATCGTCCGCAGGTCACCGCC
>Ga0182013_10001915_pt1 | contig 27813 bp, 31 predicted proteins | sample 612S2MmetaG_FD_120487 | JGI IMG/M metagenome (GOLD analysis project Ga0182013, IMG submission 120487) | Permafrost microbial communities from Stordalen Mire, Sweden - 612S2M metaG | ecosystem: Environmental > Terrestrial > Soil > Wetlands > Permafrost | place: Sweden: Stordalen | collected...
AGCCGTAGTTCACGAGGAAGTTGACCTTGATGCGTCCTTCGCCGATTCGTGTCCGTTTCGTGTAGCGCAGGAGTTCCTCGGGGAAGAACACCGACTTGGTGTTACCCACCACCAGGAGATCGGCGTCCCTCTTCTCCAACTCGGCCACCGCTTCCACGCAGGCAATTCGAAAGGCGTCGATCTGCGGACCTGGACGTTTCGTGTTGTCGACCGTGAAGCCGTAGAAGGTGATCTCTGGGATTCCCAGGGCGATGCACTCCTTGTACAGCTCCAGACCGGGCTGCAGGCCGAAGTGATAGCCGTCCTGTTTTTCGAAACCCTGGCCTTGCGCCCAGCGGCGATTGCCATCGGGAATGATGCCTACGTGTTGGGGGAGTCGCTTAAGGCTTGCCACGACGTGCTCTTTCGATGTTCGCTACCGACGCACCACGGTGCCGCGAGGTGCATCGACTCCGCAGGTCGCGCCAATGCGGTTCGTTGCCGACTGGGAACTCGATGGAAATTGGCTCGTTCACCGGCTCCTCAGATGCGAGATTGGACCTTGGCGTCGTTACGGGGATACAGGGCTCTCGCACTGCTCAGCGTCGACGCCAGCAATCCTAGAGGCTGTACTCCAGGCGCTTGATGCCGTTGATGAAGCGCGACGCCAGCTGGGACGGCGACCCCGTGGAGCGGATGTCAGGGTGTCGGCGCAATAACTCGCGCATCATTACCGTGATCTCTCGTCGGGCGAGGTGGGCGCCAAGACAGAAGTGTGGGCCCGGCGCGCCAAAGCCGTAGTGGTCGTTGGGCGTACGACCCACGTCAAAGACATCCGGGTTTTCAAAGATGTCTTCGTCGCGATTGGCCGAACTGTAGAACAACAGAACCTTGTCGCCCTTGGCGAGCTCGAAGTCCGAAAGGGTGTAGTCCGCGGCCAGCGTTCGGCGCATCCAAATGACCGGCGACGCCCATCGAACGATCTCATCGACACCGGTCTTGGCGAGGCCGTCGTAGTCGGCGAGCAGTCGGGCCTTTTGATCGGGGTGTTCGGTGAGCGCGTGCAGTCCGTGGGCGATCGCCGTGCGCGTCGTCTCGCTGCCGGCCGTGACCAGGAGCACGAAGAATGACGCCAACTCTTGTTTCGTGAGCTTCTCGGTTTCAATCTCGGCGTTCACGAGGGCGCTCGTAATGTCGTCAATGGGATTGTTGATCCGGTACGCCCCCAACTCCTCCATGATCGCCGTGAGCGCGGCGCCCGATTCGAGCAACGCCAATACGGGGTCTTGACCTTCGGGAATGAGGTCCGGGTCGCCATTGGAGAGGATGATGTTCGAGTGATACATCACCGACGCGTACTCGCTGGGCGGGACGCCCATCATGTCGCAAATGATCTCGAGGGGGAATGGCGCCGCGATGTCCGTGATGAAGTTGCCCGTGCCGCTCGTCTGCGCACGCTCGATGATCTCATCGGCCTTGCGTTCGATTGAATCCTCCACCGCGCGGACGTTGCGAGGATTGAAGGCGTTCGACACGATTCGGCGTAGTCGTGCGTGTTTGGGGTCGTCTGTTGAGATCATGCCCGAGAAGTACTCGACCATCTCGGTCGGGAGATCCATCTCCGAGACCGCACCAGGTCCCGAGAGGAAGACTTCCGGGTGGCGCGACGCCGTTTGCACGTCACGATATTTCGTGAGGGCGTAGAAACCGTTGCCGACGGGGAACTCAATCGACGTGCCTTCGATGACCGGTTCGTCGAAGTGGGTGATCGGGCTCTCTCGTCGAAGCGTCGCGAAGGCGACCTCTCGTTCGGCCCAGGGTCGGCGCCAGAACTCCATGTCCGACAGGTCGATGTTGTCCACATCCCAGTGCATGCCAGATTCCATGAAGTGCATCGTATCGAGAACGTGCGCGGCGTCACGGGCGCCACATTTCACGGCAGACTGGACGGATGGGAGATCTGACGGACCAGGAACGAGCCAGCCGCCTGAAGGCGCTCAACGCGCTGCTTGACCTCATGCGCCCATCGGTCCAGGCCGACGGTGGCGACCTCGTCCTCATCCGTGCCGACGTCGAGACCGGCGTCGTGGAGGTCCAACTCCAAGGTGCCTGTTCGAGTTGTGCGATCTCCTCGGACACATTGGCCGGCGGCGTGACGCGGATCTTGACCGATCGCTTGTCGTGGGTGACCGAAGTCGTGGGTGGCGTGGACGACTCGATTGACCCCGAGGACTCTATGTCGCTCGGCGTCGGCGGCTACGTACCGCGTTACCGACAGCTCTAACGCGGTGCTCGTGTCACGTGGCACCGGACCGTGATGAGTAGATTCGCACTATCGATGCTGTAGCGGGGATAACGGTGTTGGGGGAGGGAATGTCATGAGTCGAGGGGGTTTCGGTTTCGGAGGGCTCGGTCGCGGCGGAAGGAAGGCGCTCAGCGAAGCGCAGATTCACAATCGCGAAGCACTCCAAGAAGAGAAGGTCGACGAGGTTCTCTCGAAACAGGACGCACGTTACGACGCGATGACCGAAGAAGAACGCGAGAAGTATTACATGAAGCCGAGCCTGAAGACGAAGATCCTAAAGGCGCTACGCGGTCAATAATGCAGAACGATCGTTCGTCCGTGTGATCACGCTGAAAGAATCCTCGATACTTCCCCAAGACGTTCAGGTACGATTCGCCACCACATCCACCTGCCACGCTTTTCGCCGACGATGAGTCCCGCCTCGGCGAGGATCCTCGTGTGATGCGAGATGGTGGGCTGGCTCTTGCCCAGGGGCTCTTCGAGGGCGCAACTGCAAACTTCGTCTTCAGCGGCGACGAGTGACAACATGCGCAACCGCACGGGATCGCTGAGGGCTCCAAAGATCTGAGCGATGTCACCGGCCTCGGCTTCGGACATTGCGATGGCCGTCAGCGGACTACAGCAACTCACGACGTTCTCGTCGATGGTGATGGTCTTGGGATGTGACATTGCCGTCATTCTACTATTGACAAGCATCGATGTGACAACTACTCTTCTCATTGACAGATGTCAATTTAAGGAGATCAAGGTGTCCAGACTGCAACTCGCTCTTAATGTGTCAAACCTCGATGAAGCGGTGGACTTCTACACCAAGTTCTTCAAGACCGAGCCGGCGAAGTTACGTCCGGGCTACGCCAACTTCGCCATCACGGAACCCCCACTGAAATTGGTGTTGTTCGAGAACGCCGGTCAGCCGGGCACGATCAATCACTTAGGCGTCGAAGTCTCTACGACTGAAGAAGTGCAAGCCGCCACCCGTCACCTCGCCGAACAGGGGTTCGCCACTGACATCGAAGAGAAGACGACGTGTTGCTTCGCGGTGCAAGACAAGGTGTGGGTCGATGGTCCTGACTCCTCGCGGTGGGAGGTCTACACCGTGCTAGCCGACGCGAGCGACTCTGCAACGGTGGCTGGCGACGCGAGCTGCTGTGACAGCGGGTCACTCGTGTTGTCCGACGACGCCCCGTGCTGCTGAGCCTGCGGCGGACCAGAGTGACGCCACGCTCATGAGCGATACGGTCTCAGAGTTGACCGAGGGCGGCGTGGCCGAACCCGTCATCAAGCGACTTTCGTTCCTCGACCGGTTCCTGCCGGTGTGGATCATCGTGGCGATGGCCATTGGCATTGGTCTGGGGCGAGCGATACCCAGCCTCAACACGCACCTCAATGCCGTGCAGGTCACGTCAGGGACATCGCTGCCCATCTTCATTGGACTCCTCGTCATGATGTATCCCGTGTTGGCGAAGGTCCGCTACGACCGACTCGGCACCGTCACCAGCGACCGCAAACTCTTGGTGGCGTCGCTCATCCTCAACTGGCTCATTGGCCCGGCGGTCATGTTTTCCCTCGCCTGGATCTTGCTGCCCGATCTGCCCACGTATCGCACCGGGCTCATCATCGTGGGCTTGGCGCGCTGCATCGCGATGGTGCTCATCTGGAACGACCTCTCGGGGGGCCATCGCGAAGCGGCGGCGGTACTCGTGGCGCTCAACTCCCTGTTTCAGATCGTTGCCTTCGCGTTGCTCGGATATTTCTACTTGGAGCTTCTTCCCGAATGGCTCGGGCTGAGCACCCAGGGACTGCACCTCTCCGTTTGGAAGATCGCGGAGACCGTCGCCATCTTTCTCGGGATACCGCTCCTCGCTGGCTACCTCACGCGCACGATTGGCGAACGCCTCCGCAGTCGAGAGTGGTACGAGACCAGGCTCTTACCTCGGCTCGGCCCCTTCGCCCTCTACGGACTGCTCTACACGATCGTCATCCTCTTTGCCCTCCAAGGGCACACGATCACCTCTCGGCCGGGCGACGTGGCTCGCATCGCCCTTCCGTTGCTCTGTTACTTCGCCATCATGTGGTTCGGGTCGTTCGCGCTCGGACGTTCACTCGGGCTTCCGTACGATCGCACCGCGACGCTCGCCTTCACCGCCGCGGGGAACAACTTCGAGTTGGCGATCGCCGTGTGCATCGGAGTTTTTGGCGTGACGAGTGGCGAGGCCCTCGCGGGCGTCGTCGGTCCCCTCATCGAGGTGCCGGTGCTCGTGGCCTTGGTGTACGTCTCGTTGTGGGCGAAGCGTCGCTACTTCGAACCGATCGCCACCGCTGAAGGAGCCCCATGACCGAACGACCCGAAATCCTCTTCCTGTGCGTGCACAACGCCGGCAGGTCACAGATGGCGGCGGGATTCGCCCGCACGTTGGGCGGTGATCAGGTCGTCGTCCACTCCGCCGGCTCGGCACCGGGAGAAGTACTCAATCCGGCGGTCGTCGAGGTGATGAGGGAAAAGGGCATCGATATCTCCGATGAGGCGCCACGAAAACTGACCATCGAGATGGGACTCGACGCCGACGTCATCGTCACCATGGGCTGCGGCGATGCCTGTCCGGTGTACCCGGGCAAGCGGTACCTGGACTGGGAGTTGACGGACCCGGCCGGCAAGGACGTCGACGTCGTTCGCCGAATACGTGACGACATCGAAGAGCGAGTTCGGGGCCTCGTCGACGACCTCATCAAGTCCACTTCGTAACAAATGGGAGTGATGGCTGACCCACGACTGCGGGCCGCTCACACCTTTTGCGGCTTCGGCTCCTTCGGCAGTCCGAGCGCTCGCTCGCCAATGATGTTGCGTTGAATCTCGGCCGTGCCGCCCCAAATGGTCTCGGACCTCGAGAAGAAGAACGAGCCCTGCAACTCCGAGACCGGGTAGTCGGCTCGTCCGCGACGGCTTCCCGCGACCGAGCCTTCGACACCACCCTTGCCGGTGAGGATCTGGCCCTCCATGCCGAGCACGTCGATGCCGAGGTCCATCATCGCGCGGTGCGTCTCAGACCAGAACATCTTGTTGCAGGCGCCGAGCAGCGCAGTGTTGTGCGTCCCGTTCAACGAGTCAGTGAGGGAACGGTAACCGTTGATCTGCATGATCTTGACCTTCTGCCACGCCCGCACGAGGTTGTCGCGCACAAGTTCATCGTCGTTCTTGCCATGACGCCTCGCCTCACTGACGATGTCGTCCCACTCCTTGAGGAACCGACGGTACCCGGTCGTCGAGGATGAACCTCGTTCGAACCCGAGTGTCGTCATCGCCACCTTCCACCCGTTGTTGACGCCACCCACGGCGTTGTTCTTCGAACAGCGCGCGTTCGTGAAGAAGACCTCGTTGAAGTCGGCCGAACCGTCCACCTGGATGATCGGTCGGACCTCCACCCCCTCTTGGTGCATGGGCACGAGCAAGTAGCTGATGCCCGCGTGCTGGGGAGCGTCGGGGTCGGTGCGGACCATCAAGAACACGTAGTCGGCGTGCTGCGCCTGACTCGTCCAGACCTTCTGTCCGTTGATGACCCACTCGTCGCCGTCGAGCACTGCGGTGGTCTTCAGACTGGCCAAATCCGATCCGGCGTCGGGCTCGGAGAAGCCCTGGCACCACGCGATCTTGCCCTGGAGGATGCCGGGGATGAACTCGCGCTTCTGCTCGTCGGTGCCCCACTGGAGAATGGTCGGACCGACCAGCGTGTCGCCAAAGAAGTCAGCTCGCATTGGTGCGTTGGCTTTCGCGAACTCCTCGTTGAGGACGACCTGCTGGAGCAGCGTCAGTCCCTTGCCGCCATACTCGACGGGCCATCCGGCGCAGATCCAGCCACCGGAGAAGAGCTTCTCGGTCCACGAGTCGTTGAAGGCTCGACGTTCGTCGGGGGTCATGGCGAAGTCCGGTTCGAACCAGCCGTCGGGCAGGTTCTCTTCGAGCCACGCGCGCACTTCCTTGCGGAACGGTTCGGTTTCAGTGGGGTAGTTCAGGTCCATTCGAACAATGTACACATCGTGTGTACGGCCCGTTTCCGGACATTTGTGCGATATGTCGAATTCGGCGAGAATGGAGGACTCGCGAATCCGAAAGTTGCCCCTTGTCACGTACCCTGCGCCAAACCATTGAGAAGACCAAGGCGTCCTGGGCTCGTTCGAAGACGATCACGATACCGGCGCACGTTCCGGCGCGACCGGTCGAGCCCGGCAAGTACCGCGTGGCGTTTCTCATCTACCGTGGCAACCCACGTTGCGGTGGCCAGGGCGTCTACACCCGCCACCTGACGAGGGAGTTGGTCAACCTCGGACACAGCGTGGAAGTCTTCGCCGGTCCGCCCTGGCCAGAGCTCGACGAGGGAGTGGGTTTCACGGCGGTGCGCGGCCTCGACCTCTACCGCGACCCCGACCCCTTTCGCATCCCCGCGCGCTCGGAGTTCACGTCGTGGGCCGACGTGGTGGAGTTCGCCGTGATGCTGAGCGGCGGGTTCGGTGAACCGCTCGCGTACTCCCTGCGCATCAAGAAGATCCTGGCGAAGCGTCGAAGCGACTTCGATATCATCCACGACAACCAGTGCATGGGTCCGGGCATCCTCGAACTGCACAAAGAGGGCTGGCCGCTGCTCGAGACACTCCACCATCCGATCACCGTCGACCGCTCGATCGCGCTCGATCACGCCGATACCTTCTGGAAGCGCTACGGAACGCGACGCTGGTTCGGTTTCTTGCGCATGCAGGTGCGAACGGTCAAGCAACTGCCCGCGGTCCTCACGGTCTCGCATAACTCGAAGATCGACATCAACGCGCAGATGCAGGTGCCACTCGAGCGCCTCACCGTCGTACCGGTGGGCGTCGACCACACGGTGTTCCGTCCCTACGACGACGTGGTCAAGAAGAAGGGCCGCCTGATGGTCACCACGTCGAGCGACGTCCCCATGAAGGGTCTGGTACCACTGCTCGAAGCGATCGCGAAACTTCGCGTCGAACGAGAGATCGACTTGATCGTCATTGGCAAGCCCCAACCCAAGGGTCGCGTCGCCAAGGCCCTCGATCGGCTCGGGCTGACCGACATCGTGACGACGATCACCGGCGTCAGCGACGAAGAACTGGCCCGCCTGTATGGCGAGGCCGAACTCGCAATCGTGCCCAGCCTCTACGAAGGCTTCTCGCTACCGGCAATCGAGGCCATGAGTTGCGGGGTCGCGGTCGTCGCGACGACCGGCGGTGCGCTCCCCGAGGTCGTCGGCGTGAGTGGCGAAACCGGACTACTGGTCGAGCCCAACAATCCCGACGCGCTCGTCACCGCGATCAGCACGTTGCTCGATGACCCGGAACTTCGAGCGCGACTCGGGGCGGCCGGACGAGAGCGGGTGATCGAGCGCTTCACGTGGCAGGTCACCGCACGCGGTACCGCCGCCTGTTACGACGCGATCCTGCGCGGCCTTCCGCTCCCGGAATCGATGACGTTCGACTGATGCTCACCGCGAAATATGACCAGTTGGGACTCGAGAGCGGCGACAAGATCCTCGACCTCGGTTGCGGCTTCGGGCGCCACGCCTTCGAAGCGGCACGACGCGGCGCCGAGGTCATCGCGCTCGACGCCGGTCGTGACGAGGTCGAAGGGGTGAAGAACATGTTCGCGGCGATGGTCGCGGCCGGCGAACTCGACGCCGACGTGCTGCACGCGGTCGCCGTGCAGGGTGACGCCCTGCACCTACCTTTCCCCGACGCCACCTTCGATCGAGTCATCTGTTCGGAGGTCTTGGAGCACATCCCCGACGACCTCGCAGCGATGCGAGAGTTGACGCGCGTCCTTCGAGCCGGTGGCACGATGGCGATCACGGTGCCGCGATTCGGACCGGAACTGATCAACTGGGCGCTCTCCGACGAATACCACAATGTGCCCGGTGGCCACATCCGCATCTATCGTCGACGCGTCCTCACCGAGCGCCTGCGCTCGGTCGGCATGTCGGACACGGGTCATCACTACGCGCACGGACTGCACAGTCCCTACTGGTGGCTGAAGTGCCTCGTGGGCACGACCAACAATGACCACAAGCTCGTCAAGCTCTATCACCGGCTGCTCGTCTGGGACATCATGAAGGCGCCGTGGCCCACTCGTTTCGCCGAACGGCTCCTCGGACCCATGATCGGAAAGTCGATTGTGGTCTACCTCGTGAAGCCCAGCGCATCGTGACCACGACCATCGGCGCCATTTCGGGCGTCCCGGGACTGTTGAGCGGCGAAGAAGTGGCGCGCACCGCCAGCCACCTCGCGTCGCTGCAGGTGCGCGACGGTCAGATTCCGTGGTTCATCGGCGGACACTGCGATCCGTGGAACCACGTCGAAGCGGCCATGGCGCTCACGGTCACGGGCTACGTCGACGAAGCCAAAGCGGCGTACCGGTGGCTCTGCGAACACCAGCTCGGCGACGGCAGTTGGTTCAACTACTACGTGGGCAACGCCGTGAAGGACGCCCGGCTCGACACCAACGTCTGCGCGTACATCGCCGCGGGGCTCTATCACTACGTCGTGGCGACCGGTGACGTCGACTTCGCCGCGCAGTGCTGGCCCAGCGTCGAGCGATCGATTGAGTTCGTGTTGCGTTGGCAGCACGACGACGGCACCATCGCGTGGTCGTTGGACGCACTGGGGCGCTGTGAGTCCTACGCGTTACTCACCGGCTCGTCGTCGATCTTCCACTCGTTGCGCTGTGGCGTCGCGCTCGCCGAACGACTCGGCTACTCCAAACCCCAGTGGGAGTTGAGCGCGGGCCGTCTGGGCCACGCGGTCGCGCATCACCCTGGTGCGTTCGCACCGAAGAACGAGTTCGCGATGGACTGGTACTACCCGATCTTCTGTGGCGCCCTGTCGGGCGAGCGTGGGGTGCAGCGCATCAGCGACGGCTGGGAGCGCCACGTCATGGACGGTTACGGCGTTCGTTGCGTGTCAACGAGCGACTGGGTGACGGCGGCCGAGACCGCCGAGTGCGTGCTCGCGCTCGACGCACTCGGTCAAACGAGTCAGGCGCTCGAGCTCTTTAGTTTCACGAGACGTCACCGCCGAGAGGACGGTGCGTACTGGACGGGCATCGCGTACCCGAGCGAGGTGACGTTCCCCGATCGCGAGACGACGTCGTACACGTCGGCGGCGATTATCCTCGCCGCCGACGCCCTGACGTCGTCGTCGCGCGCGTCAGGTCTCTTTCGACACGATTCGTTGCCGATGCCGCTCGACCTCGCGGAACCGGGCTGTCCGCTCACGCGCTAGCGAACGCGCGTCAGGGCACGCAGTGATCCCTGCTCCGCTCGTTCAATGAAGTCGCCACTGTCGAGGGCCGCTCGGAAGATCTCGTAGGGAGGTCGCCCCCCGTCGGCGGGATCGGGGAAGACGTCGTGGATCAGGAGGAGTCCGCCGACGACGACCTTGGGCACCCAGGCCTCGTAGTCGGCCCACGCGACGTCGTGGCCGTGACCGCCGTCGATGAAGAGGATGTCGAGCGGCTGGGCGAAGTGCGCCGCGACCAGCGTCGACGGTCCCACGAGTGCGAATACTGTCGCCTCGAGTTGCGCGTCGGCGATCGTTCGCTGCCACGTGGGCAGCGTGTTGAGTCGTCCGTCGACGGGATCGACGAGCGTCGGGTCGAAGTGCTCCCAGCCGGCTTGATTCTCCTCGCTCCCGTGATGGTGATCGAGTGAGTACAGCACCGACGACGAAGCCTCGGCCGCGGCGCCGAGGTAGACCGCCGACTTCCCGCACCACGCGCCGACTTCGAGCCACGTGCCGCGGTGCGCCCGTTCGCCGTGGGCGTTCGACCATTCGTAGAGGGCCAGGCCCTCGTCACGCGGCATGAAGCCCTTGACGCCCTCGGCGTAGGCGAGGAGTTCGTCACGGCGACTCACGACACGTTCACCGCCAATGAAATAAGGGTCCACAGACCGAGCACCGCGAAGATGAGTCCACCGCCCAGGCGAATTCGACTCAGCGGGATGACCCGTTGGAGCGCCTTGCCGCCGTACGCACCGAGGAACGACACCCCAATGAGCGCCAGCGACGAAGCGAGGAAGACCTCCAGGGGCTGGTGCAGCTTCGCTTCGAAGTTGGCGGCCTGGATCTGGGTCAAATCGCCGAACTCGCCGATGAAGATGACGACGAAGGCGGTCGTGACGGCCTTCCACCTACTCCCGGCGTCCTCCAGGGATGCCTCTCGCTCACCCTTCTCCTCCTCCTTCGACTCGGGAACGAAGAGGAGGTACGCGGAGCCACCGACGAAGAGCAGGCCGACGACGAGGTCCTTCCAGTGCACGGGAAAGAGGGTGAGCAGCGAACCGGCCCCCACCGCGATGCCCATTTGGAGGACGAGGGCGGTCGCGCCCCCCATGACGATCAGTGCCGGCCGGGCCTTCGTCGCCATGATGACGGTCGCGACGAAGGTCTTGTCGGGCAATTCGAGGACGAACATGAGGGCGAAGATGCCCAGGAACGCCCCGACGGTCACGTCGAACTACTAGAGCTGTGCGCGCATTGCCGCCGAGAACGTGAGTCCAACGCGCATCCGTTCAATGTTCTGTTGGACCGCCTTCTGCTCTCCACCCAGCGAGTGCTCGTTGTGGAACTTCTCGACTTCGTCGGCGAAGGCGGGGTCGTTGATGTAGGTCCGCACGCCAAAGGTCAGGTACGACAGCGTGTTCGTCGGGAACTTGGCGAGTGCCTCGTCCCATCGTTTCGTCGCGAACTTCCAGACGGCCGGTCCCGACGCCGCGTTCATCGACAACATACCGATCAGGATCGACGCATCTTGACTGCGGAAGAAGTGGAAGCACCGGTCCGCGGCGTCGAGCGCGACACGCTCCTCGTTGAACCCCATGAGCGCACGTTGATAGCGCTGCTCGTCCTGGGGACTCGGTGCGTTGCTGTAACGCTCGATGAAGGTCTCGTAGTCACCCGGTCGGTCCTGGTTGGCGACGACGCGCAAAATCGCGTTGGCGAGGTCCCCGGGCATCTCGTTCGCTTCGAATCGCCGAACGGCCTCGGCCTTGATCGCGACGTTGTCACCGGTCGTGCCGAGCGTGCCGAGCACGATGGCGCGCATCTGGGGCGTGAGTTCGCTCTCGCCCGGTGTCGGGTCCCAACCGAGTCGCTCGAACTGCGGCTCGAAGATGGAGCGCACGGTCTCGGCGAGCCCCGGTAGCTTCTCGCTCGGCAACGCGCGATCGATGAAGTTGATGGCGCTCGCCAGGGTGCCCCACGGGGTGGGTTCGTCCTGACTGCCCAATCCCCGTGCCACGGTGAAGAACTGGTCGGCGCTGATCTGACTGGAGAACAGCAGCGCCCAGCTGTCCGATACGACGGTGGCCCGTTCGAGGGCGTCGAGTTCGTCCATGTGGTCGGCGAGAGCGGCGGTCTCTGCGATGCCGTAACGCGAGCGGTAGTAGCCCGGACCGCGCGCGTTGAGCACGACCGGCGGGTCGTCCGTTACGGCGACGGGGCTGTCGCCGAGCAGGTGCACCGTGGACGCGCCGCCCTTGAGTGAGCGCGTCATCACGGGGACCTTCCACGACGTGCCGATCGAGCTGTCACCCGAGGTCGGTCCGTAGGCGAAGGGGAGTTGGCTGATCTCGCCGTTCTCCAATGTGACGAGTGGATAGCCGCCCTGGAGGATCCAGGTGTTCATCACTTCACGGACCGGTTCGCCGGAGACCTCTTCGAGCGCGTCCCACAGATCGGTGGTGATCGTGTTGGCGTAACTGTGCTCGCGCAGGTAGTGGCGGATGCCGTCGCGGTAGACGTCGGCGCCGAGGTACTGCTCCATCATGCGCAGTACCGCGGCTCCCTTCTCGTAGGTGAGTCGGTCGAACATGCCACGGGTGTCCTCGGGTGAGACGACGGTGTACTCAACGGGGCGAGTGGCGTGCAGCCCGTCGATCTCGAGGGCCAGGTCGCGCTCCGCGCTGAAGGTGACCCACACCTCCCACTGCGGGCGAAACGCGTCCTGACAGAGGACCTCCATGAACGTGGCGAAGGCCTCGTTGAGCCAGATGCCCTGCCACCACTCCATGGTGACGAGGTCGCCGAACCACATGTGCGCGATCTCGTGCATGACGACCTTGGCGACGCGCTTCATCTCGCCCAGTGACGCCTTCGAAGGGTCGATGAGGAGGTCGGGCATGCGGTACGTGATGCAGCCGAGGTTCTCCATCGCACCCTGGGCGAAGTCGGGGATCGCCACCATGTCGAGCTTGTCCCCGGGGTAGGGGATGTCGAAGTAGTTGGAGAAGAATCGCAGCGCGAAGGCGCCGGCCTCCATCGCGAGTTCCGTGAGGTGCCCGTTGCCGACCGGGTACACGATGCGCAACGGTACACCGTCGACGTCGAGCGCGGCCGTCTCTTCGAAGGGACCGACGATGAAGGCCACGAGGTAGGTGGACATCTTCATGGTGGGGGCGAAGCTGACCGTCCGCTGACCGTTCCCGAGGTCGGTGTCGGACGTGATCGCGGCGTTGGAATAGGCGGCGAGGTGGCTCGGCACGGTGAGGTTGACTTGATAGGTGGCCTTGAAGGCCGGCTCGTCCCAGCAGGGGAAAGCGCGACGGGCGTCGGTGTTTTCGAACTGCGTCGTCGCGATGGTCTGCTTCTCGCCCGACGGGTCGGTGAACGTCGAACGGTAGAAGCCGTGGAGCTGGTCGTTCAAGATCCCGTTGAAGGCAATCTCCACCACGGCGTTACCCGCGGGCAGGGCCGTGTCGAACTGAAACGTGGCTGTCTCGTAGGTCTCATCGAAGACGATGTCGCTCGACCGGTGTGCGGTGCCGCCGACGGTGACGGTAGCGGCACCCAACTCGAGCTCAATGGCGTTCAGTTTCAACTCTTTGAGCGATTCAGTGATCTCCACGTCGATCTCGACGCGTCCCGCGAAGGTGGCGGCGTCGAGATTGGGCGTCATGAATATGCGATAGGCCGAGGGGACGACGCGACGGTCGAGGCGGTAGGGGTTGCTTTCAGTGGTCATATCTCTTAACCCTACGGGAATTTTCACTACGCTCGCTAGGTGACAGATACCCCCACACCCGTGTCACTACGCGTGAAACCCGGTCCCCATCGCCTCGCCGTGACCGGCATCGGCAACGCCATGCTCGACATCATCTCGCAGGATTCCGATGAGGTGTACGCGCAACTCGGACTCGTGAAAGCGGCCATGTCGCTGATCCAAGAGGACCAGTTGGACACCTTCTTCAACGCCATGGGCGAGACGATCCAGATGTCCGGTGGTTCCGTGGCCAACTCCATCGCCGGTGTGGCCGCGCTCGGCGGGACGTGTGGCTACATCGGCAAGGTGGCCGACGACGAGTTCGGGCGAATCTTCACCCACGACCTCAAGTCCATGGGCGTCGAACTCGACCTCGCGATCGCCGCGGCCCACGAGGGCGCGACCGGGCGCTGTCACGTCTTCATCACCGACGACGCCCAACGCACGATGGCGACGTACCTCGGTGCATCGAACCAGTTGCACGTCTCGGACATCAACGAGACATTGATCGCCCGCTCGGAGATCACCTACGTGGAGGGCTACCTCTTCGACCTGCCGCCGGCGAAGGAGGCGATCCGCAAGGTCGTCAACTTCGCCCACGATTACGACTCGATGGTCGCGTTGTCGCTCTCGGACATGTTCTGCGTCGATCGGCACCGCCGCGACTTTCTCGACCTCGTCACGAACGACGTCGACGTGTTGCTCGCTAACGAGACCGAGATCCGTTCGCTGTTCCAGGTGACCTCCCTCGACGCGGCCTTCGCGAACTTAGAGGAGCTCGGCATCTTGGCCGTCGTCACCAGAGGTCCGATCGGTGCCGACGTCTTGACCGTCACGGGCGTCGTCACCGTGGCGGCCCACGAGGTTGAGCACGTCATCGACCAGAACGGCGCCGGCGACATGTTCGCGTCCGGTTTCCTCTACGGACTGGCCCTCGGAGCCGACCCGGTTGAGTCGGCGCAGCTCGGCTCACTGTGCGCGGGCGAGATCATTTCGCACTTGGGTGCACGACCCGAGAACGATCTCGAAGAGCTGGCGATCGAAGCGGGACTGCTGTAGCTAGATGCCCTGCGCGTCGAGGATCGCGTCGAGTTCGCGCGTGTGCACCGTCTCCCACTTCACCCACGAAATCGCCACGGGTACGCAGGCCAACAGCATCAACGCGTCGCCCCCGATCCACATGATCGCGCCGCCGAGGTGGATGTTGCTGAGGATGGACGACGACGTCGACCCGACCGGGGCCATCGCTCGATAGGCCGGGAAGGGCGTGTGCGATGACATGACGAGGGCGAGCCCCGTGAAGGTATCGACGGGCACGGCAGCCATGACGAAGACGAGACGCAGTCCGCGATGAATCTTCGTGCCGCGTTCGAGCCCGAAGACGACACGAAAGAAGAGGTAGCCCACCACGAGGAAGCCGATCTGCTCGAGGTGGTGCACCCACTCGTGCTCCATCATGAGATTGAACAGTCCGGTCAGGTGCGTGATGGGAATGAAGATGAAGTAGGCCGCGAAACCAAAGAGTGGTTGCGTGATCGTCGTCATCACCTTCCCGTCGAGGATCTGGCGAAGTCGCGACGACCCGGCCTCGTAGGCGAGGTCCAGGGGGGCGCTCAGAGCGAAGAGTGGCGCCGCGACCATGATCAGCATGAGGTGCTGGATCATGTGGTCACTGAAGTACTCCATGTCAAAGAGACCGATGACCGATTGGGTCGCGAGGAAGGTGACGATCAGTCCCGCGATGAAGGCCGCCGTTCGACGGGGCGACCATCCCACGGCGCGTTGCGCGGCGAACATGTAGGCCATGAGCGCGGCGAACAACAAGAGCAGCGGCAAAACGCCGAGGTGCCACTGATTCCAGTCATGCCACGAGAACTGCGGGTGCGACGTGGACGTCATGGATGGCACGTTGCAAGTGTAAGACCGCATTTGGGGTCACAAATGCGCTGGGTAGGATGTCCCCGTGAAGTCGAAGTATTTCTCTCGTCGGGCGCTGGTGCTCCATCTAGCGCTCGTCGCATGGGTCGCCATGTGCCTGGCGGCGGCGTGGTGGCAGGTCGACGAGGCGATCCTCGGCAACTCGCTCAGTTATCTCTACGCCATTGAGTGGCCCTCCTTCGCGGTACTCGGCTTCTTTGGTTGGTATTCGTTGCTGAATATGGAGAAGATCACCGAACACCAGGAGAAGGCCCGTAAGGAGTACGAGGAGAAGATGCGGGCGGAGGCGCAGATCGCCCGCCAGGTCGATGACGACCCCGAGGACCCCGCCATGAAGGCTTACAACGACCATCTGGCGGAGATCGCGACTCGTCCGAAGAAGCGCCTCTGGGGTCATTAGTGGAGACGGCATTCCGGCGTTACCGGATCATGTCCTTCGTGACCGGTACGACGCTGCTGATCTTGTTCGTGACGTTGTTCCTCCACTGGGTCGATTTAACGTTCTGGACCCACATCAAGATCTTCGTGGACGTCGTGGGGATCGGCCACGGCATCGTGCTCTACCCGCTGTACATGATCATGTGCTTCAACATGGTGCTGAAATTCCACCTCAACCTGGCGCTGCTCTTGCTCATGCTCTTCGCCGGCTTCGTGCCGGGGCTCGCGTTCTATCTCGAGTACCGCATGCGCCTTCGCCTCTACCCGAACGGACTGCCCGCGAAATGACCAATCTCTGGCTGGAACGTCGAGTCGTTGCCTTTGCCCACCAGGGCGGATCCTTCGAAGGACCGTCCTCGACGCTCGTCGCCATTGAACGCGCCCTCGGCGCCGGTGCGACCGCCATCGAACTCGACGTCCACGCGACGTCCGATCGCCACATTGTTGTCTGTCACGACGAGACCGTGGATCGAACGACGAACCATCACGGTGCGATCTGCGAACTGACACTCGCCCAAGTGCGCGGAATGGACAACGCCTACTGGTGGATCGAGGGCGCGACGGTGACCCCGGGCCAACGTGACGAGGCGTACGTGGAGCGCGGTCGCGCGCCGCAGGATCGAGCGTTCGGCATCGTCACGCTCGAAGAGGTGGCCGAGCGGTTCCCCGGTGTGTTACTCAATCTCGACATCAAACGGTCCGATCCCGACGTCGAGCCCTACGAGGAGTTGCTGGCGAATGAACTTCGTCGACTCGACCGGCTCAGTTCGGTGATCGTCGGATCGTTCCACGACCTCGCGATCCAGAGGTTCCGCACGTTCGCGCCGAGCGTGGCGACGAGCGCCGCCACCGGCGAAGCGGCGACGTTCTATTTCTCCATGCTCGAGGGCGTGTCGAGCGTCCCGCCCGTCGCGGTCTTCCAGGTACCGGCGACCTTCGACGGCGTGACCGTGGTCGACGAGCGGTTCGTCCAGGCGGCGCACGCCGCGGACATCGCCGTGCACGTGTGGACGATCAACGATGTCGACGAAATGCGCCAACTGCTCGATGTCGGCGTCGACGGACTGATCAGCGACCGACCGACGCCGTTGGCCCAGGCTCTAAAGGAACGGGACTGCGCGTGGGACGGTGTGCTGTAACGGAAACGGGGTTAGCCGCGCCCGCAGTTCGGCTTTTTGCCGTGGTTGGCCTTCTTCTTGGCGCGTAACTTGCGCTTCACGGTCCGCTTTGACATAGGTGACAATGTTAGTAGATAGCGGGCTCGAAGAGCCAAACGAGGGGACGACCGTGCAGCACCCAGATACCACCAAAGGTCAATTGGTCGTCGTCGCGACGCCACTCGGCAATCTCGGCGATATCTCGCGTCGGGCCCTCGAACTGCTGGCGAGCGCTGACGTTGTCTACTGCGAAGACACTCGGCGATCGAGCACATTGTTCAGTGCCCATGACATTCCCGTGCACGGACGCCTTCGCGCGCTGCACGAGCACAACGAAGCCTCGCTGTGCGAACAGATCGTCGGCGAGGTCGTGGATGGCAAAGTGGTGGTACTCGTGAGCGACGCCGGGACGCCCGGTATCAGCGATCCCGGTAGCCGCGTGGTGGCCGCCGTCGCGGCGGCGGGACTCCTCGTCACCACCGCACCTGGTCCGTCCGCGGTCGTCGCGGCTCTGTCGATCAGTGGATTGTCCACGGAACGCTTCATCATGGAGGGTTTTGTCCCTCGAAAGGCGGGGGAGCGCAAAACGCTTTTCGATGCGTGGCGTCACGAACAGCGGACCGTCGTCTTCTACGAGTCACCCCAGCGATTGGCGACGACCCTGCACGAAATGACCGAGTTGTTCGGTGATCGGCGATGTTGCGTCGCGCGCGAGATCACCAAACTCCACGAGGAGGTCGTGCGCGGGACCGTCAGTGAACTGAGCGAAGCATTCGCGACGCGCGACGTGATGGGAGAGATCGTCGTCGTGCTCGAGGGCACCCGCGACACGACGGTCATCAGTGACAGTGACCTGCGCGCCGCGCTTCGTGAACAGGTGGCGGCCGGGGCCTCGACGCGTGACGCGGTCACCTACGTCGAGGAGACACTGGGTGTTTCGCACCGACTGGTCTATCAGATGGCGCTGGAGCTTCGAGCGGACGACAAGGCGTAACTCATTATCCTTGAACGATGGGCCGCTTCTATATAACGACGCCGATTTACTACGCGAACGACGCCCCCCACGTGGGGAGCGCGTACACGACGGTGAACGCCGACGCGATGGCCCGCTGGCACCGACTGGCGGGCGACGAGACGAAGTTCCTGACCGGGACGGACGAGCACGGTCAAAAGGTCGCCGACGCCGCCGCCAAGAACCACATGACGCCCCAGGACTGGACGGCCCTCAAGTCCGAGCAGTTCAAAGAGGCTTGGAAGACGCTGAACATTAGCTTCGACGACTTCATCCGCACGAGCGAGCCGCGCCACTACCTCACCGTGCAGAAGTTCCTCAGCGCCATCTACGACAACGGCTACATCTTCAAGGACGTCTACAAGGGTCTGTACTGCGTGAGCTGCGAGGACTACTACACGATCGAAACCAGTCTCGAGGGGAAGTGCCCGATCCACGGACGAGACCTCATCGAGATGGAAGAGGAGAACTGGTTCTTTCGACTCAGTGCCTTCGAAGATCGTCTCGAGCAGTATTACGCGCAGCATCCCGGTTTCGTCACCCCCGAGACCAAGCGAAACGAGGCGCTCTCGTTCATCAAGGGCGGTCTGCGCGACATCTCCATCACTCGCACGTCAATCAGCTGGGGGGTGCCCGTTCCCTGGGACGAGGCCCACGTCTTCTACGTCTGGTACGACGCGCTGATCAACTACCTCACGGCCATTGGCTATGGGAGCGACCACGACGAGGTCGCCAAGTGGTGGCCCTCTTCGCACCACCTGATCGGCAAGGAGATCATCCGCTTCCACTGCGTGTGGTGGCCGGCCATGTGCATGGCCGCCGGCATCGAACCGGTCAGTCACGTCCAGGTCCACGGTTGGCTGCTGCTCGGCGGCCAGAAGCTGGGCAAGACCATGGTCGCCGACGGCGCCGTCAAACTGACCGACATCGCGCCGGTCGAACTGACCAACGAGTTCGGTGTCGATCCGCTTCGTTACTACCTCCTTCGCGAGACTTCATTGGGCAATGACGGGGAGTTCTCGCACGAGGGGATCACCCAGCGCTACAACACCGACCTGGCGAACAACCTGGGCAACCTCGTGGCTCGGGTCTGCACGGTCGTCGCCTCCAAGTGCGGCGGCGTCGGTCCGCGACCGAGGGCCGACTCGTCACTGCGCCAACACGCCGAGGTCGCGGTCAACGAGACGGCGGCGGCGTGGAACGACTTCTCGCCCCAGGGAGCGCTCGAAGCCACCTGGGGCCTCATCGGGGCGACCAACGCGTACCTCGAAGAACACGCGCCGTGGAAGATGACGTCGGGTGAGGACCTCGACGCCGTGATGGGTGACGCCCTCGAAGCGATTCGACTGGTGGCAATCCTGGCGACGCCCGCCATGCCGTGGACGTGCGAAGAGATATGGCAACGCATTGGACTCGCGGGCACGCCGAGTGACGAGGTCTTCGACGCGAGCACGACGTGGGGGCAGTACGCCGCGACGACGCCCATCGTGAAGGGCGAGCCACTGTTCCCGCGGATGAAGAGCGACGCGTGAGTCACTGGACCGACGCCCACTGTCATCTCCAAGAGCAGTTCCTCCGTGGTGACGACGCGTCACTCGCGGTCGTCACCGAGACGCTGTCGCGCGCCTACGAAGGGGGTGTCGATCGGGTGGTCGTCATTGGAACGGACCTCACGACCTCGCGTCAGGCCCTCGACATCACGGCCCTCGAGGGACCGGTCGAGATCTACGCCACGGTTGGGCTGCACCCCCACGACGCGCGCCAGGACATCGGCCCGGTACTGGACCTCGCCCGCGAAAAGCACCAAAAACTCGTGGGAATAGGCGAATGCGGCCTGGATTACTACTACGAGCACTCGCCGCGCGACGATCAGCGACGGGCCTTCGCCGCGCAGATCGCCCTCGCGCACGAACTCGACCTAGCCCTGGTTATCCACGCCCGCGACGCCTTCGACGACCTCACGCAGATCCTGACGAGCGAGGGCGTGCCCGAGCGCACGGTCGTCCACTGCTTCACCGGCACCCCCGACGACGCCGCGAACTGTCTGGCCCTGGGCTGCGACATCTCGATCTCGGGCGTCGTCACGTTCAAGAACGCCGAGTTGCTGCGCGAAGCCGTTCGCATGGTTCCCCTGGATCGCCTCCACGTCGAGACCGACAGTCCCTTCCTCGCGCCCGTGCCGTTTCGTGGGACGGCGAACGAACCGGCGTACGTGACGGTCGTAGGGGAGTTCGTCGCCGAACTGCGCGGCGAGAGCTTCGTCGACGTTCGTGAGGCGACGAGCACCAATACGGCGCGGCTGTTCCGTATGCCGGACCGTTCGGCCAACTAGCTCGAAGCCCCCAAGTACGTCACCGTAAAGGAACTTCCCGTTGGATCCAGCGCGCTCACTTGATCAACAGCGTGGCCAGAGTCTTCAATGGCCTCAGACTGCGTGGGCCACGAACTGATTGATCCATTCGCGCCCGCAAAGGTGGATTCCGCGTGAGAGAAGGTGACCGGAGTCGTGTCGGCCAACGTCGCCGTCACGCAGTTGTTGACGCAGATTTGACCCGACTCCACTACCCACTCGGCGCTCGACTGGGCCGGGGGTGGTATTGCCTGGGCAACTGGGGTGCTGGAACTCCAGCCAGCGGTGGTGTCATCCACCGTGAACACCCATTGGCCGTTGGCGAAGGTAACCGTGGCCGACACCGCGTCGCCCGGGGCTACGGGGTCGCTCGCGGTGGGCAGAAACACCCACTGTCCGTCGTTGAGTGCGGCGTTGCCCCACATCTCGTAGAAGGCGTCGTACGAGGGCAGGCCACCCAGGCAGGTCTCGGCGGTCCCGGCCTGCTCCACTGTCGAATTGGACGATCCGTCGAGTCCCACCCAGGTCGACTCTATGGTCGTAGTTCCCGTGCAAGTGGCGAAGGGTACCGTCCATGCTGCTGACACCGAACTGAACTGGCGCGCACTGCTCGATGCGTCGACGTACCCGGCCCAATAGGGCCCGTACTGCACCTCATAGACGGTCGCGGGTCGCGTGGTCACGCTGCCTTGGCTGTTGGTAAACGTCGCCACGTACTGAACGACCAGCCCGCTCAACGTGCTCGCGGACACCACCAGACTGCGTCGCGTGGCCCCCTTCACCGGTGTCCACGCGTTGGGAGCAGTTGAGTTGTACCACTGCACAGCGAGGGCGGGACTGCCGGAAGCCTGTGCGAGCAACGTCGCTGTCATGTTGGGCGAATTGGCGAGTGTTGAGACCGCCGCGTTCGTGGGCTGGTCAGTGATTCGCAGACCAACGCCGTGATTCGCCGGCATCACATACACCTCCGCAACAACATTTCCAGGTGCCAGCGTGAACCGGTAACGCACTGGCACGGACGATTCGTTGGAGGGCAGGCGCACGTTCACCCGGTGGACGCCAGGCCCACAGATCCATCTGTGCGCACCGCCCGCCACGGCCGGCGTGACCGTTACGAAACACGTGGCCCCGGGGTGCGCGTCACTCACCGAGAGCGTCACGACGCCACCCGCCCAAGCCATTCTTCCGACTGAGACCCGAAGAGTCGGTGGCATGCTTGCGCTCGAGGGACTGACTGAGAGCACCTGAACGAGCAGCATGCAGAGCACCGCAATGGAACGCCATCGGTTCTTTGTGCGGTCGATGTTCGAACGATAGTGCAGGGCCGGTGTTGCGTCGCATCACGTCGGCGTGCTCCCCAGAATGGAGTCACTCGGCGTACCGCGGACGCTTGCGCTCGATCAAAGCCCAACTCACCGCTTTGCGACAGGGGACTTTCCAATCATTTTATGGTCTTTGCGGGGGTGAGTTGCCTCCGCGGTCGCCCTCTCGTAGCGTTGCGGCGGGAGATTGCACAGACCTCGACGTTGAGGCGGAGGGTGGAGATCTGAGGGCATCAATGCTGCGGGCGCCACGGCGTCCGTTGTCGGCAGTGATCGTGATCGTCGCATTGGCGATGTCAACGGTGCTCGTCGCGCCCGGCGACGTCGGCGCCGCCACGGGTCACGCGAGACGACACATGCCATCACTCATCGGACTGAGCCGCGCGCAGGTGTTTTCGGTCATGCATCGCGACGCTCTGTTCTTCGTCACCAAGGGACCGGGAAGTTCCAACGGCACGTGGCGCGAGGTCGTGGCGCAGTCGCCTAGGGCGGGCACGGTCGTTTCGTGGCACTCCGAGGCGACGTTGACGGTCTCGGACGCGAATCCCCACGGTCCCCGGGCAGTCCCTCGACTCATCGGTCTCTCTCGGGCGCGCACATTCACTGCCATGGAGCGCGCCCAACTGTTCTTTACTACCTCAGGACCAGGGAGTACGGACGGAAAATGGGTCGTCGTCCTGCACCAGGCGCCCGCGCCCGGCACGAGAGTGGCTTGGCACTCCGAGGTCTCACTCAAAGTGAGCACGGTGAAGCCTCACCACAAAAAAGTGGTGCATAAACCGGTCAAGAAGCCGGTGACAACCACGTCAAAGCCCAAGCCCAAGCCCAAGAAATGCGTGTCGACGACGACCACGTCGGTGCCGACGACGACGACCACCGTTGCGCGCCCGACGACGACCACGACGTCGCCCACCACCTCGACGTCCGTTGCGGGATCGACGACCACGTCGGTGCCAACGACGACGAGCACCGTCGCGCGCCCGACGACGACCACGACGATATGCAGGGCACCCACGACCACCACGACGCTGCGGCACAAGAAGTCCAAGCCGAAGCGCTACCGGATCGGCGACGCCACGTGGTATTCGTACATCCCGGGCCGTTGCGCGACGTGGTACCTGCCGCGCGGAACACGCATTGCGGTACGCGATCTGCGAACCGGCAAGGTCATCCACTGCATCGCGAGTGATCGCGAGGCGGCGCACGGCAACCGTGTCGTCGATCTCTCCGAAACGCAGTTCGCGCAGTTAGCACCCCTCTCGAAGGGAGTGGTGGTCGTTAGAGTCTCTTGGTGACCCATACGCGCACCGAACTCAACGCGCTGCTGGACCAGTACGGACTCAAACCCTCGCGCGCGCTCGGACAGAATTTCGTGGTCGACCCCAACACCGTTCGTCGAATCGCTCGCCTCGCCACTGTGGGGGCCGGCGACCTCGTTTTGGAGATCGGGGCCGGACTGGGCTCTCTGACGCTGGCACTGCACGAGACGGGCGCCGAGGTCGTGGCCATGGAGGTCGACCGTTACCTGATCGAACCGCTTCGTGGCGTCGTCGAGCCGATTGGCGTGCCCGTCATTCACGCCGATGCGCTCCACGCCGACTACGCGGAGATTCTTGGTGGCCGTCGCGCCGTGGTGGTCGCCAACCTGCCCTACAACGTCGCCACACCGCTCGTTCTGCATCTGCTCGAGAGCGAGCCGTTGATCACCAGAATGCTCGTCATGGTCCAAAAGGAGGTCGGCGAGCGCTTCGCCGCCCAGGCCGGTGACGACGCCTACGGCGCGGCGTCGCTGCGGTTGCAGTACTTCGCCGACGCCAAGGTGGTGGGCAAGGTCAGCCCGTCGGTGTTCTTCCCGAAGCCCAACGTCGACTCGGCCCTGGTCGCCATCGTTCGTCGCCCGTCGGTACGAATCGACCCATCAGTGGTGAGTGAGTCGGCTCTCTTCGAGGTGATTCGCACGTCGTTCGGACAGCGGCGAAAGATGCTTCGACGTTCACTGGCCGCCTGGTCCAGCGATGGGGTCTTTGAGCGCGCTGACGTTGCCGAGACTCGCCGCCCCGAAGAGCTCACGATCGAAGAGTTCGCCCGACTGGCGGCGGCGCGATGATCGAACTGATGGCCCACGCCAAACTCACGTGGTTCCTCGAGATCACGGGCGTGCGCGAGAACGGCTACCACGAACTTCGAAGTGAGATGACCACCATCTCCCTGCACGACGTGTTGATCCTCGACGAGACGGGCGACCACCTGCAGATCCTCAACCCCTTCACGAGCGAGGTCGCGTCGGACGAGACGAATCTCGTGACGAGGGCGCTCCAACTCGTCCAGCGGCGCGCCGGTGTGCGCGTCGAGAAGTACATCCCGGTCGGCGGTGGGCTCGGTGGCGGCAGCGCCGACGCCGCGGCCATACTGCGCTGGGCGGGCGGCGTGAGCCCCGAGGTCGCGCTCACGCTCGGTGGTGACGTGCCCTTTTGTCAGTTGGGTGGCCACGCACTGGTCGAAGGGGTGGGCGAGCTCCTCACGCCCCAGGTGTACGAACGACGCGATATCACCCTCATCGTGCCCGAGTTCTCCCTGTCGACGGCTGACTGCTACGCGGCCTACGACGAGATGTTCGCCGACGGCTGGCGCCCGAAAGGCTCCAACGCACTCGAAGAGCCGGCCGGGCGCGTCGAACCCCGAATGAAAGCAACGCTTGAATGGCTTCGCGCCGAGTTGGGCGCCGACGTCCACCTCGCGGGATCAGGCTCTTCGATGTTCGTCGAGGGTCATCTCCAGGCGTCGCCGGATCGCTGGGACATGACGGGTCCCGACGGCACTCTCCAGCTGTCCAATCTCACTACCACGCCCAGATAGGCGCTCGAGAAGTTATTTACCGGCGGCGCGACGCTGGAAGCGGGTTCGCTTCAGCATCTTCTTGTGCTTCTTCTTGCGCATGCGCTTGCGGCGCTTCTTAATTAGTGATCCCATGGCTCAGAGAACCTTACTAGATATCGCCGTGGGCACTTTTGGCGCTCGGGCACATCGAGCGTCAATCGTCAGATCGAGCCGGTCGTTCGTTCGATGCGTAATGCCTGACGGGGACAGCCGCGCACGGCGAAGCGGGCCGACTCGAGCGCGTTGGCGTCGCTGAGCGGTGTCGGCGTGGCCCGGATGATCGGATAGCCCCACTCGTCCATCTGCACGAGTTCCGGGGCCAGTTCGTGACAGTGTCCGAAGCCGTCGCAGAGGATTGGATCCACTCGCAGGACGAAACCGCCCGCCTTGGGCTTTATTGCCATACCAACTCATCTTCGTGCACGATGCTCGGAACCGTCACCCAGTGCTCGTTCGATTTCGAACCCTCGCACATCGCCCCTTGGGCGTGGCGCTCGATGTCCTCAGCGAAGACGCACAGCGCGGAACGGACCATTCGCACGACGCCGTCGGGATGGCGACAGGCGCCTCGACCCTCGATCACGCCACAGCGTTCAACGAGTCGTGCGAGGACCGTGGGCCCGTCGGGACGTCCGTGTAGGAGGTGGGTCAGATCCTCGGCGAGGGCCGGGAGACCAAAGGCGCAAGGCCCGCACTGACGTGCGCTCTCGTTGGCCATCCAATCGACGACTCGTTTGGTTTCGAGTAGTCCACAGCCGCTTCGAGGGAGCACGACGAGGACGCCGGTGCCGACCATCGCCCCCACCGGCCCGAGCGTCTCGTTGGCGTAGGGGACGTCGAGGTGTTGGCCCGAGAGCCACGTGCCGCCGTACCCACCGGTGAGGAGCGCTTGGGGTTGCGGGTCGGCCTTGCCGGCATCGAGGATCGCGGCCAGAGGAGTGCCCAGTGAAACCTCGAGGACCTTCGGGCGGTCGACCGCACCCGTCAGCGAGACGAGCGCGCTGCCCGGGCTCGAGTCGGTGCCGAGTTCGCGAAACCACGCCGCCCCGTAGCGCCCGATCAAGGCAACGTGCGCGCAGGTTTCGGCGTTGTCGATCAGCGCCGGACCGCGGCCCACGCGCAGCACGTGGGCCTTACTCGGTCGGTACTGGGGAAGTGATTCGTTGTCGTTCAGCCAGTGCACGAGCGCCGACTCCTCACCGGCCACGTAGCGCCACGGTGCGGCGTGCAACTCGAAGGTCGGCCCCTTGTGGGCGCGCAGCGTGCGTTCGTAGATGGCCCGTTTGAGGTAGTGCACCACGGTCTGGTTGTCGCGCGGCACGCAGACCGCGACGGTCTTGGCGCCGATCATCGTGGCCAGGCACTCGGCGCCGTCGAGCACCAGGTGCGGATTCGTCGACAGAAGCGTTCGGTCCTTGTGGGCCTCGGGCTCTCCCTCCATGGCGTTCACGACGACGACCTTGCCGTGACCTCGTTGGCTTCGAAGGAGCGAGACCTTTCTCGACGTCGGGAAGGCGCCGCCGCCTCGACCCGTGAGACCCGACGCCTCGAGTTCCTCCAAGAGCCCGCTCGAACGCACCGGCGCGGTGAAGGTCGACTGGTGCTCGGCGAGCGAGAGGGGGCGACCGGTCGCTCCGAGCAAGACGCGCGGCAGTGTGGCGTTCATCTGCGCCGGTCCCGTCGCGCGGGCTGCTCGGGCGCGTCGCCGTCGAGCGGCGCCACCGAGAGTGGCGAGAGGGCGGTGCGTCCCGCCGCTCGCGCGGGCCGGGCGAAGTACCGCCAGAGCGCGGAGGCGAGCACCACCGCGCCGCACGTGACGACGAGCGCCAGACCCCAACTCGAACGACTGTCGGTGCCCGTCAGCACACTGTGCGCCAGCGCGCTGGCGAGGGCCAACCAGCTGAACCAGTGGATGAAACGCCATGATCGATTCGCGATCCTCGCCTTCAAGAGGCTCGAGACCCACACCGCCAGGATGAGATCGAAGGCAACGGCGCCGAGCGCGACGTGCACCGGCTCGTACTTCGACGTGAGTGGAATGACCGCAGAGATCCAGCCGGTCGGCACGTAGCTGTCGAGGAGGGTGGTGAGTATGTGCACCATGAGAAAGACGATGGCGACCATCGAGATGGAACGGTGCAACTCATTGAGTTCGAATCGACCGACGTAGGTGCCACCGATCCGATTCGCGACGAACGTACCGAGCGCGACGACGAGTGTGAAGAGAATCAGCGCGACGAAGCCAGTCGCGCGAGTCGTGTACCAGAGGTAGGGAGAGGTCAACGCAATCATCGAGTCGCCTCCGTGTCCTCGGGCCAACCACCAACGAACTCAACCGTGCCGTTCGTTCGAACGAGGCGAGCCGACCATCCGGCTTGCGCAATATGATACGTGGCCTCCTCATCCCAGAGCAGCGCGGCGGTGGCGAACGCGTTCGCGAGCACGCAGTCGCTGGCCGTCACCGACGCCGTGGCGTAGGCGCCGTGGGCGAAGGAGCCCGTTCGCGGGTCGACGATGTGATTGACCACGTGATCGCCGGCGCGCCACGTACGTGACGTCGTCGACGACGTCGCAACGCCACCGTGTCGCAGCGAGATGCGAGGTTCGTGGCCCGTGATGGTCAGTGCGTCGCTCACGCCGATCGCCCACGGTCCTTGGGGTCCGTTGCCCCGCACGGCCACGTCGCCGCCGAGTTCGACCACCACTCCGCCCGAGGGCGCGACGTCGTCCGCGACGAGGTCGACGACCAACGCCTTCGCGCTGGCGCCGAGGTCGAGCTGGCACGGCGCGTCAATGAAGACCGTGTGGCGCTCGCGGTCGAGGTGGATCGCGCCCGGTCCGAGGGGTCGGACCGCCGTCGCGGCCGCAACGTTGACGCGAGAGGCCAATTCGTCGAAGTCCCGGTCGTAACCGAGCGCCAATAACGATGGAAGCACCGTCGGATCACAGAGGCCCTCAGTCGCTTCGGCAGCGCGCAGCGCCGCCTCCAGTGCCAGTTCGAGGGTCTCGCTCACGCGAATCGGTTCACCCGGCGAGGCATTGAGCCGTGAGAGTTCGGAATCGTCTCGGAAGCGATTGCACGCGACGTCGAAAGCATTGAGCCTCGTCCAGAGTCGTTCGATCGCGTCCGCCATCTGATCGTCACGTTCCGTCGAGAGCGAACCGCTCAGTCCCCAGATCTCGAAGTTCATGACGTTCCTAGTAGCAGATCACGTGCCCCGACGGCGTGGAGTTACAGACCGTCGTCGTGGTCACGGGCGCTGTCGTCGGTGTCGTGTAGACGGTCGTGGGCGTGCTCTTGTGCACCGTGGTGGGCGTCGTTCGCACCGTGGTGGGCGTGCTGCTGTGCACCGTGGTAGATGTCGTGGGCTTCGTCGTCGTGGTGTCGTGGGCGCGC
>Ga0182013_10001924_pt1 | contig 27740 bp, 20 predicted proteins | sample 612S2MmetaG_FD_120487 | JGI IMG/M metagenome (GOLD analysis project Ga0182013, IMG submission 120487) | Permafrost microbial communities from Stordalen Mire, Sweden - 612S2M metaG | ecosystem: Environmental > Terrestrial > Soil > Wetlands > Permafrost | place: Sweden: Stordalen | collected...
GATAATGTGCCCACCCTGGAGGAATTGCAACCGACTGCTTGCTATCTAGGCTGGACCATAACTCTACTCACGGCGGCGGATGAGAATGCGATTCGGGACGTCTTCGTCTTTGTTGAGGATGGGGCCGAATTAACGATCAAACAGATGGATGATGCAACGTGTTTGATGGAGGACGCAACGCGAGTGGCGCTCCCCGTTGGGAACTCTCTGTCTTCTGATCGCCCCACAAAGGTCGAGTCAGGTGTCGACAGTACACAGGGTTTGGAACGGAAGTCGACGGCAACAGATGCAGGCAAGGCACTTAGCAAAGAGGCAACCGTCCGCGTACCTTCAGCCCGGCTAGACCACCTCGTCAATCTTGTTGGAGAGTTGGTGATGAACCAATCCCGCTTGGCGCAGGCCGCCCTGCTGGCTGGCACGCCGGAAATGTCTAACCCCGTGCAGGAGATGGAGCGGTTGGTGGCGGAGTTACGCGATGACGTGCTCAGTATCCGCATGCTGCCTATTGGAACGATTTTTGGCCGCTTTCGCCGCCTCGTACACGACCTATCAGCCGAGCTTGGCAAAGAAGTCGATCTGGTGACAGAAGGGGCGGAGACTGAACTCGACAAGAGCATTCTCGACCAATTGGGCGAGCCTCTGGTTCACCTCCTGCGCAACTCAATCGATCACGGAATTGAGTCCGCCGATCGGCGTTTAGAACTGGGAAAGCCACGTCGCGGTACCATCCGCCTTTCGGCCGCTCACATGGGTTCCCATGTGGTCATCAGCATCGAGGACGATGGCGCCGGTATTCCTCGCGCGGTGATACGCGCCAAAGCGATCGACAGGAAGATCATCGCCCCCGATGCCATACTGAGCGATCGCGAGCTTTTGAACCTGATTCTGCTGCCCGGATTCTCCACTGCGAACAGCGTGACGAGTGTGTCCGGCCGCGGCGTGGGTATGGACGTGGTAAAGAGACAAGTCGATGCGCTACGAGGCTCGCTCACACTCGTCAGCGAAGAATGCAAAGGCACCAGCATCGCACTTAGCCTTCCTCTGACCCTTGCAATCATCGAAGGCCTCATCGTGCAGGTCGGGGCGGACCAATTCATCATCCCCATGAGTGCAATTACAGAGAATGTCGAACTGGAGCGCGCCCAGCGGATCAAAAAGAATGGCCGCAATGTGGTTGTGGTACGTGGGGAGCTCATTCCCTACATCGACTTGCGCGCGGCTTTCCAAGTTGAAGGCACTGCCCCGGAGATCGAGAAGGTCGTGATCGTGCACCATGGGGACGACCGTGTTGGTTTGGTGGTCGACCGCGTGCTCGGCACGCATCAGACCGTGTTGCAGCCATTGGGCAAATTCCTCCGCAATATAGAAGTTGTATCGGGCGCAACCATTATGGGGGACGGACGAGTAGCGCTCATCCTCGATATTTCTGCTGTAGTGCAGTTTGTGGGCAGGCAGGTTCAGCAGACACTATTTCATGAAATCGAAATCTCAGACTATGCAACTCAAGAACAACTGACCAATGTCAGGGAATCAGGAAGGAATATATGAATCACTGGAAAGTCGGAACTCGCATCGCAGCAGGGTTTGGAATCATAGTTGTAATTGCCATGGCGCTTGGGATCTACGCCTACAGCAGGATTGCCGCTATCAACGCAGACTCAACGGAAATCACAGAAAACTCGCTTCCCAGTGTGGCACTGATCGGGCACATCCAGTCGAATACACAAGCGATATACGGGTTGCTGATTCAACATGCGATCTCCAATGACTCGCAGGAGATGGCGCGAATCGAAGCGGAGATCACCGCAGTTCGAACGAACAATTCAGAGCTTTATGCGAGCTACGAAAAGCTCTTCTCGAACGATGAGGACCGGCGCCTGTTCAAGTCCTTGACGGACGCTAGTGCCGGGTTTTGGGTCGCCGGCGATGAAATGTTGAAAACGAGTCGATTGGGAACGCAGGAAGCCAACAAGCGGGCGATCGAAATGGCTATGCAGATGAAGCCGCTGCACAGCAAATGGATTGAGGCTACCCAAGCCGAAGTCGATTTCAATCAAGCTATAGCCTCCGCCGATTCCAAGAGCATTGCGTCGGCTGTAAGCGCCGCTCGCATGGGGATCATCATCGGCCTCATCACTGCCTTCATCGTAGCTATCTCCATCGCAATCTTTGTCGTCCGCAGCATTACGGGCCCACTGGCAGTCGCAGTCGAGCTCGTAGGCCAGGTTGGCCAAGGTGACCTGAGCCATACGGTTAACGTGACTTCGAGAGATGAACTGGGCCAGATGCAGGAGGCGCTCAATCGCATGGTGGCCGGATTAAAAGATCTTGCAGGCGTTGCTGCCAAGATCGCGGAAGGCGATTTGACGGTTGAGGCTAAGGCTCTGTCAGAGAAGGACATCCTTGGAAACTCGCTCATTCGCATGTTGAAGAGTCTGCGCACCACGGTGTCCGAAGTCGCTTCAGCGGCAGCTAATGTTGCCAGCGGCAGCGAAGAGATGAGTTCGACGGCCGAGCAGATTTCACAAGGCTCTACGGAGCAGGCTGCATCGGCCGAGGAAAGCACCTCTGCGATGGAAGAGATGGCATCGAGCATTCAGCAGAATGCCGACAATGCACGCCAGACCGAAAAGATTGCTTCCAAGGCTGCCGATGACGCCAAATCGAGCGGCCAGGCAGTGAGCCAGACGGTCCTGGCCATGAAACAAGTCGCAGGGAAGATCAGCATTATTGAGGAGATAGCGCGCAAGACCGACCTTCTGGCCTTGAACGCCGCGGTAGAAGCGGCTCGCGCGGGCGAGCATGGCAAGGGATTCGCTGTGGTTGCCTCTGAAGTGCGCAAATTAGCAGAGCGTAGCCAGACCGCTGCTGCCGAGATCAGTTCCTTGACGATCGACGGAGTACGTACCGCTGAAGGTGCGGGGCAATTGCTTGCCAAACTCGTACCGGACATTCAAAAGACAGCCGAGTTAGTGCATGAGATTGCCGCTGCCAGTGCCGAACAAAACACCGGGGCGACGCAGGTAAACAAGGCCATCCAGCAACTGGACCAGGTCATCCAGCAGAATGCGGCCGCGTCAGAGCAGATGGCATCGAGTTCAGAAGAGCTCTCATCACAGGCCGAGGTGCTGCAGTCATCGGTGGCCTTCTTCAAGCTAACCGACGCACCGCGCAGCCAGCAGATTCAAGCCAAACGACCCTTAGCTGCGGCACGTCACGCCAAACCAGCCTCACGTGTTCCTCAGGCGCACTATACGGTTGCATCGACCGTCGACAGCTATCGTCCAGGGAAGTCGAACGGAGCCAGCATCGCGCTGGGAAGCAATGCCGGTACGCCTGACACGCAGGATCGGGAATTCGCAGCTTACGAGGCCTAGAGAGGAGTCACCATGATTACTGAAACCTGTCAATACATGACGTTCAAGTTGGGCGACGAGCTATTTGCCATCAACGTTGCTCAGGTGCGTGAAGTGCTCGAAGTGCCTCTGATCACCAAGGTTCCTACGGCGCCGCAATACATGAAGGGGGTGGTGAACGTGCGCGGACAATCCATTCCGGTGGTGGACTTGCGCTTGCGTTTCGGATTGCCAAAAGGGACCGAGACGGTTCAGACACGCATCATCGTGATGGAACTCGCGTTGGACGGTGAGATAGCCATTCTTGGTGGCATGGCCGATAGCGTTCACGAGGTGATCGAACTGGAGCCTGGGAATATCAATCCGCCACCGAAGATAGCGATGCGCTGGCGTACGGAGTTCATTCAAGGGCTGGGAAAGCGCGGTGATGACTTCATCATCATTCTAGATTTCAATTCCGTGTTTTCGAGCGATGAGTTGACTTTGGTGCGCGAGCTTGCGCCCGAAGCTCGGGAGTTGGCTCTCACCGCTTGAACATCCTCTCTCTTTTCTGCAATTTCCGAGGAGCAACGCAAGACGGGGAAGACCGGGTCAAACCGAATGATCGATGGCTCGGCATTTTCGGTTGCAAGTTAGTTCGAACGAAGCGGCAGTACATCCTTTCGGGGCAGTGTCATAAATAGAACTGCCCCATCACCCTTTCCGAGAATGCCGGCAGACGGATGTGTCCAATGAGCGACTTGAACCAGTCCGAAGCAGCAGCGGATGTCTTGCAGTTGTCGCCGGAAGGATTTGTACGGTTTGCACATTACATTACCGGCGAGCTCGGTATCAGAATGCCCGAATCGAAGATGAGCATGATCCAGAGCCGGCTTGTCCGCCGAGTCAGAGAATTGGGCTTGCCCAGCGTCGAACACTATGGCGAGTACCTCTTTGCGCTAGGAAACAACGAGGAGCGCGAGCACTTCATCAATGCGGTCACCACGAACAAAACAGACTTCTTTCGAGAACCGGAGCACTTTCAATACTTGACCAACGTCGCGCTGCCATCGTTGCAAGGGGCCGCCAAGTATGACCCCGGCTGCATCAGAGTGTGGTCTGCCGCCTGCTCCTCTGGAGAAGAACCGTACACCATAGGGATGGTTCTGAGTGAATTCACACTACGACAGCCTAGATCCGACTTCGCCATTTTGGCCACGGATGTGTCCACAAAGGTATTGCAGAAAGCTCAGCGCGGTATTTACACGGAGGAACAGATCGCCCCTGTCCCTCTCGAAATGCGCACGAAGTATCTCCTACAGAACAATAATCAGGCGGAGCGCTTGGTGCGTATTGTCCCTAAGTTGCGCCAGGCAGTCAGCTTTCACCAGTTGAATTTCATGACGCCCAACTATTACATCAAAGACAGCTTCGATATCATCTTTCTGCGCAACGTCCTCATCTATTTCGATAAGAACATTCAAGAAGCGGTTGTGAACAAAGTGTGCCGCCAACTCAATCCAGGCGGGTATCTGTTTGTTGGTCACTCAGAGTCACTGTCCGGATTGGAGGTCTCAGTCAGTCGCGTGGGGACCTCTATCTATCGCCTACCAATGTCAACTTGCTAAGGACGAGGAAGTACAAATGGCTTTCGTGAAGAAGATTCGAGTCCTGATCGTGGATGATTCAGCCACCATCCGGCAGGCGATGAAAGAAATCCTTGAGTCGGACCCTCGCATCGAAGTCATGGCAGTTGCCCCTGATCCTTATGTAGCCGTCGAGCGGATAAAGAGCGAAGTCCCAGATGTCATAACGCTCGATGTGGAAATGCCTCGGATGGACGGGCTGACCTTTCTTGATAGGATCATGAGCCAGCACCCAATCCCGGTTGTGATCTGTTCGAGTTTGACGGTTAAGGGGTCCGATGTTGCCTTGGCGGCGCTCGAACGAGGTGCTGTCGAGATCATCACAAAACCAAAACTGGGAACGAGGGCGTTTCTTGAAGAATATCGCCTGCGGATTTGCGATATCGTCTGCTCAGCTGCGCAGGCTCGAAACATAAAGCGCACCCCTCCGCAGCGGCTCTTCGTCGCTCCAAAGCTGACTGCCGACGCAATACTCGAAAGACCAAATTCGAATGCAATGATACAAACCACAGAGAAAGTGGTAGCGGTCGGCGCCTCGACCGGCGGAACTGAGGCAATACGTCAGTTTCTTCAGGCCATGCCTCTTGATGCGCCTGGGATCGTCATCGTTCAACACATGCCAGAGTCCTTCACCACTCGGTTTGCGGAGCGACTGGACACAATATGCGGCATCACTGTCAAGGAGGCCGCCGACAACGACTCTGTGATAAGAGGGCAGGCCCTGATCGCTCCCGGCAATAAGCACCTGTTGCTCAAGCGCAGTGGAGCCCGCTATTACGTGGAAGTTAGGGAAGGACCCTTGGTGAGCCGGCATCGCCCCTCAGTCGACGTGTTGTTTCGTTCTGCCGCACGTTATGGTGGGAGGAACGTGGTTGGAGTCATTATGACCGGCATGGGAGACGACGGATCGAAAGGTATGTTGGAAATGAAGCAAGCGGGGGCATTCAATATCGCTCAAGACGAGGCGAGTTGTGTTGTATTCGGGATGCCGGCAGAGGCCATCAAACTCGGTGCAGTGGATCGAGTGATACCGCTCGATAGCATTGCGAGTGAAGTCGTCCGCGCGTGTCGCTAGTCTTCGCTCTGTAAAAGACCAATGGGCAAATGCGTGTCCGTCGCAACTCCTTCCAGACAAGAGTGGCGTCAACTTTCCTCAGCAACGCAGCGCTGCCGAAAGCTCACGAAGTAACGTGCGTGAGTTCTCCCATATTCCATGGAAGGCGCAGACCCGACCGTGCATCACGCGATCAGAGTCATTTTGCGCAGTTCATCGATCAGACTCGCAGCGCTGACGGGCTTAATGAGGTAACCGTCGCATAACGCCTTGAAGGATTGCACGATATCCTTCATATCGGTGTCAGCCGTTTGCATAATAATCTTTGTGCCGTGGCTCGACAGGACGCCATCCTTTGTCTCTATGGCGCGAACCTGCCTCACTGCCTCGACACCGTCCATTCCCGGCATCCTGATATCCATACAGATCAGGTCGTAGGGTGCCGCCTCGACACGAGCCATGCGAAATGCTTCCACAGCTTCTTCCCCGTTGACGGCAACGTGGCATGTGCCGTAGCGGGAGAGAATGTTTTGTAGCAGGATCCGACTAGTAAGTTCGTCTTCAACAACTAGTGTTTTCACGATAGATATCCTTTCTCGTTCATCATTTTGTACAGTTTCATTGGTTAGCCTTCATCGCATCTCTCAGTCGACCGAACTGAATTTCCATGTCAGCCAACCGTGCCGCCACAAACTGCAAATCCCCCAAATCGGCTGCCTTCTCCATCGCTAATGCCACGTTTCGAAGACGTTCGCCGCCGACATTTGCGGAAGCGCCTTTTATCGAGTGGGCCAGTCGAGCGGAGTTAGCAGTATCCCCGCTTATCACAAGGTCTTTCAAAGACTGGATCTGGCGGGGAATATCCTCAAGAAATGCCGCAAAGACGATCTGCGCCAGCTCATTGTCTCCCCCCATGCGGCCCAGCACACCTGCCCGGTCGAAGATCGCCGCCTTATCGTCAACAGTCCTGGGTGGCACAACTCCTGGGGTATCCGTCGGAATCCCCCGATAGGGTGGAATCAGCCATTTGCTGAGTGTTTCCCGCAACTCATTCTTCCTTATCGGCTTCGGCAGAAAGTCGTTCATGCCCGCCGCCAGGCATGCTTCCCGGTCGCTCTGCATCGCGTTGGCGGTCAAAGCAATGATCGGAATGTCGTGATTGAGCACCGCGGACCGCGAATCGCGAATATGATACGTGGCCTCAATGCCGTCCATCACCGGCATGCGCATATCCATCAACACCAGATCGTACGGAGTCGATTCGAGAACATTGAGAGCTTCTGCGCCATCAGCAACCGCCTCCGCGCGCAGGCCAAGCTTTCTGAGCATGCCCAGGGCCACCTCCCGGTTGGTGGAATTATCTTCCGCGATCAGAACTCTTCCGTTGAGTTTGGCAGTCGTCTCGGTCTCCAGTTTTGATCCTAAAGGCCGAACGTTCGGTCCTAGACTGAACTTCAGACGCACCGTGAACCAGAATTCCGATCCCTTGCCTACCTCGCTGGTAGCACCAATACTCCCGCCCATCAACTCCACCAGTTGCTTCGAGATGGCCAGCCCCAGCCCGGTACCGCCATACTTCCGCGTGGTGGAGGCATCCACCTGGCTGAACATATTGAAGAGCAAGCCGATTTTGCCCTCTGGTATTCCGATGCCCGTGTCCCGCACCGAAAAGCGCAACCGGCAATCGGACTCTCCTTCTTCTTCCAGCGTTACGCTGACCACCACCCCACCCTTCTCAGTGAACTTGATGGCGTTGCCTGCCAAATTGATAAGAATTTGGAGCAATCGTCCTAAGGCCCCATGAAGCTGAATCGGCACTGGAGGGTCGGCAATGCATCGTAGTTCAATTCCCTTGGTCTTTGCCGTCCCCGAAAGAATGGAGTAAAGATGGTCAAGCAGGATCCGAAGATTGAAATCAATCATCTCCAGTTCGAGCTTCTTCGCTTCGATCTTGGAGAAATCGAGAATGTCATTAATAAGTTGCAGCAACGATTCGCCACTGGCGCGAGCGATCTCCGCATAGCGGCGCTGCTCGGCGGTTAATTCCGTATCCAGCAACAACCCGACCATGCCGATGACTCCATTCATCGGCGTGCGAATCTCGTGGCTCATGTTGGCCAGAAACTCGCTCTTGGCCGCATTGGCCTGATCCGCCGCGAAAGACGATTTAAGGGCGTGTTCGGATTCTTCCTGCAGGCGCAGATTGCTATCGAACAATGCGGTGGTTGTTTCCTTCTGGGAAGTAATGTCCCGATTCGTGCCCACTATTTCTGTCGGATTCCCCGAAGCATCCCACCTGACCAGGGCATTGGCGCGGATGTGGCGGATGCTTCCATCGGGCCATACGATGCGGTGCTGGGAATCGAGCTCCTTCTCCCCTCGTAGTGCGGAACCTATTTCCCTGTCCACGCGGCTGCGGTCCTCTGGGTGCACCAAAGCCAGGAAGGTTTCCGGACTGGGGCTGAACTCATCCTTCGTGGTGGCATGAAGGCGATACATCTGCTCGTCCCATTGCACCACACCATTCGCAAAGTCACGGGACCATATGCCCGCGCCGGCTGCGCTCGCCGCCAAAGCCAACCGGTCCGCGGTTTGCTTCAGAAGTTCTTCCACCCGCTTCCGTTCGGTAATGTTGATGTGCTCGATCACAATTCGGGGAATGCCGCTCGAGAAGAAACGCGTGACTCGGCCCAGGAACCATCGAGGTGTACCGGGAGCATGGCACGGATACTCCTTTGAATAGAGGCTGCATTCCCCTTTCAGCACAGCTTCAATGCCGGCGGCGAATTCCTCTGCTTCGCTCGAATGCTCGTCTTCGCTTCGCCTGCAAACATCCACGTAATTGGCGCCTTCACCGATACGGCTTCGCCATGTATCTCCATCTAAGGCCTCGCCTGAACGCTCTGGATTATTGTCCTCCGCAAAATCTCTCCATGCCTGGTTTACAGCGATGATCGTCCCAGTCTCGTCCAGAACACAAATGTGAGATGAGAGGGCATCAATTGTCGATCGGGCAAACTCGCGGGAGGCGTGCAAGGATCGCTCGGTTTGCACCCGCTCTGTGACATCTTTACTGGTGCCGACGAAGCCCAGGAATTCGCCATCCAGCGAAAGATACGGTATTGCATACGATTCCTTCCAGCGCCACTCGCCATCGGTTCGGAGGAAGCGTCCCTCGCCCTTGAAAGGTGAACGACTTTGTATTGCATCGTCGAATGCTCTGAGATACTCTGGCGCATCCTCCGGGTGAATCGCCGACTTCCACCGATTTGGATCAATCTGCTCGGAGGTCCACCCTGCAAACTCCCGGTATGCCTGATTGGCGAACCGGGTCCCTCCCTGCGGGTCCGTTACCCAGATCCCAATCGGGCAACTGTCGGCCATGATGCGGAAGCGGTTCTCGCTCTCCAGCAAGGCTTGCTCGGCCTTTCTGCGCTCGGTTATGTCTGCGCAGAGGCCGATATGTCCCATATACTCGCCACCCGGAGACAAGCGCGGCTCGGCATTTGTGCCAATCAGGCGCCACTCGCCGTCGGCGCGCCGGAAGCGTGCCTCCGTTCTGAATGTCGCATGTTCGGTCACGGCCCGGTCGAAGGCAGCGAAATATTCGTACGCATCATCGGTATATATCAGCAACCGTCGACCGCCGTGTTGAATCTGCTCGGCAGTCACGCCGAAATAGTTCCGATATACCCGGTTGATGAATTCCAACTCACCCGCAGCGCCGGTTACCCACATCATGGCCGGACAGGCGTCGGCCATGATTCTGAATCGCTCTTCGCTCTCGCGGAGTGCTTCAGCTGTTAGTTTGTGCTCGGTGATGTCTTCAAGATTCGCCACAAAATAGTCGGGACCGCCTTCGGCGTCGTGTACCAGCGAGACCCTAACACGCACCCATACCACTCTTCCAGAGCGGTGAATGTTGCGATGCTCATCTTCCACGTGTTCTTCCGGCTCTGCCTTCAGCCAGTCCATCTTTTGGAGTGAGGACTGAAGGTCATCGCTATGGGTTACCGCCATCCAGGTGGTTTGAAGCAGTTCCCCTTCGGAATATCCCAGCATTTGGCAGAGAGCCGCATTCACCTGTAAAAAGCGACCGTCGAGCCCGGTCGTACACATGCCGACTGGCGCATGTTCGAATGTCTTGCGGAACCTGATTTCGCTCTCCCGGAGTTTTCGTTCAGCCTTCATGCGCTGGCTGATGTCATGCGCGATGGCGGATGTTCCGACCATCTCTCCGGCCTGATTCCGGATGGCGGACAGTGTGAGCATCACGTCAATTACGCGACCGCCTTTGGCAAGTAGAACCGTCTCGGAAGGAGGAATGAAACCGCAATTAAGGAGGATCTCTGAGAATCTTTTCGCCTTTTTGAGATCGTCCTTTGGAATGAGGATGGCGACGTTCTGCCCGACGGCTTCCAGGCTCGAATAACCGAACAGTGCTTCGGCGCCGTGGTTCCAACTGAGGATGGTTCCATCCGGCGCAACAGAATGAATCGCATCGGGAGTGGATTCCACGATAGCCGCCAACAGAGCTTGCGTGTGCTCCGCTTCATCGTGCCGGGTGATGTCACGGAGAACGGCGGACATGAACACCACCTCTCCGGTGGAACTCTTCACCGGCGCCCCTGTAACGGATACGGGAAATATCGACCCGTCTTTTCGAAGACACAGGCTTTCGTATTGGGAAATGGTGAAGCCCTGCAATATCTGGCCGGTAAAGTACTTCAGGTTGTCCAGGCTCTCAGGCGCCATCAACATGGAAACGTGCGTGCCGATCGCCTCCGTCGAGCTATATCCAAAGATGACTTCCGCCCCTCGGTTCCAGGCAATTATGCCCCCCGCCGGAGTGGTGGCGATCATTGCGTCGTCGGAGTTCTCCACAATCGCAGCTAAGAGGCTCTGTGACTGCTGGCGCACCCGCGACTCAGTCACGTCGTGCTTGATGGCGATGAAGCCGGTGGTTGCGCCCTCCGAATCCTTGATGGGAGCGATCTGCATCTCGTGGTTATAGAAGGAGCCATTCTTGTGCCGGTTGGTCACGTCTCCGCGCCATACCTTGCCGGAAAGGATGGTGTTCCAGAGCTCTTCATAGAATGCAGCGGAATGACATCCGGATCTGAGAAACCGAGGATTCTGCCCTATTGCCTCCGCCCTGGAGTATCCCGTCAGGGTAGTGAAGGCAGGATTTACATACTGAATCTTCCCGCTCTTATCGGTAACCACAATGCCATCTGCCGCTTGCTCCGCAGCTTGAAGCAATCCAGCACCATCAACTGGGCAATCTGGTTCAAACACACTTCACCTCAATTGGGATAGACCACTCTATCCCTATCGACCAACGGCTCTGGTTCAAACAGCGAGGTCGCGTGGAACACGTGGATGATTCGAAGGAAATGGGCCGACACTGAACAAGTTGAGAGAAATGAAGGATCTTTTCGCAGGGCGACATTTCGACCGGGATACCATCATTCTTTGCTCGCTGGTACCTGTGCTACAAGCTTAGTTTTCGTGATCTTGTTGAGATGATGGCCGAACGTGGACAGCATCTTTCGCATACGACGATCATGCCGTGGGGGCAACGGAATGCTCCGGAGTTCGTGAAGCGGAGGGCTCGCTTTGCGCGAAAAGTTGGCCGGTCCTTGCGTGTCGACGGGACGTACTTGAAAGCGCGAGGCTCGTGGACCTGCCTTTGATCGTGCAGGAGACCGGGACGGCAGCACCATCGACTTTCGACTAAGTCCGACAGGAGACGTAACGGTGGCCGAGGCGTCTCGAAGCCAAAGGCACCAATCTCCGCATCGTCTTGGATAGACCATGTAATGCCCAGGCGTCGCCGCATCCATAATTACTCGGCTTTACTTGGCTAGCCCCGCAGAGAAAGCATGGTGGGCTTTGTCTCATCGAGTGCCGTCCCGCAGCCTGTTCAATTAGATTTGCCTGCACTCATTGCCAGCTCCGCAGTAGGATTCGCTTTTTTCGCCAACAACTCATCGATGTCTTTGAGAAACTCACTCGAATGGTCGTCTAGCGTCGCATCCGCAAAGGAATCGCGATCGCCGGAAGGATTCGCAATGCAAACCACGGGTGTATGCGAGCCGAACGATCGGATCAAAAATGTGAGCCTCTCCTTGCTTTCCAACGAGATGGAATTGCCCAGGAGGACCAGATCGAAATCTCCCGCTTTGAAATGATCGATCGCCTTTTTGATCGTGGCCACCGATATGACGATGTATCCCGCCGATTTCCAAGCTGTGCTTTGAGCCAAACCCAGCAATGGGTCCAGACCAACGGCGAGGATGACAGTTAAAGGCATATAGACCTCCAGATCTGGCACGGCAGCCTCACTGCTCACAGGTACGGACGGCTGATACTGCTTCGGTTGGAAATCCTAAACGTTTTCCGGTTCGCGAACTATCCCTTTCTATACACTTCCCCCAGTTGCCCAGTTATCGGTGCATAAATCGTTGTCTTAGTCATATCTTCTGGATCAAGCGCCGACTTATCGTGAAGTTCCTTGCCGCATGGGCCGATATAACACGTGCCGGATTGCTCAGGCTGGAGAAACTTCATGTCACTCGTAGTCTGGTCCGACAAGTTCTCGGTTGGGGTAAAATCCATCGATGATCAGCACTCGGTGTTATTCAATGCCATTAATGACCTTCATGCCGCCATGCTGAAAGGCCAGGCGCGGAGCGTGGTCGGCCCTCTACTGCACAAGCTGGTGGACTATACCCGCGAGCACTTTACGGCCGAAGAGGCGATGATGGAGACGGCTAAGTATCCTTCATTGGACGCGCACCGAATCAAGCACAAGGAACTAACCAAACATGTGGAAGAGTATGTTATCCGCTTCGAAAGTGGCGATATTACTCTCAGTATTCAATTGTCTAACTTTCTATCCGATTGGCTCACCAAACACATTCAGAGCACTGACCAGGAATATGGCCCGTGGTTGAATGAGCACGGCGTGAGATGAATAAAACTGCTCATCCATTCCTCATCCAGCTCAGGTTGGTCCTCATCATTTCCTCGCTTTTGGAGCAATTTAACACCGTTTCAGAGGGGTTAACGGGACGGTCTATGAAGTGCATACGTTTAGCGCAAGAGACAAGAATTTCGAATTAATACGCCTGCTGTGCTTCGATCTTAAAGCATACCCAGTGTGGAACGAATGATTCCGCGGGAATGCCACCTTTAGGATAGTCCGATCAATCCTGAGAGTCCTACTCCCTAACCAAATGAAAGCTAGACCAACCGGTCGGCTCGAGCCGACCTATGGAGATAGGGATGATCACGACAAATACACCCACCAACGGCACATCCCGCGTGCCTAACCGCCTTGCAATGAACCGCCTTGGACCACAAAAGAGCAGCACGGCACCATCTTCAAAACCGTCCCTGGAGGCAAATGGTCACGGCGACGATCTGGCCCAGAACCGCCTTACTGCCAAGAAGATGGCGGACGAGAAGGCTCGGGCCCGCACCATGGCCCGTGCACAAGCCGTGGCCGAGAAGCTCTCTGCGGCAACCGATGAGGTAGCCAGTGCGATCGCCCAGGCTACTGGTGCGGTTGAAGAGATGGAAAAGACGATGCACACGATCGCCGCGGGCGCCGACCAGGCGTCGGCTGCAGCGGAAGAATCCCGTGCGGCAATCAACCAGATTGAGAAGGCGTCAGACACCGCCAATACCCGTGCGGAGGTATCTCTCAAGAGGGTGAACGACGTGGTTGCGCTTGCAAAGTCAACCACATTGGACATTGAGGCTCTTATCAGAGGAGTCAGTGACACGGCTGATGCGAATCTCGAATCCGCAAAGAAGATCGGCGAATTGGAGCGCCAGTCAGAGGAAATCAGCAAGATCGTTCATGCGGTGACCCGCATCGCCGATCAGACCAACCTTTTGGCTCTGAACGCTGCAATTGAAGCCGCTCGTGCTGGAGAACATGGCAAAGGATTCGCCGTGGTTGCCTACGAAGTGCGTAACCTGGCTGAGATCAGCGAAAAGAGCGCGCGTGGCATCCAGGAAGTCGTCAACGAGATTCAGAATCAGGTGAAGGTAGTCGCCGGAGACACAGAAGCGGCCGGCAAAAAAGGCCGCGAAGAAGTGGAGAGAGCCAAGGTCATCACTCAGGATCTGCTCAAGATTGCTTCCGATTACGAAGAAGTGCGAGCGAACTGTGCCGAGATTCAAAAGAATGCGTCCGTGGCGCTGACGGACGCCCAAACATATCTAAAGGGTGCCGAAGAGATTGCCGCAGCCGCCGAGGAAACAACCTCTGCCTGCGAGGAAGCGCAGAAGTCGACACAGGAACAGTCAAAAGCCTATTCGGAGATGAGCGATGCGGCCCGTTCGCTGGCCGAAACGGCTGAGTCGTTGAAGACCTCGACCAATGCTCAGAAGTCGGCCGAGGAATTGGCCGCCACCGCCGAACAGCTATCCACCAACGCCGAAGAATTGAAGGCTTCCTCGCAGCAGATATCGACTGCGATTGAGCAGATCAACAAGGCGGCCGGAGTCCAGGCTAAGGCGGCAGAAACATCCAACGTCCTGGGCGAACGCATGCGGGAAGCTGCCAAGGGCATGGGGGACCGTTCCGACATGAGCGTAGAAAAGGCTCTGGCTACACAAAAGCTCCTGGCAAGCAACAAGGTGAATGTGGATTCGTTGATTGTCAACGTTGGAAAGAATGCCGATGCATCTGCCGAGTCCGCCAAGAATGTTTTGGAACTTGAAGAACGCACCCGCAAAATCGACAAGATCGTCGATGCCATTGTGATGGTGACAGTTCAAACCAAAATGCTCGCAGTCAACGGAAACGTCGAAGCGGCACGCGCCGGAGAATATGGGCGCGGCTTCTCGGTGGTGGCTGGAGACATCCGGTCCCTGGCCAACGAAAGCAGCGAAAACGCGGACCGCATCAAAGACCTCGTCAAGAATGTGCAGACTCAGATCACCAAGGTTGCAGGGGATATCGAACTCGCGGCGAGCAAGGGGCGGGCCGAACTGGAACGCACCAAAGCTTCGACGGCGAATCTCGATCGGATTGCAAATGAATCCGAAGTAGTGGTTGCGGACATTCGGGAAATCGCAAGAGCCTCGGGTGAGGCAGCGGCCGGACTTGAACAGGCAGGTAAAGCCAGCCAGCAAATCGCCACAGCCGCCGAAGAAACCGCGCGAGCTTCGACTGAAGCTGCCGGTGCCTCCGAACAGGCACTAAAGGCCGCGCAGGAGATCGCTCAAGCGATCGAGGATATCGCATCTCAGGCGGATGAACTGCAGAACGGGTAGAGCATTTCCCAGAAGCGTGGAGAGCCTGGCACCTTCATACGTGGCCGCTCATTCAAAGAGTGGCCACATATTGAAAGCACTCGCCAAACCAGAGTATCGGGAAAGTTATCTAGCCTAAGTTGAAGGAGATTCGGAATGCAGTCAGACACCGTACAGGCAAACTCCGACCTGAAAGAGGAAAGCCAACTCGTCACGTTTCTGTTAAAGGACGAAGAGTTCGGCTTTGACATCATGTCGGTACAGGAAATCATTCGTCTTCCCAAGATGGCGAAAGTCCCCCGCACGCCACCTTACGTCGATGGAATCGCCAATCTACGCGGCGTCGTCCTCCCAGTCATCGACATGCGCACTCGTTTCGGCATGGAGCGCACGGAAGAGACCGATCGGACTCGTGTCCTGGTCGTCGATATCGATGGCGTCAAGACAGGCTTGCGTGTGGATCGCGTAAAACAAGTGGCACGCGTATTGCGAAGCGAAATGGAACTTCCACCCGCCGCAATCCGAGGAACCAGCTCAGACTATCTTGAAGGAGTTGTAAAACTCGACAACGGACAGCGTATCGTCATGGCTTTGAATGCAGCACACGTCTGCGACATCGGCGTTGCTCGCAAGACGGCCTCCTCGAATGGCTCGGCTTCAGGTTCGGGCGCAGCCGCAAGCGAGGAGAAGTCAAACAAGTCTGGAAACGCCGAAGCGGAAGTCCAAAAAATGGTCACCTTCCGCATCGCGAAAGAAGAATTTGCCTTTTCAATGGAGCATGTCCGCGAGATTCTGCGCGTGCAGACTCCCAACCAGGTTCCCGACGTTCCTGACTACGTATTAGGAGTCCTAACCGTTCGGGGTCAGATTCTCCCGGTCATCGACCTTCGGCGACTGCTGCAGCAAAGATCGCTTGCAGAGGAGTTCATCGGCAACTGCCGCCCGTTGCGCGAAGAGTATGAACGCTGGATTGACCAAACCGGGAAGGTCTTCGCCGAGAACTCTCACGCGAAGACGGAAGGTACGGCCACGGAACACCTGAGGAAATGGATTGCCGAAACAAATTTCTCCAGTCAAGTACTCATGGAAAACCTGGCGAAGGCGCGGACGCTGAACGAGAAGGTCATCAAACAGCTTCAGGACCGTGCGAAATATGAAGAATGCGGAGACGGCGAAGCCGCGCACGCCTGCAGTGACGAGGTGCTATCAGCTGGAAGGGCGACTGTAGCTGCCTTGTGTGTATTTGAGGAGCAGATCGCCGAGAACATCCAAGAGGATCAACGCATCATTGTTGTGGATTCCGGTGGGTTTGTGCTGGGGTTGGTGGTGGATCATGTTCACGAGGTGCTGAACGTGCCCAAAAATCTGATCGAACCGCCGCCGTTGCTTACATCCAGCGGCGGGATGGAACTGTCCGGTGTCGCCAAGCTGGAAGACGGCCAGCGATTGATCATGGTTTTGGGCGTTGCCAGCTTAATGAAGGATCAAAAGCTACGGGATGTCCAGGACTCCTCTCATCGCACCGCTGAACAGAAGAAGATCGTGGAGATTCAGAAAACCGGTTCTGGTGCGCAGGAACTGAGCGAGGTTCAACTGGTTACGTTCATGCTCGGCGCGGAGGAGTTCGGTGTCCCGATCTCGCAGATCCAGGAGATCGACCGTCTCGGCAAGGTCACTAAGGTGCCGAACGCTGCAAAGTTCATCGAGGGCGTCACGAATCTGCGCGGAGAGGTCATTCCAGTACTGGATACTCGGAAGCGCTTTGAACTGGATACCAAACCGTCTGACGATCGCACACGCATCATCATCGTAGATCTGGGCGGCGTCAAAACCGGTCTGGTCGTGGACTCTGTGCGTGAGGTATTGAATCTCGCAAAGAAGGATATCGCACCACCTCCAGAAGCAATCGGCTCCGGGATAGATCAGCAGTTCATCTCCGGAATCGGCAAGGTGGATGCCGGCAAGCGCATGATCGTGCTGCTCGACGTTGAGAAGATACTTTCTCGACAGGAGCATGTGCATCTTTCAGAAGTCAGTCACGCAGCCTGAAACGGGGCCGGCTCGCCCGGTCCCGGTACTATCGAAAATCAATGAAAAAGATACGTGTACTTGTGGCGGACGACTCCGCCCTAATGCGGCAGACCCTCAAACGAATCATCGCGGCGTCGGCCGACTTTGACTTGGTGGGACTCGCACGGGATGGCGAAGACGCCATATCAAAGGCCCGCGAACTGAGGCCCGATGTCATCTCGATGGACATCAACATGCCGAAACTGGACGGCATCACAGCCCTGCAAATCGTTCTGCAAGAGAAGATTTGTCCGGTGGTCATGGTTTCCTCGCTTACCCAGGAAGGAACCACGACTACCTTCGAATGTCTTGAGTTAGGAGCTTTCGATTTCGTTGCCAAGCCGGATGGAACAGTCTCATCGAATCTGGGAGCGGTTGCGGACGAGTTGATATCGAAGCTCAGAGCCGCTGCGAGCCGAGGCATTGTGGACCGGACTCAGCGCATACGTGAACGCCGGCAGCCAAACCTGGCGCCAGCACGCGCGACGTTCAGTAGCATCACCCGGAAGAGAGCGATAGCCATCGGAATCTCCACGGGAGGCCCAGCAACGCTGCAAGAGGTTCTGCCGCAGATCCCCACGGATCTGCCCGCCAGCATTTTCCTGGTGCAGCACATGCCGCCCTCATTTATCGCATCTTTTGCCAAGCGCCTTGGCGACAGTTGCGCGATCAAGGTTGTGGAGGCACGTTCGGGCATGCCCGTAGAACCGAGTGTTTGCTACGTGGCGCCCGGAGGGATGCATCTGTGCTTGCACCGCAAGATGACGGGAGAGATCGTGATTCGAACTCCAACGACGCCGGCGACGCTGTTCGTGCCCTCCGTGAGCGTCATGATGGAGTCGGTTCTGAAGGTCTATGGAGCTGACACGGTTGGCGTCCTGATGACCGGCATTGGAGATGACGGAGCAGACCAGATGGTTGCGATCAAAAACGCCGGCGGACACACGATTGCCGAAAGCGAGCAAACGGCAGTCGTGTACGGAATGCCCCGGGAAGCTATCGAGAGAGGTGGAGCATGTGTGGTTGCTCCCAGTCACCAGGTTGCAGGAGAAATCCTGAAGACAGTTCGGAGAACGATTCAATGAGCAGTCTCAAAGAGTGTGCAGAGCAGTTGAGTGCTTCTGACCAGGCAGAGCGCATCTATGCGGCGGAAGATATTGGGTACCTGAATGACCCTTACGGCGTACCGGTTCTTCTGGAAGCGTTAGGCAAGGAGAGTTCGCGGGCGGTTCGCGACGTCATCTTTCAAGCCCTCATCCGGATCGACTCGGACGCGGCTATCGAAGGATCCATCACGTTGCTCGGAAATGAAGATCCTCAGATCCGCAACCAGGCTGTGGATGTGCTGCGCAACAAGGGGGCGCGATCGATCCCATTCCTGAACTCGGCAATGCGCGATGGTGATAAGAACAAACGAAAACTTGTTCTCGATATTCTCAGCGGAATTCGTGCCGCTGGCACAGAGGAAATCTATTCCGCCGCGCTTTCCGACCAAGACCAGAACATTGTGATTACAGCTGTGGAGAATCTTGGCAAGATGCGAGCGGAGGAGTTCCGAACCCGGATCGAAGACCTTCTTCAACCCGGTGCTCATCCTATGCTGATCTCTGCCTGTCTTGAGGCTCTCGCTGGAATTGGCCAAGAATCCTCAATGGCCTCTATTCGGGGGTGCATCCATAAATTTGCGACTCTGCCGGACTTCCAGTTTGTACCGTACTTAAAAGCAATTGCCGCATTGGGATCGGCCCTGGAGTTTGCTGAAATCGGAAGCCTACTCGGTGTGTGCGGGTCTCACCTTCGTCCAGCAATTCTGAGTGCACTCGTCGCAATTCATCCGCGCTGCCCATCCATTGATATAAGCGAAAGCTTGATGTCGCAGCTGCGAATGATCGTTGAGAGTAGAGATTCACCGCAGTGCCGCTATCAGGCAGTTCGGACCTTGGGCATTTGGAGTTCACGTAGCGACGTCTTCACGATCCTCGTTTCCTATTTATCCAGCACTGAACGCCTCGTTCGCCTAGCGGCGGCAGAAGCCATTGGGATGAGCAATCGGCCGGAGGTTGAGCGCGTGCTCGCGAGGCGTGTACGGGAGGAGACCGATACGGAAGTCTTGGAGGCACTCAATTGCTGACCAAAGCGCCTTTCCAAACCATCTCGGCCGAACACCTTGAAAAGCTGGGCCAGCAGATCTATCGCAAGTTGGGGCTGTATTTCGATGACAAGAAGAATTACTTCCTGAAGACCCGAGTTGCAAAGCGCATGGCGGCACTGGGAATGGACGACCCTAACGACTATGTTTTTATGGTGAGCTATGCCGACCCAAACGGCCTGGAGATGCAGGCGTTGGCGAACCTGATCACAACCAATGAAACCTATATGTTTCGGGAGTATGACCAATTGCAAGGCTTTGCAAATTACTGCCTTCCGGAGGTGCTGTCAGCCAAGCAGGACCGCGGAGAGAAGACATTGCGAATCTGGTGCGCCGGTTGCTCCTCAGGTGAAGAGGCATACACGCTGGCGATGATCGTGCAGGAGGTCTTTCCTCAGTCACAGTCATGGGACTGCAAGATCGTGGCGACTGACATCGACGAAAATATGTTAAGGAAAGTGGAAGCGGCACGCTACGAGCAAAGGTCGATCAACGACGTGCCGCAGGAATACAGGGACAAGTACCTGACTGCGGAAGGTGAAGGGTATGCCGTACGGCGGAGGACTGCCGCTCTGGTTGAGCCCCGTCACCTTAACCTGAACGACAGGATGGCACTACGCGCCATGCGTAACTTCGATTTCATCTTCTGCCGCAACGTCCTCATCTATTTCGACGATCTTTCGCGAAAGTCGGTTGTAGATCACTTCTACAACGCCCTCAATCCAGGAGGCTACATCTTCCTGGGTCACTCAGAATCAATAGGGCGTGTGACGACTGCGTTCAAGCTGAAACGATTTGAAAACCACTTGGTGTACGTAAAGGAGTAGCTCTGTGAATACGAAGAAAACGATTCTGATCGTGGATGACTCGGAATTTGTAAGGAGCTATCACTCCTACATATTGGAAGAGGCCGACTTTCAGGTAATTACGGCGGTGGATGGCAGCGACGGATTGGAGAAACTGTACACGAACTCCTGCGACTTGGTTCTCAGCGACATCAATATGAGCAATATGGATGGCTACGAGTTTATCCGACGGATTCGTGCCGATGAGAAGTACAGCGCGCTTCCCATCATCATCGTGTCTACGGACAGCGAAGCCAAGGACAAGATGAAGGGGTTTGAAGCAGGAGCCAATCTTTACATTGTTAAACCGAGCTCGCCCGAAATGATGGTTGAAAACATTCGCATGGTCTTGACTGCCAACTAAGGCGGAACGAACAGGAGAAGAGCAGTGCCATTTTCTATCGTCAGCGAGCAAGGCAGACACTGTCTGAATCTTCAAGGCTCGGTTACCGTCCAGCACGCCCACGATCTCGCCGCCAAGTTGGGAGAGATTGTTGAAGGTGACACTCCTGTCTCGGTCAGTACAGCAGATTTGGAAGATGTTGACACTTGTATCCTCCAGCTTTTGTATTCTCTTCGCAAGACGGTCTCGGCACTCTCTTTCGATAATCCTTCGGAGTCCTTCATCGACGCAGTGGATCGTTGCGGCCTTCGGCGCGAATTGCTCAGTGTTCGGGAGGGCGCATGAAAAACATTATGACAGTAGACGATTCGCCCAGCCTCCGCCAAATGGTTTGCGTCGTATTGCGAGGCGCCGAATATCAGGTGATCGAAGCCGTCGATGGTGTAGATGCTTTGTCGAAACTGAACGGCCAGGAACTGCATCTCTTCCTGGTCGACGTAAATATGCCTAACATGGGCGGTCTGGAACTCACCCGCCAGCTTCGAGCGTTGCCTCAATACAAGTTCGTCCCAATTGTCTTGCTGACTACGGAATCGAGTGTAGAGAAGAAACAGGAAGGCAAGGCGGCAGGCGCGACAGCCTGGATCATCAAGCCTTTCGACCCGGATCAACTCCTAACGGTAGTGAAGAAGGTAATGCGCTGAGGCCGAGCGGGAAAGGGGGCAGATGATGGTGCCGATCGATGTTATGGAGCAAATGCGCGAAGCATTCAGGGCTGAGGCTCAGGATTTGCTGATCGAGCTCGACTGCGCCCTGCTGCTTCTGGAAGAGGAACCAGGAAATTCATCACTGGTAAACCGCGTTTTCCGCGCTATCCATACGATCAAAGGGTCGGGGGCAACCGCAGGTAACGTGCATCTTGCCAGGTTTGCCCACAAGATGGAAGAGGCCTTTGACCTTGCGCGTGAAGGACGACTGGCCGTTACTCCGGACTTGATCGACTGTGGACTCAAGGCATGCGACGTGATCCGCTTGATTCTCGAAGAGAAGGCGGAGGGAGAAGCCGTCCAGGGGGAAGTGGAAGTAACCGACGCGTTCGCCCGGCTGCTGCCGTCGTCTCAGAATTTGCAGGCGGAGAGGAGCGAGATAACTAAGCCCCAAATCGAGGTTCGTACTGCATACGAAATCGTCTTCAAGCCGAAGCGCGAAATGTTCTATTCTGGCGCCGACCCGGTTACGCTGCTCGACGATTTGCGCGCGCTAGGTCAGGCACATATCACGGCTCACACGGATCAGGTGCCTCTATTGCCTTCCTTGGAGGCTGAGCACTGCTATCTGTGGTGGGAGATTCTGCTCGTTACTGAACACGATCAGGCTGCGATCAAGGACGTATTCGTCTTTGTCGAAGATGAATGCGATGTGCGTATCCAACTGCTTGAAGATCAAGTTGAATCAGTAGCTCTTCTTGGTTCCATTCCGCCGGATATGCTCGAACTGTTTGTGGTTGAATGCGAAGAGAATCTCGACGGAATTGAACGGGACGCACTCGCGCTCGAAAGAGAACCTGCATCGAGGGAGACCCTCGACTCGCTGTTCCGTGGAGTCCACAGCGTAAAAGGCAATACGGGCCTTCTGCTCGATTACGTTAAGGGCACCGCCCTCTCGAACGCTCACCCCTTGTACTTATTGCTGCGAGTAGCCCATTCGTTGGAGTCCATTCTCGACACTTTTCGAGGTATTGCCGTCGGACCCGTATCGGCAGAGGCGATCCACATCGCGCTGGAAACGTGTGACTCAATCCGCACTCTACTGAGATGCCTTTCACACAACGGCGCAGCCACCCCGGTCTCGCCGGAATTGCTCGAACGATTGGGGGTCCAGATCGCCGCCGCGCCTGTTGGTCCGGTTGCCGACGCGCGAGAGACCGCATTTCTTAACACGGCATCGCAGTGTATCGAGATGATCACGGATTGCTTGCGGAGGATGAATGACGATCTCGAACCCACAAGCCCTGTCATCGCAACTTATCTGCGCGGTCTCAAGACCCTGATCGCTGCCGCAAAGTACCAGAACTACCCAGGCCTTGAAGAGCCGCTGGAGCAGCAGCTTCTAATCCTTGAAACAGCAACGATAACGGGCGAGTTATTGGGCAGCGAAGCAAGGTTAGGACTTGGTAGCGCCTTTCAGGCAGTTCGTGCTGTGTTGGATGGGGCGGCGCCGAACATCGATGTCATTCGTCCTTCTGATACTGCAAGCGGTGCGCAGCCCCCGGCAAATACTCCGTCCGACCGGCCGGGCGCTTCCGCCTCCCCTGCGACGATTCGAATCGATCAGGTCAAGCTGGATCGGTTGATGACGGTGGTTGGCGAACTCTTGGTTGCCCGCGGGGCAATTCCGCTACTCGTCCGGAAACTGAATGACGGAGCGGATAGCTCATCTGTAGAAAAGGATCTTAAAGAAGTCGGGTCGAGCATCTCCCGCATTGCAGACGAACTTCAGACCAGTGTCATGTCGATTCGAATGCTGCCGGTGAAGACGGTTTTTCAGAGATTCCCGCGTCTCGTGCGCGATCTCGCGCGATCTCTCGGGAAGGAAGTTCAGTTAGTCATCGAGGGAGAGGGGATCGAACTGGACAAGACGATCCTTGAGCAGATCGGCGACCCGCTGGTTCACCTTATCCGCAATTCTGTCGACCACGGATTTGAGTCGCCTGAGGAACGCCGGGCAAACGGCAAGAACCCAATCGGGCAACTGATCCTACGGGCAATTCACGAAGCAGGCAACGTCACGATTGAGGTGAAAGACGACGGACGAGGGATCGATGCGGAAGCTCTCAAGAAGAAAGCCGTCGAAAAGGGTCTCTTGACACTGGAAGCTGCGGCGGCCATGAGCGAGGAGGCTGCGTATCAACTTGTCTTTCTGCCTGGGCTGACAACTGCGAAAATGGTTACCGACGTTTCCGGCCGCGGGGTTGGAATGGACGTCGTTCATAGCAACGTCCGCAACTTGCAAGGTGCTATCGAAATTCACTCGAAGCTCGGCCAGGGAACTTCGCTCCTGATCAAACTGCCTACCAGCCTCATGGTCTCAAAAGGCATCTTACTGGAGGCAGGTGGCCAAGAGTATATCCTTCCACTCAGCAACATTCGCGAAATGACCAAGTTGCCGCTTGAGGAAGCGCACACATATCACGGACACACGCTGGCTCATGTGCGGGGAACCATCTACCCCATGTTCACCCTCGCGGAAATTCTGGGGCTGGTTTCAGCCAGGACTCCGGAACTCTCCGTTGCAATCGTTGAAGCGGGCGCACTTCGGTATGCACTCGTCGTCGACAAATTTCTTACTGAAGTGGAGGTATTGGTTAAGCCTCTGACGGGTGGACTGGAACAATGCAAGGAGTTCCAGGGCGCCGCCATCATGGGAGACGGACGAGTAGTCCTTGTTCTGAATGCACTGGAATGTCACAGCCCGCGTGGAATCGCATGCAACTAACTGACAGGCTGAGAATCCGCGATTCCGCGATGCCTCTGAAGGCAACGTCCTACCCCGCATCGACTCAATCGCTCGGACAATTGATCGCGGACCTCGACTCGCTCAATCATGACACCGAGCAAGGTTTCTTGAGCATTGGCGGAAAGCTGGCCGAGTTTATGCAGACGGTAAGTGTGATTTCGTCAGAACTCACCGCTTTGGCGAACGCGGAGCACGGGCAGCAAGCATCCGAGGCGCTCACACATGCTCTCGATCGCTCCACGAAGAAGAGGGCTGCTCAAGGGAACCGTGACTTAGGCCTGGCCGACATGCGCCATGAGGTAGTCCAGCTCAAGCGAACGCTATCAGGATTCCAGGAAACCGTCTCGACCTTTCGTACACTCGGGCTGTTGACGCGCATTGAGACCGCGCGCCTCGGCAGTACAGGTGCCGATTTCAGCGGTCTGGCAGACGATGTCAGCTTGCTGGCAGGGCAGGTTCATTCCAAAGTCACCAGCGCTATGACTATCGCTGACTCGCTGATCCCGCCAATCGAGAGCGCAATGCGAGAGATTGCAGCTCTCGAAGCAGGGCAGACAAAAGATCTGCCGGCATTAATCTCCAGCACACTGGCCAGCCTGTCGTCGTTCCGCGAAGTGCAAGACAGGGCACACGACTCGTCGGATCGATTGGCAGCCGAGTTTGGCAAAGTATCGGACGCATTCAAAAAACTGATCGTTTCTATCCAGTTCCATGACATTACGCGTCAGCAGGTTGAACATGTGATCGAAGTGCTGCGACGCCTCAATTCTGAGTACATGAAACTGGCCGGCAATCCTTCCAGCCACCCGCGTGGCACCGCTGCGGTTCTGGCGCTGCAATCCGCGCAACTCGCCGACGCGGACAAGAAATTCAGGGCATCGGTCGAGTCGGTTGAGCGCAATCTGGAAGGCATTGCCAAACATGTGTTGGAGATTGCCGACGAGAGCCGGGCATTGTCCGGCGTTCGCGCGGATGGGAAGGGCTCTTTCTTCCTGCCGATGGAGAGAGATTGCGGCGCGATTCTGATCAGCCTTGGCCATACAGCAAATGTTGAGGCTGCATCGCTGGCCACCCGAATGGGCTTGTCAGAAACCATCGACCAAATGAGCGGTCCCATTCATGGAATACTCCAGATTGAAACCAAGATGCGCATGATGGCACTGAATGCCCGGATCAGCGCATTCCATTTGGGTGCGGATGGGAGTGCCCTCGATGTCCTGGCCGGCTCGGTACAGCAGTTGGCGTCCGAATGCAGAGAACGCTCCGAATTGCTTGTCGCCTCGCTCGGCTCCATGAGCGAGGCGGCCGCTCACTCGCGTGGGGATGACGAGCAAGATCCAGGCGGCGTGCCAGAGAATGGGGATGGATGCCTGGACGAGCTACGCCTTTCAGTCGCGGATCTGCACTCGGCGACTGAGCGAAGTTTTGCCTTGATCTCTCAGATTGTCGCGCGCGGTGATCGTCTTTCTGAAGGTCTGGTTTCGACACGTAAAGAATTCTCCGTCGGCACTCTCTTCGCGGAGGCTGTCACTCGGGCGCGAGAATCGATGCAGGAGATCGGAGACGAGGCTCAATGCGGATTGCCGTGCGATGAAAACGAAGATCCGGAATCGGGGCTTGCCGATTTCATGAGTCTCTACACAATGCAATCAGAGATCGACGTGCATGAAGGTGTCACGAAGGCATCGATTGGGACGATGGATTCAACCACGCCGATTGAGGGCCAGAAACCTCCACCTGGGGACGCCGATGAAATCGGGGACAATGTGGAGTTCTTTTAATCCAGATCCATTCGCAGTTCCAAGCTCTGCGTATTGCCAGTAGTGAATGTAAGAGTTTGGTCCATCATTGAAGGGGCCGTTAGGTTATGCCAACTGCCGCAGTAACGATGCTGGAGTGGACACCAGAGTTTGCTGTGCATGTCCCTGAGATCGACCGAGAGCACCAGTTTCTTTTCGGCATCGTTAACCACCTCCATGAGGCAATGTTGGCCGGGCAAGGGGCGGAGACTCTGGGAACGTTTCTAGCGGAACTTGCGAAGTACACGATCTATCATTTCGCTAATGAAGAGAAGACAATGGTTGCCGCGCACTATCCGGAGATGCTGGCGCACGTAGAGCAGCATGAAGGTCTACGGCGCAGGGTCAGTGAGGTGAAGGTACGCTTCGAGCGCGGCGAGATTGCCCTAACGATCGAATTGATGCTGTTTCTCTCAGATTGGCTCAGAAATCATGTAACGGTCACTGACCGCCGGTTGGGTAATTATATCCAGGTAGAACAGAGCTTCACCGCGTATTTGGATAAGGCTCGCTCTCCAGGGCCAGCACACCGAAAACACATTCGTGCGTACGGCGCAACGGTTCGCGGCGGTTGAAGCGCTCCAAGGATTCGATGCCCAGGGCGAACTTCCGGCGGGCACGTTAGCTGTCTACGCCCTACTCGGACTCCACATCGCCACCAAAACTGACGCGGTATCCTCCTTCGTTCTCATCATCCTCCCCATCAAATTCGCCGCCCGCCCGTTCCGCCGCGAATGCCTCACGCTCGCGCTTGTCCCTGCGAACAGTCAGCAGTTGCGTACCAATGGTGTGCTTCGGCACGAAGCAGTAGTTGTAGAACGCCTCAAACAGCGCGATGTTCGGAACCCTCTTTTGCTCCAATAGATCGCGCAGATGATGCGTGTACAGGGCGCGGAATGATTCTGGCGTGATGATGTGTGTCAGCCTCTTGCCGGTGAGCTGCGTGGTCGCATCGAGCCAATTCTTCTCGATCCAAGCATGAATCTCGGATTTCCTGATACGAAGAATCCTCGCCAGCGCTACGACCGAAAAACAGTCGCATCGAATGTCTTTCACCTTCAGACTGTTCCTGCGCAATGCACAACGAATCGCGTTCGGGCTGCGACCGAGAATGCGCCCGGCCTCTTCCACGGATCGAGTGGACAGCGTCTCGCGCAGAGTTTCAATTTCTTCTTCGCTCCAGCGGCGATGCTCGTCTCTGCTCTTCAAGCCGAATTGAAGGACGAAGCGCCAACATGCCTCTCTGGTGCGGCCTGTCTGCCGTTGCAAGCGACGAACGAGTTGATCGAGCTTTGGACCTGATAATACTTGGGCCTGGAGCGCCAACTTTTGCGCCTCCTGACCCCAGACAACGGACGACCTCTTTCCGTTTTCAGCAGTCATGGGGACACCTCTTCGCAGGGGGATGCGGAGAAAACCCCTATTGATTTGTCGAGAAGCGAACGCCGGGACGCTCTGGCAATTCTGTCCCTGTATTTACTAAAGGCACTTTGCTAAGGCGTTTGGGGCAGAAAAAAAGAATATTTTTCTCGTAACCTGTTCAGTCGTTTTGTGAGCTATACTCTTGGCAATGTAGTGGTTATCCCCCCGATGCACACGCTTGCATATGAGACCACACAGTCGCACATGGCAGGAACTGACGTGGAGTTGGGCCTGTTCGACCGGGAACCCGGCTTCGGATCAGAAAATGGAGGCCGCTGCCAATGCAGC
>Ga0182013_10001927_pt1 | contig 27726 bp, 25 predicted proteins | sample 612S2MmetaG_FD_120487 | JGI IMG/M metagenome (GOLD analysis project Ga0182013, IMG submission 120487) | Permafrost microbial communities from Stordalen Mire, Sweden - 612S2M metaG | ecosystem: Environmental > Terrestrial > Soil > Wetlands > Permafrost | place: Sweden: Stordalen | collected...
GCACGCGCACGCTTCGCTCGATTCGGGATACCGGTCGTCCTGGAGCAGCACGATCGCGGCGCCGTCGGGCGGGATCACGTCGCCCGTTGCTTGGCGCAGCAGCCCGGCTTCGTATTCGGGCTGTTTGAGCCGTTTGTTAAGCGCACCGAAGAGGGCGCGCATCTTCATGAACGTGTCGCGAGATTTGTTGCAGCCGGCGCGCAGCAGTTCGTACTTCTCCCGATCGCGCACGACCACGAACCGGACCGGCTGCGTGTTGAACAGCGACGGCGCGTTGCGCCCGGCATCGACGATCTGGCGCAACGCCATCGGCGGAAACGGACCGCCGGCGAACGCGCGCGCGTGCGACGTGCGCGCCAGCAGGGCAAGGGCTCCCGAAACGTCGTCGACGATGGCCATACTCCGACGTTTGCCGGTCTGCCCGGCGTTCCTCGCCCCCGCGGAAAACGCCCGCCGCGCGGCTCGGGCCGAAGGGCCGAGCGCCACGGGTTCAGCGCAGCTGAACCCTGCGGTTAGCCCTTGGTGGGAAGCGGTGTCGGCACCGCGATGCTGGGCAGGTCAGGCAAGCTGCGCGGATCGACCGACGTCGCCGGTCCGGGCGCGATGTTCGGTCCGACCGGCTGGGCCGCGTGGGCTTTCTCCATGAGCACGAGTGCCGCGCCCTTCGCATCGGGATCGACGCCGCCTTGGCGCAGGAGGCTCACGTCGCGTCGCACCCGAGCGGTCTTCGGATCGAAATCGTACGTGAGCCGATAGGTGCCGACCACGACGTGTCCGTCGGGTGTGCGAATGAACGACTGCAGCGCGTTTCCGTAGGTTTGCCCGTTGAAGGTCGCGCTGTCGCTGCCGCGCTCGGAGGTGATCCGCGTGACCTGTCCGAGTTTGTTGATCTCGACCACGTATTCGGTATGCTCGGCGTGCTTGGGCAGCAGCGACTTGGGCTGCACCTTGGTCACGTCGATGCGCACGGGACGCTGCGTTCCATGCGGCGCCGGCGTGGCCGCCGACGCGCCGAGCGGAACGAGCGCGGTCAGCACAGCGAGCGCGGCGAAACGGCCGCCCCGCAGGCTAATTGCGCGATAGCGCCGCGAATGCGGCGCCGCACGACGCGCAGGCCACGATGACCTGAAACGTGCCGGCATGTTCGCGTAAGGCTTTTTCATTTGGTTCTTCAGCATCGCTCCCGCAATAACGGCAGGGCAGCGACGTCGAGTTCCCCCCCGGGCGCTCTTCATCCACGAGTTTCGCTTTTGGTTTGCGAGGACGGGACGCCTCCTCGAATGTGCCGAACCGTCCGGTGCTATGTGGGAACGGCTGGCGTGCGCTGCGATGCTAGGGCTGGCGCTGGCAGCATGTCAGGAAACCAAGATCAACGACCCGACGCTGATCTCCGGCGGCGGACCGGTTGCCGTCCTGCAGTCGAGCTACGTCTCCAGCGGCGATTCACAGGCGGCGCTGGGCGCCGGACCGGTGACGTATGTCGTCAGCAGCGTCGAACTGACCAACGACACCTCGGCACCGCTGTATCCGGTCATCGCGCACTTTTATCTCACCGACCGGTCGGGAAACCGGTCCTTCGGCATCGATTCGGGTTCGTCGGCCTTCACCGGAGTATCGAACGATCTCTCGCCGCTGCAGCCGGGGGAAAAGCGCACCTTCGTCGTTGGTTTCCGGGCCGACGCGACGACCATGGGAACGATCCGGTACGATTACTAGGAGTTTGGCCGGCTCGTCGGACAAACGACGACGGGCGGCTTCGGCGCAGCCGAAACGCGACGGACTGCGCGAAGTGCAGTCCTCTAGGCATCGCCTTCTCTCACTTGGCCTGTGCGCAGCGCTGATCGCCTCAGCCGTCGTCCCGGCGCGCGCGGCGCGGCCGCTGCTCGACTCGGGCAAATGGGACGCGTCCTTCGCGCTCTTCGCGCGCGACACGCAAGTTCCGTGGAAACGCATCGGCGTCCGGCTCGACACCTACAGCGGCGCGCCGGTCGACTTCGCCGCCTACGAGGTCGATCCGGCCGACGTTCTCGTCGCCGGCGCCAACGCGCGTCCGCGAGCGCTCGACACCACGCACCGCACGCCGGTTGCGCGCTGGCGTTTTTCGCCGCCCTTGGGCTTCAAGTTCGAGTCGAACGACGTCGAGGTGCCGCTGCACGGCCGCGAGGGGTTCTACGTCGTCGAAGCGCGGCGCGGCCAAGCGAGCGAGCAGGTTTGGCTGAACCTATCGCGGATCGGTTTGCTCACCAAAGAGTTCTCCGGCGGGATCGTGCTCTACGCCGCCGACCTCGGCACGGGCCGCGCCCTCGCCGGAATGCGCCTCACTTACCTCGTCGGCTCGACGTTCGCGTATGGAAAAACCGACGCCGCCGGAATCGCTCGTGTCGCCGGCCCGCGGCCGCGGTTCGCGCTTGCCGAATGGGGCCGCAGCCGCGCGTTCGTGAATTTCGTGCCGGTCCCGCCGGTGCCGGCGGCGGTCGTCGGCGTGCGGCTCGATCGGGGCCAAGTTCACGCGGGCGAACACGTCCACGCGGTCGGCTTCGCGCGGGTGCGGCGCGGGAACGAGATGCGTCCGGCGAGCGGCAGCGTCAAGCTCGGCGTCGTCGCGCGCGGCCGAACGCTGGTGAGCGCGTCGCCGCAGCTCGACGTGGCGGGCGCGTTCAGCGCCGACATCACCATCCCGGCCGACACGCCGTCGTCCGACGCCGCCGTATTGGCGAGTGCGAATGGAGCGACCGGCGGAGCCGCGCTGCGTGTCGAAGCCGTAGGCGACGCGGTCGTCACGATCGACGCGGCGTGCGCGACCGCCTGTCCGCCCAACGCCGACATTCCGTTGACCGTGAGCGTGCAGCGCGGCGGCGCGCCCCAAGCGCAGCGCGCGGTGCGCATCCGCGTCGTGCGCACGCCGCATGTGCTGGCGCCCGGAACGGCCGATGACGCCGCGCAGTGGGCGACCACGGCGATTCTCGACCGCGAAGTCCGGACGGATGCCGCCGGCTCGGTGCGCGTGACGATCCCGGCGCCGGGCGACGACCTTGCCTCGACGTACGGGATCAGCGCGCAAAGCGAGTCCGCCACGGCTTCGACGCGGCTCGTGACCCCCACGGCAAGAATCGCGCTGGCGGTCAACCCCGAACGGACGCCGATCAACATCGGCGAGTCCGCGATCGTCAACGTGCGCGGTTTCGACGCCCTCGACGGCGCACCGGCGGCCGGCACGCTCGTTCACCTGCGCTTGATCCACGGCCCCAACATCGCCGAAACGGCCGTTACGCTCGACGCCGGCGGACGCGGGCGCGCCACCTTTCATGACGTGATCCCGGGAACGAGTTTGGTGACCGCCACCGCGGACGTGCCCGGCGGCCGCGCGTTCGACGCGTCAGCGGTCGCGATGGAACCGAGCGCCGCGGCAGCCGGCGGTGGCGGCGGAAGCGGAGAGATTCAGATCGACTTCGACAGCGCCCGATACCGCGTCAACGGCCGGGTGAGCCTCACCGCGACGCTCAACGGCGCGGCCGGGGACGCGTTCGTCTCGCTCGACGGCGCGCGCTCGTTCGCCGCGCAAACGGTCGGCGTTCGCGACGGCCGCGCGCACGCGACGCTGACGGTGCCGCCGGCGGTCGGCGATGTCGGCGCCGGCGTCGCTTTCGCGCGCGATGGCGCGCTGTACTACGCCACGCGCGACGTCCCCGTCGACGGGCCGGGCCACCCGCGCGCCACCACGCTGCGCGCCGACCAGAGCGCCTACAGGCCGGGACAAACGGCGAAGATCAGCATCGTCGACGGCGGTTCGCATGAGGGCGGCACGGTCGCCTTGCGGCTCGGCGACGGTATTCCCGCGCGGGGCGCCGATTTCGTCGACGCACCCGACAGCTTGGCCGCGGCCGGGACGACGACCCAAGATCCGGCGTCGGACGATCCGGCTTGGCATGCCTGGGTCACGCCGGTGCGCTCCACCGCCGCCGACATCTTCGGCTTCGAGCGGCCGCGGGCGGCGGAAAAGACCGATTCGTCGCTCGCCGTCGCGGCACCGCGCGCGCTGGTGTGGCGCGTGGATCAGAATGCCGGCGACCACGTCGACGTCGCTTTGCCGCAAGAGAAGGGGAAATTCGTGCTTTCGATCCTGAAAATGACCGCCGACGGCGACGTCGGCGCGGCGACGATCTCGTTGACCGTGCAATGACGGCCCAACTCTCGATGCTCGCGCCGGGCAGCGCGAAGCTCATGCTCATCGACACCTACGGCCTGGTGTACCGCGCGTTCTTCGCGCTGCCGATGCTCACCACGACGCAGGGCGTGCCGATCAACGCCGCTTACGGCTTCACGATGATGCTCACCAAGATCATCGCCGACGAAAAGCCGACCCACGTGATCGCGGCGTTCGACAAGGGCCGGCCGCGCGCACGCATCGCGCGCTATGCCGAGTACAAGGCGCAGCGCCAAGAAACGCCCGACGATCTGCGCTCGCAGTTCGCGTTGGTGCGCAAGATCTTGGCCTGCTACGCCATTCCGATCGTCGAGATCGACGGCGAGGAAGCCGACGACGTGATCGCGACGCTCGCGCGCCAAGCCGAAGCCGTGCAGCAAGACGTGGCGGTGGTCACCGGCGATCTCGATCTGCTCCAAATCGTCGACGAACGCACGACGGTGCTCACCACGCGGCGCGGCATCACCGAACTCGGACGCTACGACATCGCCGCGGTGCGCGCGCGCTTCGAGCTCGATCCGCTGCAGCTGCCGGACTACCGTGGACTCAAAGGCGATCCATCCGACAATCTGCCGGGCATCCCCGGCGTGGGCGAAAAAACCGCGATCAAACTCATCAAGAACGCCGGTTCGCTCGACGCGCTGCTCGCCGATCCCGCCTTGGCGGGCTCGCCCAAGCTCGAAAAGCTGGTCGTCGAATTCGCCGAACAAGCGCGGACGTGCCGCGATGTCTCGCTCATCGATCGCGATCTTCCGCTCACGCTCGATTGGGAGCGCGCCGTCTACAAGGCGCCCGCGAGCGACGCGCTGTACCGGTTGTATCGCGAACTCGAGTTCAAGACGCTGCTCAACAAACTCGAACCGCCCGCGACGCCCGTCGAGGTGCCGATCGAAGAGCAGCTGACGGGCAAACACACCTCGTTCGTCGCCGCGACCGATCCGCCGGATTTCGCCAAGCTGGTCGAAGCGATCGCCGCCGCCGCGCGTGAACCGCGCGCGGCGCTCGCGCTGCGCGGCGATGCCGTGGGCTTTTCGACCGGTGACGAGATCGGTGTGAGCTTCCTGCGCAGCGCGCTGGCGCAGCCGCAGCTCGCGGCAGCGTTCGCGCAGCTTTGGTCGACGGTTCCGCAGCTCGTCGTCTACGACGCCAAGGCGGTGATCGCGGTGCTCGACGTTCCCCCGCGAGTGATTGCCGACGACCCGATGATCGGCGCGCACCTGCTCAACCCCTCGCGTGCCTACACCGATATCGCCGACACGACCCGCGAATGGCTGCGCCGCGAACTGCCCGCTGACGACGCCGCAGCAGCGGCGGACGCCGCCGGCCGACTCGCGCTCGTCACCCGTGCGGAGCTCGAAGCCCGCGACCAGCTCGCGCTCTACGCCGATGTCGAAGTTCCATTGGCCGTAGTGCTCGCGAAGATGGAACGCGCCGGAGTCAAGCTCGACGTCGACGAACTGCGCCGCCTCTCGGTGAGCGTCGACGCCGGCGTGAACCGGCTGCAGGACGAGATTTTTCTCATGGCCGGCGAGACGTTCAACATCGGCTCGCCGCAGCAGCTCGGCCGCATTCTGTTCGATAAACTCGGATTGCCGGCCGGGCGCCAGAACAAGACCGGTTACGCGACCGGCGTCGAGGTGCTGCAGGGGCTCGCGCGCAGCTTCCCGATCGCGGCGAAAGTGCTCGAATACCGCGAAGTCTCCAAACTCAAGAACACCTACATCGACGTGCTGCCGACGCTCATTGACCCGCGCGACGAACGGCTGCACACGATCTTCAATCAAACCACGACCGCCACCGGACGGTTGTCGTCGACCAACCCCAACTTGCAGAATATCCCGGTGCGCAGCGACATCGGGCGCCAGATTCGGCGTTCGTTTGTCGCACCGTCGGACGACCGCGTGCTGCTCGCCGCCGACTATTCGCAGATCGAGTTACGTTTGATGGCGCACCTGTCAGGCGATGAGGCGATGCGCACCGCGTTCCACGAGCACCAAGACATCCACGATTTCACCGCGCGCCGGATCTTCGAGATCGGACCGTTTGCCGACGTGACGCCGAACCAGCGCCGGATGGCCAAGTCGGTAAACTTCGGCTTGCTCTACGGGATGTCGGATTTCGGACTGGCGCAGCGGCTGGAGATCGACCGCGGCGAAGCGCGCGCGATCACCACCGCCTATTTCGCCCGCTTTCCCGGCGTGCGCGCCTACATCGAGGCGTGCCTCGAAGAAGGTCGTGAGCGCGGGTACGTTTCGACGTTACTCGGGCGCCGGCGTTACATGCCCGACCTGCGCGCGAAGAATTACGGCCTACGGGCCGCCGCCGAACGCGAAGCGACCAACGCGCCCCTGCAAGGCAGTGCCGCCGATCTCATGAAGCTCGCAATGGTTCGCTTGGACCGGCGCACCGCGAGCGAGGCGTTCGACGCGGTGATGACGCTGCAAATACACGACGAACTGGTCTTCGAGATTCCGCGCACACAGCTCGACGCGTTCAGCCGGATCGTCAAATACGAGATGGAACACGCGATGGAATTGAGCGTGCCGATCGAGGTGACGCTCAAAGCCGGCCGCAACCTGTATGAGATCGAATCGTTCGATCTCGACGAGGTCGCGCTCGAACGCTAGCAAAGGTTCTCACGACTTCGGTACCGCGTTGGATCTCCAAGCTCCGCATGGGACGCCGGCCCATCCCGTTCGGCACCGGACGTTTACCAAGAACCGCGACCGATTGCTGGAACTTTGGCAGCAAGAACCTTGATGTCCGCTGAGAACTTCACCGGCGACGGAACGCTGATCGAAGCAAGGGCAGATCAGAAGACGCTCGTGCTCAAGAAAAGCCGCCCGGCGACGGCGGGAGCGGTAATGCGACGGTTGGTTTCCAGATGCGCGGCTCTTGCGCAAGAGCTTCGGTCGAGCCCCAACACGAAGGACCAAGCGGAGCGCAATCCAGCACTGGATCGGGCTTTGCCCGGTCCGCTAGCGTTTCAGGCGAGCCGCAGCCGGCGATGTGCGGGCCGGCTATTGCGCGTCGAGAGCGGTTCCCGCGCGCTGGATGTCGGCGGCTCCGACGAAGAAAACGGCGCCGAAACCGCCGCTGCCGTCCGAGACGGCCTGAACCGCATCCAATCCGACGTTGGCCGCCGCGAGTTTCGCGAGCGTGTCGGCGAGGGCGCCGCGACGGTCCGCGCCGGTGAGATAGAACACGGTCAGCGGCGGGCTGGGTTGGAGTCCGAGCGCCTTCGCTGCCGCGCCAAAGCCGTCTGGATCGCTCGGGACGAGTTCGAGCTTGGCTTTGCCCGACGGGGTGGCGTAGCCCCACGCCGCGATGAAGTCAACGTCGTTGTCGCGCAACTCACCGAGAATCTTTGCGCCGGACCCGACGGTGTTCTCGATCTCGACCGTGAAGTGAGCGACGCTCCGAACCGTATCTGCCATAGTGCCCTCCTGTTGATACGCTAACCCCAATCGAGCGCGTCCGTCAACGCGTTCGCACGAGCGAACACCAGCGCCGCGCTTCTTGCGCAGTCTCGGCTGGCCGCCGCGCTGCCCGCTGAGTTCGTTCCCAATGCGGTTGGAACGTCGTTCGTCCTCGCAGGGGCCTGAGCAGCTTGCCGGCTACGAACCCTCCGTTGGTCGGCGCAGCGTTTGGCGGATGTTGACGGCGAAGACCGCAAAGCCGGTCAGCCAGAGCGCGTCGACGGTTACGGCGTCGGATGGGGTCGGCTTTGCGCTTTGCAATCCGGGGAGAGCGATGAGCACGCCGGCGAGGGCGAACGGCAGTCCCGGACTAGCCAGATCGTGAAACGAAAGGCGGCGGCGCACGCCGCACTTCTTCACCGGAAGCGGTGCGATCGTCTTTCGAATCTTCCGCGTTGCCGGCAGCGGTTATGGGGGTGTCGCCGTTTCGCCGAGGAACTCATTGATGGTCGATAAGCGCTTCCCGCTCGCTGTTTCATTGCTAACCGTCGCCTGCTCGCTGCCCCTTGCCGCCAGCGCTCAGACGCCCAGTTACGCCACGCGCGGGGAGACGATTCACGGCACCATCGCCTCCGTCGCGAGCCTCACGCACATCTTCGTCGCGGACGACCGCGGTTTCACCGACGACGTCACGTTGCGGCGCGGCGCGGAAGTCTCGGCGAACGGCGTGCGGCTGGAGCCGGGCGAACGCGTGACGATTTCCGGCTCGGCGGCTGGGCGAACGTTTCTGGCGACGCGAATAACGACACACGGACAGTCGTACGCGAACGATACGTATGCGCCGCAGACGACTGCTTACGCGGTACCGGTTCCGGCGAACTATCCGACCCCCGTGTACTATCCGGCCCCCGTGTACTACGGGCCGTCAATCTATTTCGGCTTCGGCTCGTACTACCGCTACGGGCACGGCTTTGGACGCTATTACGGTTATCACGGCCGCGGGTATCGGGGTGTCGGCATCGGCATCCACATTCGCTAGCGGCAAGCGGCGAGCGGCAGGCGACGGTGCCGGATTTTCACAGCTTGGCCACAGCAAAATGGGGTTTACTCGTCAGGCGTAGGTAAGAGCCCGATGCGGCGGTGCGCGCACGGGCGGCCTTGCTCGCGCAGAAGAGAGTCTCACCCGTGAACGTGGCAGCTTCGAGAACGGCAGCTTTCGTCGCTGTGCTCTGCGTCGCGTTAGCTTGCGCGGCGGCCGACGCGGCAGGCACGGCACGCGTCGAGCAGAGCGACGGGGTGGTGCGTAACTACGAGGTGTCACTCGTGGTCGTCGATCACCGTGCCGTCCGCATCACTTCAAAAGACCATCGCGGAACGCTGGTTGTCGGCAAGGCGGCGTGCTCGTACGTCGGTGAACTCGAGCGCTGTCTGCCGTACAGCATCGTTCTCGATCAAGCGGGCCGCAAACGCCCGATCGCATTTTCGCGCGGAACGGAGTACTTGAACCGCACGGATGCGCCGCAGCCGCTTCCCCTTTCTTCAAGGCACGTGCCGGCTCACGGATTGCTGCTGTTGCTGCTGACGGCGCACGGTACCTATATCACGGTCAGCGGCACGGTCGACGGGTTGCGCGGATGAGAACCCGCGCACTTTGCATCACGCTCGTCGTCGCGCTGATCCTGCCGCTGGGAGCGTCGGCGCAAACCCGCGGCGGCGGCCCACGCGGGGGCGCGGGGCGGCCGGCTGGAGCGAATCCGCGCACGGCTGCACCGCAAGCTCCGTCTGGGCCGTCAGGCGGTTTCAATCTCGAACGCGATATCAACCCGCCGGCAAGCCGGCCCGCTGCTCCCGTTAACGCGGGGCGCCCACACCTGCCGGGGCCGGCTGCAGGGCCGCCGGTCGTGAGCCGTCCGCCGGTCGCGAGCCGTCCGCCCGGGAACGCCGGGAACCGGCGGCCCATCGTGAATCCGATTCGACGCGGGCAGCGACCTTGGGATTGGAATCGCGGCGTGAGTTGGGCACCCGCGCCGTCGTACTGGGGCGGCGGATTTTGGGGGCCGTTCGCGTTCGGCGTCGCAGCCGCGGTCCTCGGGGTTGCGGCGTACGGCACGTATCTCGATCCGACATCGAACGTGTATTTCCCGTCGTATCAAGTTGCGCCGGGCAGCCCCGGCGTCACGTTACTCGAGAACTATCAGCTCACGCAGACACCCTGCGGACCGCCCGGGCTAGTCGTCATCTTCGGCCCCGACAACAGCGTGATCTGCGCGGCCCCGAACGATCTCGTCGGCCCCGGAGCGTACGATCTCGATCCATCGAACTTGACCCTGGTGAGTCAATAGCGGCATCGCGCCGCTTCGCCGGCCGCGAGCCGGCTGGAAACCGACGCGGCGCTGTTCGGATCGATTAGGGAATAGGCGATATTGCCTCGACGGCCGTCAAACGTTCGCGGACCACATAGCGGTGCGGCGCGTTTTTCGGGACGGTGTACGAGTCGCCCGGCTCGAGCGTCGTCGTTTTACCGCCGACGGTGAGCTCAACCCTTCCCGCGACGACGTAACCGAGCGTCTCATAGGGACGGGTCTCTTCCGGCTTGTCCGTGGTTGGCTCTTCGTCGCGCCAGAGGCGCAAGGCCACGTTCTCGCCGCGCGCAACGATCGCTTCAATCGGTATGTTCGGCATGTTCGATCTTACCGCGTCCTGGCGCCGCTCAATCCGCCGGCCCTACCGCTTGCTCGGCCGCCGTGCCTGCAAAGGAAACCGACTGCGCCAGTTCGAGCGCAAAGGCGGACGCCGTCCGGCGTTCACGGAAAACGGCTGCAATGCGGTTTCGTCACGCCATCGTCGCTATCGCCGGCGGGCTCGTCTTGAGCGCGGCAACGTCCACCCCGCCGCCGACGACGAGCGCCCAGTGTCCGGCGACGGCGAACGATACACACCGATTCCTGATCGCGGCGTCGTTCGCTGTGCGCACCCCGCGGGGCGAACTCACGGTGGTCCCCGTGACCGACGAAGCGGCGCGTGAACGCGGGCTGATGTGCGTCGTGCGCATTCCGCCGGATCGCGGCATGCTGTTCGTTTTTCCGCCGCCCGATCGCGCCCAGACGTTTTGGATGAAGAACACGCTCGTCGCGCTCGACATGGTTTTCGTGGGCGCGTCGGGCCGCGTTACGTCGGTCGCCCCCGACGTGCCGCCGACACCCTGCGGAACGCCCGACGATGCGGTCGCTCGACGCAGCGGCGCGGGCCGTTTCGTGATCGAGCTCGGCGGCGGCGCCGCCGCGCGCCACGGCATCGTCGCGGGCACGAAACTCGCACTTCCCGCGTTATCGGCTCAGCAATGATCGCCTTCGTCATTACCGCCTCGCTCACCGCGCTGTTGGCCCTCGTCACGCCCGCGCCGCTGCCGACGCCGCAACCGGCCTACACGCCGTCTCCGCAACGGCTGCTGGGTTTGATTCGGGCGAAGTTTCGCTCCCACCGTCCGCCGCCGCCGTACATCAGCTATACGATGTCGCGCAAACAGAACACGGACCGCGGCTTCCCCGACTATGCGGAAAGCTACACGTACCACATCTGGGTGCGCAATTTGGATCGCGCGGCGCTCGGCCGCAAAGTTTTGATCGCGCCGGCGATGGGCTTCCCCGAATTCATGCGTCCGGCATTCAACGAAGATCGGGATCCGGGACCGCCGACCGCGGATCTCTTCGAACCGGCGCCGCCCAAACCGCGGCCGGTCTCCGAAGTGCCGACACCCGAACCGCAAGCAACGCAATACAAACAGATCGGCAGCGTCACGGTGACGGGCGAATACGATTACTATGTCGACAACGTCGCCGTTGAAGGCAATCTCGACCACTTGACGTTGCGCCCGATTCGCGATCCCGAGCGCAACCGGCTGCGCGAAGTGTACGTCGACAAGAACACGCTCGAGTTGGTGCGGCTCATCACGCACGACCGGCTATTCGACGAGAACGCCAACAAGATCTACAGCGCGCTCTTCGACATCAAGATTTCGATGCTCCAAGGGGTACCGGTGGTAACGTCGATTCACGGCATCGTCGGTGACGGCTACGACGGTGACGGCAAAGTCGTCGACTACACATATACGAACATCGCGTTTCCGGCCTCGCTGCCGGCATGGTATTTCGACGCTCGCGCTTACGCGCGGCACGAAGCGGAACTCCCGCTCTGAACGCGCCGCGACCGAGCACTTCGAGATCGATTTCGGGACGATCGAGGGCGTCCCGGTCAGCGCCGCGATTCGCGGCGAAACACACGACACGGCGCTCGACCCGCGCGTTCGCGACGAGCCCTTGCACGAGGTCACGTACCGGTTTGAAGATATTCGGTTTCCGGCCGAACTTCCGGCTTGGTATTTCCAGCCGGCGCAATACGGCGCGCATCGCTCGGAACTCCCGGCGTAACCTCGAACTCGCCGTCGAAAGAGAGCAATTCCTCGACCCAAGCGAGTGCCGTCGCGTCGACGAAGTGTTCGCTGGGCCGGCCCAGATAGTAGCCTTGGACCGCGCTCGAGATCGTCGACCAGCGCGTGGCATTGCGCACGAGATCGAGCATCGCGGCGTCTTCGATCCCCTCGGCGATGATCTGCGCGCGCATCTCTTGCGCGATGGCGATGATTCCGGCCAACACGGCGCGTCCGCCGACGTCCGATTGCGCCCGGACGATGACTTCGCGGTCGATCTTGACGAAGTCGACGGCCAACTGGCTGAGCATTTCCAGACCGGAATTTCCGGATCCGGCGTCGTCGAGCGCGAGCGCGAATCCGAGCGCCCGCAGGCGCTTGGCTTCGCGGATGACGACCGGAAGTCGGGCCAGCGAACGTTCGGTGATCTCGAGAACGACGCGATCGGGAGTGAATCCGACGGCTTGCACTGCGTCGATGAGCGCCGTTCCGCGAAACTCGTCGTGATCGAGTGACTGCGGCGAGACGTTGATGAAGAGCAGTGCGTCGGGCGGCAGCATACGAGCATGCTCGAGCACGGCGTTGCGGCAGATGCGGTCGAGATCGTGAGCTTTGCCCAACCGCTCGGCGATATCGAATGCGTCTTGCGTGTTCACGGGGTTCTGGCCGCCCGGGCGCGCCAGCGCTTCGTAGCCGATCACGCGCCGGGCCCCCAGATCCCAGATCGGCTGAAACGCGACGCCGATGCCCGAACCGTCGATGAGATCGCGAACCTCGGCGACGCGCGCCGGCAAGAACATCGCGGCTTCTTCGCGGATCTCGTCGAACATCACGACGGTGTTGCGGCCGCGGCGCTTTGCTTCGTACAGCGCCGTGTCCGCTTCGTCCCGCAGCAGCATGAGATCCGAACTCGCCGCAGTCGACGTCGCCAGTCCGATGCTCACGGTCGTGCCGCCGAGTTCGGCCTCGATTGCGGCGCGCAGTCGCTCGACGTGGTCGCGCGCGACGGTCGGTGCGAGTCCTTGGAACGCCAGAGCGAATTCATCGCCGCCGAGGCGGTAGGGTGTCGAAGCCTCCGTCGTCGAGCGCAGCAGTTGCGCCAGCGAGGTGAGGACGCGATCGCCGGTCACGTGACCTTTGCGGTCGTTGAGCGCTTTGAACTCGTCGACGTCGATGAGCGCGATGGTCAGCAGCGAGCCGTTGACGCATTCGCTCGTCAATCGGTGCAAGTCTTCCTGGTACGCGCGGTGATTGCCCAATCCGGTGAGATAGTCGGTCAACGCGGCTTCCTTGAGGTGATCCATCTCGTTGCGGATGGTGGCGTCGACTTGCTGCTTGTAGTGACGCAGGATCATCAAGATGATGCTGAGCACGATGATCGCGACGAGCGAGGCGAAGATCGTGAGGACGATGACGAAATCTTCGGTCGCGCGCAGCGTGCCGCGCGCGGTGCGCGCCAGTTGGTTGAGGCGTTGCGCTTCGTCGTTCACCGTCGTTTGGATGGTGACGAAAACCGGATCGACGATGAGGTGGTCGATGGCCCGTGCGCGAAGGGTCCCGCGCCGGTCGACGGCGGCAAACAGGATGTGCGTCGCTGTGAGGTAGTGACTGTGCGCCACGAGGAGCCGGTCGACGACCGCCGCGGTGCGCGGATCGGACAACGCACGCACGGTGACGAGCTTGTCGACGAGCCGGCGCGCGGCCTCGGCATGCAGCCGCAGCGTCTCCTGGGTTCGCTCGAGCTGGTAGCTGCGGTGCAGCGACTGTTCGGCGCCGACCTCGAAACGCGCAGCGGAAAACAGTTCGCTGCGTTGCGCGGCTTCAGCCTCGACGCGTGCGGCGTCCTTCGTCACGAAAGCGGCGCCGATGGCGAAGGCTAGAAATCCGACGACCAGCGCGACGAGGCCAGCATACGCTGCCCGGCTCACGATGTGCGCGCGTTCCACGCCTTAGTGCTCCTTTCCGGCGCATGCTTGTACTACCGAGCACCCGATCCGTAACGTGGTTTCTATCGGCAGGAGACCTAGCGAGCTTGAGGCGGATTCGCGCGAGCCGGCGCGTGGTACGTTAGGGCGCCGCGGTCTATTTCTTGGTAAACGCGGTAACCTTACCGTCGCTGAGTGTTACGGCGATGTCGTCGTTGGGCTTCACCTTATCGGTGAAGCTCACGGTCTTGCGCGCCGCGGCCAGGAACACTTTGAGCGTGCCTTGCATCGTGACTTCCATGTGCTGATCGTTGACCACACGATCGACGTGCGCCGGATACGTGCCGTCGGGGATCAAACTGGGGTCGATGGAATCGTCGGCGCGGGCCGACACCAGCGAAAGCAGCACGCAGAGCGCGACGGCAATGAAAACGGAGGCCAGAAAGTTTGCCCGTCGCCATGTTGCGTTGCTGAGCATCGGCAGACCGTTACGCCAACGACCGCGCAAACGGTCGTAGGCCGGCAAAGCCGACCGGTAATGAGAGGCTGGCAATCATAAACGACCGCCGCTGGGCGAGTCGCAATGCCGACGAAGACGTCGCTCCATATTAGGGTTTTTCGGCGGACGGGCAGCTCGTCTCTAGTGAAATCGCAAAGTTAACCCAGTCTGGGCGCGCTGGGCCGGTCGACGTCCTCAAGCCGACGGGCCACTTTGCCGATTGGACGTGTAAGACTCTTGGCCGATCCGCAGCATCGCGCTTTGAAACGGTGACGCCCTCTGTCGTTTTCGCCGGTGGGATGCAGTAGGTCGCGCATCGTCGTTATCCGAGGTACTCGATGCTCCAGCGTGCCCAGGCAGTATGGGAAAGTTACTGAGACGTAGCCCTTCGCCGCTTGCCAGTGCGACGCTTGCGCTGCTTTTCGCCGTGCCTGGACTGTCTGCCGTCGCCGTGGCGCAGACCACCGGCGCGACGCTCACCTCGAATGCCGTCACCATCAGCGGCAGAATCACCGACAGCCGGAACCTTCCACTCGCGGGCGCGGTCATCACCGCTCGCGGCGCGACCGTCGGCTGGACCGCGACGCGGCTGGATGGATCCTACGTACTGACGGTCGCGCCGGGCTCCTACGATATCCTCGTGCGCAAGGGCGGCTATACACCGGGCGCGACTGCGGTCGTGGTCGGCAACGGCGCGTCCAAAGTGGTCTCGCTTTCATTGACGGAAGCCAACCTGAGTTCGGTCGGACTGGGCAACGTCAAGAGCGTCGGCGCTCCTTTTAATATCGGCGTCGCAGCGACCGCAACGCTTTCCGACGTCGCGATCAGCGAGCGGCCGTCACTCTCGCTGCGCGAACTCGCGCTCGAGCTTCCCGGCGTGACGCTCGCTCATCCCGACGAAAACGTTCCCGACACGAGTTTCGTCGTCCGCGGCGGAACCGTCGAGACGCGCGTGCAGATCGACGGGCATCCGGTGAGCGCCGGCGCGACCGGCCGGTGGGACAGTACCTATGCCTCGCTGCCGCTACTCGATAGCGTCGAGGTCGTCAAAGGCCCATCGCTAAGCGGAGCAAATGCCGGCGAGTCGGCATTCGGTACGATCAATCTGCGGACTCGCGACTTTACCCGCGGCCATCAAGAAGACGTGGTTCTGGGGCAAGACAGCTTCGGCGGAAACTACGCCAATTTCGCGCTCTCGGGAAGTTTTCTGCGCGACGATCGTTTGAGCTACGTCTTCGAGCACAATCTTTACGGCTACAACGGGCCGCAGGCGCACCAGCTCGCCTACAACGTCATCCCGGAAGCGAACGGAACGGCGCTCATCGAGGGTCAAACGCCGCTGGACTCGCCGCTCATGTTGGGCAGCGATCTCGCGAAGCTGCGGTATCGCTTTAGCGGCGCCACCTCGCTCACCGTCGGATACGTCGGCCTGCACAGCTACTACGATGAAACCGGCGGCGCGTACGCGACGTTCGTCGGAAATCGCACTATCGTTTCGTCGGCACCGGCCGCGTTTTTCGGCACGATCGTGAGTGAGCCGAGCTTTGCGAACTTGATCGGAAAAAGGGTCCCCACCTATACCCTCTCCGACACCTCGACCGCACAAACGAATCAGCCGCTGTTCGAAGCAGAGTTCCGCACCGCGATCAAGAACGACACGCTGCTCGTGCGCCCCTACGCCGGAACGATCTATCACGTCGTCGACGGATCCAGTTTCAGCAGCGGTGATCCAAGCGCCGGCGGCAACTGGGCGACCGTCACGACCGGTCCGGGCTGCAGCCCGCAATATCCGTGCTTTCAGCCGCTATCGGGCAGTTCGCTCTTCCGCGATCAGGAGAACGATCGGCTCTGGGGAACCACCGCGACGCTGGTTCATCCGATTGGCGAAGCAACGCTCAACCTGAGTTTCGACGAGCGTTCCGATCAGACGACCCTCGCGAGCGGCAACCCGAGCGTCAAATTCAACGGGTCGCCCCTGAGCATGACCGGCTACCAAGATTCGATCCCGCCGACCGTGGCGCGCAATAACGATTGGTCGGCGTCCTACACGGTCCCGCTTACGAGCCGGTTGCGGGTTTTCGCGGGCGACTATCTGACGAACTGGAATCTCAACTACGCGTCGATTACGCTCGTGCCGGATTTCACGGCGCTGCGCATCACCCAAGACATATCGACGGGGCAGCGCGACTACAGTCATCACGACCCGCAAGTCGGCCTGACCTGGCATCCGGAAAGCAATACGACCTATCGCTTGAGTGCGGGCTCGGCGATCACGGTGCCGTACGCTGCGCTCGTTTCGGGACAAGTGTCGGCCAACAGCCTCTTCAACGGCGGTCAAGTCGGATTTCCCAACGCGGCTCTCCAGCCGGAGACAACCTTCGCTTACAATCTCGGAGCGGACCATCGCTTCAACGACGGCACCGTGCTGGCGGCCGACGCCTTCGACAACACCGTCCACGACGTCTTCGCGACTCGGGTTTCGCCCTTCAACGGAAGCGTGTGGGGAATCCCGGTGGGCTCGATCTACAACACCGTTTTCAGCACGATGAGCGAGCCGGTGAACGCGCCGCTCGAACGCCACTACGGACTCGAACTGTCTCTGACGCGCGCACCGGCGACGGGGATCGGATACCGGGTCAACACGACCCTCCAGCGAGCGTTTCTCGATCAGCTTCCGGCGTCGTTCTTCGGCTCGTCGAGCAATCTCGTCAACGGCAAACAGCTCGACGGCTCGACGTCAATTCCGTACACGCAAGCGTACGGCGAACTCAGCTACAGGCACCGCTCGGGAATCGCCGCCGCGATCGGCGCCGACTACACCGGCACGAACAACTGGACCAACGGTCCCGCGTTCGTCGAATGGTCGTCGATGCTGCGCTACGACATGCGCGGCGGTTATCGCGCCCAATTCTCGATCGAGAACATGTTCGATGCGCGTACCGGCGACGAGTACGCAAACGGCACGGCGGACGGCGGTTTCGCCAGTACGACATACGGTTCGCCGACGTCCGGCGGTCTGCCGATTTTCGGGGCCACGCCGACCACGCGTTTCGGCATCGCCCCGCGCACTTTCCGTCTCCAACTCGAAGCGCACATCGGCCACTAAGCAGGATTCGGCGCTGCGCGCCGAGCCGCGGGCGGCGTTCTATCGAAGCGGTAACCGTTAGTTTCGGGCGTAAGTTCGGTTTCCCGCAGGCCGAAGTCAGGGCCGAATCGCGAAGACGGTGCCGTAAGGCATCCCGTTCGCGGCGGCTGCGGGGCGCCGTTCGTCATCCGTGCGTTCGTGTGCACGTGAGCATCGCCTCGAGCCACGTGTCGAAGCGCTGTTCCAAGACATCGAGCGGGACCGATCCCGCTCCCAGCACGGCGGCGTGAAACACACGGATATCGAACGCGGCACCGAGCTTCGCTTTCGCGCGGTCGCGCAGCTCGAAGAGTTTGAGTTGGCCGATCTTGTACGCGCACGCTTGGCCGGGATCGGTGATGTAGCGGTCGATTTCGTTGGTGACGTCGAGCTTGGTCTTGGGCGCGTTGTCGAGAAAATACGCGATCGCGCGTTCGCGCGTCCAGCCCAAGGCGTGCATTCCGGTGTCGACGACGAGCCGCACCGCGCGCCACATGTCGTAGGCCTGGGCGCCCAACACCGCTTTGGGATTGTCGTACACCCCGATGTCGTGCCCCAGCGATTCCGCGTAGAGGCCCCAGCCTTCGGAGTACCCGACGTAGTAAGCGGTGCGGCGGAAGTTCGGCAGCGTTCCCAACTCATTGGCGAGCGCGAACTGCAAATGGTGCCCGGGCACGGCTTCGTGCAGCGTCAACACCGGCATTTCGTAGATCGGCCGTGACTGCGGCTCGTACAGATTGCACGACATGACCCCGGCGCGCGATCCGTCGAGAGATCCCGGTTGATAGTAGGCGGTCGTCGCATCCGGAGCGATCGCCGCTGGGATCGCGTCGACGCCGTACGGCTGACGCGGAAGCGGATCGAACAACTTGACGAGTTCGGGGTCGATGCGTTTGGCGAGCGCGCGATAGGCGTCGAGCAGTTCCGGACCCGTCGCGTGAAAATTGCGCGGGTCGTCGCGCAGCGCCGCGAACACGTCGTGCAGCGTCCCCGGATAACCGGTCTGTGCGGCCGTGGTTCGCATGTCGGCCCGGATGCGTGCAACTTCATTCACGCCCAACGCGTGGATGCGCGCGGCATTCAGGTCGGTCGTCGTATTCGTGCGCAGAAAATAGTCGTTCAGTTCGAGCCCGCCGGGGAGAACGCGCAGGCCGACCGCGCGGGGTGCCGCGGGCAGATAGCTGCGAATCATGAAGTCTCTGAATTTCTGCTGCGCCGGTAGCACACGCGTCGCGATGCCGGTGCGCGCGGCGGCGCGCAGGCGCGCTGCGTCGACGGCTCCGATGGCCGCGGGCAGCGAGCGAAACGGAGCGTAGAATGGATGATCCTCGGGGGCCACCGCGAGCCGATCGATCTGCGCGGTCACGCGCGCCATCACTCCTTGGGGCCACAGCCGTCCGCGCGCGACGGCCTCTTGCAGCAGGGCGATCGTCTGATCGACTTTGCGCGGCCAGCTCCCGATCCGAGCGATGAGCGCCTCGAAGTCGCGCAATGAAGTGAAGGACAAAACCTGGACGATCGTCGAGTCGGTCTGCACCCCGCTGCGCTGATTGACCGCGAACAAGTAGGTCTGCAGTTCGAACCCGCGGATCGTTTCCCGCAATTGCCGGGCGAAGAGGTCGTAGTCCAGACGCGCCGTGTCGCTCAGCGCGCTGCGGTCGAGCCGTTCGAGACGCCGGAGGGCGTTGCGCGCATGAGCGAGATCGGCGTTTTGCGCGCTGAGCGAGACGTCGTCCCAGCGGTCGTCGCCGGATCGATCGCCTTGGTAGGATGCCGTTTCCGGCGAGCGAGCGAGCGCATGCGACCACTCGGCGTCGAGAAACCGCGTGAGCGCGGCATCGGCGGGACTGCCGGCGGAGGGCGTTTCGGCGGCGGGCACCGCGACGGCCGGCACCGCCGCAGCGCCTGCCGCCCACGCCGTCGCGGCGCCCGCCAAGAGGTCCACACGCTTCACGATCGCTTCTGGTTCCGTCGACGGACCTTCCGCAGCCTTTTCTCGGACACGCGAGGCGCCCGGCAATCGGTGCGCCGCCTGCTCGCACCGCTCGTGCCGGCGCCGGCGAGCAGGGCGAAACGGCCGCCGCACCCCGCGTGTCTTTACGAGGAAGTGCCTGAACTTCCGGAAGTCGAGACGATCGCGCGCGGCCTGGCCAATGCCATCGTCGGCAAGACGATCTCGGCGGTGACCGTCGCGATGGCCAAAATCGCCGTCGCGCCCGCGGGCCGGACTTTCGCGGCGGATTTGCCCGGCGACACGATCGCCGGAGTGGCCCGGCGGGCCAAGTTCATCGTCATCGCCTTGGCCTCGGGCCGTCGGCTCACCGTCCATCTGCGGATGACGGGTCGGCTAATATATCAACCGGCCGGCTCGCACCGGCCGTACCCGTACACGCACATTTCGATCGATTTTACCGATAATAGTCGAGTGATGTTCGCTGATGTCCGGCAGTTCGGCCGCATGCGGCTGCTCGAACCGGACGAGACGTGGGACGCCGACGGCGGCGTGGAGCCGCTTTCGCAGGGCTTTACCTGCGAACTCTTTCTGAGTATGCTGGACGGGCGTCGCACGCCGATTAAGGTCTTCCTACTCGATCAGAGCAGGATCTCCGGAGTCGGCAATATCTATGCGTGCGAGGCGTTGTGGGAGGCGGGGATTCGTCCCGGTCGCCCGGCCCACAAGGTCTCGAAGCCGGCGCGGCGCCGGCTGCACAGCGCGATCCGAGGTGTTTTGGCCCGCTCCATCGAGGCGCGGGGCACGAGCGTCGACGATTACGTGGATGCCGAGGGGTTCAAGGGCGGATTTCAAAATCAATTGTCCGTCTATGGCCGCCTCGGCGAACCTTGCCCGCGCTGCGGGAAGCCGATCGTACGGACGGTGATCTCCCAACGCGGAACCTGGTGGTGCCGCTCGTGTCAGAAGTAACGGGTGGACTCGCAGGAGTCCCGAACTGTACAGGACTTGGGCTACTTTTGGTCGTTTCGGACCCCCTCGGAGATTCGTCTCCAAGCCGAACCGGCAACGGGCCCGCGAAAGTCCGGGGGCTTCGTACCGTAAACGGGTGCGAAGGGTCAGGAAGCAGCATCGCCGCTTCCGCCGCAAATTGAGGATAATTTCTAATTACTAGCACTATCGCTTCGCCAACGCCGGCAGTCGAACCCGAAGAAGAAGACCAACTCGCTCTCGAGCAGCGCCTGTACGAAGAGAGCCTGAAAGTTCTCGACGAAGGCCAGGTGCTCACCGGCGTCATCGTCGCGAAGTACCAAGACGAGCTCCTCGTCGACATTGGCGGCAAATCCGAGGGCACGTTGCCCTTCCGCGAACTGAGCCTGGCCATCGAGCCCAAAGAGCTCAAGGTCGGCGACACGCTCGAAGTCATGATCCACCGGATCGACGACCAGGACGGGTCATTGTTCCTGAGCGAACGCCGGGCGCGCGCGCTCAAGACCTGGGAAAAGGTCATCGCCGCTCACGATAACGACGAAGTCATCGAGGCCACGGTCACGCAGGTCGTCAAAGGCGGCGTCCTCGTGGATCTCGGCATGCGCGGCTTCGTGCCGGCCTCGCAGATTCGACGCCAACCCGTCGGCAATCTCGATGAGCTCGTCGGCAAGCGCCTCCGGCTCAAAGTCATCGACCTCGACCACAAGCGGCATCGCGTCGTGCTTTCGCAGCGTCAGGTTCTCGAAGAAGAACTCAACGCCAAGAAGCAGGAACTGCTGGGCACGCTCACCGTGGGCCAGATTCGTGAAGGCGTGGTCGTACGGCTCGCGGAGTTCGGCGCGTTCGTCGACCTCGGCGGCATCGACGGCCTGATCCACAACAGCGAGCTGTCGTACGCGCGGATCAAGCACCCCTCGGAAGTCGTGAAGATCGGCGATACGGTTTCGGTCGAAGTCATGAAGTTCGATCCGGAAGCCAAGAAGGTGTCGCTGTCGCTTAAGCACGCTCTGCCCGACCCGTGGAGCGAGCACGTCGACAAACTGGTCGAGGGCAATAAGCTCGTCGCCCAAGTCGTGAAGGTTACGCCCAACTATCTCCTCGTCGAGATCGTCCCCGGCGTCCTCGCGATGGTACCCAAGGGTGAATTCGATCCGGCCAAGCAGTATTCGCCGGGCGAAGAGGTCGACGTCACGCTGCTCACGATCAACCAGAGCACGCGGCGCATCACGGGTTCGATCCAGCACGTCGCCGATATCCCGCTGGACACCACCGAATTCCCCGACTACTCTCCCGAAGCCGACGGCTACCCGGGCGGCGGCCTCGGAACGCTCGGCCAGGAACTCGCCGCACAGCAAATCTAAGCTCGCCCGGTGCGGGTCGGTTTGACCGGCGGTATCGGTTCGGGAAAAAGCGCGGTCGCGCGCTTTTTCTCGGATTGGGGCGCCGTCGTGATCGACGCCGACGTTTTGGCCCGCGAAGTCGTGGCCCCCGGCACGCCGGGACTTGCGCAGATCGCGGAGCTTTGGCCGACCGTCGTTGACGCAGGAGGGTCGCTCGATCGAGCGGCCCTTTCGCGTATCGTGTTCGCCGACGTGTCCGCGCGCGAACGGTTAACGGCCATCGTTCACCCGCGGGTGCGTTCCGCCGCCGCGGCGCTCGAGGCGGCTGCGCCGCTCGGCGCGATCGTCGTCCACGTCGTTCCGCTGCTTTTCGAGGGCGACTACTGGCGCACGTGCGCGCACAACGTGCTCGTCGTCGCTCCGGCCGAGGTGCGTATCGCGCGGGTCGTCGCCCGCGACGGCGTGACTCCGGCGGAGGTCAAAGCACGGATGGCGGCCCAGATCGATCCGCGGAGCGCCGCGGCGCTGGCCGACTTCGTGATCGAAAACGATGCCGACCTGACCGTTTTGGAGCCGCGGGCCCGCCGCGTTTACGAAGCGCTCCGTGCGTCCGCCGCGTGAGGGCCAAATCGCGTGAGGGCCAAATCGCGTGAGGGCCAAATAGTGAATTCGGCGCGCAAAATGCAACGCCGAACGCCTCCGCCGTGTTCTCCCGGCAGCTCGCATCCAATGCCGGAGAATCCGTATGTTTCTGTTCATTCTCATGTTGGTCGTCATCAGCGCGGGGCTCATCGCGATGGATCTCTGCCAAGCCGAACGGCCGCGCGAATATTCGGTGTGGAGTGACGACCTCGAACGGCGGATCTTGCGAACCCGCGGCGGCTCGCGGTGAGATGGCGGTCGTCATTCCGGGGGAAGCGTTCGATGAGGCGCACCTCGCCGCGGCGCTGGCGGGCGATCTCGATGCCGCCTTCGAGACGTTCGTCATCGCGTACCGGCAGTGCATTGTAACGTTCGTGGCGCGCATGCTGGGCGATAGCACGCGCGCCGAAGACGTCGCGCAGGACGTGTTCGTGCGCGCATATGCCGCGCTGCGTTCGTATCCGACCGAACGGCGGGCGACGTTGCGCCTGCGTTCGTGGCTCTACGCGATCGCCCATAACCTCACGCGCAACGCGGTGCGTGATGCGCCGCCGTATGCCGACGCGCTCGAATACGACGACGGCAACGAACGCGGTACGGCGACCGTCGATCCGCAGCCCGGACCCGACGCGCTCGCCGTGCGCAACGAAACCTGGCAGCTCATCGCCGCCGCGATCGGCCGGCTTTCGCCGCGCCTGCGCCCGGCTTACGTGATGCGCTATCTCGACGACCTGTCGTACGAAGAGATCGCGCACGCCTTGCAGCAGCCCGTCGGGACGGTCAAAGCGTCGGCGCATCGCGCGGCGCTCGCCGTGCGGTCTTATCTGGAGCAGGAGAATGTTTGATCCCCAAGCCCCGCGCACGCTCGGCGGTGAATTTACCACCGCGATCTTCACCCGGATCGGCGTCGACCGTTACCAGCTGGGTGATTCGGTGCTGGGCCCCGTGTATCTCGGCTGGACGGCGCGCGGCGTCTCGGCGGTCCGCTTAGCCGGAAGCGCCGACGACGAAGAAACGTTTACGCGCTGGTATCAGGAACGAATCGGGCGGCGCATCGTGCGCGCCGTCGAGACCGACGCGATCGCGCGGGCGGCGCAGACGAAGCTGTGCGACTTGTCGGCCGACGACGTCCCGCTCGATCTCGAAAACGCAACGCCGTTCGAGCGCGCGGTGCTGGCGAGCGTCACCCAGATTCCCGCCGGCTATGCCCGGCCGTACGGATTGCTCGCGCGCGATTTGGATGAATCTTGCGCGCCGCATTCGGTCGCGGCGGTCCTCGCGCAGAACACGGTGCCGCTGCTCGTTCCGTGTCACCGGGCGGTCCCCGAGGATCGCTGCTGCAGCACCGACTATGTTTTCGGCGCGCCCGCGCAGCAACGGCTGCTGGCGACCGAAGGGCTCGACGCGGACGCGGTCGAGCGGGTCATCGCGCGCGGTTTTCGCTATATCGAGAACGACGGCTGGTTTTGTCTGCCGACGTGCGGCGACATCGCGTCGCACATCGATGCTCCCGGTTACATGGGATTGCGTTCGCTGGGCGAAGCGCGCACGCGCGGCTTGCGCCCGTGTGAGAGCTGCCGCCCCGTCGCCGCTTAATTGGATTCGCTACGTTTGGGGCTTGGGGCGGGCCTCGCCGATGTTGTCGAAAGCCGGTGCGAAACGGCCGACGGCGAACTGCACGTCGTCGCCGACGGCGTCGAGGTAGCCGCGGACGACGTACGTTCCGGTCGGCTGCAGCCCCAGCGGCCGCGATAGGCGCAAGCTGCCGGTCGCGTCGCGCAATTCGAACACGCCGACCTCCGCGCGCGGGATACCGGCGATCGTCACGACGGTTCCGCCGGCGGTCTTGCGCGCGTCGGCGATCGACGTCGGCGCGTTGAACGCGATCCTGCGGTCGATGCTCGTCGTGAGCGTCGTTGCCAGCATGGCGACGTGGACGACGTATTCTCCGGGGGCATACGCCCGCCGATCGTCGGTCGTGCCGTCGACGATCTGACTCGCCAGCCGCGTCAATCCCGGCGCGATGTCGACCCGGCGCGCGATCAGCAGCGGTTTATGCCCCGTCGCCGTCGACCACACGGTTTGCTCGTCGCGGCGAACGTCGATGCGGTACATGTCGGCGGTCGGAAAATCGAGCGCCACGCTGTGCTGCGCCGGATTGCGCACCGCGATCGTCACGGTGAACGGCGCCAACAAGTCGGCGGCATCGCGCTTGATCTCGATGTCGGCGGTGATCGGGGAGTTCGTCGCCGGCGCCGCGGATGCCGCGGCGGCCAGCGCCGCGACGAATTCAGCCCGCTTCACGCCGGCGCGCGCGCACGTAGGGAAACGCCTGAGGCTGCACGAGCGTGACCGTCTTGTGCGCGACGCGCAGCAGACCGACGTCGACGAGAACGGCAAGTTCCTTGGTGAGCGTTTCGCGGCTAGTGCCGATGAGATCGGCGAGGTCTTTATGGGTCAGATTCATGCCGATGCGCAGGGCTCCGTCGGGTTCTTCCACGCCGTGACTGGAGGCTAGGCGCCCCAGGACGTCGACAAGCCGTCCGGCCACGCTTTTTCCGGCGAGCTCGGTCAACTCTTGCTCGGTCGTTGCCAGCCGGCGGGTGACGCCGCGAGCAAACGCGCGGGCGAGCGCCGCGTCGTCGCGCAAAACGGTCGCAAAATACTCGATGGCGATGCTGTCGATCGTCGACGGTTCGATCGCAATCGCGCTGGTCTTGCGCAGTTGCTCGGCGCTGTCCGGAAGCCAGGCAAGTTCACCGAAAATCTCACCCGCGGTCCGAATGCCGACGATCACTTCGGCGCCGGCGGCGTTGGAACGCACGATCTTGACCCGCCCGGTGCGCACGAAATACACGCAGTCGGGGCGATCGCCGGCAGCGTACGTCATGCCGTTGCGCGCGAGCTTGAGCGGCTTCGCGCCGGCGAGCAGCCGCGCGCGCCGGCCGGCTTCGAGATCGGCGAGATTCATCGGCCGTTGCGGAGGATGCGTCCGGGCAGTGCCCGCGTGACTTCGCCGTTGCGGATCACCGCGCGTCCGTTCACGACGACGTGCCGAATCCCCGCTGCCGCGGCAAAGGGGTGTTCGTAGGTTGCCCGGTCAGCGATCGTGTCGGCGTCGAAGACGACGATATCGGCCCAGTTGTCGAGGGCGATCGAGCCGCGGCCGGCAAGACCGAACTGGGCCGCGGGCAGCGACGTCATGCGGCGAAGCGCTTCTTCGATCGAAAGCGTCCTGCGGCCGCGAACGAAACGCCCGAAGACCCGCGGAAAACAGCCGTAGGTGCGCGGGTGGGGAACGCCGCGCGCGGTGAGGCCTTCGAAGGCGCGCGCCGACGCGTCGCTGCCGATCGCGCAAAAGTCGGCACTGAGCACGGTGGCGACGTCGTCTTCACTCATGCTGAAAAACGCGCATTGCACGGCGAGTTCTTCTTCGACGAGCAAGCGGATCGCGCAGCGTGCCGGCGACATGCGCCAGCGCCGCGCCAGCTCGTCGATGCGGTAGCCCGCGACGTCGCTGTGGCCCTCGGGACCCGCGTCGGTGATCAGGATGTCGTGCCAGGTATCGCCCCCGTGCGCGGGATCGCGCTGCAAGTTGAGCGCCAGCGCCACCGTAGCGGCGATCTCCGGATCGCGCAGCCGCGCGAGCGTGGCGGCTGGGCCGCCGCTGCGGATCGCGTCCGGCAGCAGCGTGGCGAGTTCGGTCCAGCTCGCCACGTACGGATAGGCGTCGATCCCGATGTCGGCGCCGGCGCCGCGCGCGCGCTCGAGCAGTTCGAGGGTCCGGTGCACCTTGCCCCAATTGCGCCGTCCGGCGGCCTTGTGGTGCGAACACTGAACCGCGACCTCGGCGCGCGCACCGACCGCGAGCGCCTCTTCGACGGCTTCGACGAGACCGGAACCTTCGTCGCGGATGTGCGAGACGTAGCGCGGCGCGCCGGACTCGCGAGCGACGCTCGAGCAACCTACGAGTTCGGGCAGATCGGCATAGCGTGATGGTTCGTAGATGAGTCCGCTGGATACACCAAGGGCACCATGCTCGATAGCCTCCCGGACGAGTTGCTCCTGCTCGGTCTGCTCGCCGCTCGTCAGCCGCCGATCCGCCGATCCGCTGACGCACGCCCGCGTCGTGCCCAAGCCGACCAGCGAGGCGACGTTGAGCGCGACGCCGTTGCGGGCGACGAGTTCAAAGAACGCGTCGAAGGACGTCCACTCGACGTCCAGCCGATACGCCCGCGCCTCACGCCGTTTACGCTCGAGCGCTTCGCCTGCAAGCGGCGCGACCGAGGATCCGCAATTACCGCCGATCTCGCTGGTCACGCCCTGGGTTATTTTCGACAAACAGCGCGGATCGGCGAGCCAAAGCTCGTCAGAGTGGGAATGAACGTCGATGAAACCGGGCGAGAGGGCGAGCCCATCGCACGGTATGCGTTCGAGCGCGTCGCGATCGCTCAGGTCGCCGATCAGAGCGATTTTGCCCGCCACGATCGCCAAGTCGGTGACGTATGGCGCGTTACCGAGGCCGTCATAAATCCGCGCTTGCTCGAATATCGTCTGCAACAAAAGGCGTTTAACCTAGACCCTGCCGGGAAACACGGGAGCAACGGAGCGAAAGCTCAAAGGGGGTTCTTTTCTAACAATGGCAACCAGCGAAAACACGAACTCGGGCGGTATGAGCGTTCGCGAAGCGGGGAAACGCGGGGGCGATCGCGTCAAGGCAAAATACGGCTCGGAGTTCTACGAAGCGATCGGCCGCAAAGGCGGCGAGGCCACGAAAACCAAGTACGGTCCGTCGTTCTACGAAGAGATCGGGCAAAAAGGCGGTCAGAAGATGAAACGTACCGCAGTAGATCGCGCTAAGTAACCAATGGCCGACACGACAAAACCGACCAAGGCGCCGAAAGTCCCAAAAGTTGAGGGTGAGATGTCCGTCCGTGAGGCCGGGAAAAAAGGTGGCGACACCGTTCGCGACCGTTATGGTTCCGGCTTTTACGAAACAATTGGCCGCAAAGGCGGCCAAGCGACGCGCGAGCGTCATGGCGCGGAGTTCTACGAATCGATTGGGCAAAAAGGCGGCCGCGTCGTCAAGGAAAAGTACGGTCCGGACTTTTACGAGCAGATCGGACACAAGGGCGGTCAAAAGGTCAAGAAGCTGATCGCCGACGCGAAAGCAACTGCGGCCGCCAAGGAAGCCGAGGCCAAGGAA
>Ga0182013_10001928_pt1 | contig 27717 bp, 24 predicted proteins | sample 612S2MmetaG_FD_120487 | JGI IMG/M metagenome (GOLD analysis project Ga0182013, IMG submission 120487) | Permafrost microbial communities from Stordalen Mire, Sweden - 612S2M metaG | ecosystem: Environmental > Terrestrial > Soil > Wetlands > Permafrost | place: Sweden: Stordalen | collected...
ACCAGCTATATACAATAAACTGCATCGTGAATCCAATGAGTTTTTAACCAAGACATTACGGCAAAAATTTGATGGCCCAACCGTTGTGGTTACACATCATGTCCCGACCATGCAAAATTATCCACCGCAATATGTGGGTGATTCGCTGAACATGGCATTTGCAAGTGAGTTAAAGCCGCTCATTGAGGAAACGCAGCCGGATTATTGGGTATATGGTCACCACCACGTAAACATCCCGTCTTACTATATTGGGAAAACCATGATGCTGACCAACCAGTTGGGGTACGTTAGCTCTAATGAGTTTCTTGGCTTTGATTGGAAAGCAAGTTTTAAGGTGGGAAAACCCAAAATGCCTTACGTGACCTTTCAGGAATTAGCGGAACTACAACGTGAAGAACTATCCAAGCCACGCTCATTTACATTAGAGGAAATGAGGGCGCAGGTTGAAAGAGTTAATGCTCGTAGCCTGCAAAGCGTAAAAGAGAGAATCGAAAATGCAAAAACAGACCCAAAAACAAAGATTGATGAATTAGTGAAGGAACAGGCGGAAATTACCAAAGTGTTTCCCGATGTTATTACGACAGGCATACCGGTTATTCGTTTACGCAACAATAGGGTAAGAGTTGGGGCCTGGTATGAAGTCGCTCAACCTAATCAGCATGAATCAACGATTTATCCAAAACATCCTTTTTATTTTGAGTGGGATACACACTGTGGCATAGGCCTGGTAATTATCCAGCTAAGCGAGCATGTATTAGGTCTGGACGAAACCCTGCTGATAAGATATGAAAAGCGAGAAGACGGGATATACGCTGACATTCTGCTTGCTGTCTCCAAAAAACTTTCAGAGATGGATTATGAAAGCGTTGTTTTTTATGAAACAGAACCTTTACAGCTAAAAGAGGTGTATTCAATATCCATCGGCCATTCAGAGGCGATGAAATAAAAATAACAAGCATGAAACCACCAAAAGGCGTAGGATTAGAAAGGGCCAAATACATTAAGGATTACTCATTCCTGTTTACGTTCAGTAACGGCAAAGAGTCATTGGTTGACTTTGAACCTATCATCTCGTATGGCGAATCGTTGCGTAAGTTTTTAGACCCAGTAAAGTTTAAGAAAATGAAGTTTGATAAAGTCAGGGGTGATATTTGGTGGGGGAAGGATTGGGATATGTGTTTTCACATCGAAACATACTATGGCGAAACGGAGATAGGCCCAATTGGGAAGCGTAGCAAACCACTAACAGTCATGGCAGCGCAATGCGCCGTAGACTACAAGGTTCGAATAATGTTCAGCGATGGCACTTGGAAGGAAGTTAATTTTGAACCGTTTCTTTTTGCGTATGACAGAGGCTCCCTGAATAAATATCGTAAAGCCAGCGTGTTTAAACGATTCAAAATTGAGGACGGCAATATCGTCTGGGGTAAAAGCTGGGATTTGATTTTCCCTATGTGGCAATTACATGCAGGTAAAATTAAGTTCCGCAAAAAACCTTTAACCAAGGAGGAGATGGACGCACATGTTAAGGGGTAGTTGTTTTGAGAAAAGCATTACCTTTACATTGTCAAAAAGAAACACGACTGGAATTGTCTATCCTTTACGGCTCTCTTTTTGATTATTACCGGAGCAAGTGATTAGTGTCTGCCTTCTGAGCATTCAACGTATTAGCTTGCTTCTTTTAAAGCCATTCAGGTGTCCAAGTGGTCTACGGTTAACTCCGCCCGCCTATCCTGAATGGTTTTTATCTCTTTCCCTTCAATGGGGTTCCGCTGCGGGCTGTGAGGCTACCGTCTTCGCGATGGCGCTTCCTGAGGTACCGGTGGATTTTTTTAACTTAATAAGGTTCCGCCATGGGCTTAGGGCTGAGGTCCTCTGATATGCTGGCGGGATTTTTTCAAGGATTCCGCCAAGGGCCGGGAGTGGTCGCCGAAAGGAGGAGCACCGGAGGATATACTGGCGGTTTTTTTTAGTGAATCCCGATATGGGGCATGAGGTGGTCGCCCCTAAAAAGTAGGAGCTTCGGTCGAAACTATCGGGGTTTTTTATTTTAAGTCGGAGTAACCAAGACTGCCGTGTTTCGGCAGATACTCGTTGCTCCGATTATTTTTCAGAAAACTATTGTCCATAAACGAAACCGGGATGACATTTAAGGAAAGAGCAAAACGGGGTATGGAAAAACTATCCAGGCAACATCCAGTTTCCTTAGAAGAAAAAAGGAAACAGTTTCAATGGCTGAAAGAAAATAGCACTGCAAACATTAAGAAACAAAGGACAAAGGGTGACCCCAAATAAAATTGGCTACCAACCATACGGAAGATAGCCAACGAGAATGGTGGATGAGGATAATGGCTATTTCTTTGCTTTTTTAAGTTTGGTCATTTCTTGGATTCCCGGGCATCTACTATTCCGTTAGCCGGTACGTCTATTTGTCGGGTGGAAATCTCCACTATCAATTTTGCCATTTGATTTATGTCCTTTGGGCCGTTCTTAATTATTATTTTTGCCATGCGGCAAAGATAGTATACATATCTATAGTATATTTGTTAAAATTCAAAAGTTAAATTTCAAACTGACCCACTACCCTATCAAGTCAACGCTCAATTTTCTATTGGCATAATATTAATATGAGAACATGGAGGAAATAGTTTCTTTTATCCAATATTGAGGTATCTTTTCTTGTTCTAACCGAAAGTTATTTTCTTTAACTTCTTTATAGAGTACAAATTCGGTCTGCATAAGATTAGATGGTGCTGATTTTTTAGTTAACGTTCCTTTATCTTTTGGGTCGTTGAATTTATTAAAAGTTTTTTCATCCATAAGGAGGCTTTGTACTTGCCTAAAATAACCGCGAATTTGTGATAACATTTCAAACCCTTGAACATCTATATCACTCCAATAATAAATATCCCTCTGTTTTAACCAATCAATTCTTTTTAAAGATGCCACATTATATCCTTTTCCAAAAATTGCTATGCTATCGGGTATTTGTGGAAAGGTCAGAGCTGTAATATCATTTTCGATAATAAACACACGCTTACAATTAAGTGAAAGTTTATTGATTTCTATTTCTGCAATACCGATTTCTTCAAAACCCCGTATAGGGGAAAGGCTTGGGTCCAAAAAACGTAGCCGGATAAGATTATGCTTGGTTTTAAGATTAAAACGCTCCTCAAAACTTTTGGTATCCGGCATAACATGTTCGCTGATGATAGCGGATAACATGGCATTGAGGACTTCAGTATTATCTTCAATAAATTTTGTATGAACTTCCACTGGTAATTCGCGGGTATATAAACCAGGCTTTGGGGTATGTCTGAAAAATCTGGAAACGCTTAACAGATCAACCCATTTTGTTAGGTTCTCAGATAGCAGACCAGGATTTTCGGACAGCAGAATTTTCAACTCCGGGAACTCTGCCAGGGTTATAGCAAGCAACTTTTTAAAGTTTGTAACTTCGTCTTCCCTATCAATAAACTTCAGGTAGTCACCCTCGGTAGTAAATTCAATTTTTTTAATTGAACGTACAGCTCCAATTTTACCGCTTATTACTTCCGATTCTAGGGTATATCCATAGCCGATATTGGATTTATCGTTTTTAAACAGCGGAAGTTGTTCCTCTTGGATTTTAGAAAAGTCGCTGCTGTTCTTTTTATCGCCTCTTATTTCAAGTGGGAAAATCAGAATTTCTGGATTGACAATACTTCGCAAATATTCTTTATACCTGCGCAAAGCTTTTTCTTTTATTTCTTCCGGGCTTATCATGCCTTCACTTTCTTCCTTTCTTTAAATTCCATTATGCCCATATCAATTACATCGCTGTTGCGCTTGTTTTTGTTTTCGACATAATGTATAACCGATACGTAATTTTCAACTACATGTATTTTATCTAAGGGCGTAACTACCATTAGTTGTAATTGCAGTTGTTTGCAAAGCTCCATTAGGTATTTTGATTTTTCGAGGTCGAGCTTGCTGAAAGCCTCATCAACTGCAATGAACCTGAATGAACGGGCGGTGCTTCCGCTTTGGTTAATACCAAACTGGTGAGCAATAGCCGAGCCGAGAATGGTATAGGTTAACTGCGCCGCCTGTCCGCCCGATAAGCTACCACTGCTTTCGTAAACGTTGGTAATGGTGTTGTCCTCGAAAAAATGTTCGGTGGCTTTAAATTCCATCCAGTTGCGCACGTCGGTTACGCGTTTGCGCCAAAGGTCGTTTTTTTGCAATTCTTCAATAAACGGACTGATAACCTGGGTGAAGTGTTCCTCCAAATAAGCTATGTCGCCGGCGCCCATTCTTTTGGTATCGGGCACCCATTCTTTTAAACGCCTTCTGAAATCGAGAACTTCAGGTATGCGCGTAAAGTTACTTTGCAGTTGAATGTAGGTATCGGGGTTGACATTGAAACGTATCTTTTTTAATGAGCGGTTGATGTTATCAATGCTGTCTTTAATGTTACTTTCCTGCTCATACAGTTTGTTTTGAAAACTACTAAGGTCTTTAATAACGCTGTTGTTAAGTTCGTTTTTAAACCGTTTTTCAAACTCGGCTACCTTTTCTTCTTTTATTTTTTTGTAGAGATCAACAAAGTCTTTCAGGTAGTCAGGATGCGCCTTCAGGTTGCTGGTTTCATTCAGCCATTCAGGGAATTTTTCACGAAGTTCGGTTGAAGGACGCAGGAAATTATCCATTGCTTTAGCGATGGTATCGAAGGCCGACTGATGTTTCTTTTCAGTAGCATCGAGTTCCTGCTTTAGTTGTTCAAGTGTGTTCTTTTCGAGCGCAATTATTTCATCGGTTGATTTTTCGAGGCTTTGAATCAAATCGGGGTATTTGACAAACTCTTTATTTAAATCAACGTGATGGTAGTTTTGGAGAAAAACGCCAATTCTTCTCACTTCCTCTGATAGGTCATCGCGTTCTTTACCGGTTAAGGTTACAACCCGGATAAATTCATCTATTTTCTTTTGCGCTTCGGTTTTAAGGCCCTGTTTCTGTGTAAGCTTCTTTTCAAGGGACTGAAGATTGTTATTACCTTTCAGCAGTTCCTTCTTATCCGTTTCCTTTTCAGAAATTTGTTGTGATATTTCTTTCCAGTTAATCTTGTCGAACGAGTTAAACTCTGCCATGTGTCGCAGGGAATCCAGTATCTCGTTTTCATGTTCGCTCTTTTGCTGGAGAGCGTGGATTTTTTCTTCTAGTTTTTCAAGCTCTTTATTCAGCGTATTGCCATCGCGTTGCAAGGCTATAATTTTATCGCGGTTATTCCAGCCAAGAATGTAGTTTGAAGTGCCTTTTTTGTACTGAGAGTCGTCTTTTTCGTGGCGCTTGTGATTTTTGATTAAGCCTGCTTTCGTAATGGCTTTGTCTAACCTGCCAAATTCGTCAAGCTTATCTGTGCACACGTAATTAAAGTTGCGCGAAATATAATCTTCTGCCCAATTGCTGTAATCACTCTTGGGGTTAAAGTTCAGCTTTGTGATAATGGCCTTATCTTCAACATGCGCCATGTTGCGTAGGTAATCCTGGTTAGGGTCTACCCGATGGTAAACTATTTTGCCGCCGAGGTCGCCGCTATTAACGAATTTATTTACCTCGCGGTAATATTTTTCGGGAACGACCAGGCATTTACCAAAACTGCTGAGAAGCTTTTCAATAGCCGATTCCCAGTCTTGTTCTTCCTTTATTACTTCGAGCAACTCGCCTACAAAAGGTATTTCATCTTCGGTGGCACCTACATATTCAACAATGCGCTGCCGAATCTGGGCTGTGATGCCGGTAATTTTATCTTTCCGGTTTTGCAGGTATTCAATATCGCTTTTTATTAAATCAAAGCTGCGCTGCTTTTCGGTTTGTTGTTGCCGGGCGGTAATTAATTCAGTTTCAATTCCGCGCTTAATGTTAAATGATTTGTTGCGGGCCTTTTCTATTTCCTTATGGTTGCTGTAAAAGGTTTTTTCAGAAGGGTCTTTTGGTAAGCCGGTTTTAGCTGCAAGTGCATTGTAAGCGGAACTGCCTTTACGGCGTTCGTCAAGCACTTTTTGTAACTCCTCAATGTTATCAGCTATATTTTTTAGCTGGGTTGCGGTGGGGTCTTCTTTTTTAGCAATATTCAGCTCCAGAATTTCCTGGTCTAAATCTGCCCGTTCTTTTTCGGCGCTTTCTTTCTGTGCCTTCAGGTTTTGCAGCTCAATATCGAAAGCTTGTATGCGTTCCTGGTGGGCCTGCTTTAATTTTATTTTAAACCATGGCCTTACGGTTTCAATTTTGTGCTCGGCGTTGCGGATTTCCTGGTAGAGGGTTTCGTACTGAAAGTAGTTGTTGTAAACCGGTTCGAGCAATTCGAGTTGCCGCTTTGATTTTTCGATAGAGCGGTGGGCGGTAAGCAAGTTCTGGTAATTCTCTAACAGAGATTTGAATTCGTTTTCAATATCGCTTTCTTCCAGCATGTTCTGCCTTATAAATTCATCAAGGTTGCCGAGTACCTTAATACCTACTGTTTGGTTAAAGAGATTGAGGGCTTTGTCGCTCTTCATACCAAAATCGTCGATCAGCTTCTGACTATATTGGCTGAAGGAATCAAAGAAGTGCACCTTGCCGCCGGCCTTTAATTTTTTCTTCCACTCGCCTTTGGAATCGAATTGAATATCGCGTTCAATACGCAATTCGCGGTTAGCTATTACATATTCGCGCTGCAGTGTGTTGTTTTTAAAATAGCGCACCTGAAATATGGTAAGGTTTGCCGTATCGCTGCTTACAAAGTTGCAGAGGATGATAGAATATAAGCTGCTTCGGTCGGGGCGCAGTTTGCTTACTTTTGACGAAGATGAGTCTTCGTCCTGCGTGCGCCCAAAGTGGCCTTCAACATAGCTTTCTTCGGTCCGTTCTTTTTTGCTTTCGGCGCCCGACGACTGGTTATAAAACCGTTTATTGTTAGGCACCAGCAAGGTAAGCAGGGCATCAACCAGCGTAGTTTTACCCGAGCCATTGGCACCTGTTAAAAGTGAAGAATGGGTTTCGGGTGAAATGGTATATACTTTTTCATCAAACGTGCCCCAGTTATACACCTGCATAAAATTGAGGCGAAAACCGGCACTGTCTTGTTTGGTATCAAACAGATTCCACATGTTGCTTCAATTTATTTTTCAGTTCTTCCAGTTTCTCGTTATTGATTTTTGCCTTGATGATTTTTTTGACCTCATACTGGTTATTATCGGGGTTTAATACATCTTCATTATTCAGATATAAAAAGCCAAGGTCCCGCGCAGTTTTAATCAGGCTGTCGAATTTATCAAGCAGGCGTTTGCGGTTGGCTTTATCTTTAAAAAACAGGTCTACCCGTTCTTTAATCTGTCTGCCGGTTACAAATAGTTTATCGCCGCTTATTTTTACTTCGCTTTCATCCAGCCATTCCCGCAATAACACGCAAAGCAGGCTTACTTCGTAAGTAAGCGGAGTTTTGCGTATCAGTTGTATGGGCTTCGTTTTGTCATCATCGGCAAACTCTACTTGTTTCAGATAGGCAAAACCATCCTGCCGGTTCAAGATTAGTTCAATGCCGATTTTTGAAAAGTAATCACGCACTGATGTTTCGTTGTTTAAAATATCGTTCCAGTATTTGCGGTCATCGTCATAAATCACGCTTTGCAAAAGCCTGATGACCACAGAGGCGTATACTTCGGTTTTCTGGGTGCTCATTTTGTAAAAATTATTTCAGGTAATTGAATAGCCTTGTGGCCTTTATTGTCAATAACTATAAGTTCAACTTTCTGCTTATTAATAAATGAACGGGAGGATTGTGTGGCGATATTGATGTAGGTAAGCACTTCTGATAAGCCTTTTTGCACCGGGTATTTATCAACTACATCTTTGAGGGTCACTTGCTTTTTAGATTTCAGCAATTCGCTTACCTGTAACTCCAGTTTTTCGCGGTCAATAAAAAACTGGTTTACCAGGTTATTTAAGTCGAGGCCTGTTAAATCAATATCGGCCGTTTTTAAGGCTTTGGCTTTAATGCTGGTATCCTGCGGCTCGTCGGCCAGGGGCCTTTCCATCGTCATCTCTATTTCAGGAAAACCATCTATTTCAATGAAATTATCAGTGGCGGGCGGGTTGTCAATCGCCTTCAGCGCATCGGCTTTTATTTCATTAATAAGCCGAATGGCGTTTTTACGTGCAAGCAGGTTCTTTTCGGCTAACACTTTATTCAGTTTGTCTGCCAGCTTGTGGTACGAGTTCCGTACGCGGCCTCCCTCGCGATTAAGATAAATACGCAGGTGGAGCAGAAAAGTATCTTCCACATCGATTTTGCGTTTCTGCAAAATGGTTACCACCGTCCTTATCAGTTCGGTAAGTTCATCTTTGCTGCTGTCATCCAACAGGTGCCGGTAAAAGGCTTCAAAGCTCTTTCCTTGGTCGGTATTGCGCAAATCATCTAATGCGTCCAGCGTATAATTAAGGATGTTGCCTTTAGATAATTCGAGGTTGGTTTGCTTTTCGTAAATAGTGTTTTTAATGCTGCCGAAGTTCTCCTCTACCTCGCGGAAATCAGCTAATAAACTGCGGGCCAGCTTGCTTACTTCATTGAACCTTGACTTAACGTAATAATCTTCGGCCGAAACAACTTTCTGTTCTATTTCCAGTTGCCGTATCTGGCTTTCAAGTTCGCGTTTCTTTACTTTAAGTACATCTGCTTTCTCCCTCCAGTTTTCAGTGCTGTTTTCAGCAATCTCGCGCAGCTTCTGAAAAATATCCATAAACTTGGATTCGGTGCTTATAAATTCTTCTTTACGAAGATTATCCAGCCATTGCAGAACCTTTTCGGCGTCAGAAGTTAGCGAGTGAAAATAGTTTCCTTTCTCATCGGGCTCGTAGGTAATATAACCTGCATCGCTCCATTTGCGTATCAGGATGGCCGCCTTTTCGCCGCTGTCGAATATCTTTTCTAACTGCTGGTCGTAATCATCCGCATAATCCTGGAAATTCAACTGCTCAATAACATCGGTGAGTTTACGCAGCATTTCGTTGTGCATAACTGTGGTGTTGTTGAGTGACTTAAACTCCCTGCGCAAAAAGAACAGAATCAGCGGTGCAGACTTAGCTCTGAAAAGCCGCACGGCCATCCCTGCGTTGCCCTTTCGGAGTATTTGAAAACAATATAGGTAATATTATTGGGTTGTAGCCGAATTTGATTGTAATGTCCTCTTTATCAATCACTATGGATTGTGTGAGTTCTTCTACAATCTGGCGCTTGACCGTCAGGTCAAGCGCAGGCCAACGTTGGTATAGGTTCTCTGCATTGTCCAGTATGTGGTCGCCGTTTATCTGCTGTATTTTGAGGAAATCTAGCTGTCCTTCCAATTGGCTTACACTTGTATCAAGTTGCTTGTATTGGGTGTCTAATGGCTCAAAATACCCCTTAAAACTGTCTGTAGGTATCTGGTCTTTGAGGTGTAATTGAATCAGTTTATCCATCTCAATTTTTATCCTTCCTTTTTCCTTTGTCAAAGTTCCAAGTTCGGTTTGTTTGGTTTGGATTGCTTCGTTTGCGCGAGTTTGGAATGTTGCCAAATCTTGTTTCGTGAGCAAGAATGATTTGAGGTAATCGTAATAGATGTCTTCGATGTCTTTCACATCAATGCGGGTTTTCTTGCACTTGGTGCAGGTGTATTTTGTAGTCCGTGAGGGCACATACATTTTACTTCCGCATTGGCAGGTAAGAAAGCCGGAAAAAAGTTGGACGGTTGCGCGGGTTATTGGCTTACGGTTTACTTCTTGTTCGTCCAGTATTCCATTTACCTTGTTCCAAAGTTCTTCCGTTATGAGTGCGGGGCAGGCGGTCAAAATCCAGTCGCTTTCCGGTTTGATTATCCAGTGTTTCTTTTCGCCTAAACTTTTGGTGTAGTTTGCCCGCCGTTGCCCTTTTGCCATCGGGTCGCGTAAGAGGCGGCCAACCGTTGCATCTGAAAACTTTGAGCCGTTGCGGGTGCGATACCCTTTCTCGTTGAGTAATCGGGCGACCGCTTTCTTTCTCTTTTTTTCGACAAAAAGTTCATACATGAGTTTCCTTACAGGTGCCTCATGTTGGTCAATAACCAGTTCTTTGCCGAGCCAGCGATACCCAAAAGGCGCGGCACCACCGAGAGGTTTTCCCATCCTTGCACGGACAGGAACCGAAGCGGCCACACGGCTTGCGATTTCTTCGCGCTCCCATTGGGCCATTGCCGCAATCATTGTGTAGAACAAGCGGCCTGCCGGTGTGCTCGTGTCTATTGCTTCTTGCAGGGAAACTAAATCAGCGTTGCTTTCACGGAACAGGTCTGCAAAGTCTAATAGTTCCCTTGTGTTTCGCGCGAGACGGGCAAGCTTTGAGAAAATGAGGCCGGTAATAGTTCCGGCTTTAATATCCCGTAGCATTTTCTTTGCTTCGGGATGTTGCATAACGGATTTGCCGGAGACTGCTTCAAGGTGATATACAACTTTTACGTCCCATCCTTTTGATTCGGCATAATACCGCGCCCGTTGTTCATGGTGTTCTGGTGATTCGCCTTGTGCCTGGTCTTCGGTTGAAACTCGAATCCAGATACCGACAGCTTTTTTCTTTTCCATAGGGGAATGTTTTTGGGGTGAATGAAATTAATGAATTTGTTTTTCTGTTGTAAAAAAACGCTTTAAAGCAAGTTTACCGATGTCAGGGAAAAGGGGTAGAACACAAAAATTGCCATATTGGTAAATTACGCTATCAGAATTATTTTTTAAGAATAGATTAAAACTTTAGCTTCGTTGTAAAGGAAAAACATGAGAGCAACTTTTGAAGAAAAAACTTACGAGAACTATTTTAACGTTGAACTTGACAGAGTTACGGAAATTTTTTTCCCTCTTGGGCAAGTGCAAGAGGGAAATTTAGGTTTTGACGCATCCGCTCATTCCCGAAACCACAGACTTTGGCGAATGCTTGGGTATCCTTTTTGGTTTTTCCCTCCATTTGCAGGAATAGACTTACGGGAAATTGCGGATGAGATGGAACATCATTTGGGCAGGATTATACGAGATGTTCCAAGAATGAGAGCGAATTTGATTTTTCAATATAAAAAGCCTGAGTTCATTACAATTTTTTTTGGGAGAGAATGGGAACATTGGGATCAGCCATATTTTCGTTATGACATTTATCAGGAGCAACAAGAATTACTGATGCACATTCACAACACCCTTGGGACAATGGTGTTAGTTATTTATGCGGCACCCGCAATTCAAGATATAAATGAGTTAGTAAGGATACATTCAGAACGGAAACTTATTGAAAATTCAAATTTCAAAAAAGCATCTGAACTCAATCTTCATCACAGAAACACATACATACAAGCAGGGACACATTCTATCGCTTGTAGCGAGCCGGAAAAAATTGAAAACTTTGATTTATTAAATGTGCTTAATAGTCTCAACGGAGAAAGTAATAGCGACTATGGTGATGATTACAACAGGCAATTCATTATTAATTTCAGAAAAAAAATTGAATCCATAGTTAGGGAAAACAACTATTTCGCAACATCATTCAAAACATTAAACGCATCTTTGGAAGGACTGAAAAAATATGAATTGCTTTATAGCTTTCTTGTAATGGTAAATTTCAGACAACTTACAGGGACACAATGGCTAATTAAGTTGTGATAGCACAAACAGATATAAATAAAAAAGAGCACCCCTATAATAGAGATGCTTCTTTTGCTTTTTAAGAATCCAATACCGGCGGTGCTTTATTATAGTTGAACAAATACGTTCCGCACTTTTGTGTATTTAAGCCTTAATGTTGGGTTCTGGTTTTGGAAATTCGTAGTGGTTGTTTTGAACAGAAAAACATCATCCCCAACTGAGATTCCCATTCTGAGCATGGTGGGATTCTGTTCATCAATACTGGCCATATGCAAAATGGTAAATTGGGTTCCATCTTTCATTTCTTCAATGGAGTAGTATTTACCCCAATTGGTTGCCATGTAGCCAACTGCTATTATGCTGGCACCGCCGAAGGATAAAAGATACTGAACCGGCAGCAGTATATCTCTACTCACCCCAATTTTAAAAGGTAATAAGTAAAGTGTGTCAAAAATAATTACTAAGCCTGCGATTGCTAATACAAAACCGAGGCATACCAGGAATTTGTTCGTTGTTTTCATTGTTTGTTGTTTTTAATGAAGAATACCCCCATTGTAGCATATATGACGCACATTGTCAATACGTGTATCTTGCCTTGATAATTCGGGGCTAATAAAAAAACCGCCTGTAATTACAAGCGGTTTTAGGTTTTACTCTGTAGGTAGTTTTGTAATGCTAATACGGCCAAGTTCCATAGTGATTTCAACTGTATCACCGATTTTAAAATCCAATTTGGAGAGATATTTACCTGCCAAACGAATAACCGGATGTTGCCTGTATGAATTACCATGATGGCCGTAATACACTTTTAACCGCCGCTTTTTAGTTTCTGTATTCATACGACCTCATTTTGCAGGTGAGTAACAACATCATTATCCTCATGCTTTATATTAAGAATGTAATCAACTGCCTTTTGCGCATGAGCACTTGCATAGACAACGAGCCGATTATCATTCTTTAGCCGGTTAAGCCAGCCTTGCAGATATGCAACGCTGTTACTTAAATCGTTCATAGCAATACCGGCATAGGATGTAAGATAGCATGAGCCGATTTCGGCAGTCAGTTCTTCAATAGAGTAGAGTTCAGAGCCAAAGTTGGTTTGTTCAACTAATTCCTTTCGGTTAAGGCGGCCTTGATAGCCGGTAGAGTGAATCAGTTCGTGAAAGAGCGTGGCGTAATAGCTTTGGCTTGATTCAAACATTTGCATTTTAGGCATGTTGATGAAGTCCGCTAAAGGATGATAGTAAGCCTCGTTCTCGTTGTGCACAATGTTTGGCCGGTTCGGCATAGCCCTTACAATTTCCTCACATTTTTCAATCGGGTCATTTGGTTTTGTTTCAAGTTGCACAGCCCGCGCCGGTAGTCCGGTGCATTGCGTTGCATTGAAAACAAAGTAATAGCGGAGGAGCGGTATTTTTCTGCCTTTCACATCTTGCATTCGTTTGTTTGAATTGTCGTCAATCCAAACCCAGAGAATAACTAAATGTGCTTTTTCGCCTTTCTTAACCCGCCCACCCAAATCTTGCACCTGTTTGAAGGTGAGAAATTCGTTTTGCTCATAACTAAGAGCGCCTAACAACAAAAGGTTCATTCCCCGATACGGGCGTTGAGTGATTAAATTTCGCGGAACCCCTATATCCTTCCAGGGTTGTTTCCACGGGACTACGCCCTGCTCAAGTTTTTGGATAATGAGACTGGTAACGATGTCATATACATCGCGGGTAATGATTGTTTCCATAGCATACAGTTTTTTGTCAAAGAATATTTCTTTGAAGTGTATGCTATGGTGAATATGAAAAGTAGAATACAAAAGTTGCCATTTTGGCAACAGGCCAAGAGGAACTAAAAACTATTTACCTAAATCCAACGCCTCAAACAAAACGTCTTTGTCAGCATACAAAAACGCGCCGACATTATCCGGCAGGACAAGAAGAATACGGCCATCGCAGAGGACGTATGACGTGTAATTAAAACCGGCGCTATGAATCAGCTTGTTTAATCCGGCATCCGGTTCACCCTTGTATTTTTTGATACCGGCCTCAATATGTTTTGCAGCAACTGAAACAATTCCTTTTTTGTCATTCATGAGTAGTGGCAAATATAACGGCGATACGCTACCAGACAAGAGTGTAAAACAAAAGACCCTCACTAATTGAGAGCCTTAAGTTATATGAACAATTTTATTCCGTCAGGTATTTATGCGTAATAGCCAACGCCAGTGCATCGAAGATACCCATGTTGTAATCCTCGTCCGTCCAAGCTTTTCTAATCTTTGGAGCGCGGGACGCAAGTTGAGGAAACCAGTAAATGATTTTTTGAGCAATTTCATATTTTGATTTCGCGCCGAATTGTTCAAAGACATCCCTTACTTGCTGCCGTGAATAGCGATATACCGGAATTTTAACTTCACCCGCATGTTTTGCAATAGATTCCACCAGTTCTGCAACCCGCTTACTGTGGCGCGAATAACTGCTATTATAATCTTTGACCACAATGATTGTAGGCGTAAAAAATTCAACAAATTTTGTAATACGTTCCAAAAGCTTTTTGTTGCTAATGGGCTGTATCGTAACCACACCGGAATCCTTTAAATTTTGAGGCATTTCAATACAAGCATATCCCAGGCCGCGAGCGTTAGGATAAAAAGAGAGAATGATAAACGTGTCTTTTTTCATAGGGATTTAAGCGCTTAAACGTGCCAACGCTGATGTTAAAAAGGCGATGCGACTATTCACCTTTGGAGTAGGTTTAACCTGCCTTAATTCCATTATTAAAAGGTCAAGGCGGACAATTAAGTCCTCTTTCATGGAATCTTTTTGATGCTCAAAAAGAGTTTCAACAGGGACATCGAACAAGAGATGATATAAGAGAATCATATCCACCGTTGGTTTACGCTGTCCTTGTTCCCACCGGCAAACATTTGAATAATCAGGCAGGTTCAACAGGAACCCAATATCATATTGCGATATATCCGTTCGCTTACGAGATTCACGCAAATAATTATGTTCATTAGACATAAATAAAAAAGGCCGAAGCCTGTTACTAATATGTCTAAATGATAAGTGAATATGAGTGATTAAAGTAGAACACATTTTTTGCCATTTTGGCAATTTTTTCGCCGTGGTTGCCTATTTTTTATAGTATGAATTAAACAAAAAAAGGTTTCTTCCATTGTTCAAAGAAAAAAGCTACTCTTTCTTTTTGAAGTCAGAAAGAGTAGCCCACCTTTGACATGGAGAAACCTACATTTTTTGTTGATTAAAAAGTGTCTGTATATCAGGCAATAATTTGCTAATGTGTGTTCCGTAGTGTCGCTTTAGTTTTGTTTCTTTTAGTTTTGTATAGTTAGTTTTGTTATATGCACTTCCGTGCACATGTTCCGGTATGTTTTGTGCATTAGTATGCGTTGCTAAGTGCATTGGTTTTGGGATGCCATAAAAAAGATACGGTTTGCCCCTGCGGTCTTTAGGTTCGTGTAATTCTTTGCCGTTGAAGTCAGTTACTTGTATCAGCTTCTTGACAGACAATGAATTTATGGTTTTAGAAATAATCCGGTTTGATAAACCGGTCTTTAGCCTGAATTGACTATGTGTTATCCTGTCGCGTTCCTTCCGTTTGCCTGTGGCGCTATCAAACCAACCGAGCGTTTGCCGGATAGTTATAAGTAACACTTTAAGTTCTGCTTCCGTCAGTTCCCGAAGGTGGGTATCAAACAAAAAATTAGGCACTTGCGTAGTTTGCTTATATATCATAATTTACATCATTAGGAGGGATTGGTAATGACATAACATTTTGCAAAATCAAATCAAGTAAATGTCTCAGTTTGTCTTCTGATACGGGTTCAGTTACAACGGGGGGTGTATCTATGTCAGAATAGACAATTTTTGTGTTATCAATTCGATGTGTGTTATGATTTGGGGCACCAAATGGTAAATTGTAACGTTGGGACATCTCAAAGAACGGTGTTCTCATTGCTATTCCTAGCTTTCTTTCTTCGATAACGAGGTTCGAGGTTGCAATTTCAATCAAACGCCGCTTTTCTTCCGTAATTCCTTTTTCATAGCTATTCTTAAAGCTTTTTACCAGTTCGAGGAATTTTTTCGCGCGGGAGAAGATTTCACTTTTTTCAGTTGAAAACTGCCTTTCTTTTTCTTCAATCGCTTTCACTTCAACCAGCAATTTTTCTTTTCGCTTCTCAAATTCATCTTTCCCAAAATCACCGTCCAGATAGCAGTCAGTCAGGCGCGCAAGCCTTTGTTCCGTTTGACCCCTTTGTAATTTGAGCGAGTGTTCTAATTGCTGATGAGTGTTTATCCAGTTCTTTTCAGTATCGGCAAGTAACGTGTCCAAAGCGGCAGCTTCTTGTGGGTGTAATTGTAGAGGGTCAAAAGCATTAACCAACAACCGGTTAATAGTAATTTCTCTCATTCCCTTTGTGGAACACTCTTTAGTATGACAGCGAAAGTATACGTTGCCCTTTTGCAATTCGCCGATTAGCGAATAACCGCACTCATGGCAGGTTAGCAGCTTTTTAAACAGGAAATTATGTCTAGTTGTTTTCTGGTTTGTTTTGCCTTGCATTACACCTTGAGCTTGCTTAAAGAGCGTTGTAGAAATTAAAGGCTCGTGCCCTCCTTTGAAGCTTTCGTTATTTACTTTTAATACTCCCATGTAAAACGGGTTCCGCAATATCCTTGAAAGATTTTCTACTCTAATTCTCCCTTGGCGCAGATTGCGTAAGCCGAGTTGCCACATGCGCTCAGCCAGTTCATCTAAACTATATTTTTGACTTGCATACAATTCAAATGCCTTTTTGACCAAAGGGGCAGAAAGAGGGTCAATAGTTTTGTATTTACCGCCGCCATTATTCAGATAGCCGGTTGGCGCTTGAAACGGATAAAACCCCTGCTTAAGCCGTCCATCAATTCCTTTTTTTGTTTCCTGTTTTAAGTTTCTAATGTAGTCCGTAGCAATCACAGCTTGCATATCAGCGCATAGACGACCACTCCGTGATTTCAAATCAAGGCTTTCATGCGCAAAATGAATTTCAATTTCATTATCAAGCAATTCGCTGATGTCCGCCCAATCTTGAATATTTCGGGCGCTTCGGTCAATTTTGTGAATAATAACTCCGTCAGATTTCTTTGCCTGCAATTGCTTAATGATAGCGCTAAACAAAGGCCGACCTTGTTTAGCGGCAGTTTCTTTTTCCTCTATCCATTCGGAAATCTCAAAGTTGTGCTGCTGTGCATAGCGGGCAATGGCCTCTTTTTGCTCTTGTAGGGATACCCCTTCGCCTTGCTTTAGGGTAGAAACCCTTATATATCCATACATTTTTTTCATGGGTAAATGCGAGAAATTAATTTAAATAAATCGGTTTTGCCATCTTTATGTTAACGTACCGCTACGCGGCACGTCAACATTTTTTTCGGCCTTTTCTTCACGCTCAAGGCGTTCAAAAATGTCTTTTACAACTGCTAAGTATCTTCTAAAATTTTCTTCGGCCTCTTGTATTTCTTCTTCCGTTTTGTGTTTACACAACTCTCTAATAAAAGGTATTTGGTTTTTGCTCTCTGGTAATGTATTCATACCGGCAAGTGTATCCTCGAACCGGATATGAGAGTAGAACACAAAAATTGCCATTGCAGCAACCTCCAAATTTTACACCTAAACCGTGTCAATTTTTTGCTTCTACTATTTTGTATAAGATTCAGAGAAAATATCATTCATGCAGCCGCAGAATGATATTACATATTTCGCCAAACTCAATTACAGAAATTTGAGGACGCTTTTTGGTATACGTCAGGAAGATAGATTGATGCACACTTACATTATCGGAAAAACAGGCACCGGTAAATCAACGATGTTAAAAACAATGATTGCCCAAGACATTGCCGCCGGTCGTGGAGTATGTCTTTTAGACCCGCACGGTGATTTGGTTCAGGATGTCGTTAACGCAGTCCCACCGGAGCGAAAGGACGATGTTATATATTTTAACGTGCCGGATATTTCACTCGCATTCAAATACAATCCTTTTAAAAAAGTGTCGTATGAAAAACGCTCACTGGTTGCATCTGCAATATTGGAGGTATTCAAAAAACTGTGGGACGATGCCTGGGGCGTTAAGCTTGAACATATTTTGCGCTATTGCATTTTGACGCTGTTAGACCAGAAAGAGGCCAACATTGGAGACATACCAAAATTGCTTTTGGATAAAAGTTTCAGATACAAGGCAATGGCAGCGATTAAGAACGATAGTGTAAAGGCGTTTTGGCAAAAGGAGTTTCCTGAATACAACCAATACGACTTATTGCCGGTGCTCAATAAGGTGGGAGGCATGTTAGCCCATCCTGTTTTAAAACGGGTGCTCATAGAGAACAAAGACGAAATTTCCCTTCGCAAGGTCATGGACGACAAAAAGATACTTTTAGTCAATCTCTCAAAAGGATATATAGGCGAAGATGTCGCGCACATTCTTGGCGCATTGCTGATTAGTTCTATAGGTTCAGCTTCTTTTAGTCGCGTTGATACCGAAGAAGAAAAGCGCGTTCCATTCATGGTTTATATGGACGAGTTCCACAATTTCACCACCCTTTCACTGGTCAATATGTTTTCTGAATTGCGAAAATTCAAAGTCGGTTTGACGTTGGCACATCAATACATGCACCAGTTGGACGATGAAATCAGGCACGCCATTTTAGGCAACGCCGGAACCATTATTTGCTTCCGTGTCGGGACAGAGGACGCGCAATACTTAATCAAGGAAATGTATCCTGTTTTTGACTTAGAGGATTTTATAAACCTCCCGAACCGAGCCATTTACTTAAAACTCATGATTGAGGGAACGCCGAGCCAGCCTTTTAGCGGGATTACAATTAGTTATATATAAAGGGAAGAATCCTTCAAATCTAGTTTACAGCAGTTACATTTAATGTATTCTGTTCCGGTGCTGCTATCAAAATTTGCGAATGATTTGCAGTCAGGACAATAAAGCATTTTCTCGATTTCAACCCATTTGTCAAAAACGCCCTGAATTTCGGGTGCTGTAAATGGACTGGCTTCATTTTTCCAGTGAGCACAATAGTTTCTAAAAATAGTCCCTTGCTCTATTCCGTCAAACGCAGCTATTAGTTTGTGCTGTTTACCGCTTTGCTTTAATTTTTCTCTGAAACGCTTTACCATCGGGTCGTAAAACTCACCGAGAGTATATACGTTCTCTATCTTATACTTAATCGGCGTTTGCATATTTTCATTTATTGCGCCGAGCGTCCATTCCAAATACCGCCCAAGTGTTTGTCCCGCTGTAACCGGCTTATCTTCATCAAGGTATTCTTTAATCTCCTCAGTATAATTTTTTGCCAGCCTATAACGAGGGCCAGTATTATAATCCCATGAAGTAACTTTATATCGTTGCCAGTTTGGAAAATCCCTTTGCATCGTATCGAAAAATATCTGGTCATGGGTAAACACTAATATTTGAAAGTCGGAAAATTTTGTAGCAAGCAGTTGTGCAACTTTAGGTCTCTTAAAAGCATCGAAACTATTTATAACATCGTCCAGTATAAAGAACTTGAAATCCGCGTTAAAATGTTTTACCGCCGCAAGAAAAATAGCCAGTCCAAAACTATTTACTTGGCTTTCACTCATGAATTTGAACGCGGGGCTAATTTTCTCAGTAACAAATTCAATCTCTAGTTCAACCGCCTTATCTTTTCCGGTTATAAGCTTTAAAGCAGGGTTTTTAATAAAATCATTGGAACTTTCGAGCACATTAAAATATTCCACGACATTTGAAGAAATACCGTCGAAAGTAGTTTGTATTGTCGTTTGTATAAATGTAGTAAGCTGAGAAAAAAGGCTGTTAAGATTTGTAGTAATTGAGGATAAATAACTAACCTTATTTGAATTGATAATAAAGTTGCGATAACCAGTAATAACAGTAGAAACATTATGAAAGTCTTGGGCTAGAGTTTTTGTTTTCTCGTCTTTCGATAGTGTATCAATTTTATCCGACACCTTTTTCCTGTTAGTCGCCTCACCTGCGATAATGTCCTCAATTTTTTCTATTGCTGTGTCGGAGCTAATTTTAATTTCACTTAATTCTTTGAGTTGTTTTTTAAGGGTAGCGGCAATGGCGGGAAGTGAAGCACCAATAGAATTTATTTCCGCAAAAAAAGATTTATGGGCATCTAATACTTTAGGGTTATTCTCTGATTGAATAATTGCGATTTGCCTTGAGAGATTCCCAACTTGTTTTTCCAGTGCCGCCTTTTTTGCATCAAAATCTTTTTTCTTTCTATTGAGAATATCTAGTTTGGTATGTTTTGCTTTAATATGTTCTAATAAATCCCCTTTAAATATAGTATCGCAAACAGGGCATTTTGTTTTGTCCTCCAATTTCGGTAAAACTTCTATGCTTAATTCATAGAGGTGAGATAGGATTAGCTGCTTAATACTTTCTTCATTTTTCTTTAAATCAGCAAACGCCTTTTCCAATTCTAAGCACTGCGCTTTTACAGACGATAACGGATAAAATTGATCTTGCTTCTTTTTAAATCCTTGCCACTCTGTTAGCTCTTTTGTTATTGGATTTGCAGCAACAATCTTTTCCAAGCCTAATTTTATAGTATTGGCATCTTTAAATTGGGTTACTGCCGTGAAACCATGTTTTTCGCCGATAGAACTTATGTATTTAACTACGGCTTTTTCATCTACTTTAGTAAAACCGGTAATTGTTTTTATCTCTTTAATATTTGCATCAAGGTGGAACTGGTGATTTTGAAGATTTTGAGTTTGCTTATTAATTGCTGTCTGCAACGTATCTTGCAACAGGGAGAATTTTTCCAACCCAAAAAACTTAGCTATATATTTATATCGTTCTGCTTTTGTTTTATAAACAAATTCCTGTAAATCTGAATAGCGTAAGTAATTGGGATAGGTGCTTAACGCTCTAAATTCATCGTATTTGCCGGTAATAGTAGGGGCTGATATTTTCTTTCCATTAAATAAAGCCTTAATCGTGCCTATAGTGGGATGCTGAAAGTCAATCGAAATGTAACTATTGTTTCCCTTTGACACTTTATGTGGAAAATCAGTTGCAGACACTCCCTCACGGCTTAATGTTTGTATTTGAAATGTATTTAACCATTCCCAGGCATCCACAATAGAACTTTTTCCTGTGCCGTTCCTACCATACAATAAAGCGGAAGTATAATTACCCCCTTTCATAAATTCAATGGTCAAAGGCAATTTAACCCCTCTAAAGTTTTCAATAGTTATCTGTTTTATTTTGAGCATATACTATTTCTATTTTGCCGAATTAGGGAGTTCGGTTTCAATCTTTTTTAATCCTTCACTAACAGCCTTTTCGAATTTTGTGGTATTAAACCCATTTTCACTAATAAATGGTTCTAATTTTGTGATGAATTCTGCAAGTTCGGGCTTTGCCCCCTTCACTTCGGTTAACCATTGTTTGAAATCCATATAGCTTATTTTATACCACGATTTTCTTAAAACTTCAATAGGTTTTTGCTCGGCATGAATTCACAATATAGAGTAATATTACGAAGGTTTTGAAAACTTTGTGCTAATCCTATTTATTGTATTTTGTCCCTTAAATTGCTAAACTTGGCAAATTAACACACGAATTAAAGGCGATTGAAGATGAAAGCTAAAATAGACAACCAAAATATTATTGAAGGAACCTCAAAGGATATTGTAAAAGACCTTGTTCAAAAGCTGAACAAGCTTATTCCAGGCGCTTTCAGTGAAAATAAAATTAATGTCGAGCAGTTAAAAGAAATCCTGGGTGAAACGGTTAACACCGATTCAGAAAGGTATCAACTTTCTTGGGCTGGTAAAGCCGAAGCTTACAAGGTTTTGCAAACACCTTCAACGGCGACACTTTTTCCTAAACCGGACGAATCTGTTAATTGGGACGCCGCCAAGAATATATTAATTGAAGGAGAAAATTTAGAAGTCCTAAAAGTATTACAAAAAACGTATTACGGAAAAATAAAAGTGGTTTGTATCGACCCCCCCTATAATACCGGCTCAGATAGTTTCATATACCCTGATAAATTTTCCGAATCAAAAGAGGAATATTTAAAGCGAATCGGTGAAAAGGATGAAGAAGGTTTGATGATGAAAGAAGGCTTCTTTCGTCCCAATCGAAAGGAAAATGGCCAGTTTCATTCTAATTGGCTTTCCATGATGCTCCCTCGTTTGTTTCTTGCTAGGAATCTCTTAAAGGAGGATGGTTTAATATTCGTGCATATTGATGATAACGAAATAACCAACCTAAGACTTTTGATGAATGAAGTTTTCGGTGAGGAAAATTACGTCCAAGAAATTATTTGGCAAAGACATGCGGGTGGCGGAAATGATTCTAAATATTTCGCAATAGACCATGAATATATCCTTTGCTATGCCAAGAATCTTTCTGCTATTGATAGACTTCGATTACCATTAAACGAAAAGGACATTGCAGAATACAAATTGAAGGATAAGTATTTTGAAACATTAGGGCCATACAAAACGAAATCTTTTTTGAGGATGCGTCCCGATGATCCAAGACCAGGATTGCAATACAAAATAAAATGTCCTGATAAGTCTGTAATATTTGATGAATGGAAATGGGAAGAATCGTCATTTCTCGAAGCGCTCAAAGAAGATAAGGTTATTCTTAGAAAGGATGATAAAGGAAAATGGACGGTTGAATACAAACTATATCTAAACGGCGGTGACGGAGAAGAAAAGCAGAAGGTTCCTCGTTCCTTATTTCTAAATGAAGCAAGGAACAGTCAAGGTAAACAGACTCTAACCAAAGTTCTAGGAAAGGCAAATATTTTCAATAACCCCAAGCCGGTGGAACTTTTGAAAACGTTAATCAACTTAGGTTCTACTGAAGATAGCGATGATATAATTTTGGATTTTTTTGGCGGCTCCGGCTCTACTGGTCAGGCGGTGTTGGAATTAAACGAAGACACTAAAGGTAACAGAAAATTTATTTTAGTCCAGTTACCAGAAGAAACAGAGGAAAATTCAGAAGCTCGCAAAGCCGGTTTCAAAAAAATATCTGAAATAACCCGCACAAGAATTACTAATGTCTTAACTGAGATTGCCAAAATTCATAAATCCAAATTGGAGTTTGAAAAAAAACAGATTCAAGGATTTAGATTCTTTGTTCTAGGCGCATCAAATTTTAAAATATGGAGGGGCGATATAATTGAATCGGAGAAAGATTTGATTTCCCAAGTGGAGTTATTTAAAACACCACAAAAGGAAAATGTGAAAGAATACAATATTCTTTGGGAGTTAATGATAAAAAACGGCATACCGTTAGAAACGCCTATAAAGGAAAAAACAATTGATGAATCAACCGTGTATTATTTCGAGAAACAAAAGTATTGCTTCTGTCTTTCTCAAATAACGAAAAATGTTGTTACAGAAATAATAAAAATGAAACCCAACCAATTAATTTGTTTGGATAGTTCTTTTAATAACGATGATTGCAGTAAAACAAATATTCAGTTAAAACTTCAAGACAATAGCATTGAGCTAAGGTCAATTTAAAACAACAACTATGAACCTAACCCCTCTGGTAGTAAATTGCCAAGCCCCTGCTAATGCTTCTTACATTAATAGGAATTTCAACATAGTTCAATGCACCGTGCAGAAAAATACGCCGGAGTATAATGACCTATTTGCAAGAGCGCAGCAACTTGCGCAACTCGTAAACGCGGGCGCTGCAAATCACGCCGAAGTTGAAAGAAATTTAAGGAGAAGATTAATTGATTCTTTTGGCGGGTTATTAGCCGAATATGGTTGGGAGAAGTTTATTAATTCCAAATTTGGAACTATTGCCTCTCCAACGCCATTTACAGATGCCTCTACGCAGATAGACATTCAGCTTACGGATGGTCAAAGAATCGAAGTTCGTTCTTCTTTTCCCCGCAATGGTGTAAAATTTGCCTTGTGTAATAACTATGCTAATTTTAAAAATATTGGCCCCTACTCAAACTCTATTAAACCAGGCGAGGTGCAAAAGAATTTGTATTTAGCTGTGCTATTTGACACACAAAAGCAAGATTTATTAGACGCGGATTCTATTAGTTTATCATTAGTTGGTGGTTCAACTTGGAAAATGATGGTGGAGATAGGCCAAAACGTTACCCTTGTTCCTTTTGACGATGATTCCTTTGCTGTTAGAAGTTCATACAGGGTAGTTTATTTAAAAGACGCACTTGACGCAGCACAGGTAATTGACGCAATCGCTGCATTAGGATATAACAAAATATAGATGAAATTACAATTTGATAAAAACCAAAGGTATCAGCTTGATGCAATAAAGTCAGTCATTGATTTGTTTGAGGGGCAACACTTGAATAAATCTGATTTTGAGTTTTCACTTGTGGACGGAACAGAAGGAAGTGTTTTATTTACGCCGAAGGGTGTAGGAAACAAACTAACTATTACCGAGCAACAGATTTTAAAAAATCTTCAGGGGGTTCAAAAAGTAAACGACTTGCAGGAACATGAGCGTTCAAGTCAATTAGAAAAGCTTTTCTATAACGACCCGCCACTTTCAAAATCAATTCTCACAAAAGACAGCACGATTACCGGCTTTCCGAATTTCTCTATAGAAATGGAGACCGGCACGGGAAAAACATACGTTTACTTGCGCTCCATTTATGAATTGAATAAAGTTTATGGGTTCAAGAAATTTGTCATTGTAGTTCCTTCCGTTGCAATTCGTGAAGGGACTATCAAAAATCTTGAAATTACTTTTGAGCATTTTCAAGAAATATATGAAAATGTTCCGGCTGAGTTCAAGGTTTACGATTCAACCAAACTGACTAACCTTACAAACTTTGCAAAGAGCAATGCTATCCAAATACTTGTAATAAATATTGATTCGTTTACGAAGGATCAAAATGTTATCAATCAAGTAAGAGAAACAGGGATAAAGCCAATCGAGTATATACAAAGCACTAATCCGATTGTAATTATTGACGAGCCTCAAAATATGGAAACGGATATTCGTAAAAAAGCGATTGCCAACCTTAATCCGTTATTTACCCTTCGATATTCTGCAACACACTTAAACCTATATAATCTTGCCTATAAATTAGACCCCGTAAGAGCCTACGATTTGGGTTTGGTAAAGCAGATAGAGGTTGATTCGGTTGTTTCTCAAAATGATTACAGCGGGGCATTTGTCAGCTTGGATGACTTCAAACTCAATAAAACCTCAACCAGCGCTAAGCTTTCTATTCTATCAAATGAGAAAACCGGAGTGGTAAAGAAATCCGTTTTTGTCAAAAATGGAGAGAATCTATATGATTTGTCAAAACGGGTTGAGGCATACCGCGATGGTTATATTGTCAATTACATTGATTCGGAAGAAGGCTTTATTGAATTTTCTAGTGGCACTACTGTTTATAAAGGAGAATCTACGGGAGGGTTAAATGATTATATTTTGAAAGATATGGTCAGTGCCACGGTAGAGAATCATTTCAAAAAGGAAAAGGAACTAGGAGCATTGGGAATTAAAGTGCTTTCAATTTTCTTTATTGACAGGGTTGCAAATTATCGTTCCTATGACGAAGCAGGAAACGAAATGCCAGGAAAGTTTGCGCTGTGGTTTGAAGAAGCATTTAATAAGTTAGCGGCAACTCAAAAGTATAAAGGATTGTATTCATTCAAAGTTGAGCAAATGCACGATGGCTATTTCTCACAGGATAAAGGCCGTTTCAAAGATAGTAAGGAAGGAAAAAGCACTAAAGCTGATGACGAAACCTATCAGCTTATTATGAGGGATAAGGAAAGATTATTAGACACTAAAGTGCCATTGCGATTTATTTTCAGCCACTCCGCTTTACGGGAAGGTTGGGACAATCCAAATGTTTTTCAGATATGCACTCTTAATGAAAGCAAATCCGAATTAAAAAAGAGACAAGAAATTGGTAGAGGCTTACGTTTATGTGTTGACCAAACAGGCAATAGAAATCTTGAAAGACATATTAACCGTCTTACCGTTATTGCTAATGAAAGCTATGATAATTTCGCTCGCGCCTTACAGAAAGAGATTGAGGATGATTGTGGAGTAATATTTGAAGGACGCATTAAGAACGCAAGGAATAGAGATAAGGTTCTTTTGAAAAAGAACTGGCAGTTAGACCAAAATTTTGTTGACCTGTGGGAAAGAATAAAATATAAAACCGAATATAATGTTGATTACGATACCAGTGTCCTTATCCGCAATACTTCCAGCACCATCAAGGTAATGCCCTCTATTCCAAAACCACAAATCCAACGAATTAAAACTGAAACGGAGTTTGTAAGAAATGAAAATAATAAACTCGTTGAGGTAGGGGGCGTGGTTAAAAGTTCAAAAGATAGAATTGTTACGGAAGTTAGATATGAAATTCCTGACTTTGTTGGATATATCCAGTCGAAGACTGAGTTAACACGAGACACAATTTCGAAAATTGTTCTTTCTTCAGACAGGCTCGGAGAAATATTTAACAATCCTCAGTTGTTTATGGACACTGTAGTAAAGCACATTAAAGTAGAGTTCGATAAGTTAAAAATAAAAGGCATTAAATATGAAAAGATAGCTGGTCAAGTATATGAAATGAAATTGTTTGACACTTCGGAAATAGAGGAATATGTAGAGAATTTAGTTGTTGTAAAAAATCAAGAAAAAACACTTTACAACTATATTCAAATTGATTCCCTTTCAAAACCCGAAATAGACTTTGCCAAAGACTGCGAAACAAGAGAAGATATTCTCTTTTATATCAAATTGCCTTCATGGTTTATAATTAAGACACCGATAGGCGCATATAATCCTGATTGGGCATTGATAAAGAAAGAAGACGGAGATGCAACAAAAATTTATTTTGTTGCAGAAACTAAAGATGCAAAAGCCGTTAAGGATAGGTCGTTGCTTCGCGAATCGGAAAGAATGAAAATACATTGCGGCGAAAAACATTTTGAACAATTTGATGATGTTTACTTCGATGTCGTGAGTAGTGTTACGGATTTGAAAAAGGGTTCAAAATAAAACCTCTGAGTTTGATAGCAAAACCATAAATATTGACCGACTTGTATGTTTTTTGTCCCGTCCTGTCAATTAATGTCAAAGTTTTTTACTTTGCACTCGCAAGACATACTCATATTTCCTAACCCATAATCCCCAAATATGATTTTCGCTATCCTTATTCTTATCGTCGTCCTGTTCCTCGCTTATCGTGTCGTTGACAGCACCGTTGAAAATCACCATCCCTGGCAGCAGGGTTTTGACAACCTGAAATTCTCAACCGAGGAATTCTACAAGTCCTGTGAAGCGGCCATCAAAAAGCGCGAAATCCCAGGTATTTCATTTTCCCGCGTCCAGTATTCCGAAGGTGGCATATTGAGCGGAAACAGAGAGTATCTTCACGTTGTCAGGGGCGAACACGTGTATGACATTTGCGCTGCCCCCTTCGGGTCAGGCTTCTTTGTGTCCTCATGGCACGTGGACAAGCCGGATGTTACGAAAAAACTATTGCGTAGGATTCCGGCGCTTGCTCCAATGACTGATAAAAAATCATACTATCAAATTGATACAGAGGCCATGTTTAAAAGCTTCGTTCATTCCGGTATGCTTGAGGCCATAGATGAAATGACAAACAGCAAAGGGGTTCGGGCTTTAACGGAATTAGAAAGAAGAATGCCTGATACTTCTAAAAAGTAATTTGCCTGAAAAGTCCCTGATATGGCAGCCTCCCTTTCCGAGCAACTTACGGCGCAATTCTATGAATGGGAGCAATACGGCAGGGGTTGGTATGTATTTGATTCGCCTGTTGAGTTAGAGCCGATATTTGAGCCGTTTTGGGGGCATCAAGTCGAAACCCCATACGTTGACGATGGCAAACGGCACAGTATATTAAGCTATCTATCCGAATCCATAAAAGGTGCGCTTTCACCTCGAAAAGAAACGCTTCCTGAAATATCCTATGAATCAGCACCACCGCAGGCATACCGATATATTTCCGTCCACGCATTGCGCGGTTTTTCAAT
>Ga0182013_10001931_pt1 | contig 27662 bp, 24 predicted proteins | sample 612S2MmetaG_FD_120487 | JGI IMG/M metagenome (GOLD analysis project Ga0182013, IMG submission 120487) | Permafrost microbial communities from Stordalen Mire, Sweden - 612S2M metaG | ecosystem: Environmental > Terrestrial > Soil > Wetlands > Permafrost | place: Sweden: Stordalen | collected...
CGCGGCTGATGTCGAGTTCATGATCGAGAACCAAGGTCACCGAGAGCGGAGCCTGGGCCTCGTCCATATCGCCATCCCAGCTCACGATGCGCTCCACATGCGCGCCGCGGCCCGAGGGAAGCGCAACAATCTTGTCTCCCGGCCGCACCGTTCCCGACGCGATCTGCCCCGCGAAGCCGCGAAACGTGTGATCGGGTCTCAACACTCTCTGCACCGGAAAGCGGAACGCCGCGGCCCGCGTATCATGCGATGGCGGCAACTGCTCAAGCAGCTCAAGGAGCGACGGCCCCTGGTACCAGGGCATGGCGCCGGACAAATCCGCAGCGCCATGCACAATGTTGTCGCCCTTCAGTGCGCTCACCGGGACAAAAACCCGCTCGACCGGCGTGCCCGTGTCCGCCGCAATCTGATCGAGCACCGCGCTGAAGTCCGCTTCGATAGCGCGGAACGTGCTCTCGTCGTAGCCGATCAGGTCCATCTTGTTGACCGCGACAATCACGTGGCGCACACGCAGAAGCGAGGCAATATAAGCATGCCGCCGCGACTGGATCAGCACTCCCTTGCTGGCATCGATGAGCACAATGGCCGCGTCCGCGGTAGAGGCGCCGGTGGCCATGTTGCGCGTGTACTGCTCGTGGCCCGGCGTATCCGCGATAATGAACTTGCGTCGTGCTGTCGAAAAATACCGGTAAGCAACATCGATGGTGATGCCCTGCTCGCGCTCGGCGCGCAGACCATCCGTCAGCAGCGCAAAATCGATCTGCCCCGGCGCCGTCGTTCCTTTGCCCTCAATCGATCGCACCTGGTCTTCATACACCGATTGCGTGTCATAGAGCAGCCTTCCAATCAGCGTCGACTTGCCGTCATCCACGCTGCCGGCCGTGGAAAATCGCAGCAGGTCCTTCTCCCGCTCTGCGGCGAGAAAACCGGCGACATCGAATCCCGCATTCTCCAACTCCAAAGAAACTCCCATGCCCCTCCGCCTATCCTTGTGATTCTCTATTCCTGTAGTCCCTCAGTCCCTGAATCTCAGAAATATCCTTCGCGCTTCTTGATCTCCATCGACCCTTCCTGGTCGTGATCGATCACGCGATTGGCCCGCTCTGAAGAACGAAAGGAAATCAGCTCCGCAATAATCTCTGGAATCGTGGTCGCGTCCGACCGGATAGCCCCCGTGCACGGGCTGCAGCCCAGCGACCGCAAGCGCGACTTCACCATCTGTGGCTGCTCGCCCAGGCGCGCTACAAATGCCTGCTCAATCGGCAAGAGCGCATCACCACGCACATACATGGGCCGCTCCCTGGCAAAGTAAAGATCGACCACCGGGATCTTTTCCTCGTGGATGTACTGCCACACGTCCATCTCCGTCCAGTTTGAAAGCGGAAACACGCGGATGCTTTCGCCCGGATGAACGCGCGCGTTGTACAGGTTCCACAACTCGGGCCGCTGGTTTTTCGGGTCCCACTGCCCTGCCCCGTCGCGAAATGAGTAGATGCGCTCCTTGGCGCGGGACTTCTCTTCATCGCGCCGCGCCCCACCGAAGGCCGCGTCGAAGTTCCAGTGCTTGAGCGCATCGAGCAGCGCCTGCGTCTTCAGCAATCCGCAGCAGCGCTTGGTGTCGAGCACAATGGGATTGGTGCCCGCCGCAATCGCCGGCTCATTGCGCCACACCAGCAACTCCGCTCCGATCGACCGTGCCATCTCATCGCGAAAGGCGATCATCTCCTTGAACTTGAATCCCGTATCGATGTGCAGCAGCGGAAACGGAATCGGCGCCGGATAAAACGCCTTCTGCGCCAGCCGCAGCATCACCGAGGAGTCCTTGCCGATGGAGTAAAGCATCACCGGCCGCTCAAACTCCGACGCCACCTCGCGCAGGATGTGAATGCTCTCCGCCTCGAGCAGCCGCAAATGGCTCAGCCGCGGCCCCGCCGGAGCAGTGGGCAAGGGTGCGGAAAAACTCAGGGGTGCTGAAGAAGTTGAATTCTCAATCTCGCCAACGGGCATCGGGACCTCGCAGCTTCAGGAGTTTGTGCTGAGGGCCGGAAAGGCAAAAAACGAACCCGGCATCCAGCTATCGGGTGCGTCTTCATATGTCTGTTGATCGATTGTGCTGGGGATCAGAGACTAGCGCATACACCCGTCGAAGATGTTCGACAGGCGACAACAGGAACTAAGCTTTAGAGCGCTAACCATACAAAACTGATATTAACAAAACCGTGACCGGGATACAAACCGCCTGTCTGGCGTCAACTGCGTACCGTGGTCAACTACCATTGAAATAGGCCCATGCCCTCCAAACCGAAGCTCGGTCAACACTTTCTCAACGATCCTCAGGCCGCCGACCGCATCGCCACATCTCTCGGCGACCTCAGCGGCCGGACCGTTGTCGAAATTGGCTCCGGCCAGGGGGCCATCACCGGTGCTCTCGCCTCGCGCGCCGCCCACGTCATCGCAATCGAGCTCGATGCCGGCTATGCCGGGGCCCTTCGCGGACAATTCCCAGCGGATCGGGTCACGGTCATTGAGCGCGACATTCTCCAATTCGACTTCCAATCCGCCGCGGCCCAGGCAGGCACGCCACTCGCCGTAGCCGGCAACCTGCCCTACTACATCACCTCGCAGATCCTGCTCAAGCTCGCCGCCGCCCACGCTTCCATCGACCGCGCGGTCCTGATGGTGCAGCGCGAAGTGGGCGACCGCGTCACCGCCGAACCCGGCTCGCGCGACTACGGCCTGCTGTCGGTGACCGCGCAGATGTACGGCCCCGCTCAGCAACTCTTCACCTTGCCGCCCTCGGCCTTTTCCCCGCCTCCAGACGTCCATTCCACCGTCTTCCGCTGGCGTTTCGCCCCGCGCTTCGCCGAGCTCGGCGTCGATGAAAACGCGTTTCCGAAATTCGTCCGCCAGGCCTTCCACCAAAAGCGCAAGACACTGGCCAACAACCTCCGCGCCGCCGGCTTCGAGCCTGCGCGATCCGCCGAAGCGATGTCCGCCGCCGGCATCGATCCCCGGGCCCGCGCCGAAGCGCTACCCATTGATTCCCTGGCCGCCCTGTGGCGCGGCCTCAACCTGCCGCGCTGACTGCCAGATTTCCGCCTTCCGCCCTATTTCCGGCTTCCGCTTTGGGCGCGTAATCTATCAAAGAAGCAAAAAACAGCGCCGGTCGAGGTATCCCACGGTTTTCACACGCTTTCCATCCCGATTCAGGAAGCTATCGGGCCCGTCTAAGCATCTTGGAGTAAGGACGTCATGAACCCGACTACCGAACAGGCTCCTCAGCGCACTACATCCGAGCAGGCCCGCCATCGCGCCTTTCAGCAGACTCTGCTCAGTGCGCGGCGGACCATGATGCTGAGTGAAATCCTGAAGCTGGCGGTCGACAGCTTCAGGGCCAGCAAGATGCGTTTCGCGCTGACCGCCCTCGGCATGGTCATCGGCACCGCCTCGGTGATTCTTGTCGTTACCATCGGAATGACCGGCAAGCGCTACATTCTGGAGCAACTTCAGAAGATCGAAACCAACTCGATCGAGCTCGAATACGCCGGCGGAGGCACCACGACTTCCGAGCGCGTGCTCTACAACGACTACCTCACCCACGAGGATGAGAAGGCGGTCGACGAGCAGCTTCCCGGCGTGATGTACTCCTCGCCCGTGCTCTCCATGCACACCCCCATCAGCTTCGGCGGCGGAGTGGTGAAAGACACGCTCGTGCTCGGCGTCAGCCCGCAATACCAGAACATCCGCAACCTGGTGGTCACCGACGGCCGCTTCATTGACGACACCGACGACCAGGCCCATCTCCACTGCGCCGTGGTCACCCAGCTTTTCTCCCGCCAGCGCTACGGCAGCGACGACGAGGCGGTGGGAAAGGTCTTTGAGATTCAGGGCATCCCCTTCACCATCATCGGTGTCTTCAAGGAAGCCGTCGACGACTTCGGCCAATCGGAAATCGCCGACCAGACCGTCCTTATTCCCTTATCCGTCGCGCGCTACTTCACCGGCACCGAAAATGTGCACCAGATTTACTTCTCCATGCGCAGCATGGACGAGGTTCCCGATTCGGCAAAAGAAATTCTCCGTATCGTCCAATCGCGCCATCGGCCCAACTCGGTCTACCGCACCCAGACCCTTAAGCAGATGCTTACCATCGCCGAGGAGATCGCCAACGCCCTCACCGCAGTGCTGGTGCTGGTGGCCGCAGTCACCCTGGCCGTGGGCGGTGTCGGCATCATGAACATTATGCTGGCCAACGTCCGTGCCCGCATTCGCGAGATCGGCATTCGCAAGGCCATGGGCGCAACCTACCGCGAGATCAAGCTCCAGTTCCTTACCGAAGCCATCATCATCTCGCTCACCGGCGGAGTTGTGGGCACGCTCATCGGACTCTCATTGCCCCTCTCGGTCCGTTTTTTCACCGACTACAAGCTGCCATTTTCGTGGCTGTCGGTCTTCATCGCCCTGACCTCAGCCGTGCTGGTGGGCGTCATCTTCGGCACGGTCCCGGCCACCCGCGCCGCCCAGATGGACCCTGTCGACGCCCTGAAATATGAGTGAACTCGACCCAACTCCGCCGCGCCAGTCACCGACGGCGGAGATTCTTCCGCCCGACGATCCGCCCTCGAGGGGTCCGAGCCTGGCGCTGCTCTGGAGCCTGGTCGCTTTCGCGCTGATTGCTGCCCTCGCCGCAGCCGCGTGGATAGTCCTGCCCTTTTACCGCCGGCGCTGATGGGGATTTCTCACGCTTGGGACCTTGAATGGGCGCTTGCAGAGGGAAATTTCGGATGGAATTTGGCTCATTCAGGCTCTGTTTTGCTTCATGAATCGACTTGAAGGGGCCAAAAACGAACGGAAAATGGCGGTTATGTTTACCATATGATAACGGGTGTCCGGATCTTAAACTGCTGAATTAAAAATGGTTGCCACGGACCCTCGCCCCGGGACGGGCCTTTAGCAGGGGGGTAGGGGGGCCGGTATAGGTCTAGACCGGGCGGATCTCCGACAAGATAGACCTTGCACATCCCTGACAGATGGAAGTAGTCATGACATTCTCCAACTTTGAGTGTGCGCTTCAAGCGGGTTATTTTACGCAACCAGGATCGGCCGGGTTTCTCAGAGCGTCAGGGCCTTCGAGGAGAAGGCCCAGAATCCAGGCTTAAGCGCATTTCGAGTGCTCAGCAATGTTTACGGGATCGAAACCGAGCCCATGGGCAGCCCACGCGTCCAATCGCTAAGTGAGCTTATTCCGCCCGCTCCGCAATTAAGACCGGAATCCCATCCACGATGGGATAGGCCCGCCCGCAGCCGGCGCAGCTGAGACGCTCGGCCTCCGCGCGCAACTCGCACAGGCAGGCCGGGCAGGCCAGCAGCTCCAAGACGCTCGAGTCGAGCGTGGCGGGCTCGTGCGAAGCCGGATGAGAATCGCCCGGCTTGATCAGCTTTGACATGGGGATTCCTTACTGCACAATCGCAATATCCCCGCCGGCTTGCCCGTCGACGGCCGAACGCTTGGTACGCCCGGCAAACTCCTGCTCGATCTGCTTGTTGGTGCCGGCACGGGCGAACTCATAGGCCACGCGAATGCCGTTATAGATGGCATTGTCGTTCGACGAGCCGTGCCCGATGATGCACACCCCGCGGACGCCCAGCAGAGGCGCGCCGCCGTACTCGGTATAGTCCAGCCGCCGCCTGAAGTCGTTGAACGCCCGCCTCGACAAGAGCGCGCCCACCTGGGCCGTCACCGTGCGGGTGAGGGACTCCCTCAGCACGTCGCGCACGAAGCGCCCGATGCCCTCGCTCGTTTTCAGCGCCACGTTTCCTACAAAGCCGTCGCAGACGATCACGTCGGCGTGGCCGTTGAAGATGTCCCGGCCCTCGACGTTGCCGATGAAGTTGATGGGCAGCGCCTTGAGGAGCGGGAAGGCCTCGCGGGTCAACTCATTCCCCTTGGTCTCTTCCTCGCCAATCGAGAGCAGTCCCACCCGCGGCTGACGAATCTTGAGCACGCTGCGCGCATACATTTCGCCCATCACGGCAAACTGCTCCAGGTTGTGCGCCTTGCAGTCCACGTTGGCGCCAACGTCCAGCAGCACGCAGGGATTGCCTTTCGACGTCGGCATGGGTGTAGCCAGCGCCGGCCGGTCCACGCCCGGCAGCGCGCCGAGCACGCCCTTGGCCGTGGCCATGGCTGCGCCGGTGTTCCCGGCGGTCACAAAGCCCGCCGCCAGTCCGTCGCGCACCTGCTTCAGGCCCACCCGCATGGAGCTGTCCTTCTTGGTGCGATAGGCCTGGGCGGCCTTTTCGTCCATGCCGATCCGTTCCGAGGCATGGTGAATGACGATGGGCAGTTCTTCATTTTCCAGGTGTTCGTCCAGCAGGTCGCGCAGCTCCGGCTCGGGTCCGATCAGGTGCACCCGCACGGGCAGAGCCCGGCATGCAAGGATCGCTCCCCGAATCTCCGGCTCAGGAGCCTTGTCAGAACCGACGGCGTCTAGCGCAATGTCGATCAGCATCTGGCTTGGTGTTACTTGGCTTCTTTGACTTCTACAACGGCCCTGCCCTTGTACTCGCCGCACTTGGCGCAGGCGCGATGGGGCAGCTTCTTCTCATGGCAGTTGGGGCACTCTGAGGTCCCGACGGGGGTGAGAAAATCGTGGGCCCTGCGGTTGGCGGTGCGGCGTGTCGAGTGACGCCTTTTCGGATTCGGCATGTGCAATTCCTTTCGTTTTCACCCCGTCCGGTTGCGGTCGAACATGAAAACAGCACCGCGCCGGCGGTGCCGCTCGTCAATATCAATCGGCCCTGCGGAATCAGCCTTGCGGGCTGACTCCCGCCAGGTACGGGGCTGCTCTCCATTCAAGGAGAGCCCTGATTCTTCAGGACTTGATCTGGCTGCGAAGTCCGGCCAACGCCTCCCAGCGGGGGTCGCTAGGACCCACTTCGCACCCGCAGGGATCGGTGTTCCGGTTCGCTCCGCAACGCGGGCAAAGTCCCTTGCAGTCCTCCTTGCACAACGTCCTCACCGGCAGGGACAAAAGCACCTGCTCGCGCAGCACGTCTTCAAGCTGAAGACTGTCCTTCTGATAATAACCGATTTCAGTCTCAGGCGCAGTAATCGACCGCTCCGGCGGATCCTGGTCTGCGCCCGCGGGCCGGAAGATCAGATCGAAATCGGCCTTGAGCGGAATCTCAACCGGCTCAACGCAGCGCGCGCACGGCACCTGGAACCTGCCCTCGAACCGGCCACGCAGCCGGATGTCGGCCACGATGTCCCTCGGCCCCCTGTGCTCGTGAATCACCTCGGCCAGCCCCGAGGTAGCCAGCGGCCCTGCCTGCTTCGCCTCGTCCCCCAGTTCCACCACCCCTGGCGCCAGTTCCAGGTCAAACTCAATCGACTCCCGCTCCAGTTCGCTTACCTTGAATTCCATACCAAGAGCCTAATGGATGGACCGAGTTTAGGGAATAGCAACCGAGGAACCGGCTCGCGCGCGATGCGGCCTGCTTTTCCAGGCCGGGCTTGACAGTATCGAAAGAGTTGTTGCCCTTGCTGATTGACTTGGCTATAGTTGGAGCGACACCGACCCCCTTGATTCAGCATTCCCCGTACCGTAAAGAGGTCATCCGATGCCACTCTTCAGCGAAATCTCCGTGAAGGAGATGAGCGACCCCGCGCTGGCGGAACTCGCGGACATTTGCCAGGAAATGGTGAAACAGCTCCCCGAGGATCATAAGCATCGATCGGACTACGAGGAACTGCGCGGGCGGTTGGAGGGCGAACAGCGCAGCCGGGCGAAGATATTGGAGGAGCGCAACCGGGCGGCCACGGTTCTGCAAGCCGCCATCCTCGGCAAGCTGGCGCGCGACGAGGCGGCCAAGCGCGTGGAAGAGGCGCGGCTGCTGGAGCAGCGCACCAAGGCCGCGCTGGCGATTCAGAGCTTCTTCCGCGGCAACAAGGCACGGAGCAACTACGCGGTCATGAAACAACAGGCGGCCGAGGCGCTGGCTCAGGAGCAGATTCGCCAGACCGAGCTGCAATTGATTGCCAAAGCCGAAACCTTGCTGAGCCGGAATCAGACAGATCCGGCAAGGGTGTCGCGGGACGAGAAGCTGCAGGTTGCGAGGCTGCTGGAAGCGTACGAAGCAGCCGAAAAGGACGTTCCTTCGCGTAAGAAGGCGAGCAGACCCGCAGTGAGAAAACTTGACGCCGCCTCAGCTGAACTGGATCGATATGTCGACCTGATCGCACAGGCGGTAAAGAGCACGATCGCCGAGGAGATGAGAGCGGCAGAGGCGGCCATCAGCGTGGTCGAGCCGGCGGACTTCACTCGCGAGGGAGCGCGCGTGAATTGCGGGACCTTCTATTTTCCCGGCGCTGGACGATTGAAGATCAGCGACAAGACGTACCAATTACACCCCAATCGCGCCTTGGTTCACGTAAGGGATGAGCTGGCGGATAATGCCACTGTGGCGACCGCCCAGGCTTATCTGGATTCATTGCTGGCGGCCTGCAGGACGGTCATCGCAACCAGACGCGAGGGCAACCACGAGATCCATTCCGTGACCAATGCGGGAACAGCTTTCTCCTGGAGAATTATCTACAAGGCGCAGGACCCAGCCAAAACGGGCTATTCAGGAGAGATCTTTCACATCGATTCCTATTACCAGAACAGCCGCTGGTTGCCGCTTGCCAAGAGAGGCGTGTGCGGAACCTGCGGCAAGCCCAGAAACCGCCATGACAACAGCCATCCGGTGACTTAAGCGGTATCGTGGGCGGGGTTGCCCCCTCTTCACCGTTTGGGCGTATATTCCTCAAACAAATCCGGGAACTGCTTCTTCAATGCTGAAATCTTCGGCCGGTCGCACACCATGATGTAAGGATTGTCGGGGTTGTGATAGGCATAATCCTGGTGATAATTCTCCGCCCGGTAGAACCCTTTGAGCGGCGTCAGCTGGGTCACAATGCGTCCATGAAACACTTTCGCCTGATCGAGTTGCGAAATGTAGGCCGCGGCAATGCGGCGCTGATCTTCATTTTCGTAGAAGATCGCCGACCGGTACGACGTCCCTACATCCGGCCCCTGGTAATTCAATTCGGTGGGGTCGTGCGCCACGGAAAAGAAGATCCGGAGCAGGGTGCCGTAGGTGATCTTTGAGGGATCGTAGACCACCTCCACCGACTCCGCGTGCCCGGTCGTCTCGGTTGTCACCTGGTTGTAAGTGGCTGTTTTTGCCGAGCCCCCCGAGTAGCCAACCGTGGTTTGCTCGACACCCTTCACGCGCTCGAAAACCGACTGCGTGCCCCAGAAGCACCCGCCTGCGAAGACGGCCGTCTCACTGCCTGGAGCCGAGGCCAGTGGCAGATCCTCAACCGGCGCCGGAATTGGGCCCTTGGGAGCGGCTTTGCACGCGCAGGCGACAGACAAGCCGGCAAGGACACATAAGACAAGACTGCGCAGTAAAATACGGGCCATGGGGGAGGACCTCCGGGTACACAATTCATCAGATCGCGATGAGGGCCGATTGGTTACATCATTCGCGATCCAGCTTGTTTTCCGGACCGCGGCATTCGAACATCCCAAATTTCTCAAATGACGGTACTTCACCCCACTGAGCGAACGAACTTCCGGGAATCGCCAGACGTCTTTTGAGCGTCCTATCGTGTAGACTGGCCGTTCCCCTCCGCTCACCGGCCCTGAACTCAACTCAACCCCCGAGGCTTTCGCTCATGAGACCTACTTTTTCGCATGCCCTTTGCGCCGCTCTTGCCTGCGGCCTGCTGCCTTCCGGTCCGCTTTCTGCCCAGCAGGTTATTACCGGACCTGCGGCCTTTGCCGATTGGAGCCAGCAGAAGCCGGGCACGATGCGCAAGATCACATCCGCCGATCTGCCCGCGCCCTACGCCACCGAGTCGGTCGATAACGGCCCCACGCTGGTTAATCGCCCGGCCGATGCCTGGCCTGTCGCTCCGGCCGGCTTCAAGGTGGAGCTTTACGCCGGCGGCGACGCGGCAACTCCCATGCAGCGCTCTGAAAACAAACGGGAGACATACGGGCCGGCCTCGGGAACCTTTGTCATGCCCCGCATCATCCACACCGCACCGAACGGCGACCTGTTTGTTTCCGATTCGCAGGCCGGCTCCATCTTCGTCCTGCGCGGCGCGAGTCCCGAGGGCAGGGTCCAGACCGTCAGCCGGTTCGCCGCCGGCCTCGACCACCCGTTCGGCATCGCTTTTTACCCTTCAGGTCCCGATCCCAAATGGATTTACGTCGGCACAGCGACCCAGATCGTCCGTTTCCCCTACAAATCCGGCGATCTGAAGGCTTCCAGCGGCAGTCCCCAGACGATCGTGCCTGACATTCCCGGCTTCGCCCAGCTTCGAGGCGGCGGACACTGGACCCGCGATGTGGTCTTCACCCCCGACGGCCGGCACATGCTGGTGTCGGTGGGCAGCGGATCAAACATTGACGATCCGGACACCCACCCCCGCGAGTTCCACCGGGCCGATGTGCTGGAATACACGCCGGATGGCAAATTCGTCGAAGTCTACGCCTATGGCATCCGGAATTGCGTAGGGGAAGCCATCAACCCCACCACCGGGCAGCTGTGGTGCTCGACCAACGAGCGCGATCAACTGGGCAACAACCTTCCACCGGACTACGTGACGCATGTCGAGGAGGGCGGCTTCTACGGCTGGCCCTGGTATTACATCGGCGCTCACAAAGACCCCCGCCTGCCCCAACCCTGCGCCAACGGCACCGGCCCCAATCCGCAGCTTGGCGCGCCTCTTACGGGCACACAGGCCAAGAGCTGCCAGCGCACCGACATCTCCTCCAAAGTGCTCACCCCGGACGTGCTGGTCCAGCCACACATGGCATCCCTGGGAATGGTCTTCTATCCCACCCATAAGAGCGGGTTCCCGGCCGAGTTTGATGGGGACGCCTTCGCGGCCGAGCACGGCTCCTGGAATCGAGCCAACCGCGGCGGCTACGAGGTCATCATGATTCCCATGGAAAACGGCAAAGCCAAGGGAGAATACGAAGACTTTCTGACCGGCTTCGTAACCAAGGATGGCCAGGTCTGGGGCCGGCCCGTGGGCGTCGCTGTAGGCCACGACGGAGCGCTTTACGTCACCGACGACGGCTCCCGCAGCATATGGCGCGTGGTCTACACCGGCAAGTGAACGACACCTGGCAGTGAACCGGGGGCGGATTTGGCTGAACTTTGCGCTGCCGGATAGAGTGGCAGTGTGGCCTCGTCGTTCCCCAATAAACCTGATCGCGCAGCTTCGCCCGCCCCCTGGGCCGCGGAGTTGCGCGCCATGGTGGTGCTTGCCGTACCGGTGGTGTTGAGCGAACTGGGCTGGATGGCCCAGGGCGTCGTCGATACGATCATGGTGGGCAAGCTGGGTCCGGCAGCCATCGGAGCCGTCGCGATTGGCAACGCTGTCTGCTATACCCCTTCGATCTTCGGGGTCGGACTCATGCTGGGCCTGGACACCCTGGTGGCGCAGGCCTACGGACGGGGGGATTTCGATGAGTGCCATCGCTGGCTGGCGCAGGCCATCTATCTTGCCGCCGTCGTGGCGCCCACTTTAATGCTCTTGATCTGGCTGGCGAGCTATGGCTTCGCGAGGTTCGGCATCTCGCCTGAGGTGGCTGGACCGGCCGGCAGTTACCTGCGGCTGATGAATCTGGGCACTCTGCCCCTGCTGCTCTACGGGTGCACCCGCCGCTATCTGCAAGGGGTGGGACAGGTTCGCGTAATCACTTTGACCTATGTGCTTGCCAACCTGCTCAACTGGTTCGGCAACTGGGTGCTAATATACGGCAAATTCGGGATGCCGGCGCTCGGCGTCAATGGCTCGGCGCTGTCGACCGTGGCCTCGCGCGTCCTGATGGCCGTCATGCTGATTGAATTTGCCCGGCGCTACGAAAGCCGGCGCGGGCATCCGCTCTTCAGACACTGGGCCGCGCCGCAAATGACTCGCTTGAAGCAGCTGGCCCGGCTGGGAGTTCCGGCGGCCGGCCAGATTCTGCTTGAGGTCGGAGCCTGGAACCTGGCCACTTTCACCGTAGGATTTCTGACTCCGGTAGCCCTGGCCACGCACCAGATCGTCTTGAATTACGCCAGCGTCACTTATATGGTCCCGCTGGGGATCTCCGCCGCGGCAGCGGTCAGCGTGGGCCATGCGGTGGGCGCGGGAGACGCCGCGCGGGCGCGTCGCGCCGGATGGCTGGCTCTCGGCCTGAGCACCAGCTTCATGCTGCTCGCCGCTGCCGTCTTTCTTGCCTTCCCGGCTCCGTTGATCAAGCTCTACTCGCACGACCCGCGCATTCTCGCCGTGGCTCCCGGCCTGCTCGCGATCGTCGCCGCATTTCAGATCTTTGATGGAATCCAGACCGTTTCCACAGGTGCGCTGCGCGGCCTGGGCGAGACCCGGATACCCATGCTGGCCAACCTGGTCGGCTACTGGGTGCTGGGACTGCCGCTCGGCTTTCTTCTTTGCTTCGGCCTCAAAAAAGGAATCTACGGCCTTTGGATCGGTCTCACACTGGCGCTGATCGTCATTGCCCTCACGGTTCTCCTCCGGTGGCAGCGGGATTCGGCCCGGTCAGCAGCCTGAATCAGCCTCACGCTCCCTCGATTTCGCCGGTACAAAAAGGCGAGAAGCTTTAGAAAAGATCCAGTGCCCGCGCCAGCCTGGAGGCAATCACTGGACCGATGGCGAAAGGTTGGCCTTTGTGGTTTCGTTAGACTGCGCCTTATCCTCGTAGCATTTTCTTTTTATCGCAACAACATTGACCCCTATTGCAATGTTGCGCCGCCCACCGCTATGTTAGCCTCCGGGTATAGGCCTCGCCGACATTCGCCGGCGCCCCGGCTTTCCTGGGAGTCTTTTTTTTTAGATAACGTCATCGCCCCGACCGAGTTTCCAAAACCACCCTTGGAGAGACACTCGAATGAGCGCCGTCAAATATGACCTGGTTGTCATCGGTTCCGGGCCCGCCGGGCAGCGCGCCGCCGTGGCCGCCTCAAAGATGAATAAGCGCGTCGTGGTGGTCGAAGCGCGCTCCGTGGTTGGAGGGGTGTGCATCAACACCGGCACCATCCCGTCGAAGACCATGCGCGAAGCGGTGCTCCATCTCTCCGGCTACAACTACCGCAACGTGTACGGCGTGAACTACCGGGTGAAAGAAAAAATCACCATGGCCGACCTGGCATTCCGGGTGCAGGCGGTGATCAAAACCGAAGTTGATGTGACCGAAGCGCAACTTTCGCGCAATGGAATTGATGTGCTGCATGGGATCGCTCATTTTCTCGACCCGCACCAGGTTCGCGTCGAGGGCCCACAGACGGAGGCCACGGTTGAAGCCGACAAGATCATTATCGCGGTAGGGACCAAGCCTGCCGCCTCGCCCAAGGTGCCTATTAATGGGCGCACCATCATCAACAGCGACCAGATTCTTGGTCTCGAGCCGCTGCCGCACTCGCTCATCGTGGTGGGCGGCGGCGTGATCGGCGTCGAATACGCCTGCATGTTCGCTGTGCTCGGCGTCAGGGTCACGCTGATCGAAAAGCGCAACCGGCTGCTCGACTTCGCCGACCAGGAGATTATTGAGACCCTGAGCTATCACCTGCGCGACAGCCGGGTGACTTTGCGCCTGGGCGAGGAAGTGGAGAGCGTGGAAGAGTTGCCGGGTGGCACCGTGGTAGCCAATCTGGAGAGCAAGAAGCGAGTTTCAGGCGATGCCCTGCTTTACGCGGTGGGCCGCCAGGGCAACGTGGATGACCTGAATCTGGCTGCGGCCGGAATCGAGGCCGACAACCGCGGCCGCATCGCCGTCGACGAGCACTACAAGACCAGCTCCGATCACATCTTTGCCGTGGGCGACGTGGTGGGCTTTCCCTCGCTGGCTTCGGTCTCAATGGAACAGGGACGGATCGCCGCCGCCTGGGCCTTCAACGATCGCGCCGTCACCACGAACCCCAGCTTCTATCCGTATGGAATTTATACGATCCCGGAGATCAGCTTTATCGGCAAGACCGAGGAGCAGTTGACCGACGAAGATGTGCCGTATGAAGTCGGAATGGCCTACTACCGCGAAGTGGCGCGCGGGCAGATTCGCGGCGACACCACCGGCCGGCTCAAGCTGATCTTCCATCGCGATACGCGCAAGGTGCTCGGAGTTCACATCATCGGCGAGGGAGCCGCCGAGCTGGTCCACATCGGCCAGGCGGTGATGACCTTCGACGGCACCGTGGACTACTTTATCGACACTGTGTTCAACTATCCCACGCTCGCCGAGTGCTACAAGGTGGCGGCGTTCAACGGGTTGGGGCGGCTGCACCGGTACCAGGCCTGACAAGCGCATCTGTTCGGGCAGCACCGGCTCTCACCTCCCCAAGGAGGGCGTGAATGACGACCGCGATTGGCATTGTGATAACCGATCACATTGTGGCCGGCAGGCTGGAAGACCAGCATCTCACTGGCAAGGCGCTGCGTTATCCTGACGCCGCAGGCCCCCAGGACGAACTCACGGCAATTCCCCGCAGCGAGCTGCTTGCGATTCTGGCCTCGCAGATAGCCGCGCTCGCGGGCGATGGTACTGTCAACGCGATCGGAGTCGCAGTTCCGGGAATCGTCCGTCACGGGGTGGTGGAAGACTCGCCCAATCTGCCGCAGATCAAGGGCATGAGGCTGGCCGACGAACTGGGTCATGAGCTGGAACAACGCGGCATCCATGTGCCGGTGTACGCGGTCAATGACGCCGACGCCATCGCCGCCAGCGTGGCCGCAACCCATGGCCGCTTCAACAAGCTCACCAGGGTGTGGACCATCGGGAACGGAATTGGCTATGGCCGCTGGCCCTACGTTGAAGGCGTGTGGGAGGGCGGGCACATCACCGTCAGCCTCGATCCCAAGGAAAAATTCTGCGGCTGCGGCGGCATCGGCCATTTGGAAGGCATCATGGGCTCCCGCGCCATGCGGATGCGCTTTCTCGACCTCGAGCCGGAGGAAGTCTTCGCCTGTGCCAGAAAAGGCGACCAGCGCTGTCGGGAGTTCGTCGACCTGTGGCATCGCGCCCTGGCAGCGGCCACAGCTTCATTCATCCATCTGGCCGGCCCGGGAAAGTTCTATTTCACCGGGAGCAATGTGCATTTTTTGGAGCTTCCACTGCTGCGCAGCCACCTGGAAACCATGGTCAGGATGACCCCGCTGCAAAGTTATTCGCTGGAAATCATTCCCCCGGACGACGAGACCGCCCTGCTTGGCGCGGGTATAAGCGCCGTGCGCGCAGTGGAGGGTTAAGCGCCATCGCCAAACGGAAGACGCCCCGGAAGCTACGTCTCCAGTTCGGTGGGCGAAATGCCTGCGGCTCCGCGGCGAGGCGGCGCATCTAACTTGAGCATGTGCGCCGCCGGGCCCTCATATTCTCGGGAGAATCAGCCATCAGCGCCGGCTCGGAGGTCGGGATCATCCAGCCGGCTCGTTTTCTCGCTCGGAGCGGTCGCATTGGGAATGATCCTGGGTGCCCTGCTCTTCTCGGTCTTCACGCACACGGCGCGCGCGGGATTCTCCAATCGTCTCGCCGGCATCCTCACCGGCCGCGATTTGCACCTGGATACGTCATCTCCCGGCATCGTGAATCAGATCCGGCAGCTCTCGCGCCTGGAGGCCGTCGACTACTCGATCGACAAGGTCGTCGAGGGCGACCGGTCAAACCCCTACCTGCCCAATTTCCTGGTTGGAGACAAGCTGCTGCTGATTGCTCATGGCGATGTGATCGCGGGCGTGGACCTGAGCCAGATGGCAGAAGCAGATGTCTACGTTCAGGGTGACACAGTTCACGTGCGCCTGCCCCAGCCGCAGATTCTCACCAGCCATATCGACAACAGCCGCACCCGCGTCTACTCACGCAGCACGGGTTTGCTGGTTCCCGCCGATCCGAACCTTGAATCGCAGGTGAGGCAGACGGCAGAACAGCAGTTCATTCAAGCTGCCCTGGCCGACGGCATCCTCGACAAAGCGCGTCAAAATGCCCGCTCCAGTGTAACTGCGCTGCTCAAGGCGGTCGGCTTTCGGCAGGTTGACGTTCAGTAAAGCGGGACTCTAACGCATTTTCCCTAATCTTATAGAGTCGCTGGCATCCTTGAAGGTTGTCGCTCCCTGGTGGTCGCGCCAACTGAGCTTTGTCAGTCCCCTATACACCATTAGGAAAAATGCTCTAATCGAAGAAATCGCGATCCTCCTCGGCGAGGTGCGCCTTGGCGGCCCGGACGTTGAACGTGACTCCCAGACCAGGTTTATCCCAAACGTCGATCAGGCCGTTTTTGACCACTGGATCCGGCAAGCCATCCACGATGTCGTACCACCACTCCGGCTGGCCCTTCGCATACTCGAAAGCGATATAGTTCTGCGGCAGCGTCGCCCCCATATGCACTTGCGCGGCGACGCCGAACAGTCCATCGAAAATTCCGTGCGGCGCCACCAGGATGCCGTGGAGATTAGCGTACTCGGCGATCCACTTCAGTTCGGCGATTCCGCCCACATCCTCCGGGTCCGGCCCGATCACGTTCACCGCCTGGGTTTCGATCAGGTCCTTGAAGTTCTCCCGCAGATAGATCTCCTCGCCTGTGTGAATCGGCGTCGAGGTGCTGTCTGTGAGGTCTTTGAATAACTGGGCGTTGGGATAAGGCGTATAGTCGCCCGTGAGGGTGTCTTCGAGCCATGCGAGCTTCAACGGTTCCACCGCCCGCGCAAACCGGATAGCATCCTTGACCACCCAGCCAGGTCCGCAGTCGAACGCCAGTCCGACGTCGTCGCCGAGGGCCTTCCGCGCGGCTTCAGCGCAGGCAATGCAGTTGTCGATGCCGCGCTCGGTCATCAATCCGCGATCAATGTAGGGCGACCACACGCCTTTCCATTCCTTGCCGTACCAGGTACCGGGCATCGCGGTCATCATCTCCGTATTGTGGAAGCCGATAGGCATCTTGATCAGGGTGTAGCCCTCTTTGGCCTCCTTCATCTTGGCTGCCAGGTCGGCGTAGTCCTGCACCGTGCGGGGCATCGTGTTGCCCGCGTTGTTCTCGGAGTTTCCGTAGGGGCGGACCTGGTCGCGCACTTTTCCACCCAGCAGCTTATAGACCGGCACTCCGGCCGCCTGGCCGGCGATGTCCCAGAGCGCGATTTCGATTGCGCTGACCGCCGCGCCCCAGGGCTTGAACGCACCCATATTGCGGATTTTGATCATGATGCCTTCGACGTTGGTGGGGTCTTCGCCGATAAGGTAGCGTTTGTAGAACAGCACCATCGGCTTCAGATACGGCTTGGCGGACTCCGCCTGAGCATAGCCGGAGATTCCCTGATCCGTAACGATGCGAATCGTCGGATTGCGGCCGATGATGGCGCATTTCAAATCAGTGATCTTGATTGATGCGTTGGCTGCCCGCTTTTCTGGAGCGGCAGTCTGAGCACTTCCCGTCTTGCCGGCAAGCGCCGTTGCTGCCGCTGCCCCCCAAAGCGATCCCACAAATCCTCTTCGCGTCCAATTCACCATGAGACTTTCTCCTCGAAAGCATTTGACTGAATCGATTCATAACGTATTTCGCGGCGTCTGAATCCGTCCACCATTATCACCCTTCAACGCTGCGATCGCGCGTAGGAATAAGTCTCGAAACGCAAGAAAAGGAAGCAGAACCGGCTGGAGGGGCCCAGTCCAGTCAGATGAGGAGGGACCTTAATAGATATCTCGACGATGCTTCCGCTGCGGTCAGAACGGTACAGCTCACACCCAAGTCCGTCGCGAAGAAACGAAACGGACTGGGTTTTGGCTCGGGAGTGTTCCGCTGCTTTCCTAACTCATGCGCAGGTAAGTCCGCGAGAGCCGGTCGTGCCAGCTCAGGTGGTTCTCGTCGAAGACGGCCCACATCATGCCCAGTCCCACCGGGAGAGCCGACAGCAGCAACGCCACCAGTCGAGCGTACCGTTGCGAGCGGGTGGGAATGTGACCCTCAAAGGTGCACAGGCTGATGTGCGCGTATTTCATCCCCGGCGTAGCCTTTGCCAGGGTGAAGAACAGCATCATGTAGAGGGCTCCGATCACCATCAACGCGACGGCCGAGCCCACTTCGACCTCCCGCAGCCCCGGCAACGACCGAACGTTCCTGGCAGCGAACACAGCGGCAAACTGGAAGGCGCCGGCCACCAGCGTGAAATCGACCACGGCGGCCAGGATGCGCCGACCTGCGGGCGCCGGTTCGAGCGCCGGTTCTAGCTGAGGCGGAGGCGCCGGCTCTTCGAGGTACTCCTCTTCCGGTTGCTCGTCCAGCTTGATCCCCGACCACTCAGGAGCGTTCCATGCCGGGGCTTGAATTGCCTCTACCGGGACTTCGACCTCGGGCTGAGTGGAAATTGCGCCCGGGTCGACCTCGAAGATGCTCAGTTGCGAGGTTTGAGCGGAGACCGCAAACGGACCCTCGGCAAGCCGCGGTCGTGCCTTGCGGGCGGCCACGAGCTCGCGGGGAAAATGGATCAGGTTGGCGTAGATTGGCTGGGCGGGCTCGACCATGCCGATATCTGAAGCTTGAGCGGAGGGCTGGCTCCACTCCCCAGCGCTCACTTCATACGTTTCCGGCTCATGCGAGGTGCGAACGGAAGAAGTTTCGGGCTGGCGCACCGGCATGTCCGGTTCCCAGCGAATCGTGAACGGCTGATCCTCAGGCCGCGGTGCTTCAGCCTTCGGCGGCTTCACCGAGGCCCCGGCCGATGGCTCCTGGGCAGGCGTATGATGGTCGCGCGCGTCGCCGGAAACCGCGCGGAATGAAGACTCGCCAGGCGCCTCGGACGAACCCTCGAATAACTCGGCAGTCGAAGCCGCTTCAAGGCCGGCCAGGACCGATTCAGCCGCAGCCTGCGCTTTGTGTGCGGCCCGGGTTGCCGCCTCGGCTGCGATCACCGCGGCGCGAGCTTCAGCAGCCAGCATCTCGCTGTAGCTTGGCGCGTTGGCAAAGCGCGCCGCCACGCGCGCCGCGGCCTGCGATGCCCGGTTCCCGGGACTGGGCCGCGAGCCGGTCACAACGTGCGGGCCTGTCTCGCTCACCTTGCCGCTCCGATGCGCGGCGATCCGCTGGTTTACTTCCTGCTTCCAAGAAGGCGCAGGCGAAGATGCAAGATTGCCCGATGTGCTCAAAGTTCCAGAGTCCCTTCAAAACCGGTCACGAGCCTGGGGAAACTCGCTCACGCCGCAGTTTGGGCCTACGCATGCGCCGGCCTGTGCCGGTCGAGCGGAGACGCTGCCTTCAAATTGAAGAAAAGAACGTTCGCGGAAAAATACACGCAAGGCCGGAACCGTCGAGACGGCAACCGTGCAAACAGCAATCCGACTTTTTTGCTGCCAGAGCGGCGAGGCGCGCGTCCCATCGAAAGCGGCCGGCTTTTGCTATGCTGAGCCTTACACCAACTTGGCCTCAGGATGCGACCTCGTACTCTTGTAATTATCACGCTGCTGGCTGCATGTCACTTGCTAGTTGAGGGACAGGGGTTGACTAACGGGTTACCTTCTGCCCAATCTTCCCAGCCAGGCGCGATCGAACCCGAAGCGACTTCCTCCCTGCCCGATGATCCAGGCCAGGAGATGGTGCCTGTTGCAGAGCCGGAACCGTTTCCCACCTCAGGCGAGCCGGTTCGCCTGCAGGCGCAGCACCAGAGCGCCGCCGGCGATCTGCGCATTCTTTCGGGCGACGTGGTGATTCATTACCAGGGCTACGTCCTCCGCGCCGACAAGGTGGTCTATCACCAGTCCACCACCGAGGTTGAGGCCGATGGCCATCTTGAGGTTTCCGGTGGCCCCAACGACGTTCTCATCCATGCCACCCAGGGCGAGATGCGGCTCAACATGCACACGGCGCGCTTTTACAACGTCGGCGGCTCCCAGGGAATACGCAGGGCCGGCCACACCGTGGTTTATTCCACCACCAATCCCCTGTTGTTCACCGGCCGAGTGCTGTTGCAGACCGGCGAAGGAAAATATCGCATCATCGATGGGACGATGACCAACTGCCGTCTTCCCCATCCGGACTGGCAGATCATCGCCCGCAGCATCAAGCTTGAAAACAACCAGGCATCCACGGCAGGCGCCGGATTCAAGCTTCTGGGCATCCCGATCTTCTACTTCCCCTACCTTCGCCATCCGGTCTATGAGACGGGGCGCGTGAGCGGGCTGCTTACCCCGGTCGTCAGCAACGGCTCGTCGATCCGAGGCTACACCTTCGGAGAGCAGGCCTACTGGGCCATCAGCCGCAGCATGGACATGATCGTGGGCAGCGAGTACTACAGCAAGCGCGGCTGGGCCCCCAATGGGGACTTCCGCTACAAAGGCGCAGGCCTCGACCATCTGACCGCACGCTGGAATGCACTGCTCGATCGCGGCATTGAAGAGCCGGTAGGAACAGTGCTTTCGAGCGCCGCGGCACGGCCTGCCGATCTGATACCCGGACCTACGGGCGAGGAACTGGTGAACCAGGGCGGCGTCGATGTGGTTGCCGAAGGCCGCAAAGACCTCTCGCCGCAGACTCGCTTCGGCGGCTCGGTCGAGTATCTTTCCAGCTATGTTTACCGTCTCGTCTTCGACGACAATTACTCGCAGGCCACCAGTTCCGAGGTATCGAGCGATCTGGCGCTGATTCACAATCACAACGGGCTCATTCCATCAGTCTCGATGGACCGGTTTCAGACCTTCGCCAGCACGACCAACGGTGACGAGGCGATCCTTCTGCACTTGCCGGAGCTCCGCTACGATGTCCTGGACCGGCCTCTGGGCGATTCACCGCTGGTTTGGGGACTTGCCTCTTCCGCCAGCTATCTGAATCGTTCCGAGCCCCGCTTCCACGCCCGCAACGTGGGCCGCCTCGACTTCTATCCCCATGTCACCCTGCCCTTCACCGCGGGCGGATGGAGTTTTGTCCCTGAGGCCGGTTTTCGCAACAGCTTCTACACCATCAGCCAGATTCCAGATCTCACCGGAGCACATGACGAGATTCCGCGAATCAGTCATGAGCCGCTCGATCGGGCGGATCTCGAGGCCTCGGTCGACATCAGGCCGCCCGCCATGGAGCGAGATTTCCGGTTGCCGTACTGGAACCGCGAGCTGCGGCACGTCATCGAACCCGAACTCACTTACCGCTACGTGGGCGGCATTGGCCCGCAGGCGCAGAATGTGCTGCGGTTTGACACCGCGGACATTGTTACCGACACCAACCAGGCCGGCTTCTCACTCACCCAGCGTTTTTATCTCCGTCCCCTTAACGGGCAGCCTTGCGCGCCCGATGAGGCGCAGGAGTCAGACGGCTGCCCGGCCCCACCCCGCGAATGGGCCACCTGGCAGATCGCGCAGGAGTTCTTCATCGATCCGGATTTTGGCGGCGCGGTCATCTCCGGGCGCCGCAACGTCTTCGAATCGACTTTGGATCTGGCCGCGGCTCCGTTCCTGACCTCGCCGCGCAATCTTTCGCCGATCATCTCGCGCATGCGATTCCAGGCTATCGACAATCTCCGCATCCAGTGGGATCTTGACTACGATCCGAAAGCCGGCCAGATGAACGCGGACAACCTGTTCGCCGGTTATAGCTTCGGCAAGACCACGCTCGGAGTCGGCCACGCGATGCTGAACGCCGTGGATGAGAATCCGGGCACAAAATCTCCCGACCTGCAGACCCAGCTCGTCTCGCCGTTTATTGAATTTGGCAAGCCCAGCGGCAACGGTTTCAACCTGGCAGCCAATGCAAGCTACGACTTTGTGGCTGGAGGTCTGCAGTATGCCGGAGTGCAGGCCGTCTACAACTGGGACTGCTGCGGCTTGACCCTCGGCTACCGGCAGTTCCAGCTCGGCACCATTCAGGGAACCGGGCGCGACGAGCATGAGTGGTTGTACAGCTTCACTTTTGCGAATTTTGGCGCGGTCGGTGACATTCGGAGGGCAAACTCGGTCTTTCACGACCCCCTGCTGCCCGCTGTGTACTGATTCCGTGCTTCGCGCCACAATCTCTCCCGATTCAGGCTCAGCCGGAGGGAGGGCCGATTGCCTTTCCTGGCCCGGCGCGTCCATTCACAAAGAACGCATATAGGCCTGCGCCGCATGTCCCCAGACGGCTTGCTGGAGTATCCTTTGCTAGAGGGAAATCAACTTGTTTCGAATTAGTTTAATGGCTGCTTTGCTCTCTATCGGCCTCGCTGCCGGATGCAAAGCCCAGACCACTACGCCCCAGGCTCTCGACCGCTCCATTGAGCTCCACGTCCGCTCTCAGTTTGAGCTGCCATCGGATGTGGATGTCACCCTTGGCGCGCGCAAGCCCAGCGAGTTCCCCGGCTACCAGACTCTGCCCGTCACCTTCTCGCACGGGACCAAGACCCAGGAGATGGATTTCCTGATCTCGGCCGACAACACCAAGCTGATCCGGATGGACACCATGGACCTGACTAAACTCCCCGGCGATGGCATCAACATCGCCGGACGGCCCATCCGCGGGAATCCCTCCGCCAAGGTCACCATCATCAACTTCGACGATCTCGAATGCCCCTATTGCGCCCGCATGCACCAGGAGCTTTTCCCTTCCACCATCGATCGCTACAAAGACCTGGTGAGAATCATCTACAAGGATGATCCGATTCCCGAGCTGCATCCCTGGGCGACTCATGCCTCTGTCGACGCAAATTGCCTGGCTCAGCAGAGCGGCTCGGTTTACTGGGCTTATGTCGACTACATCCACGGCCATGGTCAGGAAGTGACCGGCGAGGACCGCGACCCGGGCAAGAGCAATGCCGCCTTGGACCGCATCGCGCGCCAGGAAGCTACAGTCGCCAAACTGGACGAGGCTCAGCTCAACGCATGCATTGCCAAGCAGGACGAAACGCAGGTGCGCGCATCGGCCAAGGAGGCCGAAAAGCTGGGGCTGGAGGGAACCCCGGAGCTTTACGTGAATGGCGAACGGATCAATGGCGCCATTCCGAAAGATCAGTTGTGGGCTGTCATCGACCGCGCGCTGATAGCCGCCGGCGAAAAGCCTCCGCCGCCCCCTGCTCCAGCACCTTCCGCGCAAAACGCTCCCGCTCCGCCGCCGGCGGCAAGCAAGTAGGCGGCGGAGCCACTATCCCTGTGCCGGGCCAAGGATTTATTCTTGAGGGCTAGGGAGTCCGCGAACGGTTCCACAGGAGTATCCAACTTGCAAGTCAAATCGATCTTCCGCATGCGCTCCCATTTTGCCATCTTCCTGATTTTCGGCTCCCTGATCGGAGCGGTGGCCGGTTGCCATCGTTCGCCCTCGGCGGACGTTGTGGCCACCGTGAATGGCAAGGAGATATCGCGCGCGGACCTGGACAGGGATTACCAAATCAGTCTTGGCGATGGGCCGCAGGCGCCCTCGCCCGTACAGGCCCAGCTCCGCAAGTTGCAGATCCTCCACCAGCTGATCGACGAAGAAATCCTGCAGCAGCGCGCCGCTAAATTGAATCTTGTGGCCACCGATGAAGACGTGAACGCCAAGGTAACCGAAGTCAAAGCGCCTTATACGCAGGAAGAGTTTGACAACCAGCTTAAACAGCGCGGTCTCACCCTCGACGACTACAAGCGCACCATCCGCCGCCAGTTGACCACCACCAAGCTGCTGAACAAGGAAATCGAATCCAAGATCAACATCACCGACGGCCAGATTCGCGACTACTACAATGCGCACAAGGCAGAGTTCAACCTGGTTGAGCCGCAATACAATCTTGCGCAGATCGTGGTCACCACCACTCCTTCGCAGCAGCCCGGCAATCTGCAAAACAACAAGGCATCCAACGAGGCCGACGCCAAAAAGAAAATCGATACTCTGCACAACCGGCTGGAAAGCGGCGACGACTTCGGCACTTTGGCGATGAACTTTTCCGAGAATCCGGATACCAGTTCGAATGGCGGCGATTTGGGATTTGTAAAAGAGTCCGCGCTGCGCGGCGATCCGGAGGTCTTTGACGCCATCAGCAAGCTGAAGCCCGACCAGTTCACAGATGTTCTGCCCATACCCGCACCCGGCCCGAATCACAAGATCGCCGGTTACGCCATCTACAAGCTCATCTCGCGCCAGCCCGCGGGCCAGCGCGAACTGAATGATCCCAACGTCCGCCAGTCAATCCACCAGTTGCTGCATGACGGCCAGAAGGAGCTTCTGCAAGCCGCTTACATCGAGACGCTGCAGGACGAGGCGAAGGTGCGGAACTACTTTGCGGAACAGCTTTTGAAACAGGGCGCGCTGTAGGGGCTGTTCGGGTTGCTGGGTATGACCCGATTCTCTTCTCAACCCAGGCCAGAACAGGCGGTCTTTGCGACCTAGCGCGAACCCCTCCGCGACTTCCGCGTGTGCCACGATCCAACCGGCATGCTGAAAGTGTGCTCTCTGCGGCAAGGTTGTTCGGGGCATAAATATCGAGAACGGACAAGAAATGTAGCGATATGAAGCTCCGATTAAAGACTTCGTAAGCAAGCTGTCGTTTCAGGACGACCAGTTTGTCTACGGGATTCGATGTGGCAGTGAATCCGAGAAGTGGCACACCTTGATGATGCGTTTTTCGATCGAAGGCACAAACTCAAGTTTCTTCACCTTGGACTCAGTGCCTCCGTTCTACGGAGGATTCGGCGACGGCGTATTCGTTACTCCAGAGGGAGACGTGGTGTCCCTTGCGACAGTTGCAATCGTCAGAAGCCTCGCTATTGTTAGCTGATATTCAAATCTCGGAAGAAATTTAGCTTCCACGCTGCAGCGGATTAGTTCTGTCTGTATCACCGGCCATCCGGAGATTACCGGCTAGTCAATAATCCAAGCGGCGCGGGCATGCCGCTCGTTCTCTTGGGCCGCACACGGCAGAATGGGCCGCACGCAAACCGGCCCCCGCATGTCGCGGAGGCCGTTGGCACTTGAGAGAAACGATAAGTGACTTACTTCAGGTTGCCGTTGGCATCCATGGTGATGCCGCCGGGGCCTGCGTTCTTCCTTGCTTCGTTGGCCTTGCGGGTGTCCATGGCCTTCGAGGTCCAGTCCTGCGCCTCAGCCAGGTCGGAGTTTACCGCGGCGGTATTGCCGTAGTCCACGTCCGCCTTGTTGCGGTAGATCAGGTTCAGGTACTGCATGGCATCGTCGTAGTTGGCGCGGTTCGCCACAGCCTGATTGAGGTACTGCAGGCCTTCGTCCACAAGCGGGCCATTTTCAGCGGCCAGGGGCTGCATCACTTTCTTGGGGGCCTTGACATTGCCCTTACCGTCGTCGTTGAGCCCGGCTTCCTGCAACGCCTTCAGCTTGTTCTCGTGCGCTTTGGTCCAGTCAATCACGCCGATGGTGTACGCGGCTTCAGGGTCCTTGGGGTCGACGGCAAGAACCTTTTTCTGCCAAACCTTGGCTTGATCGAGGTTCTTCACGCTGAAATAAATGCCCGCGATCTGCTTCATGCTGTTTACATCGTTCGGATTCTTGTTCAGAACCTCCGAGAAGATCGCGATCGCCTGGTTAGCGGTCTTAAGATTGTCGGCGGTGTCGAGCCCGGGAACTACGTTCTGGGCGAGCGCCGTAGCCAGGTAGGTCTTTGCCATCGGCAGGTTCGGATCCAGTTGAGTCGCTCTCTGAAAGTGATCGATCGCCTCTTCGTAGCGGGCGCCCTTGTACGCATCCACGCCCTTGTTCAACTGGTCGCGTGCTTCGAGTTGCTGGCACCCGCTCATGGAAAGCACCATGCCGGCCAAGGTAACCGCGAGCGCCGTAAAACGTGCGGGTCCATTCATGTTCGTTTTCTTCTCCTTCAGGCTGTGGCTCATGGGCCGCGTCTGGAATCTCATGCACCTGGCAGCGACTTGAACGCCCGCAACCAGGACCAGGAAAAATTGTACTCCAGCTACCTTCCGGACAACGTGCGTCCGGACACAACGGGAAACCTTCTAGGAACCGGAATTTGGCATTGTTCCCGGCACCGCACGGCGCACTTTTTTCGTTTCCTGCGCCGTCCCAGGAATCCGGCCGGGCTACTGGCCCTGCTGGATCTTCGGCGTCATCAACCCGATATGATCCACGTTGGCCGCGCGGCCAATATCGATCACATCGGCGACGTAGGCAAAATTGACATCGTCGTCGCCACGGACGAACATCACGCGCTCGGCGCGGTTGGCATAGATGTCAGTAAGCTTCTGCTGCAACTCGGAGTGCGCCACATCCACTTCGTTGATCTTGTATGCCGGCGACGCGCCCGGCCGATAGATCACCTGTACGACGATGGTGCGATCATTCGGCTGCTGCTGTTTTTGCGGATCCTTGGGGGGCTGCGGCACCAGGGCATCCAGGCCCTTGGGCGTGACCGGCACGATCACCATGAAGATGATCAGCAGCACCAGAAGAATGTCGATCATCGGCGTGACATTGATGTCGGCCATGCTGCCGCCCGACCCACCCATTGACATTGCCATGGCTTAAACTCCTCGTTTCGATAGGAAACTGTCTTGAAAAGCTGGAAAATCGTTAAAGCGACCGAGGGCGCGGTACTACTCGCCGCCCGACAGGTTGCCTTCCTTCTTCTGCGTCAGCAAGCCGACCTCTTCAACACCGGCTGTGCGCACGTCGTCGATTGCGTCTTCGACGGCCCGGTACTGGGCGCGCGCATCCGCGCGGATGAAGATAGTCTTATCGGTCTTATCGGCAAGCTTGTCGCGTACCAGCGTCCCCAGTTGGCTGGGATCGATCCGGTTTTGCCCCAGGAACACTCCGCCGTCGCGGGTCACCGCGACAACGATCGCATCATCCTTGTCGGCATCCGGCATCGAGGTGGGGTTTTCCACCTTCGCCATGTCGATCTGAACCTTGTTCTGGAGCATGGGGGTGATCACCATGAAAATGATGAGCAGCACCAGCATCACGTCCACCATCGGGGTCACATTGATGTTGGAATTGACCTTACTGCCTTCGTTGCGAACCGCGATTCCCATTGTTTGGGCTCCGTGCGTCTGAAATTTTGGTCCGGAACCATTCCGGTATTGCCGTGGATCGAGCAGCCCGTGCGCGTCTCAAATCGCAGGGCAGGAGAGTTTCCATCTCTCCCGCCCCACGCAGATTCTCGCCTGAGCCAAAAACCGTTTCGCTTAGCGCTGCTTGTGGCTTTGCTTGATGAAGTAGTCGATGAGTTCGCTCGAGGAGTTGTCCATCTCGACGTCGAACGCTTCGACACGCCCGGTGAAGTAGTTAAAGGCCATCACGGCCGGGATGGCAACCAGCAGGCCGAATGCCGTGGTGACCAGGGCTTCCGAGATGCCGCCCGCGACCGCGCCGATACCGGAGGTCTTCTGGGTGGCGATCTGCTGGAAGGCGTTCAGAATGCCGACGACGGTGCCGAACAGGCCGACGAACGGCGCCGTTGCGCCGATGGTGGCCAGCACAGACAGGCCCCTTTTCAGCTTGGCGTGCACGATGGCTTCCGCCCGCTCCAACGCGCGGCCCGAGCTGGCGATGGTCTCATCGGTCGCGGTGCCGGAGGAAGCGCGGAACTCCTGCAGGCCGGCGGTGACGACCTCGGCCAGGTGCGACTTCTTGTTGCGATCGGCAATCTTGATCGCTTCTTCAAGCTTGCTGTCCTTGAGGGCGCCGGCAACCTTGGGGGC
>Ga0182013_10001938_pt1 | contig 27627 bp, 23 predicted proteins | sample 612S2MmetaG_FD_120487 | JGI IMG/M metagenome (GOLD analysis project Ga0182013, IMG submission 120487) | Permafrost microbial communities from Stordalen Mire, Sweden - 612S2M metaG | ecosystem: Environmental > Terrestrial > Soil > Wetlands > Permafrost | place: Sweden: Stordalen | collected...
ACTGTGGGTGGACAGCATGGAATCGCGCATTTTCGTCATCGAATCGATGGTTTTCGGAAGATCGGCCAATATCTGCGGCATCAACGTGTCGAGTTTATCGACGTCCTTAACCGTGCGTCCAATATCGTCGGCCATGAGGTCGATATCGTCGAGCAGGTCGAATATCGACCGCAAAGACGAACACACCGGCGCGTCGAAACAGTGCTTCTCCCAATAGAAGTAGGAGCGAATCGGACGCCAGGTGTCTTCGAAATCGGCCACGTGCTGGCGCACCGTTTCGATGTCGCCTTGCAACACGTGCATATCGCCGGCCATCTCGTGGGTGGTCTCGGTCATCTCCTTCATGACGCCGTACATGTGTTGCATGGTGGCGATAGTGTGGCCCATCTCGTCGGCCTGCTCGAGCATCGACGCCATGCTGTCGTTCATGAATTTCGCTGTCTGCAGGGTGCTGGAACTATTCATGGCGATGACGAACGGTATCGAGCTGTGCTCGATCGGGGCCCCGAGGGGCCGGGTGATGGTTTGCACCCGCCCGATGCCGCGTTCATGGAAGACGCTCTTGGCGATCCTGTCGACGATCAGCATGTCCGCGGGATCGCGCAGATCATGGTCGGCTTCGACCATCAGCAATTCCGGATTCATGCGCGCCGGCGTGAAATGCCGCTCGGCCGCCGTCTGAGCGACGTTCGCCGCGATGTCCGGCGGGGTGAACTTCCTGTCGTTGTAAGTCGGGACATAGGTCGTCAGACTGACGAAACCGATCACCGCGATAAAGGACGTCACGACAATAATCGGTTTCGGCCACCTAGTCACAACGGTGCCGACTTTGCGCCAACCCCGTTCCGATACTTGACGTTTCGGATCGAAGAAGCCGAACTTGGACGCAACCACGAGTAACGCCGGGGCCAGTGTCAGGCCCGCCAGCATGGTCACCACCAAGGCGATGGCGCACGGTATACCCATGGTCTGGAAGTACGGAAGCTTGGTTGCGGTCAGGCACAGGCAGGCGCCGACGATCGTCAGACCCGACCCCAGGATGACGTGCACCACGCCGTTGTAGGCGCTGTAGTACGCCTGTTCTCGATCTTCGCCACGGGACCGGGCTTCGTGGTAGCGGCCCAACAGGAAAATGAAATAGTCGGTTCCCGTGGCGATGGTCAGCATCGTGACCATGCTGACTGCGTACGGGGTCAGGCCGATGATGTTCAGATCGCCGGCGGTCGCCACGATGCCCTCTGCGGCATACAGCTCGAAGCGGACCAATATCAACGCAAGGATCGCGTTCTTTAGCGAGCGGTAGATGACAAGCAGCATCACGAAGATGACACCGATCGTGACCAACGTCATCATGTCCATGCTGTTGTGCGCGGCGATAAGTGTGTCGGTATTGAGCACGGTGTTGCCGGCCACGTAGGCCTTGACGCCCGGCGGCGCCGGCACGCTTTTGACGATCTTGCGGACCTCGGCGACCGACTTGTGGGCGGGCGTGGTGCCCTGAGCACCGTCGAGGAAGACCTGCACGTAGGCGGCCTTACCGTCCGGGCTTTGGGAGCCGGCGGCTGTCAGCGGGTCGCTCCAAAAATCCTGAATGTGCTGCACATGCTTGCTGGCCTTGAGCTTCTCGACGATCTTGTTGTAAAACTCGTGCGCGCTGTCGCCGAGCTTGTCGTCGCCTTCCAACACGACCATCGCCGAGGAGTCCGTGTCGAACTCCTGGAACTTGTGGCCGATGTTCATCATGTCCTTGAACGCTTCGGCGTCCCTCGGAGTCATGGGCACCGAGTGCTTCCCCGCTACTTCACCGAGTTCGGGGGTGAACAGCGTCGTACCGAGTGCGACGAGCAGCCAAAACAGGATGATCGGCACCGCCAGGACGCGGAGCAGACGGGCGACGCGGGAGCGCGGGGCCGGCTCGTTGCTCATACAGATTTCACCAAGCAGTAGATGAAGGGCTGGTATTCGTCGATAGTGCGATCGTCGCGGACTTGGTTGTCGACGATGACGCGGCATCGGATGTTGCGTATGCCGGTGTCACCTTGGGCAACGATGTTGGCCGACATCGACGGCAGGGTCGTCACGATGGTGTACGACCACGGCAGCGGGGCATGTTCGACGAGGTGCGGTTGCCCATTTTGATCCAGGTAATTGACGCTGACGCTGCCCCCCGATGGCGCCGTGACCTCATAGGTGATGTGTTTCGGGTTGAAGGGCTTCGTATCGTCGGCGTTTGCGTCGCCGCTTGACGCGTTCGCGTTGGCACCGAAACTGTCGCGGACCCGGAGCACGACATAGGCGCCGAGCACGACGACGACGACAAGAAGTAGCGGCATCCACACCTTCTTGAACAGTCGAAACACCCAACTATCTCCTCACCTACCGGCCACCGCCGGGCATCGCGCGACACCAAAGAGTCGTCGGCACGCGAGTGGACCAAGGTCGACGTGTCGGACCGCACTCATGACGGAACTTGAGTTCCATTATTAAATGGTGGGGACTTTACCGCATCACGGAGCGTTCTCCGACGAGGGTGGTGCGCACTTAACGCTGCCGGGAGGGGCAAATTACCGCATCCGAAGGGAGAGGGCTTGTCAATGTTCAGTGTTCGATGCCACTCGCCAGTCATCTCCGGAATATCCCTGTCGAACAACGCATCTGCTTCACCAATGCTTCCGGTCGCGGCCAGCTGCGGGCGAGATCGGGATGACTGTAGTCCTCGATGTTCCAGCACGTGTGCTGAGTCCGGCGGCGCGTGCAGGCACTCGACGACTGCCTGGAAACACTCGCGCCATAGTGGCGTCGGGTTGCTCGGCGGCTACACGGTGGTCGACGTCGCACACAAAGTGGTCGGGGTGGGCAGCTTGGGGCTGCGTGCGCACGTGGCGCTGCTGGAAGGCTCCTCACCCAAGGACGTCGTGTTCCTGCAACTCATGCAGGCCCTGCAGAAGGGACCAGACCGAAGCCGACCACGCCCGGCTCGTCGCCGCGGTCGATCGCGGCGCCTTGCCGGTGGAACACGGAATCTGATCCGATCGCCACAGGAATCTGGCCGGGCGCGAAGTCGCGAGCACCAACGGTCGGAGTTAGGGGCCGCCGATGCCGCCGGTGCCGCCCGTGCCGGTGCCGCCGACGCCGACGGAGGTACCGCTGCCGCCTCCTCCACCGCCGCCGCCATGAGCACCGGCAGCGCCGCCCTGGCCGGCGGTGGCGGTGCTGCCGCTCTGCGTGAAGGGGGTACCCGGGTTGCCGGGTTGGCCTGCAGTGCCGCCGGCGCCGCCGCTTCCGCCGGTGCCGCCGGTGCCGCCGGGGATACCGCCGCCGCCGCCCCCACCCCCGCCGCCACCGCCGAAGGCGTCGGTGCTGGTGACCGCGCCCGAGGCGCCGCCTCCGCCTAGGCCGCCGCCGGTGCCGACGCCGGCGGCGCCAGTGCTGCCGGTGCCCGTGGCGGAGTGACCGACGGCCGCGGCGCCACCACCCCCGCCACCGCCACCGGGACCCCCGGTGGTTCCGGCGGGGCCGCCGCCGGCGCCTCCCCCGCCGCCGAACATTTCGTCGAAGCCGCCGGGGCCGGACCCGTTCGTGTTGGCGAACGCTCCGGCTTGACCCCCGGTGCCGCCGGTGCCCCCGGTGCCGCCGTGGCCGCCGCCGGTGCTGTTGCCGCCTTCGCCGCCGCCACCACCTCCACCGCCGGAGGCGCCGGCGGAGGCGCCTTCGGTGACGAGTTCGATGGCGCCACCATTGCCACCGGTGCCACCGGTGCCACCGTTGGTGCCGGCGCCACCGGTGCCGCCGTTGCCGTCGGCGCCGGCGTGGCCGCCTAATGCCTGGGCTTGGCCACCGCTTCCGCCGTTGCCACCTACCCCGCCATTGCCACCGTTCGTTCCGTTTCCGAAGAGGTCGGTGATACCGGCGCCTCCGGTGCCACCGGTTCCACCCGTGCCGCCCACCCCGCCATTGCCGAATAACAGTCCGCCGTTCCCGCCTGCGCCGCCGTTACCGCCTACGCCGCCGATCTGGCCGACCCCATGGTTGGGGCCTAACAACGAACCCGTGCCTCCGTTTGTCCCTTGCCCGCCGGTTCCGCCATGGCCGCCGTTGCCGAACAGAAACGCCGAGCCGCCGGCACCGCCGCCTGGCCAGCAGCGCCGGACCCGCCATTGCCGCCGTCACCGAACAGCCAGCCCCCGGCCCCACCGGCCTGCCCGGTACCCGGCGCCCCATTGGCGCCGTTGCCGAACAATGGACGCCCCGTCAAATCCTTCACCGGCGAAAACGCCGCCAGGTCCTGCGCAGCCGTCTGCAGCGGCGACACATTCGCTGCCTCGCTGGCGGTATAGGCACCCCCCGCGGCGCTCAACGCCTGCACAAACTCGGTGTGAAACGCTGCGGCCTGCGCGCTGAGCTGCTGAAAAGCCTGACCATGGCCAGAAAACAGCGTTGCGATCGCCGCCGACACCTCATCACCGGCAGCGGCCATTACTGCGGTCGTCGGAATCGCGGCCGCCGCATGGGCCGCGGTCAGCGACGAACCGATGACCGCCACATCCGACGCTGCCGCCGACACAAATTCTGGTGCGGCAACCACAAACGACATCTGACACCCCCACGAAGACGTACTACCCGGCGCAAGCGATTGCAGCGAACGCTAACGCTGTCCGCGGGATTTGCCATGAGTAATCGACTACTCGTCTTTGACAGGTACTGCTCACGCATGGTTCACCGGGTGCGACGTTGCCCAACACGTCGCCCCGGAGTTCGTGCGCGCCGACGTCACACCTCAGGACACCGCCTTACGCGGGACTGGTCACGAGGCGTACTGGACGGTCGGCGTGATCGGCCCCCAAACGCCGAGGGAGACCGCCTCCCCCACCAGTTGCTGGTACTCCAGGGGCGGAATGAACTGGCTGCGCGTCAGGACGTAGCCGCTGAACCCCGTGGGATCGCTGACCAGGACCCAGCTGTAGTCGGGGGCGCGCGCGACGATGATGTAGTTGCCCGTCGGCATGCCGAGGCTGAACGGCAGTTTGAACGGCAGGAAGCTGACGTCCAGCGCGGTGTTGATGGCGTTGACCGGCACCGCAGACCCGATGATCATCGACATCGGGCCGTGGTCGAAGAAGTAGTTCCCCGAATTCTGGACGCGGATCGTGCCGTCTGGGTTGAGGCTGTACGTCGCCTGGGTGTTCACCAGGCCGAGCGAGAAGAACTGTTTGACGCTGCCCTGCTCGTAGTAGGTGCCGGCGAACTGGGAGGGATCGACGGGCTGCGAGGAGGGTACCGGCCGCGGGCCGAAGATAGGCGGGAGGTGCAGCGCGGCGGCACCCGCCTGCAGGTCGCGGACGATCGCGGTCTCGGCGGCCGCGTACTGCTGGCTGGCGTTGGTCAGCGCCTGCACGAACAGGTTCTGGAACGACGCAGCCTTCGCGCCGAGCGCCGCGAAGGCCTCACCGTGCCCGGAGAACAGCTCGGAGATCGCGGTGGACACTTCGTCCCCGGCCGCGGCCACCACCGATGTGGTCGCCGGTGCCACCGCTGCGTAGGCCCGGTCGAGCGCCGCGCCGGCACCCGCCATGTCCTGCGCCGCGGCCGCCACCACCTCGGGCGACACATTCACAGCCGAATTCACCATAGACAATGACGTTCTCCCCCAACAGTCGATCAGCCCCGTACGCCCCCCTCAGGTTAGCCGAGGCTGCCGGGGACTGTCCGCGGTTTCAGGGAGGCGCAGCGTGTGCTTTCGAATCTCAAAACCTTAGTTCTGAGACGGCGGGACTTGCTAGCCGTTCTGGCCGGCGCTGCCGTTGCCGATGTTTCCGAAGCTCAGGCCGCCAGCGCCTCCGCCGGCGGCGGCGCCTCCGCCGCCTCCGCTGTTGCCGAAGGTGTCACTATCGGCGCCTGTGCCGCCTGCCCCGCCGGCCGCACCAGCGGCGCCGGCGCCCCCGTTGGCGCTGGTGCCGCCACTGGCGAAGGCGCCACCGCCGCCACCACCGCCGGTGCCTACGCCACCTGTCCCACCCGAGCCACCGCTGGTCGTGGCGATGCCGGTGACGATGGCACCGCCACCGGCGCCACCCTGGCCGCCGGTAGCGCTGGCGGAACCGGCCGCACCGCCACCGCCGCCGCCACCGCCGACAGCATCGGTGCCCTGGGCACCGCCGCCACCACCACCGCCGCCACCGGCCCCGCCAGCGCTACCGCCAGAGGCCTGGGCACCGCCGCCACCGCCGCCGCCACCACCACCTGATGCGATGGCCGCGGCGGCGGTGCCGACGGTCTGGCCGGTGCCGCCACCACCACCGTCGCCGCCGGTGCCGCCGGTACCGCCGGTACCAGCGCTGCCGGTGCCGGTGCCGGCGCCGCCCCCGCTGCCGCCGGCACCGCCGCCGCCGCCACCACCACCTATGACCTCGTTGTCGGAGGCCACGGTGGCCGAGTTGGTGCCGCCGTCGCCGCCGTCGCCGCCGCTGCCGCCGCCACCGCCACCGCCGTTGGTCCCGCCGGTGCTGGCCCCGCCGACGCCACCGCCGCCGGCGGAGCCGCCGGCTCCGCCGTGGCCGCCGACGCCGGCAACGGCCACAGGAGCGCCGCCGCCGCCGGCGCCACCGCCGCCCCCGTTGCCGCCTACGCCGCCGGTTCCGCCGGTGGCCCCGGCGCCGCTGGCGGCGCCGCCGGCTCCGCCTTGGCCGGCGGCTCCGCCGTTGCCGCCGGAGCCGGGTGTGACGAGGCTCTCGGAGGAGCCGACGCCACCTAAGCCGCCGTTTCCACCCAGGCCACCGGCTCCGCCGGTGTTCGTGGAGAGGCCGCCGGTGCTGGCGCCGGCGATGCCGCCGTTGCCGCCGGTGCCGCCGTCGCCGCCCGCGCCATTAAACCCGAAGGATCCATAAGATCCGGTTTGATTGCCGCCATTACCGCCGGCCCCGCCTTGACCGCCGTTGCCGCCAGTCTCGGCAAGGTCACCGGCACCACCGGCGCCGCCGCCGCCGCCTTGGCCACCGCTGCCGCCGATAAAGCCTCGATGAGTCAACGAACTGACCGAGTTGTCCTTGCCGGCACCGCCGTTGCCGCCGACGCCGCCGTCACCGCCGGCGCCGCCAGCCTGACTTGAGAAGGTGCCACCGGTGCCGGCCGCGCCGGCGGCACCCCCGTTACCGCCGTTGCCGCCGTCACCGCCGGCAACAAACACGCCGACACTGCCCCTGCCGCCGCTACCGCCGGCGCCGCCAGTGCCGCCGGCACCGCTGGCGCCGTCGGTGCCGCCGCCGCCGGAGTTGCCGCCATTGCCACCGCTACCGGCGGCACCGCCGGCACCGCCATCGTCACCGAAGGTGGTAGCAGAGTCGTTGCCGGTGCTGCCGGTGCCGCCGTTGCCACCGTTGCCACCGGCACCACCGGTGCCTGCGATGGTGCCGGTGCCTGCGATGCCGCCGTTGCCGCCGGTCCCGCCGGTGCCGCCGGCGGGTGCGGTGGTCCCACTGTTGCCGGTGTCGGCACCGCCGCTGCCACCGTTGCCACCGCTGCCGCCGTTGCCGCCGTTGCCGCTGTTGCCGGAGGTCGAGCCTCCTGCGCCGCCGGCGCCTCCGTTGCCGCCGATTCCGCCGGCCGTGCCAGCGGTACCAGCGCCGCTGTTGGTGCCGGCACCGCCAGTACCGCCGATTCCGCCGTTTCCGCCGTTTCCGATCGACCCGCCATTTCCGCCGGCCCCGCCGGCGCCGCCAGTCGCGCCGGGGGTCGTCGGGCTGTAGCCGGCACCGCCGACTCCGCCATTACCGCCACTAGTCACCGAGGTGCCGACCGTGCCGTTGGCACCGTCGCTGGCACCGGTGCCGCCTGCCGCCCCGCCGCCGCCAGCGGTGCTGGCGCTGCCGGGGTTGCCACCGTTGCCGCCGTTACCGCCAGAGGGAGTGCTCGCGTTGCCGACGCCGCCCGCGCCCCCGTCACCGGGCGTCCCGGCATTGCCGGCATTGCCGCCGGCGCCCCCGTCAGCGTTGGCGCCTGCGGTACCCGATCCCAGGACGGCACCGCCACCACCACCGGCCCCGCCATTTCCGCCGCCGGCGCCGTTACCGCCGTTACCGCCGTTGCCGCCGATGCCGCCGCCATCAGCGCCGATCGCACCGGTGACGCCAGCCCCTCCATTGCCGCCGGCACCGCCCGCCCCGCCGATCGCACCGGCGCCGCCGTTGCCCGAGCTCGAACCGCCTAAGCCGCCGCCGCCGCCCACGCCGCCTTGACCGCCGGCCGTGCCGTTGGTGCCGTTGCCGTCATTGCCGGTCACACCGTTCGAACCAGCGGCCCCAGCACCGCCAACCCCGCCGTTCCCGCCGTTACCGTATTGGCCGCCGTTTCCGCCAGCACCACCGTTACCCCCGGCCGTGCCGGGGGCAGCGGTCGGGTCGCTGGCAGCGTTATAGCCCGCACCGCCGACACCGCCATTACCGCCACTAGTCACCGCGATGCCAGCCACACCGGCCACACCAGCGGTTGCACCGGCACCCCCTGGCCCGCCACCGTTACCACCGGTGGACACACCGCCAGGGTTACCGCCAGTGCCGCCGATACCGCCATAGGGATTGGCGAAGGTACCGGCGGCACCGGCGCCGCCGTCACCCGCCACCCCGGCCGTCCCACCGGCACCGCCGGCCCCGCCGTTACCGTTGGCCCCCGCCTGGCCGAAGGCCGAGCCGTGGCCACCCACCCCGCCCACACCACCGTTGCCACCTAGGCCGCCAGTGCCACCGTTTCCACCCAGCCCGCCAGTACCGCTGTTGGTGCCGAACACGCCGACCGAGCCGGTGGCGCCCGCCCCGCCGATGCCACCGACGCCCCCAACACCGCCCTGACCGCCAGTCCCGCCATTGCCGAACAACAACCCGGCGCTACCGCCCGCCCCGCCATAACCGCCGACCCCGCCCGTGGCGCCAGTCGCACCCGCAGAACCCACAGTGCCCATGGCCCCGGTGCCGCCATGCCCACCCAAGCCGCCGTTACCGAACAGGAAGGCCGACCCGCCAGCCCCGCCCGCACCACCGTTGGGATTCGCGGCGGTACCGGCCACCCCGGACCCACCATTGCCGCCATCACCGAAAAGCCACCCACCAGCCCCACCGGCCTGCCCCGTACCCGACGCCCCATTGGTGCCATTGCCGAACAGCGGACGCCCCGTCAAATCCTTCACCGGCGAAAACGCCGCCAGACTCTGCAGGTCCTGCGCCGCAGCCTGCAACGGAGACGCATTCGCCGCCTCCGCAGCCGCATACGAACTGCCCGCCCCGGTCAGCGCCTGCGCGAACTGGGCATGAAACGCCGCCGCCTGAGCGCTGAGCGCCTGAAACTGCTGGGCATGGCTAGAAAACAGCGACGCAATCGCCGCCGACACCTCATCACCCGCAGCCGCCAGCACCGACGTCGTCGAGGGTGCCGCCGCCAAGTTGGCCGACCTGATCGCCCACCCGATCCCGGTCAAATCCCCCGATGCTGTGGACAAAGCCTCCGGCACTGCGAGCACATAAAACGACATCTCTGATTCCGATCTCTAATTGGATTTCGTAGGCAGTTCCGCGAACCTTGAGCCGTAAAAACTGGGAGATCCTGACCGCCGGCGGTGTCCCGGTCTGCTGTGCAAAAGGACCCGCTTCAAAGCGGAGTCATTGACCTGGGCCGGGTGGGCCGCCCATGCCGAGGTTGCCCCAGAGGAACCCGCCGGGTCCCCCGAAGCCGCCGTAGCCGCCGTAGCCAACGGTCCCGAATTCGCTATTCGTCCCCCCGGCGCCACCGGCCCCGCCGTCCCCACCGTTACCGATGAGGTAGGCCCTGCCGCCATAGCCGCCTTGGCCGCCGGGCCAGCCGGGTATTGCCGCGCCGGGGCTACCGGCCGCGCCGTTGCCACCGGCCCCGCCGTTGCCGTACAGCAGTCCGCCGTTACCGCCACCCTGCCCCCCAGCGCCGCCGGTACCGCCATTGCCGATCAACCCCGCCGAGCCGCCCCTGCCGCCGGGCTGCCCGGGCGCGCCCGACCCACCGTTGCCGCCGTTGCCAGCCAGATTCCCGGCTGCTTCCACCACCATCTCCGGAGCTGCAAGTACATACGACATCAGACGACTCCCGTAACCGCAGCCAACAAAAGCGGGGGCGCTAATCGACCCCTACCCGGCGTGGAGAAAATGGCATCGCCCGGCAGGCCACACGAGTGTGATGATGTGTCGGTCATGGTGATCCAACGGTGCGGACGATCACCGGAATGTCAGGGCTCGGAGCCAAGCTCCTTGGGTTGAGCAGCGTACGGCTGCAACCCGTCCCAGACCAGCTGAATTCTCAGCAGCAATTGATACTACGCCGTTTGGATAATTCCGCATAGGTGATCAGCCCTATGTCCAAAATCAGGAGCGGGCAGCCAACCCGCCTTAAACCAGCCAGCCGATTTCGCCCCAGGATGGAGTCATCTCGTGGCGAGTGCGCCCTGAGTGTATGGCTGGTCGCCGGTGATGTCGGGCTCCAGCAGGATTATGAAGGAGGTACCGCTCCTCCTTACGCTTTGGGTGGGCAACCGTCCGTTACGAACACCCAGAAACTTGCCGGCACGTGCCTCCTTCGTAGTGACGCTGATTGACAGATAGGTCGCCACCGTGCAATTGATGGCAGTGTTAAATGGAGTCGATTAATTAACGATTCCGCCAATTCATATACAGTGCGCTGGGCATTGAGGGCAGCCTTAATTTCAAAACGACCTCGCCCACATCGTCGAAGTTGTCGGTTAGACGATCCAAGTCGCAGGTAAGCATCCGCACGACTGCATGCGGACCGGCGCTAGGTCTCTTCGACCTAGTACGGTCCGGGGGTGTCGGTCTGCTGAGTGAATTGCCGTCGAAGTTTGGCCGCTGCTTTGCATGTCGCGGTCGACAACGAACCCGCTTCAACTGAAGCCGTAATGCAAAGTGGCGGTGGGGCTCAGCTCGCCCAGTACTCGATCATTGGCTCTGAGAACACTTGGCCGCCAGGCGAAGTGATTGAGATGCCGGTGGGACGTATCAGGTATCGGGTTCCGTCGATTGGATTGGTGACGTCGAATCCGTTGGAGGACCGCACCGCGTTGGCCAGTTCGATGCCGGCTCCGTCGCTGATCCGAAGTCCGCGGTAATAATAGTTCACAGGCCCGATTTCACAGACCACGAGCAATGATTGGGTGGTGCGCTCCATAACCGCTGGCGTGCTTTCAGGGTCGCATCGTGCCGATGGATAACCCACAAACCCCTGCGCATCGGTACCTGGCAAGCCGGGTTGCGCTTGCTCCGTGGTCGAAGGCAGCCGGGTAGTCGGAGATGCCGTAGTCACATCGCTGGCACTTCGATTCATCGCGTCGGAACCGTTCGGCGACACTACCTCGGAGCCGCTCGGTGACGCCCGGTTCTCACGCAAGATTAATACCGTTGCGATTAGCGCTGCCGCTAAAAATGTCGCCACCGCTGCAACAACCAGCACTAGCCGCCCATGCCCGACTTTGTGGTCCGCCGGTTCCGGGATGCGAACGTGTTCTGGGTATGGGGTGTCTCCTGTTCCGTCTGGGTTCGGCCACCGCGCAGAGAACTGACGGGTGCCGGGGAGCGACGATGCTGCGGCGCTCGCTGCCTTAGCGAGGTCGCCCGCTGAGGAGAATCGCTCCCCTGGCTTCTTTGCCATGCCTCGGGCGATGACATCATCGAACGCGACTGGAATGGCTGGATTGGCCCTGGAGGGTTTCGGTGGTTCGAGGTTCAGGTGCCCGGCGATCTGTTGTTCGGCGCTGTTACCCGGATAGGGCTGCACGCCGGTCAAGCATTCGTGCAGCATGCAGGCTAACGAGTAGACGTCGGCTCGGGCATCTGCGACGCCGGTGGTGAAACGCTCGGGCGCCATGTAGGCCAAGGTGCCGATGATGGCACCGGTTTTGGTCACTTGGGTTGCTTCAGAGTCGCGGGCGATGCCGAAGTCGATCAAGTAGGTGAAGTCGCCGTTGGTCATTAACGCATTGGAGGGCTTGACATCTCGATGCACCAACCCGGCGGCGTGGGCGGCGTCGAGTGCGGCTGCGAGCTGCTCGATCACGTGAGCGGCCCGTTGCGGATTCATCGGACCGTCACGCTGAAGGAGACTGTGTACGTCGATGCCGCCGATGACCGGCATCACGAGATACAGTCGGCCGTCGATTTCGCCGGCCTCATATATTGGAATGACGTGCGGCTCGGTCAACCGGGCCGCAGCGTAGGCTTCGCGCCGGAATCGTTGCTCATACGCCTCTTCGATCGCCAGTTCCGGCGGCAACAGCTTGATCGCCACGTCGCGATCCATCAGGGTGTCGCGGGCCTTATACACCTTGCCCATGCCGCCTTCGCCGATCAACGACAGCAGCTGGTAGCGTCCGAACTCCACCTCATCCACCGGCTGGCCTCCATCCGTGCACCGTGCGCCCGCCCAACGCGCAGATCAATAAGAACGCTATGACGGGAAGTCGTTCGGCCATCAATTCATCCTCAGACACCAGGGTCAAACATCGCACGGTATCGCTGCCACATAAGCGGAACCATCAAACCCGTCCGTCATGCCAGCGGGCTTGCAGGTGATCAGATAGCCGTCACTTGACCTAGCCAATTGCGGTTTGCCGACCTCGCACGACGAGTACATCATGTGGACCCCGGTTACATCGGACGGAGTCGCTTCCCATTCGCCCCCGCTTTCCTCTGCGTGACAGAAGATTTCCTGTCCGGTGCCCTGGGCGGTCGTTAGTTTGGCGTGGTCATGCCAACTGCATGGGCTGCCCATGACTGGTCCGGTCGCGGCGATGGGTGTGGTTGTTTGCGTGGTTGTTTGGGTTGTGGGTGTGACGGTTACGGTCGACGGCGGCGCTGGTGCTGCAGTCGTCACCAACACCAACTCCTGCTCCACGAATTAGGCGCGGGCGTATCGGCCTCGGAGTAGGGCGCGGTACGCGACCAGGAGAACCGCTGGACTGCGGGATCACGGAGGGCCATGACTTGCCTGGCACGTCCGTCTCGCGCCACGGGCGTGCCCGGTACTAATTCCGTCCTGGAGGCGGGCGTGAGTACTCGACGTCAGGCGGTCGGGAGCAGCACGTCTTTAACTGAGTACCTGCCGTCGGTGTCGAATTTCGACCGGTTCGAGATCACATACTCCTCCACGGTCATCGGCTTGCTCCCGCTGATGACCTCGACGAGGTTGTTCATGCCGGCGAAGATACCGTCGCGGTAGTCCTGCGCCACACTGCTGAGGTGTTGCACCAGGAACGGCGTCGCGCCGTGCGCGGTCTGGGACGCAGCGAAGACGGGTATGTCGATCGGTTCGTAGCGCACGGGGACTCCCAATGCGTGCTGCACTTTCTCGGCGATGCCGTAGTAGTCGAGTTCTTCAGCACCGAAGAGGGGGTAGATCTGGCGATCGTGGGAATCCGGATTCTGCAGGATGGCAGCGATCACCTTGGCCTGGTCGCGGCCCCCGACGGACGGGGGCGTGGCGACCGTCGCCGAACGGGAGTCGCAGGATCCCCTCGTTGCCGCGGCGCACCAACGTCCAGTTGATCCATTCCAGGAAGAACGTGGGCCGCAGATGGGTGGTGACCAGTGCTGTGCGGTCGAGTAGGCGTTCGGCAATCCAGTGTTGGCGGGCGGCGTTACTGCCTGCTTCGCGGCGCGCGGAAATCTGGGACATATTGACCACCGCGTGAACCCCGGCTTCGCTGGCGGCCTGCGCGAAGAACGCGGTCGCCTGAAGAAGACCGCCGGGCGAGATCGGATAGCAGAAGTGGGCCGCCGTGACGCCGACCATGGCGGAGCTCACCGCGCCAAAGTCCTGCAGGTCGCCGTCAACGACTTCGGCCCCGAGGTCCTCGAGATACCGAGACCGGGCGTCGCGTTTGTGTGTGTGGCGGCGACGGTCACCGAGCCGGATTCTCCCGACCTATTCCCCATCGTGCCCAGATGCGAGGGGGCCGTGGCAGGTGCGATGAAGTTGTGCAGCCGGCGCACACGACTGTGCAGAGGGTGAACACTCGGGCCTGACGCCATGTGCGGCGGAGAAAACCCGACTTGTGCAACAACTCCAGACCTTTGAAGACCTTCGTTGCGACGAACCTGGCCGAATTCAGGAATCATGTCGAGCGGCCCACCACAACTCGCCGTCGTGCCCAACCAAGTGGTCAAACCCTTTGTCGCGTCTCGACTCGCACGGCGTCCGCATCCGTAGTCGCAATGGAGTGTCGACGACAAAGGTCAACGCCGTCACCACAACCGACGTCGGCGGCATCTACGACGTGGCGGTCATGGCTGTGCGCAGCGATGCCGTCGGATCGGCGGTCGACGACTTTCGCGCTGCGGTCGGAGTCGGCACATGGATCATTCCTTTGACGAATGGCATGGCTCATCTATCCACGCTCACAACGTCGTTCGGCGCTGCTGCGGTGCTGGGCGCGGTGGCCAAACTGGCCACGTCGCTATTGCCTGACGGCACCATTGAGGAGGTGCAGTCCGGTGCGGCACGCGAGATCGGCTCGCTCGAAGGCGGTCACGGCAGCGACCTCAGCACGATAGCTACGGAACTCGCCGTCGCTGGCGTGACCGTCAGCGTGACCAATACCGTCCTGGCAGCAATGTGGCAGAAATTTGCTTTCATCACAGCGACTGCTGTTCTCACCTGCCTGGCCGGCGATGTCATCGGGGCCGTCGCTGGCGCCTGCGGACGGATCGGCCTGGCAGGCCGCGTCCTCGACGAGGTCGACTCGGTCGCCGCCGCTGAGGGACACCCGCTCGGCGGCCCAGCCAAGAGCGCACTGCTCGGGCTGCTGACCGACCCGGAGTCACGCTTCGCGCCATCGTTGTTCCGGGATCTGCAAGCCGGGCGGCCGGTGGAAGTCTCTGTTCTGAGTGATCTGGCCGCCAGGGCCCGACGGCACCACATCACCACCCCACTCCTTGACGCAACTACTGTCGTGATTGATGTCCGCGCCCACGACGTCACACGCAGGGTACCTACCTCGGTTCAGTCCGAGTGACTGTCGTGTGTTCATGAACGTAACGACGGCGATGCCCCCGACCTCAGTCCGCAACAGTCACCGCGGGCTTAATCCCGCAGAGGCCGGGAATCGGTGTCAGCGTAGATGATCGAAGGGACCCACAGATGGCGAACACGGTGGACCATGCCGTTCCGTACCTCGTAACCGGTGCCGGCGGAGGGGTCGGAGGTGTGAGCCGACTCGTCGCCCACCTGCTCATCGCGGCCGGCGCTCCGCTGAGGGCCATGGTCCATCGCGACGATTCCCGAGCCGAGGCGCTGCGAAGCATCGGGGCCGATGTCGTCGTCGGCGACCTGACCAAGCCTGTCGACGTCGCCGCAGCCATGACTGGGGTGCGCCGCATGTTCTTCAGCATGAGTGTGTCGCCGGACTACCTGGAAGCAACCGCCGTCGTCTGCGCCGCAGCTCGGGAACTCGACGACGGACTTCGTGTCCTGGTCAACATGTCGCAGATGACGGTCGGGCAGATGACCGCCACCAGCACCGCGGAGTCACGGCAACAGCGGCTGCAATGGCTAGCCGAGCATGTCATCAACTGGTCGGGCATTCCCACCGTCCATATCCGGCCCACCGTCTTCCTCGACAACCCTTTGTTCACGGCCCTGGCGGCACGATCAATCGCCGAGAACGACATCCTGGCCTTGCCGTTCGGCACAGGCCGAACATCACCGATCGCCGCCAGCGACGTGGCCGCCGTCGTTGCGACCATTCTGCAGAATCCCGATGAGCACATCGGTCACGTCTACGAGCTGACCGGCCCCACGACTCTCAGCATCGACGAACTCGCCGAGCAATATTCGCGCGGGCTGGGCCGCCGGATCGACGGCGTCTCGATGCCCTATGCCGACTGGGTCGAGCAGGTTCTGATCCCGGCCGGACTCAGCCCTCACGTGCAGCAGCACATCGCCACGATGGCTCGACTGCACCGCGACGACCGCTACAACCGGTTCACCGACGACGTCGTCCGCATCACCGGCCGACCACCCCAATCCGTCGAGCAGTACATCACCGACCACACGGATCTCTTTTCCCGCGCGCCCCGGCCGCCCGACTCCGCCAACGGGCCGGACAGGGGACGGACCTGATCAGGCCGAATATTCACCCGGTTTCGCAGTGCTGCGTTCAACATTCACACAAAGGGCAAGCACCGGTCGACGAGGGCGAAGACGTGCGCATCGATCTCGACCAGCCCACCGCGTTCTTCAACCGGTTCCCGGAAATGAAAGATTCAAAGGTGCCCGGAATACTGGACCGGGACTTGGTCAAGCACCTGATCAACTTCGCATCCTGACCGGCTGACGGCGTCAAACATGTCTTCTGGTAGGGACTTTCGCAAGTGCCCTTCCCGATGGGGGTGCAGCCTGCGACGGTGCAGCGGATCCTGCGCCACAGTTCGATCACGGTGACCACTGGCACAGACGTCGACGTGATGGAGGCGGTGCAGCGTGATGCGATGGACTCGATGAGCACGTTGCTCGCACACGCGGCGACGATTCGGGACGCCCATTGTCGTCAAAACTGTCGTCAAACGGCTCTGAGTAGCCTTCCGAGATTCGAGTCTTCCCTAGCGGGGCTAAGGGTGTGTGAGCTAAGGGTGTGTGAGCTAAGGGTGTGTAAGTTAAGGGTGTGTGAGTTAAGGGTGTGTGAGTTAAGGGGACTCGAACCCCTGGCTGACCAGGCAAAATAGCGGCTTGCCTGCAGGTTCGCTCCTACTCGTTCCGATTCAGTCCCGCCCGTTACCTGCGGGTTCGTTTTGGGTCTTGACGGCGTCAAGACGGATCAACCCGCGCTTCGGCGCGAGACGAGTGGCGCAAGCGGCAGGCGGCGACGGTCGGTCGGTCGGTCGGTCGGTCGGATATCAGGCGGTCGCACCGCGCAAGAGCCCTTCGGTCAAATGCGCCCGTGAAGCTCTTAGAACGGCCGACGGTCGACCATGTGGAGTCAAGGAACTGTCCAATGCCGTACGCGGTCGAGCTGGGATTTTGCGCGGTGGGTTATACCCCCATCCGTGGGTGATTAGCTGGTCCAACGCTTCCATCCGCCTGCGGGCATTCCGGCATGCGCGTAGAGCCGTTAGGCGAAACCCCGTTAACGATCGTATTCGCTGAAACCTAGTCAGTTAAAATAGAGGCGAAAACGGATTGGGCCCGGCAAGCTGGATGCCTGTGCCTGGGATCCCAATACCTGCCAAGTCCTTGCCGGTGACCCCAAATCCGACGTTGCCAAGGCCAGTGTTCCCAATGCCCCAGTTGAGGAAGCCGGTGTTGCCGATGCCCTGGTTCCCGAAGCCGCGGTTGAAGGCGCCGATGCTGCCCCCATCGCTGCTCGGCCCGTACCACTCGCTTGGGAAATCCTGAGGGAGGTTCTGGAAGTTGAAAATGCCGCCATTTCCGTTGCCGTAGTTGAAGGCGCCGAAGTTGACGCTGCCGTGGTTGAAGGCGCCGACGTTGCCGTTGCCAAAGTTGAAGGCGCCGATGTTGAAGCCACTGTCGACAGTGTTGGGGGTGCCGATGTTGTTAATGCCGAAGTTGTTGTTGCCGGTGTTCCCGATGCCGATGTTGCCGGTGCCGGTGTTGCCGTAGCCGATGTTGGCTTCGATGCCGAAGATGTTCGCAGCCGCATTCGCCGCCACGGTCGGTAGGTTCTGCAGCGCCTGCGCTGGCGACGTCAACTGTGTCGCAGCCGCCTCAGTCGCCGCATATGCTCCGGCGCCCGTGCTCAACACCTGCACAAATTGGGCATGAAACAACCCACCTTGCGCGATCACCGCCCGATACTGCTGAGCGTAGCTGCGGAACACGCCCGTGATAGACGCTGACACCTCGTCCTGCGCCGCAACCTCCACCTGCGTGGTCGACACCGACGCCGCCGCATAGGCTGCGCTGAGCGTCGAACCGATATTCGCCAGCCTTGTTGCCGCGTCCGTCACCAATTCCGGCACCACAGTCACAAACGACATCCGACACCTCCCGCGAGGGCTTTCTCCGTCTGCGCGCTGGTCGCGCGATAGCAGAAGAAACTATAAGACAAGTACGGAAAGCCATGGAAGCACTTTGTTCAGAGTTTGTCCCCGCGACATTCGGGCGCCAGACGACGCCTCGACTATGCGCAGCTCAAGGGGTGGAGCTAAGGGTGGAGCTAAGGGGACTCGAACCCCTGCCTTGACCATGCAAAATGCATTCTGAACTGCTGTTTCGTTACGTCTCGTTCCAGTTCAGTCCCGTTCGTTACCTGCGGTTTCGTTCTCGGGTCTTGACGGCGTCAAGAGTGCACCAACGGCGCACGGCGGCTTCAGATTGAAGCGACGCCGATGCGCGGGCCAAGCCGTCCGCGTGCTGATCGTGAAATGCGAGAATGATCGCGTGAGCGACGGGCGCGTGCGGTACGCGCGCAACGGAGATGTCCGGCTGGCGTACCGCGAGTTCGGGGATGGTGACACCACCCTCGTTTGGATCCCGGGTTGGTTCAGCAACGTGGAGATGTATGACGATCCCCTGAGCCCGTTCACAGCCGTCATCGAACAACTAGCTGAAGCGATGCGGGTCATCGTGTGGGACAAACGCGGCACGGGCCTTTCAGATCCGGCCACCCAGGTCCCTCCACTCGATGAGCGCATGGATGATCTCCACGCCGTTCTCGACGCTGCCGGGGCAGATTGTCCGGCCCTTTTCGGCCAGTCTGAGGGTGGTCCGATGAGCCTTTTGTTTGCGGCGACATATCCAAAACGGGTCCAGTCACTGGTGATGTACGGCACGATGGCACGGTTTTCTCAAGAATTGCCCGACCATCCATGGGGATTTACCGCCGAAGAGAAGGCCCTTCATCTAGGAGCAATCGAAAGTCGTTGGGGTGAAGGGGCGATGGCTGAGGTGTTCTTCAACGAGATTGCCGATATACCGGGATTTCGCGACCTCTACGGGCGGTACCAACGGACAAGCGCCAGTCCGACGATGGCGTCGTGGCTATGGCAGGCGCTCTTGGAGTTGGATGTTCGTGGCGTTCTGGGTTCCATCCGCGCCCCGTGTCTCGTCCTGGCGCGGCCGGGTGATCAAATGGCTCCGATTGACGGCGTTGCGGCGTTGGCCGCTGCCATACCTGGGGCAGAGTTCAAGACCTTGGCCCCAGGGCCGCACGGGATGATCGATGACACGCTGGGTTCGGCCATCCTCGACTTCGTCACCGGCAGGCCGAGCGTTGCCGTCGACGAACGAGTGCTCAAGACGGTGCTGTTCACCGACATCGTCAGCTCCACCGAACTGCTTAGTGCTCGTGGTGACGCGCGGTGGCGACATCAGTTGGACGCCCATGACAAGCTGGTCGACAGCGTTCTGATGAAATACAGCGGCAGTCGTGTCAAGCACACGGGGGACGGCGTGTTCGCGCTGTTCGACGGCCCCACCAAGGCGGCGCGCTGTGGGCTCGAACTTGCGCCCGCGTTGGCTTCGCGCGGCATTTCTATTCGCGCTGGTATTCATGTGGGCGAATGCGAGCGGCGCGGTGAGGAGTGGAGCGGCATGGCGGTGCACATCGGTGCCCGGATCGGCGCGATGGCGGGACCCGACGAAGTGCTCACGAGTCGCACGGTGCGCGATCTTTCAGCGGGCTCGGGGCTGCGGTTTGAAAGCCTCGGTCTTCGCCAGCTCAAGGGTCTTGCCGAGGAAACGGAACTTTTCCGCGTCACTACACAAACAGGCGTTCGGTTCTAACCCCCGCGCCCTGCCACCAGTAGTGCGACTGTCGAGTCCGACGGGAGAGGTGAGTCCGCTAGATGAGGGTCATCGTTACAGGTGGCAACAGCGGCGTTGGTAAAGCAACCGTTGCCGCGCTCGCAGCGGCCGGTCACAGTGTGGTGATGGCCTGCAGAACCATCCCAAAAGGCGAGCAGGCCGCTGCCGAGATGTCAGGTGACATCGAGGTGCGTCACCTCGATCTGGCCGACCTGAGCAGTGTGCGTGCCTTTGCCGATTCGATAGAAACCGTTGATGTCCTGGTGAACAACGCTGGAGTGCTGGGTCTGCCGCTCACCCGCACCGCCGATGGTTTCGAGGCGCACCTGGGAACCAACCACCTTGGTCACTTTGCGTTGACCTGCCAGCTCGGCGACAAGATCACCGACCGGGTGATCTCGGTGAGTAGCGCGCTTTATACCTTGGGCCGTATCCATCTCGACGACTTGAACTGGCGGACCCGCAAGTACTCGATGTGGGCGGCTTACGCACAGTCCAAGCAGGCCACCATGCTCTTCATCAACGAGTTGGCTCGACGTGGTGTTCGGGCCTACGCGTCCGATCCGGGGATGGCAGACACTGACATCACCCGCGACAGCAACGGTGGGCTGCACTGGCTGGGCGAACACTGGCTCGGACACCTCGGTCAGAGCCAGCCCAATGCCGCGCGGGCCACCGTCGAGGCCGTCACGACGGTCCTGCCCAGCGGAACTTACCTCGCGCCACGCTTCAATCAGTGGGGCAAACCTATGCTGACCGCGCCCCGCAAGAAGGCTCGCGATCCGGCGATAGCCCGTCGATTGTGGGAGCTTTCCTCCGACCTGACCGGCTGCGACTGGCAAGGGCATCCGCGCATCCCAGCCAACCGGCCGGGCACCTAGCAGTGGAAGACAACCTATCGACGTCGTCGACCGCGCGTGTTGGGAGGCGCATGATTCGCCATGTACTGCTCAGGACCGCTTAAGGATGAAGGCCTCGATCTGGCGGTCACCGGCCCACGCGCGCTCCTTGGTTAGACCAGGGAAGATGTCGACACCTTTCGCCCAGATCTTCTCGCGCTCGCCGGGTGTGGCGATGTGGGCGGTGGCATCCCAGGTATCTCCGTCGATCGTCACGGTGACCGCCGGGTGCGCCTTGAGGTTGTGATACCAGCCCGGGTGTTTAGCATCGCCGTAGTTGGTCGCAACGACAGCCACGCCGTCGGGATGCGGGATTCCCAACAGCACTACGGTGCGGTGCTTCCCCGACTTCGCGCCGATGGTGGTGAGGACGACCGCTGGCAGGCCAGCCGCGATCCGGGCGAAGCTACGCTTGCCCCCGGTGAGCTTGCTGACCAGCTGGTCCAGGCGGTGTGCCGTCGGCCGGAAGAGCACCCGGCCCGCCTTCGTGGCGGCGGAAGCGCGCATTGCTCGATGAAACACATTGGCATCGTCGAAAGAGCGGACTCGCATAGCGGCATTCTGCGCAGTCTGGACACCACCGCCAAATTTACTGCGAACCAGCGGCGGGCAGTATGCCCTCAATTTGACGATCAGCTAACTTAAAAATATCATTCTAGCTGGTACTTTAATAAGTGGAGCTAAGGGGACTCGAACCCCTGACCCCCACACTGCCAGTGTGGTGCGCTACCAGCTGCGCCATAGCCCCAAGTCGTGCCAATCGAAGCTACACCACTGGCAACCGTGCTTCAAAGTTGCTGCTCAGGCCGCCTCAACGTCTGGCTGACACCCTAAGAGATCGGGCTCCGCATCGAGCATCGGCCGCGTTTCCGGCGCCAGCACCCAGCCTACGGCAGCGATCAGCAGAATCACCCCGCTGATGGTGAAGTCCCAGCTAAAGCTCAAGTGCTCGGCGACCCAACCGACCGTCATGGAGCCGATGATGGCACCCAGATCGGCCATCATCTGCACCGCCGCCACCGGAGTGCCCGCGCGTGCCTCACTGCCGAGGATATCGGCGACCGCGGCCTGCAGCGGTGACATGTAGATGCCCGTCGTCACGCCCGACACACACGCAATGGCCACGAACGCGGGCAACGACGTCACGTTGCCGAGCGCGACAATCGCCACACCGGACGCCGCCAGACCGACGATCAACAGCGTGCGCCGGCCCATCCGGTCAGACAGGTAGCCACTGGGGATCACGGCCAGAGCATTACCGGCCGCGAATGCCGCAAGCACCGCGCCGATAACTCCGACGCTTCGGCCCATGACGTCGGAAATGAACAGTGGGACAAGCGCGATGCGAAGGCCAAAGGCCGCCCAGCCAGTCGCAAAATTGGCGAATAGCACCGCCCAATAGGCACGGAACCGCAGCGCCTCGCGCATCGTCTCCGTTGATCGTGTCAGCTCCCGGGGCGCGCCCAGCGTCGAATGCCGCAAGCCGTGAAGCAGCACCACTGTCACGCCCAGCAGCGCAATGCCGTAGGCGATGAACGGCGCGGTCAACCCCCAACCCGCCGTCAGGCCTCCGACCGCTGGCCCGCCGACGGCGCCGATCATGAACGAAGTAGTGAATATGCCGGCGATCCGTCCGCGCGCGTCGGCCGGGCTGATGTGGATCATCAGTCCCAACGCCGAGACAAAAAACATCGTCGACCCAATGCCGCTGAGGACACGGAAAAGCAGCAGTTGCCAGTAAGTCTGGGCGAGCGCGCACGCGATGGTGGATAACGCCACGACCAGCAAACCGCCGATGTAGATCCGCCGCTCACCCAACCGCTGTACCAAAAGGCCGCTTATCGGTGCAAAACACAGCCGGCTCACCGAAAAGACGGTGATCAAGAAAGTCACCGCCGTGATGCTCACGCCGAAGGTACGCGCAAAAGCCGGCATCACCGGTGAAACGACACCATAGCCCAGGGCGATCATGATATTCGCCCAGCTGAGGATCCAGACTTCGCGCGGCAGCCCAGCAGAATCCAACCCACGCCTCCCCGGGCGGGCAAGGCGGAGGGAAATAGTCACCCGATGACTTTATTCACCACCTGTCGAGCAGCTTCCTGCACCTCCGCCAAGTGAGCCGGCCCGTTGAAAGATTCGGCGTAGATCTTGTAGACATCCTCGGTTCCGGACGGTCGGGCGGCAAACCATGCGTTAGCTGTCGTCACCTTGAGTCCGCCTAACGGCGCACCGTTGCCGGGCGCGGTGGTCAGCTTGGCGGTGATGGGCTCGCCGGCCAACTCGGTGGCGGTCACCTGTTCGGCCGACAACTTGGACAGCCGCGCCTTCTGGTCGCGATCTGCGGGCGCGTCGACCCGCGCATAGAACGGAGTGCCGTATTCGCCGGCCAGCTCCTGATAACGCTGCGACGGCGTGGCCCCGGTGACGGCCAGGATCTCCGAGGCCAGCAACGCCAGGGTGATGCCGTCTTTATCGGTGGTCCACACCGATCCGTCGCGACGCAGGAACGACGCCCCCGCCGACTCCTCACCACCGAAACCGATGGTGCCGCCGATCAGGCCGTCGACGAACCACTTGAACCCGACCGGCACCTCGACCAGCTTGCGGTCGATACCGGCGACCACCCGGTCAATGATCGAGGAGCTGACCGCGGTCTTGCCGACGGCGATGCCCGCCGGCCAGGACGGCCGATGGGTGTAGAGGTAGTCGATGGCCGCCGCCAGATAGTGGTTCGGGTTCATCAGCCCCCCGTCTGGGGTGACGATGCCGTGCCGGTCGGAATCGGCATCGTTGCCGGTAGCGATCTGGTAGCGATCCCGGTTGGCGATGAGCCCTGCCATCGCGTCCGGCGAGCTGCAGTCCATCCGGATCTTGCCGTCGTGGTCGAGCGTCATGAACCGCCACGTCGCGTCGACCAGCGGATTGACCACGGTCAAGTCGAGGTTGTGCCGTTCGGCGATCGCGGCCCAGTAGTCCACGCTGGCCCCGCCGAGTGGGTCGGCGCCGATTCGCACCCCAGCTTTGCGGATTATGTCGAGATCGACCACGTTGGGCAGGTCGTCGACGTAGCTGTCGAGATAGTCGTGGCGCTGGACCGCCTGCAGCGCCCGGGCCAGCGAGATGCGCTTCACCCCCGAGCCCCCGGCACGCAGAATCTCATTGGCTCGCTTGGCGATTGCGTTGGTCGCGTCGGTATCGGCCGGGCCGCCGTTGGGCGGGTTGTACTTGAAGCCGCCGTCGGACGGCGGGTTGTGCGACGGCGTCACGACGATCCCGTCGGCAAGCGCCTCGGTACGCCCGCGGTTGTAGGTCAGGATCGCGTGGCTGATCGTCGGTGTCGGCGTGTAACGGTCGGCGGAGTCGACGACGACCGCCACCTCATTGGCGGCCAGCACCTCCAGTGCCGACACCCATGCCGGCTCGGAGAGCCCATGGGTGTCACGGCCGATGAACAACGGCCCGGTGGTGCCGTGCGCGGCCCGGTACTCGACGATGGCTTGGGTGATCGCCAGGATGTGGGCTTCGTTGAATGCCCCGTTGAGCGCTGAGCCTCGGTGACCCGACGTGCCGAACGCCACCTGTTGAGCGACGTCGTCGGGATCGGGTTGGATCGAGAAGTACGCGGTTACCAGATGGGGCAGATCGACAAGGTCTTCGGGCTGGGCCGGCTGACCGGCACGCGGGTGGGCCATGCCTAGCAATTCTGCCCCTGCCCGCATCGCATGTCGCCCTATGCTGCAAAGCGTTCACCGGCATATCGGAAGGATTTGACCTGTGGCGAGCCACGACTATCGCGAATTGGGCGCGATCTTCGCCGGCGGGGCGCTGGGTTCGTTGGCCCGCGCAGCTCTGAACACTCTCACGGTGCCGGACCCGGCACGGTGGCCTTGGCCGACGTTCGTCGTCAACATCGTCGGCGCCTTCCTGGTCGGCTACTTCACCACGCGCCTGCTGGAACGGCTGCCGCTGTCAAGCTACCGGCGGCCCCTGCTCGGCACCGGCTTGTGCGGCGGATTGACGACTTTCTCGACGATGCAGGTCGAGACATTGCGGATGGTCGAACGCGGCCACTGGGCCCTTGCGGCTTGCTACACGATCTCCAGCATCGTGTTGGGACTGCTGGCGGTACACCTGGCCACCGCTCTGGTGCGCCGGGTGCGGGTGCGGTTATGACCGCGACGACGGTCTTGTCCTGGGCCGGCGTCATGCTCATCGGCGGCATCGGGTCGGTACTGCGTTTCATGGTGGATCGCACGGTTGCGCGGCGATTGGCGCGTTCCTTTCCGTTCGGCACGCTGACGGTGAACATCAGCGGTGCCGCGCTACTTGGGTTCCTCGGCAGCCTGGCCTTGAGCAAGGAGGCGGCCCTGCTGGCCGGCACCGCGTTCGTCGGCGCTTACACCACCTTTTCCACCTGGATGCTGGAAACCCAGAGGCTCGGCGAGGAGCGCCGGACGTGGGCGGCGGCAGCCAATATCGTCGTCAGCGTGGTACTCGGTATTGCCGCGGCGTTTCTCGGACAATGGGTTGCGGAGCAGCTATGAGCGAGCCGTGCTTGAAGCTGACCAGCTACTTCGCCGAGCGCCAACGCGCAGTCGGCAAAGGGAACCAGGAGGGCCGGTTTCTGGCCGACGCGATGCTGGATCTGTTCGGCACCAGCAATGTCGCAACCAGCGTGATGCTGCGAGGTATCGCCAGTTTTGGGCCGAGCCACGAACTACGCAGCGACGTATCGCTGAGCCTGTCCGAGGATCCGGCGGTAGCCATCGCCGCGGTCGACACCGAACCGAAGATCCGATCCCTGGTCAACGACGTCGCCGCAATGACGGGCAGCGGACTCTTAACCCTGGAGCGGGCGCGGTTGGTCACCCCGCAACTGGGCAGTAGCGTATTGCGTGACCTCATCGACCAGAACGGTGGCCACAACGGGGACGCCGCCAAACTCACCGTCTACGTGGGCCGCCAGGAGCGCGTCGCAGGCAAGCCGGCACACTACGCGATATGCGAACTGCTGTATCGACACGGATTCGCCGGTGCCATAGTGCTTCTCGGCGTCGACGGCACCGCGCATGGTGAGCGCCGCAGAGCCCGCTTTTTCGGCCGCAACGTCAATGTTCCGGTGATGATCATCGGCATCGGGTCGACGGTGCAAGTTTCAACCACCGCAACGGAACTCACCGCCGTGATCCCCAACCCATTGTTGACCGTCGAACGGGTGCGACTGTGCAAACGCGACGGCGAGCTGTTCGCGCGCCCGCAGCAGCTGCCGGCCACCGACGACCAAGGACGCACCCTGTGGCAGAAGCTGATGGTGTACACCGCTGAAGCCACCCGGCACGACGGGCTGCCGATCCACCGCGCGCTAGTCCAACAATTGCTGCGCTCCAGAACGGCCCGCGGGGCGACGGCACTGCGCGGCGTGTGGGGATTCTACGGCGATCATAAACCGCACGGCGACAGGTTATTTCAGGTTGCAAGGCGGGTTCCGGTGGCAACCATCATCGTCGACACACCGGAATCCATCGCGCGCAGTTTCGATATCGTCGACGAGCTGACAGCGCGCCACGGGCTGGTGACCAGCGAGATGGTCCCGGCGGCGTTATCCCTTGATGAGAAACAACGATTCGGCGACATCACGCTGGCACGGCACGACTACTGACACACGCCATCGAGCAGCGCGTCGAGCAGTCCGTCAAACTGGCCCTTCGCCCCTGGGCTCACGCGCGTTAGCGCGTGGAACAACAATGTGCCGATCAACGCGTCGGCGACGGCACCGATGTCCGTGACGGCGCGGATTCGCCCCTCGTCGACGGCCTGGCGAAGTCGCGTCATCAAGCCTGCGTGCTGGGGTGCGCTCAGCTGCTGATACAGGGCCGCGCCATCGACTGGGCTGGCCGCCGCGGCGGTGATCAGGGCCCGCACCAACGCCGCGTTGGGCGGCTCGGCGAGGAATTCGGCGTGCTCGTTCAGCCACGAGCGCAGGTCGTCCCGGATGTCTCCGGTGTCGGCGACGGGGAACGATCCCGACCCTCCGTAGGCCTGCAGGACCGCCTCGGCGACCAGTGGCGCCTTAGACGGCCATCGCCGATAGAGGGTCTTCTTCCCAACGCGAGCGCGCGCCGCGACGCTTTCCATCGACAGCTCGGCGTAACTGCCCGTTGCCAAAAGTTCGCGCGTGGCGGCCAGGATCGCGACGTGCAACTGAGCATCGCGTGGGCGGCCGACGCGGTCTACAGTTACCGTCATTTAGGAAACGATACGTGTCGTTTCTCTCACTGTCGCGTTAGACGAAAGGGCAGCCAGTGACGACCACCGCCCGGTCAGTGCCCAAGAGCTGGGATGAGATCACACCCGCGTGGATGTCGGCGGCACTGGCTGCCGACCACCCTGGCGCCACGGTCGAGGCAGTAACGGTCGAGGGCCGCGACGACGGAACGAATCGACGCGCCCGGTTGGGCGTGACCTACTCCGCTGGCGACGGACCGGCAACCGTGTTCGCCAAGGCAGCCGATCCCGCGCACAAAGCACTGATTCGCATGACCAGCGGCATGTTTCATGAGCCGCGACTATTTATCAACGAAGTGCCGCTGCCGCTGGAACACCCCATCGTCTACAGCGCAGCGATCGACGAGGCTGATTACGAATTCGTGATGATCATGGAGGATCTCACCGCCCGCGGCGCCGATCCCCGCGATGGCACCCGACCCATGACCGTCGAGCAAGTCGCCACGGGCGTGCGTGGCCTGGGGCGCATGCATGGCAAGTATTGGGGCCAACGTGTGCTGCGTGAGCCGGCCCTGGGATGGCTCGAACCGTTCCTGACGTGGGAAGGCATGCGGGCGGCACCCCTGCCGTCCGCGCTGGAACAACTGGGCGACGACGCGCCCGAAGAGGTCCTGTCGCTGACCATCGACCAGCTGATCGATTCCATCTGGAAGCCCTA
>Ga0182013_10001940_pt1 | contig 27615 bp, 28 predicted proteins | sample 612S2MmetaG_FD_120487 | JGI IMG/M metagenome (GOLD analysis project Ga0182013, IMG submission 120487) | Permafrost microbial communities from Stordalen Mire, Sweden - 612S2M metaG | ecosystem: Environmental > Terrestrial > Soil > Wetlands > Permafrost | place: Sweden: Stordalen | collected...
GCGGCCGCCGGCCAGATGGACGCCCTCTTCGAGGCGTCCTTGGGATCGGGAGCGGTAAGATCGGCGATGGCGATTGTATTTTCGAGATCCTTGGCTGACCTTGGCGCTGGAAAGAGCCATGAGACGTCGTCGGCGGACAGCGGAGCTGCTTGCGCGGGCTTCGCCGTGGCTTGCTTTTCCGCGCCTGTTGCGAGGGGAGCCGACAGCGGGCAGATCAGCAGAGCCGCCCCCAACGCAAAAAGGGTTCGCTCGCAGTGAAAAAATCTAATGAGAGACATTTCTTTTGCTCCATTGATTGGATTATTTGAACCAAACTCCCGTCGATCCTTGCGGCTTGAAAGTTTTCTGGTCTTGATGCTCGCGCCAGACGTCGCCACCCGATAATTCATTGCGCCCGTCTCCGCGCGACTATGGCGCTGCGCTTTCAACCGGAGCTGTCAGCGTGAATAATTTCTCGACGCATCCTCGTTCCAATTTCAAATCGGGCAATCCGGGCGAGGATAGTCGCAAATGCCGCCGGAATTGCAAGAATTTATGGGATTCCGCATCGGGCTGCCCGGTGTGCGCCGCAACATTGCGCCGGCGGCGCGCTGTGGAGATTGCGGGCGCGGCCCGCAACACGCCTGTAACGAGCGCAAGGGTTGCTACGTAAAGGAAGATATGGGAAGCGCGCTTTGCCTGTTGGGCCAGCCCTATGGCTGCGCCCTTGTCGCGCGACATATAACGGCCACGCTCGCGAGATTTCCTCGACCGAGAGAATTCGGGAAAGTTTGAACCATGCTGATCGGTCGTCCTGGCGGTATCCCCTCATCCGAGATCACGCCGCATTCGGTCTATTTGCGGCGCCGCGAATTTATGACTGGCGGCGCCGGTCTGGCGCTGGCGGGCCTGTTCGGCAAGAGCGCCGCCGCCGCGCCCCTCGCTGCGACCAAAAGCGCTTTTTCCACGAAGGAGCCGCCGACCCCGCTCAAGGATGTCACGAGCTACAATAATTTTTATGAATTTGGTCCAAGCAAGTCTGATCCGGCCGCCAACGCCCACAGCCTGACGGTCACGCCCTGGCGCGTCAGCATCGAGGGGCTGGTCGCCAAGCCGGCGCAATATGAGCTTGACGATCTCATCAATCCGCATGCGCTCGAAGAGCGTGTCTTCAGGATGCGCTGCGTCGAAGGCTGGTCGATGGTGGTGCCCTGGGTTGGCGTCGCGCTCGCGGATGTCCTCAAGCGCGTCGAACCGCTTGGCAGCGCGAAATATGTGGCTTTCGAAACGCTGGTGCGTCCAAAGGAAATGTCGGGGCAAAGGGGAGTGCTGCAACTCCTCGACTGGCCCTATGTCGAAGGCCTGCGTCTCGACGAAGCCATGCATCCGCTCACGACTCTCGCGGTGGGTCTGTATGGCCAGACCTTGCCGAACCAGAATGGCGCGCCGATTCGGCTTGTCGTGCCGTGGAAATATGGCTTCAAGAGCATCAAGTCGATCGTTCGCATCCGGCTGGTTGAGAACCAGCCGCAGACGTCCTGGAACAAGCAGGCGCCGCATGAGTATGGCTTCTACTCCAACGTCAACCCGGAAGTGGATCACCCGCGCTGGAGTCAGGCTACCGAGCGGCGCGTCGGCGAAGGCGGACTCTTCGCCAAGCGCAGGCCGACGCTGATGTTCAACGGCTATGCGGATGAAGTCGCCAGCCTCTACGCAGGCATGGATCTGAAAGCTTACTTTTGATGTTTGCGGGTTTCAGCGCCGCATCGAAGCGCATCCCAAAGCTCGCTGTCTATGCGGTCGGATTCATTCCGGCGATAGAGCTGCTTTATCTCGGCGTCAACGATCAGCTCGGCGCCGAGCCGGTCCGCGCGCTGGAGCATGGTCTGGGGCTTTGGGCGATGCGTTTCTTGCTGGCCACTCTCGCACTATCGCCGCTGCGCCAATTGGCGGGCGTCGATCTGCTGCGCTTTCGACGCCAGTTCGGGCTTCTCGCCTTCTATTATGTCGTGCTCCATCTCGCCGCTTACGTCGCGATCGACATGGGGCTCGACGCGAAGGCGCTCTGGGCGGATATTCTAAAGCGGCCCTATGTCACGATTGGAATGCTCGGCTTTCTTCTGATGATTCCGCTCGCGCTGACTTCGAACAACATGATGATCAGGCGGATGGGCGGCCATGCCTGGGCGCGGCTTCACCGCCTTGTATATTTGGTCGCCGTCGCGGGGGCCGCGCATTTCATTCTGGTCGTCAAGTCCTGGCCGCTGGAGCCCATCGTCTATGCGGCAATCACCGCGCTTCTTCTGGGGTATCGCGCCGCGCGGAAGTGGCGGGCTCCGCGTCGCGGCTTCGCCTGAGGGGCGGGCGGTCCGGTGGCGCGGAAAATTTGCCAGTTCGCGAGGCGCACCCATATTATTGCGGAGAGTCCGCGCCGCGATGTGGGGCTAGAACCGCAGGTCAGCACTCGGCGCCACGGAAGGGCGCCGCATTGTCGTCCAGTTCCTTTGGAGGAAAAGAAATGCCCGAAGGTCTCGTGAAACTTATGATGCTTGGCTTGCTTGGCTTCTTCTTTGGCGCGGCGCTCGCGGGATACCTGCCGATCTGAGGCGCGGATAAATCATCAGCTGGCGTGCTAGAGGCAAAAGAAATGGCGCGCCCCGGAAGCGGGCGCGCCATTTACATTTCCGGCGAGAACACTCTGGCGCCTGATGATCTGGCGGCGCTCTGGCGAGCTGTCGATTATTGCGGATCGGCGGGCGGAGCTTCCTCGGCGGGGGCGTCTGCCGCAGGCTTCTTGGGCGCCGGCTTCTTTTTGGGCTTGGGCGCCGGCTTCTTCACCGCGGGTTTGTGATGGGGTTTGGGCGCGGGCGCGGCGGCGGGTGGGGCGCTCGCGGCTTCCGGAGCGGCAGTCGCGGGCGCGACAGGGGCCGCTGTATCCTGGCTGGGCATGGCCTGGCCCACCGTCGTATCAGCCGGAGCCGCGCTGCTGTCGCCCGAGGTCGCCTGACCAGCGCCGCTGTCCGCCGGCGGCGCGCTCGGCGCCATGGCGTTGCTGTTCTGCGTGTCCGGCTGCGCGGTCGCGTCGGCGGCTGGAGCGTCGCCTGGCGGCGCCGCCGGCGTCTCGGACTGCATTTCCTGGGGAGCTGAAGGCGCGGGCGCTTCGGCGTTTGTTTTAGGCTCCGTCGCGGGCTGCTCGTGGTGCATCAACGCGCCGATCAACCCAATCTTGGCGTTTACAAGTGTGCGAAACTCATCTGCCTGGTCGGAGGGAGCGACGTAAACGCCAGCGCCAAAACCGATTGCGCCAGCGATCGCGGCGATGGTCACTGTCGAAAGAAATCTACCAAGCATTTTTCCTCTCCTCCCGAAATGAAAAACCCCAGTTTCGAGGACGAACCGGGGTTCACTTTATGCCGTGCATGCCTCTCCCTACGATAAGATTGGGGCGATGTTAAGTCGACGTCGGCTCTTCGATATTCAGATGAATTGCGACACGGAGCCTCTTCGTCGTCATTCTCGTTTGTTCGAGGACGTCGAGCCGCGACTGTGATTCGTACACGGGTTTGAACGCCGCGAAGGCGCCCGATGCATTGCCGCGGGCGATTGTCCTCAGACATGCCGTTGTGCTTGCGCATCGCGACGATCTTCATGCATACATTCGCCGAAATTTTAGTTCTTGATCGCTTGCCGCAACGGTTGACCGGCTGGTTGCGGTTCTCAGGTCGCAAGCACACGGGGGCGTCGGCGAAAGCTGGCAGCCCGAAATAAGGAGCGTCAGATGACCAACAGATATAAAGTCCTTTCCGCGCTATCGCTCAGCGCCTTCCTCTCTTTGTCGGCGGCGGCGGAGGCCAAAGTGTATCTCTTCACGGCCAACTGCTCCGGCGGCAAGGTCGTCGAGCAGTGGACGACGGACACGGTCGATCCCGGCAAGGAATTGCTAAAGGCGAAAACCGAAGAGAAGCATCCTGGTTGCCCCATCGCCGACTACAAGGCGGCCACGGACTCCATGCTCTTGAAGAACACTCAGTTCTATACAGTGGCGGGCGAAGCGCCGGCTGGCAGCAATATTCCCGTCGTCGGCTCCGTCGTTGGCGGGACAAAAAATGCGTTTTGCGGCATCTTCAGTTGCTGAAGCCTCGCTAGCCGCCCTTCGCGGGCGACCGCTGGTTCCAGAGTCACCGAAGGAATCTGCCTGCGGCAAATTCCTCGGCGCAAAATTCTTCGGCATCCGCTGAATTTGTTTCCGCAGCGACGTTGAAGGGGCTGGGCGCCCGGCTCGTGTAGCGCGATGCAGCGCGAGATTGCCCTTCCAAATCAACAGTCTCAAATCCAGACTGGTCATTGGCGGACGCGGTCATCTCGATCGCCCGAGGCCTGGTCGATGCGCGCCCGCCGGAAGCGGACGCCCCAGCCTTCGCCACAATTGGCCAAGAAATCGTCCCAATGCAGTCCCACCGAGGCCGCGAAGCCTTGGTTGAAAGAGCCATGCGGCGCTCCTCCTGCGGCAAGAGGCTTGGACTTTCGCTCTCGCGATTCAGAGATCGTTAGCTAAGTCGAAAGGCTTGCGTGGGAAGATCATTCTGAGGGTGGGGAGAATGATAAAGGGTATCCGAGTGCCTAGTCATCTTGTTGCGTTTCACAGCCGTCGTCATTCTTGGAAAATTGGTCCCGGGGCCGTTCCGGGCGCGGGCCTTGTCGCGCTGGGGATTCTGACCGGCGCCTGGATGCTGCAGCCGCGCCTCGCGGCCAGCCCCGATGTCGGCGCAAAAAGCGCTGACTTTGCTCCCGCGAAAGTGGATCACGCTACGACGGTTGCGTCCGTCGCGCATGTGACGGCCAATCCTTACGGCGCCTTGCTGCACGATCTTAGATCCCGCGCCCGCGCTTCAAAGACGGCGCTTCTGACAAGCCCCCAAGTCGAGGCCAAAGCAGAAATCGCAGCCAGGCCCCAAGTTGCCGCCCAAACCGAGGCGAAGCCCCAAACCGAGGCGAAGCCCCAAGTGGAGGCTCGGCTCGAAGCGGCTCCCGACCCAGGCTTTGCGGAGGTTCCGTTGCCGGAGCCCAAGCCTTCGGAGCTCTCGGAAACCAGCGATGGCGCGCCCCTGCCGCCGCGCCGCCCCGCCGAACTCGCGGCGCCAGCGCCGCGCGCGCCGGTTCAGACGGTGCTTCGGCGTTCCGCTCCTCAAATTCGCACGGCGGCCGTGCCGGCCGCTCCGTCCGACAACCGCAGCTTCCTGGAGAAGATTTTCGGCGGTTCGGAAAACGCCGCGCCGGCGCAACAACAGTCGGGACGCGCGCTCGCTTACGCCGCGCCGGATAACAGCCGCCAGAACAGCCTGCTCGGCGGCATCACCAACATCACGCGAAGCGCCACATCGGGCCCGTCATCGCGTTTCGATCGCTGGACGGCCGTTTATGACATCTCGGCGCACACCGTCTATCTGCCGAGTGGCGAGAGGCTGGAGGCGCATTCGGGGCTCCGCAGCAGGCTGGACGATCCCCGCTACGTGCACGAGAAAATGCAGGGCGCCACGCCACCCAATGTCTATGCGCTTTCGCCGAGAGAGCAACTGTTCCACGGCGTGCAGGCATTGCGCCTGACGCCAGTCGGCGGGGGCACCGTTTATGGCCGCGCGGGGCTGCTCGCGCATACCTACATGCTGGGCCCCAACGGCGACTCCAACGGATGCGTCTCTTTCAGGAATTATCAGGCGTTCCTGCAGGCCTATCAGAATGGCGAGATCAAGCGCCTCGCGGTTGTCGCCCGGATGGATTGATTGGCGTCCGCCGGGACGCGGGAAGCGCCGTAACATTGCGGCGGCGGTCGCCTGCCGCCGCAACGTGAGCCATCTTCCGCATTCGGTGCGAACATGTTGAAAACCGCGCCGCCGCCGTCTCTTTGGCGAGTGCTCTATCCTTTGGACGCTCTGGTGTTTTTCCAGCATTTCTGAAGCGGCTTGATGAAGCCCTTTCCATCCTCCGCCGACGTGGGAGCTTCGAAGCAGGAACTGTCGCTTTTGCTCACATCCGATGGCTGGAGTCCGCTCTCCTTCAAACATTTTTCAACAAAGGCGCCGAGCGCGGAATGCCTCTTCTCGTCGGCAATGTTCGATGTTTCCATGGCGCTGTGCGCGCTCAGCTGGCAATCCGTGATGATCTGTCCCATCACGTCATCCTTCGCTTCCTTGCTGCAGCCCGCGAGCAATGCAAGGCTCGCCAAGAAGACGAATCCGGAAATTTGAACTGATTTGCTCGGCATGATGTTCCCCCCTTTGATTTTTTCCCCCTGATTATAGGGAGCGTTGTTTTGCGTTAGCTTAGTGTATTTAAATATTGGATCAAGGCGAAGGCGTCGGCCCATCACAATCGGGCAACGCAATCTCGCCTTTCCGGGCGACATCAGATGGCCCCAAAAGACGACCGGATCAAGCGCGCGACACACTCGGACGAGGAACCCTGACATCGCCGGCGCGGGCTCGTTCAAATGTGTCTTTGCTTTGCTGCACTGCGACGATTGGTCTCTTCCTAAGGTGACGAAAATCGATAACTTTTTTAGGCAACAGGCGTATTGTGAGCCCGTAGAAAATCGTTCTCCCGGCGAATGAAAAGAAATGAGTCTTGTGCTCGATTTTCCTTGAGATCGCCGACGGAAATGGATGATGGAGGCCACTATGAAACGCGTAGCTCTCGCACTTTTGATGTGTGGAATTTTCGCAGCGGCGGCTCATGCCGCAGATGTGAACTGCTGCAAGATGTGCTGCAAGGGTGAAACTTGCATCATGACGCATAAGAAGGCTCATGATTGCGCAGGCCATCCGCCCTGCAAGTGAGTTTGTGATTGCGTCAGCCACGCAAGCTGACCGTTCTTAAAAAAGCCCCGGCGCCAAATCCGCGCCGGGGCTTTTTATTTCACGGGACGCCGCAAATGCGAAAGGCTCCGCTAACGGGGCGGATTCTGCGCGCTGAGTCGCGACTCAGCAATATGTCTCCGCTGCGCTGTCAGTATCCGCCGCTTCCGACCAGGGGGTGGATGCCGCCGGCGCCGCCGCTGCTGCGGGTTTGACGGCGAGGCTGCGCGTGACCGCGCTTGGCGACCTGAACGATCGGGTTCGCCTTCACCACAAAATCCGAATTGGAGTTGAGCGTCGGCAGCGCGGACGCCGCAGGCGTGCCGACCGCGCAAACGAAAATGGCAGCAAGAACATAACGCATGTAATCCCTCCCTTTGGGCCGATTGGCTTCTGCTGGCCCTGTTCCCCAGCGGATGCTTAGCACAATTCGACCCTGCTTGGGAGGCCAGACAGTCGCGCTTTCGCCTCGTGGACTCCCTTGGCGAGGCGACCGGTCAGCATTTCCTGCCTCGCCCTGGGACCGGCGCGGCATCTGGCTGCGCCAAGACCCCATCGGAGACCTAAGGGGTCAGGCGTCGTCAGTCCCGAAGATCGACCAGCCCATGCGCTTCGCGAAGATTTCCAGCGCGATGCGGCCCAAATGCGAATTTCGATTGGCGTCGAGGCCGGGCGACCAGACGGCGATGGACGCCTTGCCCGGGGCGATCGCCAATATGCCGCCGCCGACGCCGCTCTTGCCGGGCAGACCGACGCGATAGGCGAATTCCCCGGAGCCGTCGTAATGACCGCAGGTCAGCATCAGCGCATTTATGCGCCGCGCCCGCTCGGGCGATACGACGGACAAGCCGCTGTCCGGATTGCGTCCGGCGTGGGCGAGATAGCGCCCCGCCATCGCCAGCTGGCGACAGGACATGGCGACCGCGCAGTGATGGAAGTAGACTCCAAGCGTGAAATCGACCGGATTGTCGATCACGCCGAATGACTTCATGTAATTGGCCAGAGCGGCGTTGCGAAAGCCGGTTCGCTTTTCGGACTCCGCCACCGCCCTGTCGATGTAGATCGTCTGATCCTGGGCGATGAATCGCAGAAAACGCAGTATTTCGCCGAGCGCCTCGCGCGGCTGGTGCCCGGACAGGATCACGTCCGTCACCGCTATCGCGCCGGCGTTGATGAAGGGATTGCGCGGCACGCCCTTTTCGCGCTCCAGCTGCACGATCGAGTTGAACGGATTGCCGGAGGGTTCGCGCCCGACGCGGCGCCACAGGCGGTCGCCGACCATGCCCAGCGCCAGCGTCAGCGTGAAGACCTTGGAAATGCTCTGGATCGAGAAGGGCGTATCGGCGTCGCCGGCGATGCAAGCGTCGCCCTGCGCGTCGATGACCGCCATGCCGAAGGCTCCCGCGTCCACGCGGGCGAGTTCGGGGATGTAATTCGCGACTTCGCCGCGATCTGGACGCGCCGCCATTTCGGCGGCGATCTCCTGCACGACGGCTTTGAGATCGGTCACGGCTTTTCTCGCATTGCGGCCCCGCCGAGTGGTTCGGCGTTCGTCCGCGTCGATCCGACTGAAGCTTTGGGACGCCAGCTGGACGCCTAATCGCCGCGCGCCATCGCCGGGGATGATATCGACTTAACGAAATTTTTGAAGCGCCATCGCGCGCCCGCGAAAGCGAAACTCGAAACTCAAGGATTCCCGCGCCTGTTCCTGTGTGACGACTGAAGGCGGGCGGACGGGATGACAGCTGTCGCCGAGCGGCGGCTGCCGGAAGACTTGCGGCGCTGAATCTTCGCGCCTCTCCTGCAAGAAAGCGATCGGTCGCCTAACGAGACGCCTTGAACGGCCCGACCCCGCATGAGCAGGCGGCCCGTTTTTTTGCCTGCGCCTAGCGGTGAGGCTGGATTGAAACACGTCACCGATACGCAGGCGACGGAGCGGCGCCGAGACGAAGGCGTGTGGCGGAATTAGTCGCTTTTGGTTCCGCCGCCGATGCGATCCGTCAGGTGGTAGCCGAGGAAGCCGCCCAGCGCCCCGCCAATCACCACAGCCGCCAGGCTTGCCATGCCCAAGCCCATCGCCACCCCAAGAACAGCCCGGGCGCTGGCGAAGATGTAATGATTTGTTCTCAGCCTTGAATTTGGATCCGTGTTCGTCATCGCTTTTCTCTTCCGGTTTGCCGGATCGTGAATGCGCAGCCGCAGCCAGCCACAATCTCGACGCCTCCAGGAGATGTGCGCCTCTTCTTCGGATCCAAGAGTGTCTGACGGCCGCAGTCGGTCGCCGCCAAGAGGCGCGGGCGGTCCTGGAGCTTTGTGCGCTGTCTGGCCTTCGCCTGGGCGATCGCGCCGGAGCAACGGGCGCGCCTGACCGCCGTGCGCTATATCTCTATGCTCGCGGCATAAGACGGGAGGCCAACATGCGCCTAATCTTGATCGACAACCATTCGGGATTCATATTCGGCGACACTGCCAATTATCGCCTCGGCCGCCTTGAGGAGTGGCGCGATAATAATTCCGACAGTAACAGCGAAATTGAAAGTCTCTCCGTCCTGGCCGCGCGGCTGGTGGACGACAGCATCGGCGAGCGCGGCCGCGAATACGAGTTTGTCACCTATGACCCTGGCGATGCGCGCACTGGCTATTTCATCTATCGCGCGGACGTTGACGGTTCGGAGGAGGCGGCGCCGGTCGTGGCCGACGGGCAAAAACAAGAGACGATTGACGCGGTGCGCCGCGACTGCCGGTTCGAGGGGTTTGTTGAGTGTCGGCGAGGCTGAGTTCTCTCTTGACGTAGCCGAATCGTAGCGCATAATCGGGTTCAAGCAGACGGTTTTCAAAACCAGACGCCACGAAGCGGCCCGCCCGGATGTACGGCGGGCCGCTTTTATTTTGGACCCGGAACCAGCTCATCTCGGCGCTGCCCGGGTCGCCGCTATTTCACCGGCGCCACGTTTAGACGAGGATCATCTCTCGCGTCGACGTATTCGATGTCCCATGGCCCTGTCGCATTGATCTGAACGACCGAGTCTTCATCGACGAAAACGTAATGGACGACGCCGGGCGGCATCGACGTGAAGCTGCCAGGCGGCAAGGATTCCGTGGTCCCGCGATCAGCCGTCGGCCCCATGCCCAAGCCGAGCTTGCCCGAGATGACTGTCAGGACCTCGGGTTTTGAGTGCGTATGTGGAGGGATGCGATAGCCTTTCGGCGCCTTGATCCGAAGGGCGAACATCCCTTCCTTTGTGGGATCGCCATACAGCACCGCGGCTTGTGCGCCTGCGGGCAAGGAGGGGGGCGCCGACCCCCATTTGATATCCTGCGGCAAAAGAACCTTGTGTGTCGCGATCATCTCGGCCACAGCCGCCGAGCCGCACGCGACAGTGACGCCGATCACGGCGATTAAAAACAATCGTTTCATGCGCTCCTCCCGCTATGTGATTGAGCGACCATTTAAATAGCGCTCGTCCCGACTACATCCACGCGCCAGTGACGACTTGGGATTGCAGGTCACGATTGATGGGCGCGCGACACTGGCTTTTCCGAGCGGTTCTCGCCGGGCGGAAGGCCAGTCCTGTTTCCCAGGCTAGAAATTGAATCGGCAAATATTTCTCTAACTATATGATTTAACGGGCGCACCGGAGCGGATAAAAGCGAGAACCCTTCGACGAGGATGGCGCTTCCCCCTTGCGCCGGTTGCCGCCATGGCGAGGGAGCTCGCAACGCGTTCACACCGTTCGCATTTGGCAAAGCAGAGGGCGATGATACAATCTTCACCCCGCTGGAGCGCCGGGAGGCAATGACATGTGTATCGTGTGCAATCCGGCCTTTGCGGAAGCGCTCCGAAAGCTCACGTTTCCGTCGCGCCGCCAGATCCTGAAATCTGCAGCCGCGACGACGGCCGGCGCTTTCATCTGTGAGGCGTCCGCTCGTCCCCATATTGCCGTCGCGGCAAGCGCATTCCCATACGGCAGTGACGCGCCAAAAGCGGGCATCGCAAATGTGAGATCAATTCCTCGAAGGGCTGCCGCGCTCATCTCGCTCCACGTCCCAAAGAAAATACAAGAAATTGATCGTCGCAAGAGTTCCGACGGTCAGTAACTTCATGCCAAATGGCCTTGGAAGTTCGCCTTTTAATATATTGAAGACCAACACTGTCATTACGCCGATCAACGTTATCGCGCCCACCGAAAGCGTGAGGTAAGTGAGTCCCTTTCGCGGTTTGGACTGCCGGCGAGCGGGTTCATCGGCAATTTCTTTGCTCACCATCCCATACAGGAATACGAATACTGGACCGCAAATGATCAGGGAAGCAATATCCCACCGCACGCGGTCTGATACAAACTCTTTTGTCAGTTCATACCAAAAATCAATATAGTGGAACGCCAGACTTCCAATATTTACATTTACCACATAGAGGGCGAAGAACATGACAACATAAATAAACGCCTCTCGGGCTGAAATGTATGGTTTGGGCTTTGGTACGGGTAATGGGAATTCGATTTCCGCAAATGCGTCGAGGGCGGACTTGATATCTGCTTGTGGCCAGCCTGCACGCCTAAGTGCATCGGCAATTTCACCGCGCTCAATGTTCTTCAAGAGCGCTTGGCGCACAAATTCAGTTAGCTCCGCCAATTCGACTTTCATAGTTACGGGTCCGAAATTCGATCTTTTCCGCCTTCATGGAATTACGAACTTAGGTAGAAGTCGGGCTCAACGGTATGGTGGCGGGATGTCGCAGCGGCAAACGCCAGTCGAACTAAACCGCCATAGATCAGCCGCTAAACCGACATTGCCCCCGCCGTGCAAATCTCAAGCAGACCGTGTGAAAAGTCTGACTGACGGAATTCCGTTGGCGACGGCATCCGGTTAGAATCCGGCATGATGCACATATCCGGTTTCGAAAGGTCGCAACTCCTGCTTTTGCCCGAGGCGATTGACGATTATGTCGGCGCCGACAATCCCGTGCGGTTCATCGACGCCTTCGTCGACGGGCTTGATTTGAAGGCCGCAGGTTTCGAGCGGGTTGAGGCGAAGGCGACGGGGCGTCCCGGCTACGCTCCCGGGGATCTGTTGAAGCTCTACATTTACGGCTATCTCAACCGGGTGCGGTCAAGCCGTCGTCTCGACGCCGAATGCCATCGCAACATCTGAGCGTGTCGCGTTTTCACACGGCCTCGGTCAAACTCGGCCCTGTAGCCCTGGCGACAGCCAGTCTGCTGGGCCATTGCAAGCCGACAATCGAGGGGCATTGCGCAGGGGTTCTCTCTTTTGTTCGGAATACGGAAAAGAAAAATCAATAAAATCTGTTTGTTGAGATATTGGCGCACCCGAGAGGATAAAAGAGAGAACCTTTCGAGATGGGCGGTCTGTCTACGAAAGCCCTTTAAATCAGCGGCATAGATCACTCCGCGCGATCTCGACCGTTCAGCGGGTGGTGGGAGCGGCGATGGCCCGTTCACATGAAGCAAATCCAGCCTCGGAAATCTCCGTGTCCCCTTTGATTTTGACAGCAGCCGTCAGCCGCTTCGGATGGCGCTTCCCCTTCGCGCCATAAGCGGCCGTCGGCGCCCAATTACGGACCGGTCGGTTGTCGGGCAGCCAGTCGTGGCCTCCGGTGCTAAATCCAAGATATTTGAAACGCTCGGAAGTGACTGCGATATATGGAGAAAGGGCGATTTGTGACCCTCACGTGCAAATCCGCTTTTCACGAACCCGACAAAAAAACCGGCGCCGGAGAAATCCGGCGCTGGCCTTTGGGCGGACTTCAGATGTCCTGTCCCTCCAGCTTTTATTACTTCACGACCTGCGCCGTCGGACCCGCATCCCAATACACGAAGCCGGACGTTCCAGTTGTGGACGCATGGGTATTGCCGCCGATCAAAGCCGGGCTTCCACCCTTGACTGTGACGTAGCGAGCCACCACTCCGAGCAGGCCTGCGCTTTGGGTGGCGCCAAAGGTCCACTTGTTGCAAGTGGCGCCGTCGGACGCCGTGCCCGTCACGTCGTAAGCGGCGCCCGCCGTGCCGAGGTTGCTGAAGTCGAAGTTCGTGGCGGACTTCAGGCTCGAATTGCTGTCGATCAGCGGGATCAAAGCGGTGCTGTCCACACAGATATTGGCGCCCGAATATCCGACCTCCATCGAGTTGGAGACATTGAACACCAGATTGGTTGTGTGCACCTGGAAATTCCGCCGCAGATCCTGGTTGCAACTGGAGACCGCCAGATAGTTCCCGATGGTTGTGACGTTGCCCACGGTTGCGTGATTAGCCACGAAGGGGGTCTCGTTGAATAGCGGGCACGCGTCGTAGTCGCCCCCAAGGCCGCCCGTCAAGGCCAGTGTGCCAGTTCCGGTGCTGTAGCCGTCTGTTGTGGGATCTCCGTTGGAGCCGTAGCCAAGGAAGCTCCATGCGCTGTATTCGATCGCGCTGCCAACGGCGTTAACCGTGGCCGTCCCGCTCAAATAGTTGAAGACGATTGAATTCGTTTTGTTCAGGTTGTTGACCGCGAAGCAAACCAGTTCGCCAGTAGTGCTGTTGCCGAACTGCGGATAGGGACCCGCACCAGGGAATTGGGGGGGAGTGAACGTATCCCCTTGATCGGCTCCAACGTCCCAGGACGCGGTTGCTTTACCGGACAAGGTGAAAATAAAGTCCACTCTGGCTTTCTGCTGATTGATGTATTCGCACTCGACGACGACCGGGGTGATCTGGTCGTTCGAAATCTGGACGGTCGTGTCGGACGCGATGCTTGGGTCGATGGTGACCAACGGAAAAATCAGCAAGCTTCCCTTGTTGGACGTATTGGCCACATGCGGTCCGAGGGACGAACCGGAGGTCCATTGCGTTGCGTAGGCGACCGAAGTCGCTTCCATAGCAACGGCTGCCACCGCCAAAAGGAACTTAGTTTTCATTTTGACCCCCCAAGCAGGACACACCGAGGTCTTAAAAAACCCTCTGATCGAATTATTCCTTGTCAGGGCAATCGATCATTAACAGCGAATTAACCATTAGTAACATTGCCCATAAGGACTAATCCTTTTGGTGTAGAAACTTAGCAAAAATTTATCTAAGCTTAATCTCAGTCTTTGCAATACTATTTTAATATTTATTACATGGACATTGCTCTCGCTCGCTTAAGAAGTTTATGCAGCGAAGTGGCTGTCTGCCTTCGAAAGGCTAAAAAGGGTGAAATCCACATACTCTGAGACTTCGTCCCGTTTTAGGCTCGGTCAAGCCTATCAAACTCAACGGTGCGCGTTGCTGGCGCCCTCACACAACAATAGGACGCAACCGTCGGACGCCAAGAGGTCTCGACTTCCGAATTGGGTCAAACTCGGCCCTGTAGCCCTGGCAACAGCCAGTCTGCTGGGCCATTGCAAGCCGACAATCGAGGGGCATTGCGCAGGGGTTCTCTCTTTTGTTCGGAATACGGAAAAGGAAAATCAATAAAATCTGTTTGTTGAGATATTGGCGCACCCGAGAGGATTCGAACCTCTGACCTCTGCCTTCGGAGGGCAGCGCTCTATCCAGCTGAGCTACGGGTGCGGATCGCGGCGATGCGCAGCGCATTTCTACATTAACTTCGCTGTCCTGCAAATCCCGACCTTTGCTGAAACGCAGCAAAAAGAGGCGCGCTCGCGAAGGGTGACGGCGGGGCGCGGCTTTGCTAGAAGCTGCCATGCGCTCATCCCCTCATGTTTTCGCGCCCGCCTGTGACGGCGGCGCCTTGTCTCGCCCGCGAAGCCTTTTCGCTTGCGCCCGCGCCGCCGCCAGAGGCTTTCTCCATGACTGAGACCCCAAGCGGCAGAGGCTCGGGCGTGTCCGCCGCGCTTGTCACCGAGGACGAGGCGGGAATGCGGCTCGACCGTTGGTTCAGGCGGCGCTTTCCGGCGCTTTCCCTGTCGCATCTCGCCAAGATCTGCCGCAAGGGCGAGGTGCGGGTGGACGGCAAGAGGGTCGAAACCTCGACAAGGCTGGAGCAGGGGCAGACCATCCGCATTCCGCCGCTAAAGCTCGACGACCAGCCGGCGCGGGCGCCGGCGGTCCGGCCCGCCAATCCCGACGACGCCCGCGACATCGCGCAAATGACGCTCTTCGAGGACAAGGACGTGCTTGTGCTCAACAAGCCCTTCGGCCTCGCGGTTCAGGGCGGTTCGGGCACGACGCGGCATATCGACGGGATGCTGGAATCGCTCACGAAGGGCGATCAGCGCCCGGTTCTGGTGCACAGGCTCGACCGCGACACCAGCGGCGTGCTGCTCATCGCCAAGAACCGCCGCACGGCGTCAGAGCTTGGGGAAGTGTTTCGCTCGCGCAAGGCGCAAAAGATTTACTGGGCGCTGGTCGAAGGCGTGCCGAAGCCCACGCATGGGCGGATTTCGCTCTATCTCGCCAAGGGCGCCGGAATGGGCGACGAGCGCGCGCCACGCAAGCCGGGGGCGGGCTCCACCCGCGATCTGGAGAAAATGCGCGTCGCCCGCCACGGCGAGGCCGACGCCCAGCATTCGCTGACCTATTACGCCATCGTCGACAAGGCGGCGCCGCGCTGCGCCTGGCTGTCGATGAAGCCGCTGACGGGCCGCACGCATCAGCTGCGCGCCCATGCGGAGGCCATCGGCCATCCGATCTTCGGCGACCCGAAATACGGCCATCGCCCCGAGGACGAGGTGCGCCGCCGCGATCCGCTGCGGGCGATGCCGGAAGGGGTGGAGCGCAAGCTGCATCTGCTGGCTCGACGGCTGGTGCTGCCGCATCCCAAGGGCGGAGTCATCGACGTCACCGCCCCGCTGCCGCCGCACATGCGCGCGACGTGGCAGTTTTTCGGCTTCGACGAAAAGCAATATGACCCGATCGAGGACGCGCCGGAGGAGTAGGGGAGGGGCGGTGTCCCTACTTCAAATCAAATGGAATGCCGAAAATCGCCCTGTTTTTTTGGCTGGGTTCGTTCAGGTCTTTAGCAGGCGCGAGCATTGCGTTCATGCCGCATAGCCTCGAACAAGATAGTCTTTAAAATGTTTTATCTAGAAATCTTTTTAAGAGATTTCTAGATAACATTTTTTAGCTGATATGTCAAGCTGGGTAAATGCCCTGTATCAACAAGGGTTTATGCCCTGAATCAGGGGGGTTAACCCCCCTAAGCCAGGAGGGGTTAACCCTTAAGTCCAAAGGGGTTAACCCCCCTCATCGGAAGCGCCTTTCACGCCAGCCAAGCCAAAGCGCCAAAAATCAGATCGGCGCGAACGGGAGCGCATCAGGTCGACAAAACCGCCCGCATGTGGTCGCGGCGCCCGATCTGGCGCCGAGGCGGAAAGTTTCGAAAAACAGGCGTCATGCGGTAAGGCGAAATGGGCCGCTGCCAAATGCGTGAAGCGCGGCGCTGAGACGCCGCGCGCATCCGCGACGGCGCGTTGATCGAGCCGGCGGCGGCAAGGGAGGAGACGGAATGAGCGGCGAGCGGGACGATCTCGAAAATTCCTTCTTCGTCGCCGAGGGGGAGCGCGATCCGATGCGGTCCGCCGCGCAGGGCGGGCGGCCGGTGCTGCCCAAGCGCTTCTACAAGCAGGCCGAGGCCGCGCCGGTGGAGGGCGGCTTCGCCGTGTTGCTCGACGGCAAGCCGGTGCGCACCCCGGCCAAGCGCCCTCTGGTCGCGCCGCATGAAGGCCTCGGGCGGGCGATGGCCGCCGAATGGGCCGCGCGGGAAGAATTTCTCAACCCGCTGACCATGCCTTTGACCAAGCTCGCCAATAGCGCCATCGACGGCGTGGCCTCGCAAATGGCCGAGGTCGAGGCGGACGCCGTCAAATACGCCGGCTCCGATCTCATCTGCTACCGCGCCGGGGGGCCGGAGGGGCTGGTTAAGGCTCAGGCCGAGGCCTGGGACCCTTATCTGCGCTTCGCCCGCGAAAAATGCGGCGCGCGGCTGATTCTTTCGGAAGGGGTGGTGTTCCACGCCCAGCCGCCCGAGGCGCTGGAGGGAATCGCCGCGCGGGTGCGGGCCCATGTCGGGGAGGGGCCCGCCGCGCCGTTCCGGCTGGCGGCGCTGCACACGATCACGACGCTGACCGGCTCCTGCGTCATCGCGCTGGCGGTCGCGCTGCGTGAAATGGACGCGGAGGCCGCTTTCAAAGCCGCCCATGTCGACGAGGACTATCAGATGCGGGTCTGGGGCGCCGACGAGGAGGCCCTCGCCCGCCGCGCCCGGCGGCTGGCGGATATGCTGGCGGCTGCACAAATGTCGGCATTCTGCGCTGAGGCCTGAGGCGCCGGGCGCCCTAACTTTCAGCGAAAGCCCCGGCTTTGCTGCACTCGCGTCATTTGTCCGGAGAAAGCCGCGCTTGTCACTTGCTTTGGCTGGAACGCTTTGTTACGGAACGCACGGTGAGCCGGTCGGGGAGGCGCCTGTTTTAAGGCTCTCGCGTTTCCGGGCTCCCGGCTCAGCGCAAATCCTCTCCCTGCGCCCAAAATATCGGACACGCGAAATGCCGATGCTGCTCGAACAATATCTGCCGCTGGTCATCTTCGTGGCGTTGTCGGCGATCATCGCCGGCGCCCTGCTGGTCGCGCCCTTCCTTTTCGCTTTCAAGGCGCCCGATCCCGAAAAGCTCTCGGCCTATGAGTGCGGGTTCAACCCCTTCAACGACGCGCGCATGAAATTCGACGTGCGCTTCTATCTGGTGTCGTTGCTGTTCATTGTTTTCGACCTTGAAGTGGCCTTCCTCTTTCCCTGGGCGGTGGCCTTCAAGGAGGCGGGAGTCTTCGGCTTCTGGTCCATGATGGCCTTCCTCGGCGTGCTCACCATCGGCTTCGTCTACGAATGGCGCAAAGGAGCGCTCGAATGGGATTGATCGGCAATCAAGGTTCGACTCTCGTAGCGCCGCAAGGAACGGGACTTATCGATCCGCGCACCGGCAAGCCGGTGGGCTCGATCGATCCGTTTTTCGTCAATCTCAACGACGAGCTGGCCGACAAGGGCTTTCTGGTCACCGCGACGGACGAACTCATCACCTGGGCGCGCACCGGCTCGCTGATGTGGATGACCTTCGGTCTCGCCTGCTGCGCCGTCGAGATGATCCAGGCGGCGATGCCGCGCTATGATCTGGAGCGCTTCGGCTTCGCGCCGCGCGCCAGCCCGCGCCAGTCCGACGTCATCATCATCGCCGGCACGCTCACCAACAAGATGGCCCCGGCGCTGCGCAAGGTCTATGACCAGATGCCGGAGCCGCGCTACGTCATCTCCATGGGCTCCTGCGCCAATGGCGGCGGCTATTATCACTATTCCTATTCCGTGGTGCGCGGCTGCGACCGGATCATCCCGGTCGACGTCTATGTGCCGGGCTGCCCGCCCTCGGCGGAGGCGCTGGTCTATGGCGTGCTGCTGCTGCAGAAGAAAATCCGCCGCACAGGCACGATCGAACGATAAAAGGCGGCCGCCAGGGCGGTCGCGTCAAAGAGGGGCGGGCCGCGGCTCGGCTCGGGTTCCGGGGGAAACCGCGAATGGTCGCTCAACTACAGGATCTTGGCGCGAAGATTTCGGCCGCCGCTCCAGGCGCCGTAACCGAGGTCAAGGTCGCATTCGGCGAGCTCACGCTGACCGTGGCGCGCGAGCGCTGGCTCGACGTCGTGAAGATGCTGCGCGACGAGCCGGAGTATCTCTTCGTCAATTTCATCGACGTGACGGCGGCGGATTATCCCGAACGCGCGGAACGCTTCGATGTCGTGGCGCATTTGCAGAGCCCCAGGCACAATCTGCGCATTCGCCTCAAGACTCTTACAGACGAAGACGCGCCGGTCGCCTCGCTCACGGCGCTTTATCCGGGCGCCGACTGGTACGAGCGCGAGACCTATGATCTCTTCGGCGTGGTGTTTTCGGGGCATCCCGATCTGCGCCGCATCATGACGGACTATGGCTTCGACGGGCATCCGCTGCGCAAGGATTTCCCGATGACGGGCTTCGTCGAGGTTCGCTACGACGACGAGCAGAAGCGCGTCGTCTACGATCCGGTTCGGCTGACGCAGGAATATCGCCAGTTCGATTTTCTGTCTCCCTGGGAGGGCGTGCAATACGACCTTCCCGGCGACGAGAAGGCGAAGGGGCAGGGATGAGCGCAAATGGGCATGTCGATATGGCACGGGGTCATCGTGCTGGTCTATCTGGCCTCGGTGACGATTCCGTTCGTGAAAATTTTTCCCCGCGCAGGATTGCCGGCCTGGTTGGGCGTTGTGGGACTCGTTCCCTTTGCGCCCTTGATCTTCCTTTGGCTGCTCGCGTTCAAGAAATGGCCGGATGACAAGTGATGACGGAACAGCAATCACTTCGTAACTTCTCGATCAACTTTGGGCCTCAGCACCCCGCCGCGCACGGCGTGCTGCGCCTCATTCTCGAACTCGACGGCGAAGTCGTCGAGCGCGTCGACCCGCATATCGGGTTCCTGCATCGCGGCACCGAGAAGCTGATGGAGGCGCGCACCTATCTGCAGAACGTGCCCTATTTCGACCGGCTCGACTATTGCGCGCCGATGAATCAGGAGCACGCCTTCTGCCTCGCCATAGAGCGGTTGCTGGGCGTCGAGGTTCCGCGTCGCGGCCAGCTCATCCGCGTGCTTTATTCCGAGATCGGGCGGCTGCTCTCGCATCTGCTGAACGTCACTTCGCAGGCCATGGACGTCGGCGCGCTGACGCCGCCGCTCTGGGGCTATGAGGAACGCGAAAAGCTGATGGTGTTCTATGAACGCGCCAGCGGCGCGCGCATGCACGCCAATTATTTCCGCCCCGGCGGAGTCGCGCGCGACCTGCCGGATCAGCTGCTTCATGACATCGCCGCCTTCTGCGATCCCTTCCTCAAGGTCTGCGACGATCTGGAAGCGCTGTTCATCGAGAACCGCATCTTCAAGCAGCGCAACGTCGGCATCGGCGTGATCTCGCTGGAAGACGCCTGGAAATACGGCTTCTCCGGCGTGATGGTGCGCGGCTCCGGCGCCGCCTGGGATTTGCGCAAGGCGCAGCCCTATGAGTGCTACGAGGAGATGGAGTTCGACATCCCCGTCGGCAAATATGGCGATTGCTACGACCGCGCGGTGATCCGCATGGAGGAGATGCGCCAGTCCACTTCGATCATGCGCCAATGCGTGACCAAGCTGCTGAGCCCGGAAAATCGCGGGCCGGTGTCCGTCGTAAACCACAAGGTTTCGCCGCCCTCGCGCCCCGAGATGAAGCGTTCGATGGAAGCGCTGATCCATCACTTCAAGCTCTTCACCGAGGGCTTCAAGGTGCCGGCCGGAGAGGTCTACGCCGCCGTCGAGGCGCCAAAGGGCGAGTTCGGCGTCTATCTGGTTTCGGACGGCGGCGACAAGCCCTATCGCTGCAAGATCCGCGCGCCGGGTTTCGCGCATCTGCAGGCCATGGATTTTCTTTGCCGCGACCATATGCTCGCCGACGTTTCGGCCATTCTTGGTTCGCTTGATATCGTCTTCGGGGAGGTCGATCGCTAATGTCCGTCCGTCGTCTCGCCGAGAAACAGCCCGAGAGCTTCGAATTCACGCAGCAGAACAAGGCGTGGCTGGAAAAGCAGATCGCCAAATATCCCGATGGCCGCCAGGCTTCCGCCGTCGTGCCCGCCCTGTGGCAGGCGCAAAAGCAGAATGATTACTGGCTGCCGCGCGCGGCGATCGAGAAAGTCGCCGACACTCTGGGCATGCCGCATATTCGCGTGCTGGAGATCGCGACCTTTTACACGATGTTCAATCTGGAGCCGGTGGGGAAATATTACGTGCAGCTCTGCGGCACGACGCCCTGCATGCTGCGCGGTTCCGACGACATCATCAAGGTGCTTGAACGCAGGGTGGGGCCGCAGCGCAAGGTCACGGCGGACGGGCTGTTCTCATGGCTCGAAGTCGAATGCCTCGGCGCCTGCTGCAACGCGCCGATGGTGCAAATCAACGATGATTTCTACGAGGATCTGACGCCCGAGAATTTCGAGAAGCTGCTCGACGATCTCGCCGCCGGCAGGCCGGTGAAGACCGGCTCGCAAGTGGGGCGTTCGGGCTCCGAGCCGGAAGGCAAGCTGACAAGTCTGACCTCGCTCTACGGCGACGGCGCGAAGTAACCAGGAAGCGAGACGGGACGAAACATGCTCTCCGACGCAGATCGCATCTTCACCAATCTTTACGGCCTCGGCGACGTTTCGCTCGCGGGCGCCCGCAAGCGCGGCCAATGGGACAACACCAAGGCGCTGCTTGATCGCGGGCGCGACACGCTGATCGCGCAGGTGAAGGACTCCGGTCTGCGCGGACGCGGCGGCGCCGGTTTCTCCACCGGCATGAAATGGTCCTTCATGCCCAAGGAAATCGATCCCGCGAGGCCGCATTACCTCGTCATCAACGCCGACGAGTCCGAGCCCGGCACCTGCAAGGATCGCGAGATCATGCGCAACGACCCGCACACGCTGGTCGAGGGCGCGCTGATCGCCTCCTTCGCCATGGGCGCGCATGCCTGCTACATCTATGTGCGCGGCGAATTCATCGCCGAGCGCGAGGCGCTGCAGCGCGCGGTCGACGAGGCCTATGACGCGAGGCTGATCGGCAAGGACAACATCCACGGCTATCCCTTCGATCTCTGTGTGCATCACGGCGCCGGCGCCTATATCTGCGGCGAGGAGACGGCGCTGATCGAAAGCCTTGAAGGCAAGAAGGGCATGCCGCGCCTCAAGCCTCCGTTCCCGGCCAATGTCGGCCTTTATGGCTGCCCGACAACGGTCAACAACGTCGAGTCCATCGCCGTAGTCCCCACCATTCTGCGGCGCGGCGCGGCCTGGTTCGCCGGCATCGGCAAGCCCAACAACACGGGCACGAAACTCTTCAGCATTTCCGGCCATGTGAACAGGCCCTGCAACGTCGAAGAGGCGATGTCGATTCCCTTCCGCGAACTGATCGAGGCGCATTGCGGCGGCATTCGCGGCGGCTGGGACAATCTCCTCGCGGTGGTGCCGGGCGGCTCATCCGTGCGCTGCGTTCCCGCGCATGAAATCATCGACTGTCCGATGGATTTCGACAGCCTGTCGAAGCTGGGCTCCGGCCTCGGCACGGCGGCGGTCATCGTCATGGACAAGTCCACCGACATCATCCGCGCCATCGCCCGCCTTTCCTATTTCTACAAGCATGAGAGCTGCGGCCAGTGCACGCCCTGCCGCGAGGGCACGGGCTGGATGTGGCGCGTCATGGAGCGCATGGTCGAAGGCCGCGCGCACAAAAAGGAAATCGACCTGCTGTTCGACGTGTCCAAGAAGATCGAGGGGCACACGATCTGCGCGCTCGGCGACGCGGCGGCGTGGCCGGTGCAGGGCTTGATTACGCATTTCCGCGATGTGATCGAACAGCGCATCGACCAATATGCGGCCAATCCGCATCCCGATCCAATCCGCGTCGCGGCGGAGTGAGCGGGGTGGCGGTGTTGAGCAAAGGCGATTTGGAGAAGGCGAAGTGACAAAGATTCTCGTCGATGGCGTGGAGGTTGATGTCCCGCCGGAGTTCACTCTGCTTCAGGCCTGCGAGGAAGCGGGCGCGGAAGTGCCGCGCTTTTGCTATCACGAGCGACTGTCGATCGCCGGCAATTGCCGCATGTGCCTCGTCGAGGTGAAGGGCGGACCGCCAAAGCCGCAGGCCTCCTGCGCGATGGCGGTGAAGGATCTGCGTCCGGGCCCCAATGGCGCGCCGCCGGAAGTCTTCACCAAGACGCCGATGGTGAAAAAGGCCCGCGAAGGCGTGATGGAGTTCCTGCTCGTCAACCATCCGCTCGACTGTCCGATCTGCGATCAGGGCGGCGAATGCGATCTGCAGGATCAGGCGCTGGCCTTTGGCGGCGACTCCTCGCGCTACATCGAGAACAAGCGCGCGGTCGAAAACAAGTATATCGGCCCGCTCGTCAAGACCGAGATGACCCGCTGCATCCATTGCACGCGCTGCGTCCGCTTCACGGCGGAAGTCGCGGGCACCGGCGACATGGGCGCGATCGGCCGTGGCGAGGACATGGAGATCACGACCTATCTCGAAAGCGCCATGACCTCGGAACTGCAGGGCAATGTCTCGGACCTCTGCCCTGTCGGCGCACTGCTGCCCAGGCCGCAGAATTTCCGCGCGCGTCCGTGGGAATATCAGAAGACCGAGAGCGTCGACGTGCATGACGCGCTTGGCTCGGCGATCCGCGTCGACTCGCGCGGCCGCGAAGTGATCCGCATACTTCCCCGCGTGAATGACGCGGTGAATGAGGAATGGATTTCCGACAAGACCCGCCAGGCGGTCGACGGCCTCGCGCGCCAGCGTCTGGACCGTCCCTATATCCGTGAAAACGGCAAGCTGCGCCCCGCTTCATGGCAGGAGGCGCTGAACGCTGTCGCCGCGAAAACGAAGGCGACCGCCGCGGCGAGAATTGGCGCGCTGGTCGGCGATCTCGCGGCGCTTGAAGAGACTTTCGCGCTCAAGCTGCTCGCGGAAAAGCTGGGCGTCTTGAATCTCGACTGCCGTCAGGACGGCGCCAAGCTTGATCCGAAATTCGGCCGCGCCTCCTATCTGTTCAATGCGACGGTCGCAGGCATAGACGACGCGGATTCTCTGCTCATCATCGGCTCAAACCCGCGCAAGGAATCGCCCGTCCTCAATGCGCGCATCCGCAAGCGCTGGCTCAAGGGCGGCTTCAGCGTCGCGCTGATCGGCGAGAAGGCCGATCTCACCTATGATTATGACTACCTCGGCGCCGGCCCGGATTCCCTGCTGCATTTCATTCAGCAGGGGCAGGCTCCCGGAAAAAAGCGCATTATCCTGGTCGGGCAGGGGGCGCTGGCGCGTCCCGACGGAGACGCGGTGCTCGCTCTGGCCGCTCAGGCCGCGCAAAAGCAAGGCGGGATCGGCGACGGCTGGAACGGTTTTTCCGTTCTGCACACGGCCGCGTCTCGCGTCGGCGCGCTGGATCTCGGCTTTGTTCCGGGAGCTGGCGGCGCGTCTGCGAAGGATTTCGTGAAGGCCGGCGCGCTTGACCTGATCTTCAACCTCGGCGCCGACGAGATCGACATCGCGTCGGGCGCCTTCGTGGTCTATATCGGCTCGCATGGCGATCGCGGCGCGCATCGCGCGGACGTCATTCTTCCCGGCTCCGCCTACACGGAAAAATCGGGTCTCTTCGTCAATACGGAGGGCCGGGTGCAATCCGCGTCGCGCGCGGCTTTCCCGCCCGGCGAGGCGCGCGAGGACTGGGCCATTCTGCGCGCCATTTCCGGCGCCATCGGCGCGCCCTTGCCCTTCGACTCGCTGGCGCAGCTGCGCAAGGCGATGTTCGAAAAGCATCCGCATCTGCAACGGATCGACGCGATCGAGAGCGGCGACGCCGCGTCGATCGCAGGGCTCGCGCAACATTCGGCCGTGGCGATGAAGGACGGCTTCGCCTCCATCATTTCCGATTTCTATCTCACCAATCCGATCGCACGCGCCTCCGCCGTCATGGCGGAGTGTTCGGCGCTGGCCAAGGGCCGGCTGCAGCAGGCGGCGGAATAGGAGCAAAGACGTGGGCGACCTCTGGCACACCATCGTTTCCTTCGTTGTGGAAAACCCCGTGGTTCTTGCGCTCTACAAGAGCGTTCTGATCGCGGTCGTGCTGCTCATCTATGTCGCCTATGTGATCCTCGCGGATCGCAAGATCTGGGCGGCGGTGCAGTTGCGGCGCGGCCCAAATGTCGTCGGGCCCTGGGGCCTGTGGCAGAGCTTCGCCGACTTCATCAAATTCGCGCTGAAAGAGCCGGTGATCCCGGACACGGCGAACAAGAGCGTGTTCCTGTTCGCGCCGTTGTTGATGGCGACGCTCTCGATCGCCGCCTGGGCGGTGGTGCCGGTTTCCTCGGACGGCTGGGTGGTCGCCAACATCAATGTGGGCGTGCTCTACATTTTTGCGCTCTCCTCGCTCGGCGTTTACGGCGTCATCATGGGCGGCTGGGCGTCGAACTCGAAATATCCCTTCCTGTCGGCGCTGCGCTCCGCCGCGCAGATGGTGTCCTATGAAGTCTCGATCGGCTTCGTCATCATCACCGTGCTGCTTTGCGCCGGCTCGCTGAACCTGACCGATATCGTGCAGGCCCAGGACACGAAATACGGCATCCTCGGCTGGTACTGGCTGCGCCTGCTGCCGATGTTCGTGATCTTCTTCGTCTCCGCGCTGGCCGAGACCAACCGGCCGCCCTTCGATCTCGTGGAAGCGGAATCGGAACTGGTCGCGGGCTTCATGATCGAATATTCCGCGACGCCTTACGTTCTGTTCATGCTCGCGGAATATGTGGCCATCGTGACCATGTGCGCGCTGCTGACCATATTGTTCTGCGGCGGCTGGCTGCCGCCAGTCAATATAGCGCCCTTCACCTGGGTGCCGGGCGTCATCTGGTTCTCGCTGAAGGTCAGCTTCTTTTTCTTCTTCTTCGCCATGGTGAAGGCCTTCGTTCCACGTTACCGCTACGATCAGCTGATGCGTCTGGGCTGGAAGGTCTTCCTGCCGATCTCGCTGGTCATGGTGGTCATTGTCGCCGCCGTGCTGGAGTTCGGCCCCAGCGCCGCGCTGGCGAATTGAGGATAGCGTCATGAGACTGGATTCCGCCGCAAAATCGCTGTTTCTCACCGAGTTCATCGGCGCCTTCATGTTGTCGATGCGCTACTTCTTCAAGACGAAGGCGACGCTCAACTATCCTCACGAGAAAAACCCGCAGTCGCCGCGCTATCGCGGCGAACATGCGCTGCGCCGCTATCCCAATGGCGAGGAGCGCTGTATCGCCTGCAAGCTCTGCGAGGCGATCTGCCCCGCGCAGGCCATCACCATCGAGGCCGGTCCGCGCCGCAACGACGGCACGCGCCGCACGACGCGCTATGACATCGACATGGTGAAATGCATCTACTGCGGCTTCTGCCAGGAGGCTTGTCCGGTCGACGCCATCGTCGAAGGGCCGAATGCTGAATTCGCGACGGAGACGCGCGAGGAGCTTTACTACAACAAGGAGCGTCTGCTCGAGAACGGCGCGCGCTGGGAGCGGGAGATCGCCCGCAACATCGCGGTCGACTCGCCCTATCGCTGAAAGCAGCAAGAGAGACCCGAATTTCACGCAACCCCCTGAACGGGGCGCGATCCGCAAAGAGGACGAAGCCGTGGCCGCCGTATTCTTCTATCTCTTCTCAGCCGTGCTGATCGCTTCGGCCTTCGCGGTGATCTCCGCGCGCAATCCGGTGCATTCGGTGCTCTTCCTCATTCTGGCCTTTTGCAACGGCGCCGGTCTTTTCCTGCTGCAGGGCGCGGAGTTCCTGGCGATGATCCTCATCGTCGTCTATGTCGGCGCGGTCGCGGTGCTGTTCCTCTTCGTCGTGATGATGCTCGACGTCGACTTCGCGGAGTTGAAGCAGGGCTTCCAGAAATATCTCCCCGCGGGCATTGCCGTCGGCGTCGTGGTGCTGGCCGAGCTTGGCTTCGTGGCCGTCAACTGGAAATCCGCTCCTTCGGCTCAGGAGGCGGCGGCCTCGCCGATCCTTGCGCATGTCACCAACACCGCGGCTCTGGGGCAGATTCTCTACACGAAATATGTGATCTTCTTCCAGGTCTCGGCGCTGGTGCTGCTGACCGCGATGATCGGCGCGATCGTGCTGACGTTGCGGCATCGTCCAAACGTCAAGCGCCAGAAGATCGAAGAACAGAATTCGCGGACCGCCAAGAACGTGGTCGAGCTCAAGAAAGTGCCCTCGCGGGCCGGCGTGTAAGGAAGCAGCCCATGATGACCATCGGCCTCACGCATTATCTCGTTGTCGCGGCGATCCTCTTCACGCTGGGCATCGCGGGAATCATCCTCAACCGCAAGAACATCATCATCATCCTGATGTCGGTCGAGCTGATCCTGCTGTCGGTGAACCTCAATTTCGTCGCCTTCTCCGCTGAGCTCGGCGATCTCACGGGGCAGGTCTTCGCGCTGTTCGTCCTGACCGTCGCGGCGGCGGAGGCGGCCATCGGCCTCGCCATTCTCGTTACTTTCTATCGCAATCGCGGCTCGATCGCGGTCGACGACATCAACAGCATGAAGGGTTGATCGCGCGATGATTCAGGCAATCGTCTTTCTACCTCTCGTCGGCTTTCTGATCGCCGGAGCGCTCGGCCGCCAGATCGGCGCGCGCGCGTCCGAGCTCGTGACCACGAGCCTCCTTATCGCCTGCGCGGTCATGTCCTGGATCGTGTTTCTCAATGTGGGGATCGGCGAGGGACACGCCAGCGCGCCGGTGCTGGCGAACTGGTTCACCTCGGGCGCGCTGAAGGTCGACTGGACCCTGCGCGTCGATACGCTGACGGCGGTGATGCTCGTCGTCGTGAATACGGTTTCGAGCCTCGTGCACCTTTATTCCATCGGCTACATGCACGAGGATCCGCACCGTCCGCGCTTCTTCGCCTATCTGTCGCTGTTCACCTTCGCCATGCTCATGCTGGTGACGGCGGATAATCTCGTGCAGATGTTCTTCGGTTGGGAGGGCGTGGGCCTCGCGTCCTATCTTCTCATCGGTTTCTGGTACGAAAAGCCTTCCGCCTGCGCGGCCGCGATCAAGGCCTTCGTCGTCAACCGTGTCGGCGACTTTGGCTTCGCGCTCGGAATTTTCCTTGTTTTCCAGCTGACGAAGTCCGTCACCTTCGACGAGGTCTTCGCGGCCGTTCCCGGACTTGAGGGCAAGACGATCCATGTCTTCGGGCTGGACGTCGATGCGCTGACGCTGGCCGCTTTCCTGCTCTTTACC